>ERZ780144.3667-NODE-3667-length-10822-cov-3.403083_pt1 | contig 10822 bp, 3 predicted proteins | sample MGYA00511380_ERZ780144 | MGnify/ENA primary metagenome ERZ780144 (study PRJEB29588, sample SAMEA1965858) | human gut metagenome | biome: human gut; feature: human-associated habitat; material: faeces | place: Denmark | collected 2008/2010 ... | reverse complement strand
CCGCTGTTGGGTTCCTTGTAAATGACGCCCTTCAAATCCTCAACGATCTGCGGGATTTTCTCGCTGCCGCCCATGAGGGAGGCCATAAAGTCGAGATCGACGCAGGCTTTTTCTCCGATGCAGACAGCAAGGGCTTCGCTGGCGGTATCCACAGAATCTACGCTGCGCTGCTGCTTGATGGTGCGCTTGTGGAACATATCCGCCTTGCGCTCCAGCTTTCCGTCGTCATCCAGCACTTCCAGCGAACACAGGAGATAGTATGAGGAATCGTCAGAGAACGCAAGGCGGTTCGCACGGTCATTGATCAGGCCGTGTTTTGCGGAGAACGCATCATAGAGGCGGTTTAGCTCGGTCTGCGCTTCCTGAATCCGGCTTTCTGCGCTGTACTCGTCCATTTGCAGGGCAATCAGCTCATTCACGCAATCCCGCAGCGCGACCATGCCCTTGACACGCTCGGCGGCGGTGGCGTTCAGCTCCGGCTTGACCATGCGGCTGTTTTCCCGGTAGTACACCTCGCCGTCCACCACGGTGTAGGAGTAGTTTTTCACATTGGGGTCTGCGGGGATAGACGTGTCGATCTGTTCGCCCTCGCCCAGCTCTGGCAGTTCCGCCTCCTGATAGGTGCCGCGAATGTTTTTCACGGCATCATGGAGCTGATCTGCAAGCGCCAGCCCCTCAATGGGGACAACGGTGAAATCCTGCTTGCCGTATTGGGTGCTTTCGGAGGTCTGCCTGCCTAAAATCATCTCCGGGTGGTCAACAAAATAGCGGTTGATGGCAAAGCCATCCTCGTTCTGGCCGAGGTGTACCCAATCCGGTTCGATCTCAATGGGACGGTCACGCTTTTGGAGAAAGAGAATGTCCGAAACCACATCCGTACCGGCGTTGGCGCGGAACGCATTGTTGGGCAGACGAATGGCACCCAGCAGCTCCGCCCGCTGCGCGATGTACCTGCGGACTTCGGGCGATTGCTTGTCCATCGTGTAACGGGAGGTCACGAACGCAATCACGCCGCCCGGTCGCACCTGATCCAGCGTTTTTGCAAAAAAGTAGTCGTGAATGGGAAAACCGAGCTTGTTATAAGCCCGGTCATCTACCTGATATTGTCCGAACGGGACGTTGCCCACGGCGAGGTCATAGAAGTCTTTTCTGTCCGTTGTCTCAAAGCCCGCGATGGTAATGTCCGCCTTGGGATAAAGCTGCTTGGCAATACGTCCGGTGATGCTGTCCAGCTCCACGCCGTAGAGCTTGCTGCCCTGCATTTGCTCCGGCAGCAGGCCAAAAAAGTTGCCGACGCCCATAGACGGCTCCAGAATGTTACCGCTCTGGAAGCCCATATTGCCGACCGCTTCATAGATCGCCTTGATAACGGTGGGGCTGGTGTAATGGGCATTCAGCGTGGACGCACGGGCGGCAGCGTATTCCTCCGGGGAAAGTGTGGCGTACAGCTCTGCAAACTCGTCCGACCAGTTTGGCTTATTCTCGTCGAAGGCATCCGCAAGACCGCCCCAGCCCACATAGCGGGAGAGGATTTCCTGCTGCTCCGGGCTGGCCTGTAAGCCCTCAAACTCCAGCTCTTGCAGGAGTTGGATAGCCGCCATATTTGCCCGAAACTTTGCTTTTGCGCCGCCGACGCCGAGGGCATCATCGGTGATGTGGAAATTCTGCGCGTCGCGGTGGCTTGCCGCCTTGAAGTCAGCGTAAGCGGCCTGCTCCGCAGCGGCAACGCTGGGAAAGCCCTGCCACTCGCCGTCAATGGAAATGGATACCGCATGACGGTGTGTGGGAGGCTCGTCGATCTCGGCCTGAGAGATGGCATCATCAAAATCCGGCACAAACTCTCCCATTTCCGAGAGTGCCGCTCGACCTTCATGCTCCAGAATCAGCCTTTCTTCCTCGTTCATAGCAGGAGGTTCAGGCTCGGCGGGTTCCGCAGAGGGTGGGTCATGCTCCGGCTCGTCAAAACGCAGAGTGCGAATCTCCACATCATAGGGGAGGTTGTTTTTGTCGGCTGGATATACCGCCACGGTTTCCTCGGTGTAGGTGTGGTTTGGTTCTTTTTCGGGGACAGCCGTATTCTCTGCGGGGGTCTTTTCCGGCTGCGGATACCGCTCCATGAGCCGCGCGAAGCTCTCCCTGCTCTCCGCACGGGAGATGGGATAGAAAAGCGTCGGGTCGCTGAGGGTAATATCAAAGACGCCGATGCTCTCGATGATATAGGGCTTGCCGTTTTCCAGATACACCGTATCGCCCACAGAGTATGGGAATTTGTCCTTCTGCGAGACGGGAGCACTCTCAACCGCTTCAGGGTGTTCAACATCTGGTGTTTCCGGTTCATGCCGGCGGTGCTGCTCCACGTCCTCATCCGAAACATGAATGAGGTCGCTGAAATCGAGGTTTTCCAGCTCGTTGGTAATAAGCTCCTGCAAAGAGCCATACTGCCAGGTTTCCAGATGCTCATCATCCAGATAGCGCTCCAGCCGATAATTCACAAGGTCAATGTTCACCTGAATGGGGATCTCGTCATCGGTGACGGTGGTGTAAGCGACGCCGATCTTCGCCGGGTCGCTGAAATCCGCCTCTGAGCCGTATTCGCTCCGGCAGAAGTCGGAAATCAGTCCCTTTGCACGCTCCGTGAGCGCCTGTTCCGCCTGCCCTTGCAGCTCCAGCCGGTATGCCTCCGCCTGCCATTCGCTTGTAAATTCCTCGGTCACGCCGTCCGCGTCCACATGGTAGCCGTGGGTCTCGTCGTCCCACACGGCATACAGGGTACGGAAGCCCCGGTCAAGGCTTACCACATGGAAGCGGTCTGCGGGGATCATGCTTTCTGCGGTCGGCTCACGTCCCGCTACCTCTGCGTGCGCCCGTTCATCCGGGTAATCACCGTAGATACGCAGATACTTCCGTGCCTGCTGGTCGTAGATGGCTGCGCCGTCATACGCAAAGCCGTCGCTTTCCATCGTGCCGTCCACATAACCCTGTGCGGCTTTTTCTGCTTCTTCCAGCGTTTGATAGTCCCGTTTCTCATCAAAGCCGTTTTCAAAGTGATGATACGCCACTACCTGATACTGTGGTGCCATCCGGTCGGCATAATCATCAATCATTTCTTTCGTCAGCCATTCCGGTTTTTGGGGGAGCGCGTCATACAGCTCCCGCATTTTGACGATCTGTGCATAGACGCTGCCCGCCCACAGATGCTTTTCTGCGCGGTTGCCTGCGCCAAGAAAGTATTCGCAGTCTGCCCGCAGCCGGTCTAAAATCAGGTAATTCCGGTTCTGCTCCAACACAGACTTTTCTTGCTCTGTGAAGAATTGATCCTCGCGGATGAGCTGCGCAATGCGCCGCTGCACCTTTGCCCATGACAGCGTGACCGGCTCGGAATTGCCCACGGAGATTTGCAGCGGTTTAGAGGTATCCTTCAAGCCGTACTCCCGCGCCAGCCATGCGGCGGTTTCCCGTTCACGCCCGTGCTGCGCCATATACCGGACAACCGCCTGTTTGCTTTCAATTTTCCCGTTCCAGCTCTGCAAGGCAGCGTCGATGTCCTCCTGCGTCACCTTGTAGGGCGAGGGCGTGACCATCGTTGCCAGCGTGGGATACAGCTCGTCCAAAAGCTCCTGATGGAGCCGATTGTGGAAGGAGGGCATATCGAAATAGAGCCGTGTGAGCTGCAAATCGCCGGATTCCATGACAATGCGCCGGATGGCCGCCGCTCCCTCCAGATAGGCGTTCTCCCGGTCAGAGTTGCGGCAGGCGTTGAGGAAGGCGTCGTCCGCGACAAGCGCGTTGCCCACGGTCAGGCGGTATCGCTCGAACAGCTCCTGCACCGTGGGCTGAACTTGCTCTGCGGCAGGATCGCGGAACACCCTCGTGCCGTCTGCGCCAAACTCGGCTTCGTATGCGTCAATGGCGGCCTCTGCTTCATGGTCAACGGAGCGCAGGGTATAGACGCGACGCTCGGTGCCGGTTTCCTGTGCTGCGGCAATGGTCACATCGTACTTGTCCCGCAATTTCTCTATATATCTCTCCAGACTGTGTGCCGGAACACCGCACATGGCAACACGGCCAGCGCTGGGGATGTTGCGGGTAGTGAGATTGATTTCAAGCAGTTCTGCCGCCTGTTTTGCGTCCTCGCCATACAGCTCAAAGAAATCCCCTACCTGAAACAGCACGAGGTCGTCCGGGTGGGCTTCCTTTACGGCATTGTAGTCATTCCATGCTGCACTTCGCGCTGCGGTCTGCCGCTGAAGCTGCTCAAGGCGCGCCTTTTCCTCCGGGGTCAGGAAACGGTCTTTGCGGATCAGCTCGGAGATACGCTTGGCGATGTTCGCCCAGTTCAGTTGAATTTCCGGGCAGTCCTGCTTTTTCAGGCTGATGCCCTTGCCGCTGTGATCCTCACCGCTGTGGGACGCGCCGGATACCGCGTGGGAGCTGCCTCCAATGCCGTATTCGTCTTTCAGGAAGTCCGCCTGCTCCCTGGGGGTATGCTTTTCTTTGAAATAGGCGTAGATGCGCCCCTTGCTCCCTTCAATATTGCTGCCGCGGGTCAGGGTCGCGGCGATCTCGTCCTCCGTAATGAACCGCTGCACGGCGGGGATTTCTGCCATTTCGGTGCGGTACTCCCTGCGGGGCAGGGACAGCTCCCGCAAACCCTGTTCGATTTTGTCCGGCTTGTGGTAGTGAAAGCGCAGCAGGCTCCTGTCCTCCCGGCAGTCGGATCGGAGCTGTGCTAAATCGTCCATGAGGACTTCACGGAACGCAGGGTCTCTCAGCCGCTCGGCAAGCCGCGCCGTTTCCTCCGGGAAACCGCCGCCCCGCATATCCGACAGGCAGGAGAGATAGCCCTGCGCCCGCGCCTTTTCGCTTAAATCCTGCCGTAGATACCAGATAGACTGCGCCAGCTTCGTGCGCTCGTGTCCCGGCGCTTCCGCAAGCTCTACGTTGGCGGCGTATTCGCCCTGCTCCAAAAGCTGTCCGATGCGCTCCGCCGCCTCCTGCCAGCTTACGACCTTTGCAGAGGTCAGGTATCTTGCCGCGTCCCCATTGGCGATGTGAATGCCGTCCTCTGCGTACCACGCGGAATATCTGCCGTTTTCGGTGACGACGCCGTTGCCGCCGTGGAAGCTGCTTTGAAGAAACGCCGCGATTTCTTCCACGCTCTTGCCCTTGGAGAACTCCGTGGCGATCTTCATGCGAGCATAATCGGCGTTGCCCTCCATGCGCAGAATGTGGTCGATATCCGACTGCGGGATGGACATGGAAAAAGCGGAGGGCGTGTAGCTCTCCGCTTCTGCGATATATGCGATTTGCTCATCCTCCGTGGGGAACAGGCTCAGTTGGTATGCCTGCGGTATCGGAGGCTGCGCCGGTTCCGCTTCCGGCGCGTCATTGGTCAGTTGTACACCAGCTCGCTGAGGATGATCTCCTCCGCCTGCGCTTTCAGGCTGTTCATCAGCCCCACCCATTTCATCTGATCGCGGGCTTTCAGCTCCTCCGTCACGCCCGCCGACTTCATCAGCTCCGGCATCATCTGCTCCAATCTCCGGTTCGCCGTCTCGTCGATCTCCCGCAGGTGCGGGAACAGCTTCTCCGACAGCACCAGACGGCTGTACAGCCCCGGTCTGTGCTCCTGAAGGTAGCTCCTGCGCAGTCTCCCGTACTTGCCCAGGGGTCTCGCGTCCTCCGGCGTCTCGCTCAGCGTCAGATCGGGAATCAGGTAGTCCCCGTTCTTGGTGTAGGTCAGTTCTGTCATGGCTATGGCTCCTTTCCGCGAGTTTCTCGCGCTCGTAATTCTTGATGGTGACTTCGATCTGCCGCAGCACCTCTCCGTTGATCCTGCTCACCGCCGTGCCCAGCTCGGCGGCGGCTTCCGGGGTGTTGAAATCGAAGATGCTCAGGAAGTCCTCATGCTCGAAGCGGTCGTCCGCTTCAAGCCCGCAGCGGGACATGAGCGAGTAGGCGATGCTGACGGCGGCGGCGCTTTGGAAGGCCGCTCCTACGTTAAATTCATCATACCCGTAAAGAAAGGAATCGTCAACGATGGCGAGGATATCCTGCTTATAGTCCCGCCAGTATTCCTCCGCAAGCTGAGACGCGATGCGCTCAAGCTGGTTGGGAAGCCCTCCTTTCCCGTCCACACCGTAGCGGCTTTCCAGCATGGCGCTTACCGCATCCGCGTGTTCCTCCCGGTATTCCCACAGGTAGCGGCTCTTTGAAAATTCTCTGCCGCCCGTGTCGGACACGTCGAACACATACCGAAGCCTCGGCCTTTCGCCGCTGCTGTCAATGAGGGCAATGCCCTTGGAGCCCCTGCGGACATACCGACCCATCTTTTCGTTCCAGAAGTCGTACTCCGCGCAGGCGGTGGCGTCCGGACGCTGGGCGTGGATCATGACCTGCTCGGCGTAGGGGTATTTGTACAGCCTTGCGGCGGTGGTGAGAAAGCCCGTCCAGCCCCGGTAGCTGCCGGTGATCTGCCGCTGCGCCTCGTCCGCCATCTGCATATACGTTTGTAGCTTGCTCGGCATATTGCTCCTCCTTCATGGCATAAATTTAGAGCGCCCGGACCGGACGCTCTATGTAGGGGGGCGGTATATCCGAAAACGTCCCGAATCCTATGCAGGAAACGGGACGCTTTCTCTTATATGTCGATGTTCTATTTCCCAAAATTAAAACTTTTTCGATTTTGGGAAATAGAATTGCGGAAGCAAAACGGGAGCGACCCGAAGGCCGCTCCCGCCGCATCCGCCTTATTCGTCCGTGTCGAAGTCCGGCACCAGCTCCAGCTCCGCGAAGTCCTCGTCGGTGATTTCGCCCAGCTTTTGCAGGGCGCTGTCGGTCAGATTCCGCAGCTCGGCTTCGTCCTCGTCCAGGTATCCGCGCATTTCGGTGAGGGCGGCAATCAGCCCGCTGCGGCTGTCGCTCTGGTAGATGCACATGAGGTTCATTTCATCGTTGGTAAAATTCATCATAGCAGCTCTCTTTCCGCGCGCTTTGAACGCGCTGTCTTTTTCGGCTCGTTGACGGGAGGACAGAGCTTTACCAGCACGGAGGGCTTCTTCTCCTGCCGTGACGCTTGCGCCTGTTCCCGGCGCGCCGCCTGCGCCAGCTCCATGAGGGAGATGGGCTTGCCGGACTTTGCCTGTTCCTCCAGCTCCGCCACGGTCTGCTTCGGCCCGTTGTTGATAACGCCGTCGATCATGCCGTAGTCGTCCTCCATGGCCATCTCCGCGTTTTTGAGATAGTTTTCCGGCTTTAGGAAGTCGGGCAGCGCCTTGAAGCCCCGGGAATCCACGTAATGACAGGATACCACGCCGTTCTGCTTCAGCGCCACGATGTCGCTGACGGACAGGCTATGGCCGCGAAAATCCTCCGGGCGGCGGAGGTTGAAGGTCTCATACAGCTCGTCCAACCTGTCCTGCGTATCGCCCCTGCGGTCAAGGTTTCCCGCATAGACGGCGGCGTAATTTCCCTTTTCAATGGAAAGCCCCTTCTTCTCCAGATACTCGGCGTTCATAAAACGGAGCTGCGCCGTGTCGTCGCTGCCCCTGAGCTGGTAGATTATAAAGCTGTCGGCGGGGTTACTGAGGAACGCCTTTTCATAGTCCGGCGGTGCGAAGCGGTCTTTGACCGTCTCCCATTCGGAGGCTTCCACACCGAAGATGCCGTCAAAGCTGCGGACTTCCTCCGCATCGAACGCCATGGCCTCGGTGTTGTCCGTGTGAAGCATATACACGCTCACGTCCCGTTCCATGAGCTCCAGCGCGCGCTCCTTTGTCAGCGGCAGCATATTGGAATCGGTGTAGCCGTAGGCGTTCATGCTCTCAACAGAAATCGCAGGGTCGAGGACGCAGCCGTTGTCCGGCGCTGTGACCGGCTCCGGCTCCTGCACGGCGATCTCCTGCACCGGCTGGGCGGCACGGCTGAATATGCAGATAGGTGGCATCGTTCAGAAGAAACAGGGCTTCCTGCGGTATATCCGCCTGTTCCGGCTCCTGTTTGGCGGTCAGGTCAATGCCGCGCTCCTTGCAGATTTCCGCGTAATGGCGGTCGATATCCGTAATCAGGGAGGATGAGGTTCTGTTGATGGTCTCCAGCGATGCGCGAAGCTCGGTCAGCTCCCTGTCCTTTGCCCAGGTCGCCAGATACCCGAAGCTGTTTTCGCCTGTCTCAATGCCGTAATAGGCGCAGACGGCGAAGGAGATGCTCTCCGCCTGAATCTCCTCGGCGGCGCGGGAGAGCTTTGCCTTTTCCGGGTACTGTGCGTGCAAAAACTCCTTCACGGTCTGCTCGCCGCCCGTGAAGTTCAGCCCGTCCTCGCCCAGATACAAAAAGCCCTGCTCCGGCAGCTCAATGGGCGCTGCTGTGATGACGGAGGCAGCGTGATTGACGGTGACATGGCTTTCAAGCGTTACCGGCACACCCGGATCGTCATCCGAGCCGCGCAGGTCATAGCAGTACAGCCCCTCCGGCAGCTTCTCTCTGTCGATGCGCCCGTTTGAAAACAGCGCGGGCTTGCCGAACAGCTCAATCTGCTGATATTTTTCTCCGATTTCGTCCTTATTGTGGAGCTTGGAGTGGGCGATCTCATGGACGGCGGCGCAGACCGTCTGTACCTCGCTCATGCCTTCTCTGAGGACGATGCGCTGTTTGTCCACGGAGAAGTATCCGTCCATATTCTCCGCCAGCTTCTCAAAGCAGATGGGGACAGGCGCGCTGCGGCGCAGAGCTTCCATGAACACCCCGTAATTCTGCACGTCCCCCGTAAGGTTCGCCGCCAGCTCCGGCAGGGGCTTGCCTGCGGTCTGCTGCACGTCGAACACCACCACGGGCCTGTACATGGGAATTTGCACCGTCTTTTCCTCCGTGATAATATCGCCGTTCTCGTCCCGCAGGGGGAGCTTGGTGTCGGGGTCTAACTTCTGCTGCTCGATTTTCTTCTTGAAGGGCGTGGGGGCGATGATTTTAATGCCCTTTTCGCCCTTTTTGACGTTTCTTCCGAACTGATCGCGCCATTTGTTGAAGCCCGCCACATGGGTGGCGTCCGGGCGCTGCATATAGATGAGCACGGTGTTGTTGACGCTGTACTTGTGAAAGCGGCTCATGGTGGCAAGGTACTGCCTGTATTTGTCGCTCTCAAACAGCTCCTTTATGCCCGTCTCGATGCTGTCGGTGATGTCCTTGAGCCGTTCCTTGTTGGTCTGTTTTTCAGCCATTTCATGCATACCTCCTTTGGATCATGGTAAAAACAGCGGCTCCCGCAGGGGAATGAAACGCCCGTGCGGGAGCCTGTGAGGGTCACTTGGTGAAGTCCAGCTTATAGGAGGAACGCGCGCCGTCGTCCTCCAGCACAATGAATGCGTCATAGGTCTTGCCGGTTTTCTCGGAATAGATACCGCTGGCATAGGCGCGTCCCTGCGTCAGGAGCGAGGAAGCCATCTTCTTTGTCAGGCTGATCTTCTTGGCGGCAAGGAAGCGGTTGTCCCGCCACAGCCCGAACTTGCAACTCCGTCTCTCGCAGAAATAGCCGTTTTTGCTCTCCGTGACCTCTGCGCCGCAGCGGGGGCATTTGCCCACAACGGGTCTGCCGGAGGGGAACAGTACCTCCGCGCCGTCCACAGGCGCAGCGTCCCGAACCAGCGCTGCGACCATATCGCGGATGCCGGCGAGGAACTCGTCCGCGCCCAGCTCGCCGCACTCGATCTCCTTGAGGCGGTGCTCCCATTCGGCGGTGAGCAGCGGGGACTGGAGCTGTTCGGGCAGCACGGTAATGAGGGAAACGCCCGCTTCGGTGGGAACGAGGCGTACAGATTTTTTCGCCTTTCTGCGCTCCGCAAAGCCCGTGGTCACCAGCTTTTCAATGACAGCCGCCCGGGTCGCGGGGGTTCCCAATCCCTTTCTCTCGGCATCTTCCGGCATATCCTCTTTGCCCGCCGTCTCCATGGCCGACAAAAGCGTATCCTCGGTGAAGTGCTTTGGCGGGGTCGTTCTGCCCTCTTTGACCGTGCAGGAGGAAACGGGAAGCAACTGTCCCTCGGAAAGCTCCGGGAGGGTCTTGTCCGTAAGCTCCGCATCCGCATATGCTTTCCAACCGGGCTGCACCACAGTTTTTCCCTTGGCGGAAAAGGCATTTCCGCCGCAGTCCAGCCTTGCCTCGGTCTCCAGATAGACGAAGGGCGCGCTGACCGCCATAAGCACCTGACGGGAAACAAGGCGCAGGATCTCCCGTTCGCCTGCGAGCAAGGTTTCCAAGTCCGTTTCGCCCGCTGCCATCGTGGGAACGACGGCGTGGTGGTCGCTGACATTTTTGCTGCTGCACACCTGCCCCGAACAGACGGCTGCGGGCGGCTCCGTGCCGCAGATGCCCGCACAGCACAGCGCCAGCGCGTTTACGCCGCCCTCCATATCGTCGGTGAGATAGCGGCTGTCGGTGCGGGGATAGGTGCAGAGCTTCTTTTCATAGAGACTTTGCAGATAATCCAGCGTCTGTTGGGCAGTGTACCCAAGCAAGCGGTTCGCATCCCGCTGGAGCGTGGTCAGGTCGTAGAGCGCCGGGGCTTTCTCTGTCTTTTTTGTCTGCACGACGGAGGTAACAGCGGCGGTTTTGCAGTTGCAGTCCCCGGCAAGCCGCTCCGCCTCTGTCTGCCCCTTCATGCGTTCGCCTGCGGCGGAGAAGCCGTTAAAGTCCAGATGGACGGTATAGAAGGTCTCCGGCTGAAAGGCATTGATCTCCGCTTCCCGCTGCACCAGCAGCGCAAGCGTGGGCGATACCACGCGCCCCACGTTCAGGGTGCGGTGGTACATCACGGAAAACAGGCGGGTG
>ERZ780144.3665-NODE-3665-length-10823-cov-20.828566_pt1 | contig 10823 bp, 6 predicted proteins | sample MGYA00511380_ERZ780144 | MGnify/ENA primary metagenome ERZ780144 (study PRJEB29588, sample SAMEA1965858) | human gut metagenome | biome: human gut; feature: human-associated habitat; material: faeces | place: Denmark | collected 2008/2010 ... | reverse complement strand
AGACCGCCGATGTCGTTTTCCAGATACTTGAGCACCAGACCGGTCATGTAGATGCACCAGCAGGGCGGCGTATTGTACATGCTGTCCTTGGCCAGCAGGGTGGTGTAGTTCATCATGGTAGGCACATTGTCGGCGGCATGGCCCAGCAGGTCGTCCCGGACGATGGCGATGGCCATACCGGCGGGGGCGACGTTCTTCTGGACTCCGAAGTAGATGCAGCCGTACTTGGTGACGTCCACGGGCTTGGAGAGGATCATGGAGCTCATATCCGCCACCAGCGGCACACCCTCCACCTGAGGCACCTCGACATACTGGGTGCCGAAGATGGTGTTGTTCTGGCAGATGTGGATGTAGCTTGCATCCTTGTCGTAGTCGATGGCGTTCACGTCCGGGATGTAGGTGAAGTTCTTATCCTTGCTGGACGCGACGATCCTGGCCTCACCGAACTTTGCGGCTTCCTTTGCAGCCAGGTTGGAGAAGTTGCCGGTGACGATGTAGTCGGCCTTGCCGGTGGTCATGAAGTTCAGCGGCACCATGGCGAACTGCTGGGTCGCGCCGCCCTGGAAGAAGCCGACCTTATAATGATCGGGAATGTTCATCACCCGGCGCAGGGTGGCTTCGGTGTCGGTGATGATGGCGTCGAACCACTTGCTGCGGTGGCTCATCTCCATCACGCTCTGGCCGCTGCCGCCGTATTCGAGCAGCTCTGCCTGAGCCTGCTTGAGCACCTTTTCGGGCAACATGCTGGGACCTGCGCTGAAATTATAAACTCGTGCCATGACGTGTTCTCTCCTTTTCCTCTATCTGACCGCCCGTTCGGGCGTTGTGCTCTGGATTTGTCCGTAGTATAATGGTTTTGAGGGGTGCAAAACAAGAGCATCTTTGCACAAAGTTGAGCCGTCAAAGCCCGGGCGGGCGCACGAAGCGCACAAATGTCCCCGTGCAGAGGACATTTTCAGAGACATCTGTAAAATAGCTCGTGGAGAACCGCATAACTGCTGGGTTTTCTGCTCTTGTCCTTTCTCCTGATTTTTGCTATAATGGCAGAATCTGAGACAAATGTAAAATCAAGTTTTTTATTCAAAAAGGAGAGATGGCCCCCATGTATGGCATTCCGGACAGGCTGAAAGCCCTCTCGGCAGCGGAGGAACAGGTGCTTCTGGCCCTGTGGGACTGCAAACCGCCCGTGTCGCGGCGGGACATCGGTGCGCGTCTGGCCGAAAAAGGCTGGGCCGCCGCCACCGTGCTGAACTTTTTATACCGGTTGGAAGAGAAGGGCTGGGTCACCTGCGCCAAAGAGCAGAACCACAACCTCTACGCCCCTACCGTCACCCGCCGGGCCTACGGCGTCTACACCATGCGCCAGCGGCTGGACACCGTCTTTGGCGGCGACCTCGCGCAGGCCGTGCGGGCGCTGGTGAGCGAGAGCGGCTGCTCCCAGAGCGAGCTGGAACAGGCCATCGCTGTACTGAACGAAAAGCACGCAGAAGCGGAAGAATATGACCTGTATGACCCATACGGCTGAGCATCCGCCTTTATAACACAAAAAGCTCCCTGTTACGGGAGCTTTCGCGTTGCATTCTGTTAAACATTATGATAAGATAGCAGATGAAAAGGCGCTGCACATACGGCAGGCGGTTGGCTCCACTTCCGAAAGGAGGTGAGAGATATGCCCATTACTTTGACGCTCCATATTTTTGGACTGGTCTTTACCATCAGAGTGAAAAGCGAAAACCGCCACCCTGGCCGGTGACGGTTTTCTAGTAACATAGAATCCTAGCCCAAAGGGTCAACCGCTTGTCGCAGTGCCTTTTCTATTTGTAGTATAGTGATTTTTTACTGCTTTGTCAAGCATTCGGAGGATATAGGTATGGATTGCAAACTTCGCGCCAAAAACTGCGGCGGCTGCCCGATGCTGGCCACCGAATACGCCGCACAGCTCAAAAAGAAAGAGGCCGACGTCCGCGCTCTGCTGGGCAAATACGGCCCTGTCGCCCCCATCCGGGGGATGGAAACGCCCTACCACTACCGCAATAAAGTGATTTCCACCTTTGCCCCCGCTGCCGGTGGAAAACTCACCTCCGGCATCTACGCGGCCCGCACCCACAAGGTGCTGCCGGTGGAGAGCTGCCTTTTGCAGGACGAGGTACTGGACAAGGTGATGCTGGCCGTCCGCGCCGCCGCCAACGCCTGCCGCTACCAGCCCTTCAACGAGGACAAAGGCACCGGCCTGCTCCGCCACTGCCTGCTCCGCCGGGGCGTCGCCACCGGTCAGGTGATGGTGGTGCTGGTCACGGCCCAGCCCGTGCTGCCCGGCGCGAAGAACTTCGTGAAAGCCCTGCTGGCCGAGGCCGAAAAGCGGGGCGTCCCCGTCACCACCGTCGTACAGAACTACAATCCCCGCCGCACCAGCGTCGTTCTGGGCGAGGACGAAAAAGTCCTCTACGGCAAGGGTTTCATCCTCGACACTCTCTGCGGCAAGACCTACGCCCTCAGCCCCCGCAGCTTCTATCAGGTGAACCCCGTCCAGACCGCCGTGCTCTACGGGCTGGCCGTCGATGCCGCCCACCTCACCGGCAAAGAAGTCGTCCTCGACGCCTACTGCGGCATCGGCACCATCGGCCTGACAGCCTCTGACAAGGCCCGGCAGGTGGTGGGCGTGGAAGTGAACCGGGACGCCGTCCGGGACGCCATCGGCAACGCAAAGCACAACGGCGTAAAAAACGCCCGCTTCTTTGCCGCTGACGCCACCGCATGGATCCGGGAAGCCGCCGACGCGGGCCAGAAGGTCGATGTCGTCTTCATGGACCCACCCCGGGAGGGTTCGACGCCCGCCTTCATCGAGAGCGTGGCCCGCATGGCCCCGAAGCGGGTGGTCTACGTCAGCTGCAACCCCGAGACGATGGCCCGCGACCTCGCTCTCCTGACCCAGAAAGGCTACCGCGCCGAGGGCTTCACGCCGGTGGATATGTTCCCCCACAGCGCACATTGCGAGGTGGTCGGGTCGCTGGTTCGTGTAAAATAAAAGAGGAAAAAGATATGTCATCGTTTTCTGGCATCAAGAACACCCTGCTGGCCGAGCAGGCGGACGAAGAAGCTGCCCCCGCCCATGACCCAAACCCAAAAAGCAGCAAGGCCCCGGAGCGATATGCTCCAGGGCCTGCTGTCATTTTTTATGGAAAAAAATCATGCTTTTCCGGGGTTCTGCGGCTCTTGGCCCTCAACCGGTGCAGTGACTACGATGACGCGCACTGTTACCGGTTCGCCTTTCATATTGGTTCCTTTGTAAAGCGCAGTGCCCATGTAGTAGATGCCTGCGGGCCTTTTCCCTACCAGATTATCATTATAGCCATTCCTAGCCCGGCTTGGAACAAGTACACTATTATTCATGAGCCTATACGCCTGTTCGCTGGTTCCGAGCCCATCCGTAAAAACCGTATCAACCCAGGCAAAGTTGTTTTCATTTACGCCGCCCTGATCGCATTCAAGGATCTTTTTTTCATTATCCAAATTATCCGTCCCGCTCTCGGCCAGCGCAGCGATCTTTCTGGCCATCTCCCACTCTTCCGCCCGGGGGGTCACGATAACGTCCAAACCCTGAGCCTTAGCCACGTCGGTCATGGCATCTGCAAGGTCCTTATCGGTCACAGCGTTGCCCACAGCGTTGCTGCCGCAGGCCGTGAAAAGGGTCAGGGCCATTGCACCGGTCAGCACAACGGCCAGCAATTTTTTCAGCATCTTCATCGGTTGATTCCTCCATAAAGTAAACGGTGTTTGCCCTGCCTTGACAGGCAGCAGGGTTTATTTTGTTTCATTCTACCCCCCCCCCCCTATATATTTGTCAAGGGGACGTTTATTTTTTTGTAAACTGCCACAAATAATCGACCGCTGTTTTGAGTATGCTGCACAAACAAAGCCCCCGGCCGGGAGCATTCTGGGCTCCGAGGCCGGGGGCGGGAGGGCATGATCTTGCCGGTTCAGAGCCCGGACAGCGCCAGCAGTCGGACGAAGAAGCTACTCCCCGCCCATGACCCAAACCTGAAAAGCAGCAAGGCCCCGGAGCGATATGCTCCAGGGCCTTGCTGTCATTTTTTATGGAAAAAAATCATGCTTTCCGGGGCGCTGCGGCGCTTATTATTACTTCTTAACCGGTGCGGTGACTACGATGATGCGCACTGTTGTCGGCTTTCCACCGTGATAGGTCATAGTACCAAGTGCAGTGCCTATGTAGCGGATGTCTGCGGGTTCGCCCTCCAGCTTATCTGCATTCACAGCGTTTTTGCTCAGGATATTATTCATCACATTATAAGCCTGTCCGGCTGTTCCGATCTCATCGGCAAAAACTGCTCCATACCAGACAAAGCGGCTTTCTTCATTTGCGACGCCCTCATTGAGCCCAAGAATCTCCTTGACTTTCGGAGGCAATTCACCATCCTTCATGTTCCGATCCGACTCGGACAACGCAGCGATAGCTTTTGCCATCGCTTGTTCATCCGTCCGGGACTTAAAGGTATAGGTTGCAAGTGAACCCTTGGCCATGTCATTCAGAGCATCCGCAATGTCCTTATCGGTCACAGCGTTGCCGCCGCAGGCCGTGAGAAGGGTCAGGGCCATTGCGCCGGTCAACACAATGGCCAGCAGTTTTTTCAACATCTTCATTTGTCTGGTTCCTCCATATAATAAGCCTTTGTTCGCCATGCCCTGCTATGGCTAAGGGCTGGTTTGATTTTATTTTACCCCCCCCCCCTATAGATTTGTCAAGGGGACGTTCAATTTTTGTAAACTGCCACAAATAATCGACCGCTGTTTTGAGTATGCTGCACAAACAAAGCCCCCGGCCGGGAGCGTTCTGGGCTCCGGGCCGGGGGCGGGAGGTACGATCTTGCCGGTTCAGAGCCCGAACAGGGCCAGCAGGCGGTGCCACAGGCGGAGGAAGAAGTTCCCCTCCGAGGCGTTATCTGCCGTCGTCTCCACCGGAGCCGTTTCGGCGGGCGTCTCGGCGGTCTTATAGAGGAACTTCACCCGGCTCTCGGCACCCTCGGGTACACCGGCAAAGCTGGTGTAGTCGGCGAGACGGCCGGTCATCTCTTCCACCACAGTCTGCAGGGCGTGGAGCTGGTCGGCGTCCAGCGCACCGGTGAGCTGAGAAATGCCCTCGTCGTTGAACTGCACGAGGCCGCCGCTGAGCCGGTCGGTGCCGTTCTGGAGCTGGAGCACACCGTCATACAGGGCGGATGCGCCGCTGACCAGCTGAGCGCTTCCGTCCTTGGCGGCGTGTGCGCCGTCAGCGGCCGCAGCCACGCCGTCGGCGTACTGGCCGACGCTGGACACGAAGAACCGGATCTGGCCCAGATTCTCTTTCAGGGCGCGGACGCTGGCCATATCCTCGCTGTTGGCGGTCTGATAGACCAGCTCGTCGTGGATCTTCTGCTGGGCGTCGCTGTCGGTGAGCTTTTTCAGCCAGCCCATGATGAAATCGGGCGAGAAGCTCTGCATCAGGTGCAGAGCGGCCTCAAGGTCGTGGTCGGTCCTGGTGGCCGCGAGGTAGAGTGCGATGTCCAGCTGGCTGGCCTTGAACTGCGGAGCCTGCTCCCAGATGGTGCGCACCATCTTTTTGCGGCCCGCCGCCAGCGTCTTGTCGCCCAGCGAGAGGATGTCGTCAATGACGGCTTCATAGGTATCCCACGTCATGGGGGTGTCGATGAGGCCGTTTTCCATGAGGGTCTGGCTGGCGGAGTCCAGCACGCCGTCGGCCACCTGCTGTGCGCCGGAAGTCAGGGCGGCGTTGTTGGACGTCAGGGTGTCCAACCCTTCCGTCAGCTGGCCGAGGCCGCTGTCCAGCTGGTTGGCCCCATCCAGCAGAGCCAGCGAACCGGCGGCAAGCTGTGCCGCGCCTGCTTTCAGCTGCGACGCACCGTCCAGCAGCTGGTTCATGGCATCATTCAGCGCCGCGATGCCGTCGGTCAAATCGTTGAGGCTGTCGAGGTCGAAGACCTCATCCCCCTGCCCCAGTGCCTCGGCGCTCGCCGCACAGGCCAGCAGGATCTGAGGTGCCGTCAGCGACTCCACGTCGGCCTCCACGGTCACGCTGTCCTGTAAGTACTCGGCCACGCCGTTCACCTGTTCGGGAAGCAGACCGTCAAGGGAATCTTTCACGCCCGGCAGGGTGACGAAGGCCGCGACGCTGCTCTTGGCCGCACTTTCCAGCAGGCCGTTCACGGCGTTGACGCTGCTGGCGTCATCGCCCAGCACGACGCCCACCGCCGTGACCAGCGGGGTGACGATGGTGCGCTCCTTGCCGTTCACGGTCACCTTGCCGGTCTCATGGTTGGTCAGGTCGATGGTGAGCACGAGGTGGCCGCTCTTGCCCAGAAGCTCGCTGAGCGGGGCGGTCCTGCCGTCCAGCGTGTAGGTCACTTTGGCAGAGATGGGCAGCTGACGGTCCGTGTCGCCCTTGTAGTAGACATCGGTGTCGTCGGTGTTCCAGACCAGCGTATCGCCGTTCTGGGTGTACTCGGCAAAGCTCTCGGTGTTCACGATGTTTTTCAGGGTGGACCTGTCCTCCACACCGGCGAGGCCGTCGGCATTGTAAAGATGCTCGCTGACGGTGGTCTTGGTGACAGAGCCGTCCGCTGCCATGACGGCATACACCGTCTCATCCTTCGAGAAGGACGCCTTGGTCGCCGCAAAGGCGGGCTGACAGAGGCTGACCGTCAGGGTCAGGGCAAGCGCCGCAGAGCCAGCGCGGCGCAGAAAATTCCGAGTTTTTCTCATAGCATTCACTCCTTTGCAGCGTTGGGGGCGTTGAGCCAGTGGTAGGTGGTGCGGCAGATGAGGCCGTCCAGCAGCATCAGGCCGGCGGGCAGCACCAGCAGGATGACCACCATACTGATGAGCGCACCCCGGGAGATGAGCATACAGATGCTTTTCAGCAGCTCCACCTTGCTGATGGCCGCGACGCCGAAGGTGGCCGCGAAGAAGGTGAGGCCGCTTGTCAGGATGCTCTGGCTGCAGTGCTCGAGGGCCTGCTGTGCCGCCGCCTTGGGCGAGCGGAGGGCCAGCCGCTCTTCGCGGTAGCGGGTGGTCATGAGGATGGAGTAGTCCACCGTCGCGCCCAGCTGGATGGTGCCGATGACGATGCTGGCGATGAAGGGCAGCGAGTCGTCGATAAAGTAGGGGATGCCCATGTTGATGGCGATGGCCGCTTCGATGCTGGCCACCAGCAGCACCGGCACCGACAGGCTGCGGAAGGACAGCGCGATGATGACCAGCACCGCCGCGATGGACCAGATGTTGACATTTTTGAAATCCTCGTCGGCGATCTCCACGAGGTCTTTCATCATGGCACCCTCGCCGGTGACGAGGCCCTCGGGGTCTGCCTCCTTCACGAGGCGGACCAGCTCGTCCACCTGCGCGTTCAGCGCGTCGCTGCCCGACTTATAACGGCCATTGGCAAGGATGAGCTTGTAACCGCCGTTCCGGACGATGTTCAGCAGCTCGTCGGGCAGAAGTTCCGTCTCAAAGCCTGGGCCGGTGATGGAGTCGAGGCTGACCACCTGGGTGATGCCATCCACCTCCTTTATCTCATCGCAGAGGGTGGACACCTGAGAGGCGGTCAGTTCCTCCCGGACGAGGATGAAGTGGTTGGTCATCATGCCGAAGTCTTCGCCCAGCTTGTTCGTACCCACGATGCCGGGCATATCCTGCGGAAGAGCGGCAAAAATGTTGTAGTAAATATCGGTCTTGCTCTGGGCCAGCCCGAAGGGGATCATCAGCAGGACGAACACCACCACGACGGGCATCGGATGTTTGGAAACAAAATGGCTCAGGTGGGTGAGCTTGGGCATAAAGGTGCGGTGGCGGTATTTTTCCACCCACTTATCGAAGAAGAGAATGAGCGAGGGCAGGATGACGATGGTGCAGATGACGCCCAGCGCCACGCCCTTTGCCATGACGATGCCGAGGTCTGCGCCCAGCGTCAGCTGCATGGCGCAGAGGGCCAGAAAGCCCGCAATGGTCGTCAGACTGGACGCCGTGATGGAGCTCATGGTCTTACAGATGGCGTTCTCCATGGCCTCTTCGTTGGAGGCACAGAGCTTCTTTTCCTCGTCGTAGCGGTGGAGCAGGAAGATGGAGAAATCCATCGTCACGCCCAGCTGCAAGACCGCCGCCAGCGACACGGTGATAAAGCAGACCTGACCGAGGAAAATATTCGTACCAAAGTTATAGACCAGCGGGAAGAGCAGCCCCAGCATGAACAAAAACGGCGTGAGCCAGCTTTCCAGCGAGAGGAACAGCACCAGCAGACAGCCGCCCACGGCGCAGAGCACATACCAGGGCATCTCGCCCATGACCAGCTCTTTGGTGTCGCTCAGGATGACGCTGATGCCGCCGAAGAAGCAATTCTTCCGGAGTATCTTCTTGATCTGGGCCACGGCCTGCATCGTCTCCTCGCTGACGCTGGAACCGCCCAGCTGGACGATGAGGATGGTGGAGTCGTTCTTGCCGAACATAAACTGCTGGACATCCGCCGGCAGCATCTCCGTCGGCACCGCCGGGTCCAGCACGTCGCTGAGCCAGAAGGTGTTCAGCACGTCCGGCACCTCGTCGATCTCGGCCTTCATGGCCAGCAGCTCGTTGGTGGGCATCCCCTCCACGGTTATCATGTTGGTGGAGGCCAGATGGTAATCCGTTTCCAGCAGCAGCTGGCCCACGCGGGAGTCCAGCTCCTGGGGCAGGTAAGAAAGGATGTCATAGTTGATGGGCGTGGCGATGGCTCCCACTGCCGCCGGGATGAGCAGCAGGACCGCCGCGATGAGGATGAGCCTGCGCATCTTCACGATGGCCCTCGCTAATTTTTTCATTCATTTCCTCCCATTTTATCGTTCCGAAGAAAAACAACTTTTCTCGTTTTTCCGACACACCTTATTATAGTACACTCATCCGGGGTGTCAAGAGACAGCTCTGCCGACGTTCTGCCTCTCCCTTTGCAAAACAAAAAGCGGGGCGCACAGGTGGTCAAGTCTGTGTGTCCCGCATTTTGTTCTTTTTTGCACAGAGCGCCGTACCAGAGCGCCCCGCGCTGCGCGCAGGGAAAGCGGAGCAAACCATAAGCCGCTTTCGCCGAAGTTGTTTTTATAGCCAGAGTGTGCCGGATGGACGAGTATTTTTGTCAGCAGGCAAGGCGCTTTTCCGCAGCAATCCTGATGGATTGCAAGGAGAAGCAACGCAGGATGCGGGCAAAAAGGCCGCCCAGACGGTATGCAATGGTTATGAAAGCAACTTCAAAAATAGGAGAATGGAATGGAGGAACCGAATCGCCTCAAAGAGAGTTGCAGGCATCCCTTTGCAGTGAATCGGAGGAGCTTCGGTTAGGTTTAACTAACCTCGCCGTGACAACAGGATACCATAGTTTGTCATGACTGTCAAGCCCGTTTTTCAAATTTTCAAAAATTTTTTCTCCGGCGGCCTCCATGAGCATTTTTCATAACAAAAACCGCCATCTCTTGTAGAAAATCCACAGGTTCCCTCTTGCTTTTTCTGAGAATCACTGTTATTATATTGTCAGGCCGTTGTAGTCGGACTCGATTGCCTGTCTGCAGCGGCTCATAAACAGCGCAGGGGTTGCCATCCAAATACCTCTGCGCCCTGTACCACCCTGTCTTTCAGAAACCGCAATCGGCGGCTTTTTTAAGACGGAACAGTTAGATTGCTCTAACTAATTATTGCAAAGCAGATTGGTCGGAGCGTCAGGAACGGAGCAAGGAGGTTCCAATGATCGATTTTGAACAGTGGGAAGGCTTTGAGGGCCGCATCTGGAAAGAGGAAGTCAACGTCCGCGACTTTATCCAGAAGAACTACACCCCTTATGACGGCGACGAGTCTTTCCTGGCTGGCCCTACCGAGGCCACCGATAAGCTCTGGGGCGCACTGCAGAAGCTGCAGAAGGCCGAGCGTGCCAAGGGCGGCGTGCTGGATATGGAGACCGAGGTCGTCAGCGGTCTGACCGCGTACGGCCCCGGCTACATCGACGAGAGCCTGAAAGAATTTGAGCAGATCGTCGGCCTGCAGACCGACAAGCCCCTGAAGCGTGCATTCATGCCCTACGGCGGCATCAAGATGGCGGAGCAGGCCTGCACTACCTACGGCTACCAGCCCTCTGAAGAGCTGCACAAGATCTTCACCGACTACACCCGCACCCACAATCAGGCTGTGTTCGATGCCTATACCCCCGAGATGAAGACCGCCCGCCACACCCACATCATCACCGGCCTGCCCGACACCTATGGCCGCGGCCGTATCGTCGGCGACTATCGCCGTGTGGCACTGTACGGCATCGACGCCCTCATCAAGTTCAAGCAGGAAGACTTCGCCAACTGCGGCGACGGCACCATGACCGATGACGTCATCCGCCTGCGCGAAGAGATCGCACGCCAGATCAACGCCCTGAAGGGCATGAAGAAGATGGCCGAGGCTTACGGCTGCGACATCTCTCAGCCCGCTAAGACCGCCAAGGAAGCCTGCCAGTGGCTGTACTTCGGCTATCTGGCCGCCATCAAGACCCAGAACGGCGCCGCTATGAGCGTGGGCCGCATCTCCACCTTCCTCGATATTTATATCCAGCGCGATCTGGACAAGGGCATCCTGACCGAGAGCGAGGCTCAGGAGCTCATCGACCACATGGTCATGAAGTTCCGCATGGTCAAGTTCGCCCGCATCCCCAGCTACAACCAGCTGTTCTCCGGCGACCCCGTCTGGGCAACGCTGGAAGTGGGCGGCATCGGCATGGACGGCCGCAGCATGGTCACCAAGAACTGCTACCG
>ERZ780144.3664-NODE-3664-length-10826-cov-3.754990_pt1 | contig 10826 bp, 9 predicted proteins | sample MGYA00511380_ERZ780144 | MGnify/ENA primary metagenome ERZ780144 (study PRJEB29588, sample SAMEA1965858) | human gut metagenome | biome: human gut; feature: human-associated habitat; material: faeces | place: Denmark | collected 2008/2010 ... | reverse complement strand
AATGCTGATAGATACTGTGTTTTAGCTGATAATCAGATTTTTATTGTGTTTTTATATTTTAAAAATTTATATATTTTTGTTGATAAATGATGCATGAAGTGATATTATGATAATAACTTTAGAAAACACATTTTATAAAAGTTGTTTTAATAAGCCGGAGCTGAGATTCATATAATAAGCCGGCGGGAATGGAGGCAAGCATGAAAATTCATAGTGTCTGTGACAAAGAATTTGCACAGTACGGAAGAGTTCTTGCAGAACTTGATACAAAAGAACTTATAAGTGCAATGGAAAAGACACCTGTGCCGGATGATGTTATATATGTTCCATCCGACAAAGAATTAGAGTCACTTAACGTGTATGATGTAATGTCAAAAGTGGTTTACGGTGATATGCCTGTTCAGATAGGATACTGTAACGGACATAACCAGAAACTTAATGCAGTGGAATATCATAGAAGTTCTGAGATAAATGTAGCTGCTACTGATATGATTTTACTTTTGGGAAAACAGCAGGATATAAAGGAAGATTATACATATGATACGGCTGATATTGAGGCGTTTCTAGTACCTGCAGGTATGGCTGTTGAAGTTTATGCGACAACACTTCACTATGCACCATGCGGCGTGAATAATTCAGGTTTCAGGTGTGCTGTGGTTCTTCCGAAGGGAACAAATTACGATGTAAAAAGACAGAAGAATACAGGCGAGGACAGACTGCTTGCAGCAACAAATAAATGGCTTATAGCACACAAAGAAGCACATATAGACGGAGCATTTGAAGGACTTATCGGGGAAAATCCAGAAGTCTGAAAGAAAATATAACAAAGAATAGGAGAATTTATCATGAACAAACCAACAGTTAAAGTGGGAATTGTAGCAGTCAGCAGGGATTGTTTCCCGGAATCACTTTCAGTAACAAGAAGACAGAATCTCGTAAATGCATATAAGGCTAAGTATAACGCAGATGAAATTTATGAATGTCCTGTATGTATCGTTGAGAGTGAGATACATATGATGCAGGCACTGGAGGATATTAAAAAAGCAGGATGTAATGCACTTTGTGTATATCTTGGAAACTTTGGTCCTGAGATTTCAGAGACTATGCTTGCACAGTATTTTGACGGTCCTAAGATGTTTGTTGCGGCAGCAGAAGAGACATCTGAGAATGGCGGACTTGTACAGGGCAGAGGAGATGCATACTGTGGTATGTTGAATGCAAGTTATAATTTAAAGCTTCGTAATGTAAAAGCATACATTCCTGAATATCCTGTAGGAACTGCAGAAGAATGTGCAGATATGATTCATGAATTCATACCTGTTGCGAAGGCAGTTTATGCACTTTCAAATCTCAAAATAATAAGCTTCGGACCTCGTCCTACTAATTTCCTTGCATGTAACGCTCCTATCAAGCAGCTTTATAATCTCGGAGTTGAAATTGAGGAAAATTCAGAGCTTGACCTTTTTGAAGCATTTAATAAGCATGCGGGAGATGAAAGAATTCCTGAAGTCGTAAAGAGCATGGAAAAAGAACTTGGAAACGGCAATAAGAAGCCTGAAATTTTACCTAAGCTTGCACAGTATGAGCTCACACTCCTCGACTGGGTAGAACAGCACAAAGGCTCAAGAAAGTTTGTTGCAATCGCAGGAAAATGCTGGCCTGCATTCCAGACACAGTTTGGTTTCGTTCCATGTTATGTAAATTCAAGACTTACAGCCATGGGAATTCCTGTATCATGTGAAGTTGATATTTACGGAGCGTTGAGTGAATTTATCGGTGCAGTTGTAAGTGATGACACAGTTACACTTCTTGATATTAATAATACAGTTCCTTCAGATATTTATGAGCAGGATATTAAGGGTAAGTTCCCATATACAATCAAAGATACATTTATGGGATTCCACTGCGGAAATACAGCAGCATGCAAACTTTCATTCTGTGAGATGAGAAATCAGATGATTATGGCACGTTCACTTCCTGAAGAAGTTACAAATGGTACACTTGAGGGAGATATTATTCCTGGTGATATCACATTTTTCAGACTTCAGAGCACATCAGATGCCAAGCTTACAGCATATGTGGCACAGGGTGAGGTACTTCCTGTTGCGACACGTTCATTCGGAGCAATCGGTATATTTGCAATTCCACAGATGGGCAGATTCTACAGACACTGGCTTATCGAAAAGAATTTCCCACATCATGGTGCTGTTGCATTCGGTCATTTCGGAAAGCAGCTTTATGAAGTATTTAAGTATCTCGGAGTAGAAGAAATAGGCTTTAACCAGCCGGCGGGAATGCTTTACAAGAGTGAAAATCCATTTGCAAATTAATTCTTGATTATAGATGGGAGACGCATATGTATTATATAGGTGTTGATTTGGGAACATCTGCCGTTAAATTGATTTTAATGGACAAAGAAGGTAATGTAGTTAAGACAGTTTCAAGAGAATATCCGCTTTATTTTCCTAAGCCGGGCTGGTCAGAACAGAATCCGTCAGACTGGTATGAAAATGCGGTTGAGGGAATAAAAGAGCTTACAGACGGAGTTGATGCGGCACAGGTTGCAGGCATCAGCTTCGGTGGACAGATGCATGGACTTGTAATTCTTGATAAGGACAATGAAGTAATAAGACCGGCGATACTCTGGAATGATGGCAGAACAACAAAAGAATGTGAGTATCTTAACAATACTATAGGCAAAGATAAAATCGCAGAATATACAGCAAATATCGCATTTGCAGGATTTACAGCACCAAAGATTTTGTGGCTTAGGGAAAACGAGCCTGAAAATTTCAAAAAAATAAGCAAAATAATGCTTCCAAAAGATTATCTTGCATATAAGATGACAGGTGTGCATTGCACAGATGTTTCAGATGCTTCAGGAATGTTGCTCTTTGACGTAAAAAACAGATGCTGGTCCAAGGAAATGCTTGATATATGTGGCATAGATGAAAACTGCATGGCGAAAGTATTTGAGAGCTATGAATGTGTAGGAAATCTTACAAAAGAAGCTGCACAACGCATGGGACTTACAGAAAATGTCAAAGTGATAGCAGGTGCAGGAGACAATGCGGCGGCAGCAGTCGGAACCGGAACAGTAGGCGACGGCAAATGTAATATTTCACTCGGAACAAGTGGCACAATATTTATTTCAAGTGATAAATTCGGCGTTGATGATAATAATGCACTTCATTCATTTGACCATGCAGACGGACATTTTCATCTTATGGGCTGTATGCTCAGTGCAGCTTCATGTAATAAATGGTGGATGGATGAAATTATAAAAACAAAAGAGTATTCAGAAGAGCAGAAACCCGTTACAGATGATATGCTTGGAAATAACAGGGTATTTTTCCTGCCATATCTTATGGGAGAGCGTTCACCACACAATAATCCGGCGGCAAGAGCAACATTTACAGGAATGACAATGGATACGGACAGAACTGATATGACACAGGCAGTTCTTGAGGGTGTTGCATTTGCAATACGTGATTCGTTTGAAGTCGCTAAAAGTCTCGGAATAAATGTGACAGAGACAAAAATCTGCGGTGGTGGAGCAAAGAGTCCGCTCTGGCGTAAGATGATAGCTAATATTCTTAATATTAAGGTATCAGTTCCTGTCACAGAGGAAGGTCCGGCACTCGGTGCTGCAATGCTTGCGGCAGTGGGAACAGGTGCTTATAAAAATGTAGAAGAAGCAGCTTCGCATATTGTAAAAATCAAAGAAACAATAGAGCCTGATAAAGAGATTGCGGCAAGATATGAGAAAAAATATCAGCAGTTTAAAAAAATTTATCCGGCACTCAAATCAGTATTTGACGAATTCGATTAATGCATATAAAATATTATCAGATTGTATTTTTAAAAGGAAAGGTGGTTCTTTATGAAGTTTTTTATTGATACTGCAAACGTAGAAGATATTAAAAAAGCAAATGACATGGGAGTTATTTGCGGAGTTACAACAAATCCTTCACTTATTGCAAAAGAGGGAAGAGATTTTAATGAAGTAATCAAAGAAATCACATCAATAGTTGACGGACCAATAAGCGGTGAAGTTAAGGCAACTACTGAAGATGCCCAGGGCATGATTGCAGAAGGCAGACAGATTGCTGCAATACATCCAAACATGGTTGTAAAGATACCTATGACAGTTGAAGGATTAAAGGCTACAAAAGTTCTTTCATCAGAGGGAATAAAAGTAAATGTGACACTTATTTTTTCAGCAAATCAGGCACTTCTTGCAGCAAGAGCAGGTGCTGCATATGTATCACCTTTCCTTGGAAGACTAGATGATATTTCACAGCCGGGTATAGATCTTATACGTGATATTGTAGATATATTTGCCAACTATGATATTTCTACAGAAATAATATGTGCCAGCGTGAGAAATCCTATACATATTACAGATTGTGCACTTGCGGGTGCAGATATAGCAACTGTTCCATATAAGGTAATTGAGCAGATGGTTCATCATCCACTCACAGATGCAGGAATTGATAAGTTTAAAAAAGATTACGAGGCCGTATTTGGTAAATAATTATGATAACTACTTCTAAGATTACAACAACAGATGTTAAAAGATATAATAAAAACAGAATATTCCAGCTTATATATACTACAGGAAAAATTTCACGTCAGGAGATAGCGGACGTGCTTCAGCTTTCACTTCCGACAGTAAATCAGAATTTAAAGATTCTTTTTGAGAAGAACCTTCTTATATACGAGGGTAATTTTGAGTCTACAGGCGGAAGAAAAGCACAGGTTATATCAATAAACGGTGCAGCAAGATATGTTATAAGTGTCAATCTGTCGGACAAAGGAATCAAAGCAGACATACTTGATTTGAATTGTAATGTAATAGGCAATATGCGTGTTCCTGTTAAATATGAGAAAGGCAGTGCATATGGTGAGATGGTGGCTGATACTGTAACAAGGCTTGTTGAACATACAGGCATTGATAAAGCGGCTATTCTTGGTGTAGGCATTACAGTTCCCGGAATATTTGACATTGAGAATTCAACTGTTGTATATGCACCAACAATGGGAATTAAAAATTATTCTCTTGAAAATATACAGAGGCTTCTACCTTATGAGTGCCGTGGCATGAATGATGCACGTTCAGGTGCATTTGCTGAGTATTGGTTTGATAAGAAAGATATTAATCCTGAAAAGAGAGAAGGAAAGACATATCTTATGTTAAATACAGGTGTCGGAGGTTCTTATATTGACAGGGAAAATATCCGTTTTGGCAAGCATAACCGTTATGGTGAGTTTGGACATATGACACTTTATCCTGCCGGAAGACCATGTTTTTGTGGAAAAAGAGGATGCTTTGAGAGTTATGTGTCAGCAAGGTGTCTATCAACTGATTTGGGAATTACACTTGATATATTCTTTGACAAACTTGAAAATGGCAATGAAGAGTATAAAAAAATATTTGATAAATATCTTGATGATTTGACAACAGGCATTAATAACCTTTATATTATGAGTGATGGCGATGTTATTGTTGGCGGACCTGTTGCTGTATATCTTGAAAAATACAAAGATATAATAAGTAAAATGCTTATTGACAAATGTTCATTTGATATTGATGGTTCATATCTGAGCTTTGCGAAATGCACACAGCAGCAGGCTGATTCAGGTGCCGCATTAACATTCTTTTCTGATTTTATAAGTCAGATATAATATGTTTATTAATGATGAGGCTTTATATGAAAATTCATGATTTCAGGTTAAATTATTATATAAAACACTGTGCTGTCATCCTTTTGACGGCATGGTGTTTTATTTGTCTTATGGAGATGCCATTTAACATATCGTGTGGAATAAATCCTGTTAGTGATATATCATCCGTTTTCAATATCAGCATTGCCGGGCATTGTGCAATGGTTTTATCATTATTTCTGATACTTTCTGTGTTAATGATTGTTCTTGGAAAAAGGGCGAAAAATATACAGAATGTGCTTCTTTTTATATCAGTTTTTTTATATGCAGTCATAAGTTCCGGAATATATAATAATGTCTATTATGGTCTTTTTGCTGCGTCAGTAACATCAGTTATACTTATGTATTGTTTTAATAATCTGGTAAAAGAACAAGACGTGGCAGGCGGCTTAAAAGATTTAAAAAATTGGCAGTATGTGGCACTGCTTTCTGTATTGATGATTTTTACGGCAGGATTTATAGGAACTTATACGGTTATAAGGTATCTGACATATTCAAGTCCTAATTTTGATTTTGGCATATTTTCTCAGATGTTTTATTATATGAAACATACATTTACAATGAAAACAACATGTGAAAGAGATATGCTGATGTCACATATGAAAGTTCACATATCTCCGGCGTGGTTTCTTATACTTCCATTCTATGCAATATTTGAAAGCCCTGTGACAATTCAGGTTATGCAGGCTGTAATACTCGCCATCCCTGTTATACTGCTTGCAAAAATATGTTCAAATCATAATTTTTCAAAAAAAGTGACGATACTTATATGTGCAGCATACTTGTTTTTTCCTGTTATAAGTTCAGGCTGTGGTTATGATGCACACGAAAATATGTTTCTGCCGCTTGCATTATTTATGCTTATATTTGCCTTTGAGACAGATAAAACATGGCTTCTTGTCTTATCAGTTATTTTTACGCTTGGAATAAAAGAGGATGCGGCAGTGTATGTCATATTTATTTCATTATATATGATATTAGCGGACAAAAAATATAAAAAGGGAATTGTAACATTTATCGCAGCGGCACTATATTTTATTTTGGCAGTTACATGGCTTAACCAATATGGTGATGGGACGCTCACATTCAGATATAATAATGTGATACCGGCAGGCGACGGCAATGTATTTGGAATGATAAGAACATTTATTACAAATCCAGCATACATGATAACACAGATTATGAGTAAAGATAATATAGAATTCATAATATCAGTTACAGGCGCACTTGCATTTGTGCCGTTTGCGGTAAAAAAGTGGCAGACACTCATACTGTTTGGACCATTTATATTGTTTAATCTTCTGCCTGATTATGCCTATGCACATAATATAGGATTCCAGTATGTATTTGGAAGCGGATGTATGCTTATATATGCGGCAATCTGCAATATGAATGAATGTGAAGATGCCGTAAAAATAAAAAAGGCATCAGTTATGGCAATATTTTCAGTTATATTTTTTGCATCGCTTTCATGGAGTAAGATTAATGTTGCAGACAAAATTGATTCATCTGAAAAGAGAGAGACATACAATATAATAAATGAGGCTCTTGATATGATACCTGATGATGCAAGTGTTGCTGCAAGCACATTTCTTGTGCCACATCTTTCAGAAAGAAAATATCTGTATGAGGTTTATTATACTGACAAAGAGACCGGCTATGTGGCAATAGATTTGCGGGGAATCGGGTCTTCGACTATTTATGCGGATGGAATAGATGTATCACAGCTTGACAGTAAAAGCAGAAAATATATTATGAGTGATGAGTATGAAACTTTATATTATAAAGAATCGTGCATAATAATTCTTAAACATAAATAAAGCGATTGTCATATTGTATAAATTTCTGTATAATAACAAATGAATTCATAGCCCCGCAATGTAAGGGACAGATAGGAGCTGAATATGAGAAATTGGGAAAAATATATTAGAAAAGTTGAACCATATGTTCCGGGTGAGCAGCCTAAGGATGTGAATGCAGTAAAGCTTAATACAAACGAGAATCCTTATCCGCCTACACCTAAGGCGCTTGAAGCTGTTGCAGCATTTGATATTGACAGATTAAGACTATATCCTGACCCTGAAGCATCGGTTCTTATAGAAGCAATATCAAAAAGGTACAATATAAACAAAAATCAGATATTTGTCGGAGTTGGTTCTGATGATGTTATATCTATGTGTTTTATGACATTTTTTAATTCTGACAAGCCGGTATTATTTCCGGATATTTCATATTCTTTTTATTCAGTGTGGGCAGATGTTCATAAAGTAAAATATGAGACAGTTGCACTTGATGAGAATTTTAATATTATTCCAGAGACTTTTTATAAAGAAAACGGAGGAATAATATTCCCTAATCCTAATGCACCTACAGCTATATATATGGAACTCGATAAAGTTGAAGATATAATACGCCATAATCAGGATAGTGTAGTTATTATTGATGAGGCATATATTGACTTTGGTGGAAAGTCAGCTATAGATTTTGTCAATAAATATGACAATGTAATTGTTGTGCAGACATATTCAAAGTCACGTTCAATGGCCGGTGTGAGAATAGGATTTGCATTCGGAAGCCCTGAACTTATAAAAGCATTAAATGATGTCAAATTTTCATTTAACTCATATACAATGAATGCATATTCACTTATATGCGGTGTTGCGGCAATGGAAGATGAAGATTACTTTAATGCAGGTGTAAGCAAAATCATTAATACAAGAGAAACAGCAAAAAGTAAGCTTAAAGAGCTTGGATTTTCATTTCCTGATTCAAAGGCAAACTTCATATTTGCAAAACATGAGAGTGTGCCGGCAAAAGTGATTTTTGATAAATTAAAGCAGCGTGGAATTTATGTAAGATATTTCAATAAAGAAAAGATTGACAATTATTTAAGAATATCAATCGGCACAGATGAGCAGATGGAAAAATTATATGCTGCATTAAAAGAAATTATAAAAGAGGAAAAGTAAATATGCCTGTTTCATTTGAAAACAGAAATTTTCAGAAAGAACTTGATAAAAAGCTTGAACTCATAAAAAAAGAAGAGAAAGTCCCGACACTTCTTTTACACAGCTGTTGTGCACCGTGCAGCAGTTATGTAATAGAATATCTTTCTGATTATTTTAATATTACTGTTTTTTATTATAATCCGAATATTTCACAGGATGAGGAATACTGCAAAAGAGTGCATGAACAGCAGCGTTTTATAAAAGAATTTCCGGCAAAATATCCTGTTTCGTTTATAGAGGGTGATTATGAACCACAGAAGTTCTTTGAAAATGTACGAGGCTATGAAAAATGCCGTGAAGGTGGCGAACGATGTTTTATATGTTACCGCATGCGTCTTGAAAAGACAGCACAGCTTGCAAAACAAATGAATTTTGACTATTTTACAACGACGCTTACAATCAGTCCGTTGAAGAAAAGTGTAAAGCTTAATGAGATTGGATATGAACTTGGCAATACATATGGAGTAGAATACCTTTTGTCCGATTTTAAGAAGAAGGAAGGCTACAAACGCTCAATAGAATTATCAAAGGAGTATTCACTTTACAGACAGAATTATTGCGGATGCGTATTCTCAAAAACTGAGAATGAAAACAGTTGCAAAGAAAAAACAAGTGATATATAATTAATATAATAAAGTAATGAAAAACAAGGAGGACAAATCCTCTCCTCACATGAGGAGTTCGGATTTTGCTTCGCAAAACAAGGAGGACAAATCCTCTGCTCCTGTAAGGACAGTCGCATTTTTACTCCGTAAAAACAAGGAGGATTATTATGGCTAAGAAAAGTAAATTCGCAAAAGTAGTTGTGGCACTTGGTGCAATCGGTGTCGCATCAAAGATTGCTTATGATAAGTATAAAAATGTAAAAGATGATTTTGTTAAGGAAGAGACAGCAAGTGCTGAAGATGATGTTAAAAAGTATAATGCCATTTTTGAAAAGAAGGTTGTCGAAGTAGAAGATGAGGAGTTCATGGGCTGTGAAGTTAAGGCAGTCGGTTCAAAGGCAGTTATCGACCTTGGACTTGCAGTATTTGAAAGGGATGTATATATTAATTTTTCAAGCAATGCAAGTACAGTTACAATTATTCTTCCGGAAGGTGTTAATGTAACGTGCGACGTTGAGAAGAAGCTAAGCGGCGTACGCAATCTTGTTGAGAACAGTGACGAAGATGGTGTGCATACAGTATATATAATCGGTAAAGCAGTATGCAGTAATGTTGAAATTATTCCGGTCAATTTCTATATCGATGATGACGACTTTGAAGATATTGATGATTCAGAAGATGATTTTGAAGATGAATCTTCTGATGAGGCAGAAAATAAAGAAGATGTTCCTGCACAGGATTCAGATGAGGAAGCTGAGCAGGAAGATGAACTTGAGATTAAAGAAGTTAAAGAGGATTAAAGGCATAACGGGATTTTATGGTAAAATACAAAGATAAAATAATTGCGTATTTTGACGGTTGTCCTGACGGTGTTGTTGTGGCTGCTAATGAACTCTATGAAAAGGAATTTTCTAAGATGTCAGAGGCGGCCTTTTTTAAGGCGTTGGAGAGACTGGCAAAATCAGGAATAATACAGCGTGTTGCAAAAGGCATGTATATGAAAAGTGCCTCATCGAAAGGTGATGACGTGCTGAACCATTTTTTTGGTGAAAATAATGATAACGGAGTGTATATCGGGACACGGCTTTATAATAAATACGGTATTTCAGATGTAAGATCAGATGAAATATGGCTATATTCTAACTCTATCAAAAACGAAACTTGTAATATAGACAATATTCATGTGAAAAAAGCAGATATTGAACTTGATTATGAGAACGCCCGTGTTATTGAGGCACTTGAGATTCTTCAGAATTATTATAAAATAGAGAATATTGATAAATATAAATTCGCCCGGTTTGCGAGACAGTTTGCAATCGGATACAATGACGAAAGAACAGTTTATGTTCTTGAACATATGAAATACAAGAAAAGCACCATTGCATTTATGAAAAAAATACTTGATATGTATAAAGTGGAAAATTCACTTCAGAAATATTTAAGTTATGCATCAAGATATAAGGTACCTCCGGTGCAAAGAATTGCA
>ERZ780144.3658-NODE-3658-length-10832-cov-4.978937_pt1 | contig 10832 bp, 12 predicted proteins | sample MGYA00511380_ERZ780144 | MGnify/ENA primary metagenome ERZ780144 (study PRJEB29588, sample SAMEA1965858) | human gut metagenome | biome: human gut; feature: human-associated habitat; material: faeces | place: Denmark | collected 2008/2010 ... | reverse complement strand
ATAAACGCTGAAGGCATCTAAGCGTGAAGCCCCCCTCAAGATGAGATATCCCATACGCAAGTAGTAAGACCCCTTGAAGACGACGAGGTAGATAGGGCAGAGGTGGAAGCATGGTAACATGTGCAGCTGACTGTCACTAATAGGTCGAGGGCTTAACCAAGACGGTTTAGGTAAGAAAAACGGATGAAATTCAATATGTGGTTTTGAGGGTACATGCCTCATATATTTAATACGGCCTCGTGGTCAAGCGGTTAAGACGACGCCCTCTCACGGCGTAAACCCGGGTTCGATTCCCGGCGAGGTCATATTGGTCCAGACAGAGATGTCTGGATTTTTTTTTACAGGAAATGACATCCTGCGAAAGTTGTGGGAACGCCATTGGATGTTTCTCAGTGTTTTCTAAGTGAGAAATTCTGCTATTGACAAGTTCCTACAAGTTTGGTATGCTATTCGACATTGGTTAGCTAACGCTAATTGTAAAAAAATTTACAGAGTTCGAAACAGGAAACAACGGCAACAGAGACAACACAGCGAGGGAGAATCATTTGACATACCTATGGATTAATCCGGTATCAGAACGTATGGTATCGGAGCAGGCTTTAAAACGAATTTTAACAGAACATCAGCTCACGCAAGTGCGCTGCCGGGAGGATTGGGGCGCTATGGTGCTGGAGAAGTACAAAGAACGGATGGAGCAAGCCAATGGAACCGTGGCAGATGCCAGGTGCCCGGAAGCAGTGAATCTGATTGAGCGATATAATGAGGAAGAAAACCTTTCCATTCAGGTGGCTGATATTGAACCAATCCTGATTCATTGCGCCAGAGAACTGAGTGCGCGTTCGGATTTGGCAGATGGGGGAAAAATTATCACGACCCCGTGCAGGATTCTGGCAGAGAAGGGAAATGCGCTGGAGCTGCCACGGACACGTTTTGTGAGCTGGAAGGACTTTCTTTCGGAACTTGGAGAAACATTGGAGCCGGCACCGGAGGCCAGCCCGATTCCACCGGGATTTTTTACAGGGTTGTCAGTGCCGGTACTCAGTCTGAGCGGACAGGAAGCAATCGAAGCGTATCTGCAGAACGCGGCAATGTCGGAAGCGCAGAAAACGGCAGACAGGATGATGGCTGGAATTGCTGGTGTGGGAAATCAGGACACAGAGTCAGGAGAACGGAAGTTGAAGGAGGATACGGCCGGGACAGAGCGCAGTCCGCTGCTCCTGGAACTTCTCTATTGCCGTCAGGGCTGCCATATGGGAGATGGAGTACGATGAATAAGACAATCAAATCCTGGGCTCAGCCCCTGGCCGGCGTGGCTATTGTGTTTGGAATCTGGTATCTGGTCTGCAAGGCAGAAATTTTAAGTGCCTATGTCCTTCCAGCGCCGGAAAAGGTATTCCGTAGCTTTTTGAAAATGCTGCAGAGCGGGGAACTGGCAAGAGACATCTGTATCAGCTTTCTGCGTGTGATCAAGGGCTTTGCCATCGCCTTTGTGCTGGCTTTTGTGCTTGGCATGTTTCGGGCGCTGTTTCCGGGAACTTCCGGTTACTATGAGCATGCGGTGCAGTTTTTCCGCAATGTGCCGCCCCTCAGCATGATTCCGCTTCTGATTTTGTGGTGTGGTATTGGAGAGACTACGAAGACCGTCATCATTGTGCTGGCTTCCTTCTTTCCCATGTATTTAAACATTGTGAAGGGCTTTACGGGCTGTGATAAAAAGCTTCTGGAGGTCGGCACCATGTTCGGCTATTCCGAGCGTCAGAAATTTTTCCGTATTGTACTTCCGTATGCAATGGCGGATATTCTGGTGGGTATGCGCATTGGCCTGGGGTATAGCTGGCGTGCCATCATTGGAGCGGAAATGGTGGCGGCGTCCACCGGACTGGGACACATGATTCTCTTTGCCCAGCAGATGTCCAGGACTGATAAGGTTATCGTGGGCATTCTGGTCATTGGAATTGTAGGCTATGTGACGGACCGGATCTTTGGTGCGCTCATCAATATCTTCTTGAAAGGATCCGGAGAAAATGGCTGGAATTAAACTGAAAAATATACAGAAATCCTATCAGGTGGAGGATCGGAATGTACCGGTTTTAAATGGCATTGATCTGGATATTCCGCAAGGACAGATTACGGTGATTCTGGGGCAGAGCGGATGCGGTAAGACGACGCTTCTGCGGCTGACCGGCGGCCTGGAACCGGCTGATTCAGGTGAGATTTTGTGGGAAGGCAATCATAAGACGGCTTTTGTATTTCAGGAGCCGCGTCTGATGCCCTGGCTGACGGTCTGGGACAATGTGGTATTTGGTCTGAAAAAAGCGGAGCAGGATAAAGAAAAAATCCAGAGCCTTATTGGAACGGTGGGGCTTTCCAGATTTGAGAAAGCCTATCCGTCCCAGCTTTCCGGAGGTATGAAGCAGCGGGCAGCCATAGCCAGGGCCCTGGCCTACGAGCCGGACTTTATCATGATGGACGAGCCCTTTGCGGCTCTTGATTATTTCACCAGAGAACAGATGCAGAAAGAGCTTCTGCGGGTGCAGAAGGTAAAGCACAGCAGCATCCTGTTTGTGACCCACAGCATCGATGAGGCCCTGATCCTGGGTGACCGGATCGTGGTCATTGAAAAGGGACTGGTGAAGAAGGTCTATCCGGTGAAGACATCGGCAGAGGAGAGGAATCTCCTGGACGATGGTTTTATTTCCCTGAAACGGGATATTATAAACAACTTAAATTTTATCAACTAGAGGAGGAAACAAGAGTTATGAGAAAATGGATCGCACTGGGCCTTGCAGCATGCATGACCGTATCATCCCTGACCGGATGCGGCAGTTCTAAGAAAGAGACGGAGGCAGAGACTACTGTGGCAGAGAGCAGCGTGGAGGAGACTTCTGCGGAAGAGACCATCGCAAACGAGAGTGAGGCAGCAAAATCTGATCTCGACAAACTGGTATTTACCTACGTTACTTCTCCATTAAACGTACCGACCATCATCGAGAAGGATCAGGGTATTTTCGCAAAGGACTTTGGCGAGATGGGAATTACCACAGATTATGCGGAGCTGACTTCCGGCGCAGACCAGACTCAGGCTCTGGCATCCGGTGATGTACAGGTTCTGTACGCGGTAGGAGCAACTTCTGTGATCCTGTCTGCAGCAAACGGCGCAGATATTAAAGTATTAAACATGTACAGCCGTTCCCCGAAGGCATTCTGCATGTACTCCAAGGATGACACCTTAACCAGCCCGGAGGGCTTAAAAGGCAAGACCATTGCAGGCCCGACCGGAACCAACCTGCATGAGCTGTTAGTATCTTATCTGGCACAGGCGGATATGACCCTGGATGATGTCAATTACGTGAATATGAGCATTCCGGACGCAAAAGCCGGTCTGGACGGCGGCAGCGTAGATGTAGCTTTACTGGCAGGCGCAGCTGCTTACAACGCAGAGAAGCAGGGCTGCCACAAGGTAATCGACGGCGAGGGCCTCATCAAAGCCATTATCGCAGTGGCAACTACTCAGAAGTTCTATGATGAGCATCCGGAGGTAATCGCACAGCTTGAGAAGTCCCAGCAGGAGATCGCGGACTTCATGAAAGAGAATCCAGACAAGACCATAAGTATCGTGGCCAAGGAACTGGATCTGGATGAGGAAGCTGTCAAAGATATGTACGGCTACTACGATTTCTCCCTGGACATCAGCGACGATGACAAGGAAGGCTTCCAGAAAACCGCAGATTTTATGCTGGAGTCCGGCATGATTGATGAGCCCCTGGATGTCAATACATTGTTTATCCAGTAAATTATTGAAGTATTAAAATGAAAAGAAAGGCAGGCTGCCATAGGGGAGAGACTATGGTAAGCCTGCCCTTTCTTGATGGTGAAACTTTCTTGCGGTTTTAGACAGAATGGGTTAATATCCCATCTTTGACAGTCAAATTTATCAAAACACCGCTGAAAGCCTTATTCTACCAATGTTGACAATAATTCTTCACATGTATATTTCCGCTCGAGCTTTTTTTCGAGCAGACGATAAATGAACGGTGCCAGAAAACAGATCAGGAAATTGCGATATAGCTCTGACTGAATCAGATCACATTTTGCCCAGGCCATAACATCGTCTCTGGTGGGACCATGTTCAACTAACAATTCTTTTAATGTTCCAAGTTTGCGGATTGTCCGAGAGGTAGATTTTCCGTTACTGTCGATGTAGGATTGCTTTATATAAAAAGACTCAGCGTTTTTTGATTTCAAAACAAGAATAGAAATTGACGTTCTGGCAGAGATATGTTAGATTGGTGAGTAAATTATAATCATTTGGAACAGGGAGATGGCGTATGAATTTAAAGCGGGGACTGGATGAGATGGTTTATGACCTGTTTATTGACGAACTTTACAACGGTGTATTTCATGCCGGAGAGAAAATTGATCCGGCGGCACTGACAGAATCTTTTCAGATTAGCCGCACACCGGTTATCCAGGCCTTAAAGCGCCTGGCCAGTGAAAAAATTTTGGAAGTGAGCAGCGGTGGAAAATATTTTATTCCGGTTCCGGAAACAGGACAGGAAATCAGGATGGTCCGGCATCAGGACCTTCCACCGGCATGACAAAGAGTATGGGAGGAACCGAACGCGGCCGAAAAATTGCGGATTACGGACTTTCTTTTCTGGGGAATCCTTATGTATGGGGCGGAACCAGCCTGACAAACGGCGCGGACTGTTCCGGATTTGTCCAGAGTGTCTATAAGCATTTTGGCATAACGCTTCCGCGCACCTCTGCAGAGCAGCGCTCAGCCGGTGTGGAAGTCGCGTTTTCCGATGCGGAACCGGGGGACCTGATCTGCTATGCGGGGCACATCGGTATTTACATTGGAGACGGACAGATTGTCCATGCCAGCAATTCCAGAAACGGCATTATTACCAGTTATGCGGCTTACCGCACGATCTTAAGCGTGCGGCGGATCATATGATGGCTGAAAAATTTGTATTTAAAATAGATTACACAGAAAGAAATGATTACCAGAAACAACTGGCAATATTCGACAAAATCCAGCCAAAAACACATGACAGGATTTTGCTGTTTTGCGAAAGAAAGTACAACATTGTGACAGAAATATAAAAAACAGCCGCAAAACACAAGACAATTTTGTGGAAAAGTAGTAAAATGGCTTTATAAAATGCAAGGAGGATCATACGCATGAGTGCAAACAAAGAAACCATCGCACAGTGGATCCGGGAAAAGAAGACCGCTCTCGGCATCGAGTTCGGTTCCACCCGAATCAAAGCTGTTTTAGTAGGGGAGGATCATACGCCCATCGCGTCCGGTGCCCATGACTGGGAGAACCGCCTGACAGACGGCATCTGGACTTATACGCTGGAGGATATCTGGACCGGCATCCAGGACGCCTACGCAAAGCTGGCAGAGGATGTAAAGAGCCAGTACGGCGAGAACCTGCATGCGGTCGGCGGCATCGGCATCAGCGCCATGATGCACGGCTATATGGTATTTGACAAATCCGGGGAGCTTCTGGTTCCGTTCCGCACCTGGAGAAATACCATTACCGCAGAGGCATCTGAGAAGCTGACGGAGCTGTTTGCGTATCCGATCCCGCAGCGCTGGAGCATCGCCCATCTGTATCAGGCGATTTTAAACGGAGAAGCTCATGTACCGGATATTGACTATATGATCACCCTGGAGGGTTATGTACACTGGAAACTCACCGGCCAGAAGGTGCTTGGTATCGGTGATGTAGCCGGTATGTTCCCGGTAGACATCCACAACCATGACTTTGACCAGAAGATGGTAGAGAAGTTTGACGCTCTGGTGGCAGACAAGGGGTATTCCTGGAAGCTGCGCGACATTCTGCCGAAGGCCCTGGTGGCAGGCGAGGACGCGGGCAGCTTAACTGCAGAGGGAGCAAAACTGCTTGATGTAAGCGGCAATCTGGAGGCTGGCATTCCGATGTGTCCGCCGGAGGGCGACGCTGGTACCGGCATGACTGCCACCAACAGCGTAAAGGTCCGTACCGGAAACGTATCCGCAGGCACCAGCGTGTTTGCCATGGTAGTTCTGGAAAAAGAATTGAAGAAGGTTCATCCGGAGATTGACCTGGTTACCACACCAGCCGGCGACCTGGTAGGCATGGTACACTGCAATAACTGCACCTCCGACTTAAACGCATGGGTCGGTCTGTTCAGAGAGTTTATGGAGAGCATGGGCATGGAGGTTGACATGAACCGCCTGTTCGGTGTCCTTTACAATAAGGCATTAGAGGGAGACAAGGACTGTGGCGGCCTGCTGGCATACAACTACTTCTCTGGCGAACACATCACCGGTTTTGAAGAGGGACGCCCGCTGTTCGTACGCCGTCCGGATGATAAATTCAATCTGGCAAACTTTATGAGAACCCATTTGTATACCTCCCTTGGCGCGTTAAAGACTGGTCTGGATATCCTGTTCCGTGATGAACAGGTAAAGCTGGATGTCCTCCTTGGACACGGCGGCCTGTTTAAGACCAAAGGCGTAGGACAGCAGATTCTTGCAGACGCAGTGAACGCTCCGCAGCCGGTGTCCCGGTTGAGGTCATGGAGACCGCAGGAGAGGGCGGCGCATGGGGCGCAGCACTTCTTGCCGCTTACCGTGTATGGAAGGAAGATGGCGAGACTCTGGACGCTTACCTGGAGAAGAAGGTATTCGGCGGCCAGCACGGAACTGTCATGGAGCCGGATGCAGAGGATGTGAAGGGCTTCGACGAGTTTATGGTACGCTATCACGCAGGTCTGCCGATCGAGCGGGCAGCTGTAGAAAGTATGCCGGAGAACGCATAAAAAACTGTGTGCTGCGGATGAAAGTGGAACTGACCAGGACATCCGCGGCGCTGCTGAAATAAAACAGAAATAAGGGAGGAATCGCAGTATGCTGGAAGCATTAAAACAGCAGGTATATGAAGCAAATATGGAGCTGCCGAGGCGCGGCCTGATTACCTACACCTGGGGTAACGTCAGCGGAATTGACCGGGAGAGCGGCCTGTTCGTGATCAAGCCGAGCGGTGTGGATTATGATCTGTTAAAACCGGAGGATATGGTTGTCATGGATTTGAACGGAAACCGGGTAGAGGGAACCATGAACCCGTCTTCCGATACTCCGACTCACGTGGAGCTTTATAAGGCATTCCCGGAGATTGGCGGCATTGTTCACACCCATTCTCCGCACGCAACCGCATGGGCGCAGGCGGGCAGAGGCCTTCCGTGCTACGGAACTACTCACGCTGATTACTTTTACGGCGAGATTCCGTGCGCAAGAAACTTAACTGCAGAGGAGATTGAGGAAGGCTATGAGAAGAACACCGGTCTTGTCATTGTAGAGACGTTCAAGGGCAAAAACCCGATATATGTTCCGGCTGTGCTCTGCAAGAACCATGGCCCGTTCACCTGGGGTAAGAATGCGGCAGAGGCTGTTCACAACGCAGTGGTTCTGGAGGAGGTTGCCAAGATGAACTTCATGACCGAGCTCATCAATCCGAACGCGGACAACCGCACACCGCAGTGTATGCAGGACAAGCATTTCTTAAGAAAGCATGGCCCGAACGCATACTACGGACAGAACAAGTAACAAAATCCGTTGCAGTTGTATGAACTGTGACAAAATTGTGTGAAAAAGTAAAATCTGTTTGCAAAATATGTAGACAGGGCTTACAATTTCCATAGAATAATTAATCCAAGGGGGAATTTTAAATCATGAAATTTTTCGTAGATACCGCAAATGTAGATGAGATCCGCAAAGCAAACGACATGGGCATTATCTGTGGCGTTACCACCAACCCGTCCCTGATCGCAAAAGAGGGCCGTGACTTTAATCAGGTTATCGCAGAAATCGCTTCCATCGTAGACGGACCGATCAGCGGTGAGGTAAAGGCTACCACCACCGACGCAGAGGGCATGATCAAAGAGGGCCGTGAGATCGCAACCATCCATCCGAATATGGTTGTTAAGATCCCGATGACCGTAGAGGGCTTAAAGGCTGTTAAGGTTCTGCATGCAGAGGGCATCAAGACCAACGTAACCCTGATCTTCTCCGCAGCACAGGCACTCTTGGCTGCAAGAGCAGGCGCAACCTACGTTTCCCCGTTCCTGGGCAGACTGGACGACATCTCTATGCCGGGTATTGATCTGATCAACGAGATCACCGAGATCTTCATGATGCATGACATCCAGACTGAGATCATCGCGGCAAGCATCCGTAACCCGATCCATGTCATTGACTGTGCAAAGGCTGGCGCTGACATCGCAACCGTACCGTACAAGGTATTAGAGCAGATGACCAAGCACCCGCTGACTGATCAGGGTATTGCAAAATTCCAGGCAGACTACAAGGCTGTATTTGGAGAGTAAAGTTTACCGGTGTGAATCTCGATATTCCTTCGGCGTCATACCGTAATGCTTTTTCCATGTCCGGCAAAAATAACCGGAATCAGAAAAACCTGTTTCTTCCGCAATGGAGGAAATGGGTTTTTCTGTTTCTGAGAGCAGAAAAGCCGCGTGCTGCAGCCGGTAGGAGATCAGATAGGCAATGGGAGAAACCTGAATATGGTCCTGAAAAATCTGAAGCGCTCTGCTTTTGCTTACGGAAGCTGACGCGGATATCTCGTCCAGGGAGAGGGGCTCACGAAAGTGATCCTGTATGTACTGCATCATGAGCTGCAGTTTTGTCTGGGCCATGTCTGTGCGTCTGACAGAAGTTCCGGATATATTCTGTAAATGTTCAAACAGAGTATTCCATAAATGAAAAAGAAGGCTTATAGTCAGAAGCCTGGATGAAGACGGCTGTTTCTGAAGTTCAAAAACAGAATCCAGATTGTCCAGTATGTTCTTTTGCCATGAAACTTCCGGAGAAAATATCTGAAAAGGAATTGCAGCATTTACAAGAGGGTGAATGAAATCTTGATAAATCCCAGTCTGCTCGGCGGCGAGAAAAACAGGAGAAAACACAATGTTGGGGATAATGGCATGATTGTCTGCTTCAAACCGGTGAAGAATACTGCGATTGATAAACAGGCCATATCCCTGTTCCAGATCAAATTGCCGGATTCCGACTGAACAGTGAATGGTGCCTTCCTGAACCACAAGAAACTCAAGCTCCGGATGCCAGTGCCAGTCCATCCGGTGAAAGTCAAAATCCCAGATATCTTCGAGATAGAAGGCAAAAGGATACTGGAGATTTCCGTGCGGGCTGGTTTCACGGAAGGATTCGTCTGTCTGGATTACTGTTTTGCATGAAGATATCATAAAGGGCTCCTTCCATAGGTTATTGATTATGGATGCTGTCATTGACTTGTTGGCTTACATACATTTGTTGTGTGATATTATACAATAAATATATGATTTTATCCAATGAATATTTTAAATATTACGATATAATCCAATGTAGAACATAAAAAGGAGAAACGGAATATGAAATATTCTTATGACTGCACCATGCGGGCCTGCTTTACTGGTTACATTGTCCAGGCCATTGTAAATAACTTTGTGCCGCTTTTATTTCTGACCTTTCAGCGTACGTATCACATTCCGCTGCAGCAGATTACTCTGCTGGTGACGTTTAATTTTGGAATTCAGCTTCTGACAGACCTGCTTTCTGTTGCTTTTGTAGACCGGATGGGATATCAGGCGTCTATGGTTCTGGCACATATTTTGTCAGCCCTGGGCCTGATCTGCCTGACGGTATTGCCAGAGTGGATGGGACACCCATTTGCCGGAATCCTGATTTCGGTCATTGTTTACGCTGTGGGAGGCGGACTTCTGGAGGTGCTGGTAAGCCCTGTTGTGGAGGCTTGTCCCTCCACACACAAAGAAAAGGCCATGAGTATGCTGCATTCTTTTTATTGCTGGGGACATGTTGGTGTGGTACTTTTCTCAAGCATTTTTTTCAAACTTGCAGGGATTGAAAACTGGAAACTTCTGGCGGTTTTATGGGCTGTGATCCCCATTCTGAACGCCCTGGTCTTTACCAGAGTTCCCATTGCGCCGGTACTTCCGGAAGGAGAAGAGGGAATGACCATAGGAACGCTTTTTCAAAACCGTACCTTCTGGCTTTTATTTGTGATGATGATCTGCGCGGGTGCCAGTGAGCAGTCTGTCAGCCAGTGGGCATCTCTGTTTGCGGAAAAAGGACTTGGAATATCTAAAACAGCAGGAGACCTGGCGGGACCTATGGCATTTGCTGTCCTGATGGGAGCTTCCCGCGCTTTTTATGGGAACTATGGAGAAAAAATAAATCTGGATCGTTTCATGGCTGTTAGCAGCGTGCTGTGTATCTTATCCTATCTGTGCCTGGTATTTATGCCGGTTCCGGTTTTAAGTCTGGCTGGATGCGCTCTGTGCGGTCTGTCTGTTGGAATCATGTGGCCCGGAACCTTTTCCAGAGCATCAAAGGCGCTGCCGGCAGGAGGAACTGCTTTGTTTGCGCTTCTGGCTTTAGGAGGGGATATCGGCTGCTCAGGAGGCCCGACTCTGGTTGGAATGGTATCCGGAATGTGTAAGGGAAATTTAAAGATAGGAATTCTGGCAGCTTTGATTTTTCCGGTTTTGCTTTTGACCGGAGCGAAGTTTGAAACAAAAAAAGATAAAATTAGCAGTTGACAGATTCTTTACTCTGTGCTAATTTAAAACCAGTCAAATAAACATTCGAAAGTCGATGATCAAAGAGAGTACATCTGAGGTGACATCACAGAGAGCTGCCGGTTGGTGGAAGGCAGCATGAAGCTTCTTTTGGAATGGGTTTGTGAGACGCCAGGCGAACGCTTTGTAAGTAGCTGAGGCCGTGTTCCAGCGTTAATGGATACC
>ERZ780144.3656-NODE-3656-length-10838-cov-3.599277_pt1 | contig 10838 bp, 8 predicted proteins | sample MGYA00511380_ERZ780144 | MGnify/ENA primary metagenome ERZ780144 (study PRJEB29588, sample SAMEA1965858) | human gut metagenome | biome: human gut; feature: human-associated habitat; material: faeces | place: Denmark | collected 2008/2010 ... | reverse complement strand
ACAGTTCTTCATTTCCATCCGGCACTTGCACCTGTGAAAATCGGTGTGCTTCCGCTTTCCAAGAAGCTCAATGAAGGTGCAGAGAAGATCTATGCAGAGCTTTCCAAGTACTACAACTGCGAGTTCGACGACAGAGGCAATATCGGTAAACGTTATCGTCGTCAGGATGAGATCGGTACTCCGTTCTGCATCACCTATGACTTCGAATCCGAGACCGATCAGGCTGTAACTGTACGTGACCGTGATACCATGGAGCAGGTACGTGTGCCGATCGCAGAGCTTAAGAACTACTTCGAGGATAAGTTCCGTTTCTAATCTTTAAATAAACAAAAAAGCAGAAACCATATTCCAGAAAACAGGAGATGGTTTCTGCTTTTTGTGTTAGAGAGGGCTTGTGACATTTTTGGCATTTTGCAAAGAACGAAATTTATTTTGGGGAAGATTAGGCACTGTTCTGGATAGTCATCTCATTTAATATTCGCGAAAATTACAAAAAAATATATATTGATCGAAAAAAAGTTGGAAAGAATTCAAAAAAACTCTTTACTAGACCGCAGTTTATGTTATAATATTCACGATGGCTTTTATCTTTCACATAAATACAAATATGTGAATGTAAAACATAAACGAGTATAGGAGGAAAATACTTATGGCAAAATGGGTTTATATGTTTAGCGAAGGCGACATGACCATGCGTAACCTGCTGGGAGGAAAGGGAGCGAACCTGGCGGAGATGACAAGCATCGGTCTGCCGGTTCCACAGGGATTTACAATCACAACTGAGGCTTGTACCCAGTATTACGAAGATGGTCGCAAGATTAACGACGAGATCATGGCACAGACCATGGAAGGCGTTAAGAAGATGGAAGAGCTCAATGGAAAGAAATTTGGCGATCTGAAGAACCCACTGTTAGTATCGGTTCGTTCCGGTGCGAGAGCATCCATGCCAGGTATGATGGATACTATCTTAAACCTTGGTTTAAATGACGAGGTAGTTGCAGCGATGATCGCAGGCAACCCGGACCCGAAATTTGAGCGATTTGTATATGACTCCTACAGACGTTTCATCCAGATGTTCTCGGATGTCGTTATGGAAGTTGGTAAGAAATACTTCGAGCAGCTCATCGACAAGATGAAAGAAGAGAAGGGTGTTCAGTACGATATCGAACTGACTGCTGCTGACTTAAAGACTCTGGCTGAGCAGTTCAAGGCTGAGTACAAAAAACAGTTAGGTGAGGACTTCCCGTCTGACCCGGTTGTTCAGTTAAAATTAGCAATCGAAGCTGTATTCCGTTCCTGGGACAACCCACGTGCGAACGTATACAGAAGAGATAATGATATTCCGTATTCCTGGGGTACTGCAGTAAACGTAATGCCGATGGTATTCGGTAACTTAAACGATGAGTCCGGTACAGGTGTTGCATTTACCCGTGACCCGGCAACCGGCGAGAAGAAGCTGATGGGCGAGTTCTTAAAGAACGCACAGGGCGAGGACGTAGTTGCTGGTGTTCGTACTCCGATGCCGATCGCTCAGATGGAGCAGGAGTTCCCGGAGGCATATGCAGATTTCATCAAGGTTTGCGATGTGCTTGAGAACCACTACCATGATATGCAGGATATGGAGTTTACTGTAGAGAACCGTAAACTTTATATGTTACAGTGCCGTAACGGTAAGAGAACTGCTCAGGCAGCTCTGCAGATCGCTTGCGACCTGGTAGATGAAGGCCATAAGACAGAGGAAGAAGCAGTCGCTATGATCGACCCGCGTAACCTCGATACACTGCTGCATCCGCAGTTTGACGCTGCTGCATTAAAGGCAGCTACTCCGCTTGGAAAAGGCTTAGGTGCTTCTCCGGGTGCTGCTTGCGGTAAAGTTGTATTCACTGCAGAAGATGCTGAGAAATGGGCTGAAAAGGGCGAGAAGGTTGTCTTAGTTCGTCTTGAGACCTCTCCGGAAGATATTACCGGTATGAAGGCTTCCCAGGGTATCTTAACCGTTCGTGGTGGCATGACCTCCCACGCAGCAGTTGTTGCGCGTGGCATGGGCGCTTGCTGTGTAGCAGGCTGCGGCGACATCGTTATGGATGAAGCAAACAAGAAATTCACTCTGGCTGGCAAAGAGTACCATGAGGGTGATGTCATCTCCTTTGATGGTTCTACCGGCTGTGTATATGACGGAGCAATCCCGACTGTAGAAGCAACCATCGCTGGTGAGTTCGGACGTATCATGGCATGGGCTGATGAGTACAGAACCATGGGCGTTCGTACCAACGCAGATACCCCGCACGACGCACAGAAGGCTCGTGAGCTTGGCGCAGAGGGCATTGGCCTTTGCCGTACCGAGCATATGTTCTTCGAGGGTGATCGTATCGACGCATTCCGTGAGATGATCTGCTCTGATACTGTAGAAGAAAGAGAAGAAGCTCTGGAGAAGATCCTTCCGTTACAGCAGGGCGATTTCGAACAGCTCTACGAGGCTATGGAGGGCAACCCTGTAACCATCCGTTTCCTGGATCCGCCGTTACATGAGTTCGTTCCGACCGAGGAAGCTGACATTGAGAAGCTGGCTAAGGCACAGGGCAAGAGTGTAGAGACCATCAAGACCATCATCGCTTCCCTGCATGAGTTCAACCCTATGATGGGTCACAGAGGATGCCGTCTGGCTGTTACTTATCCTGAAATTGCCAAGATGCAGACCAAGGCTGTTATCCGTGCGGCAATCGAGGTTAAGAAGGCACATCCCGACTGGAATGTAGAGCCCGAGATCATGATTCCTCTGGTATGTGAAGTGAAAGAGCTTAAGTTCGTTAAGAAGGTAGTTGTAGAGACCGCTGATGCTGAGATCGCAGCTGCCGGTGTAGATATGAAGTACGAAGTAGGTACCATGATCGAGATCCCCAGAGCAGCTCTGACTGCTGATGAGATCGCTAAGGAAGCTGATTTCTTCTGCTTCGGTACCAACGATTTGACCCAGATGACCTTCGGCTTCTCCCGTGATGATGCAGGTAAGTTCCTGAACGCTTACTATGACACCAAGATCTTCGAGAACGATCCGTTCGCTAAGCTGGATCAGGCCGGTGTTGGCAAGCTGATGGAGATGGCTATCAAGCTTGGTAAGCCTGTAAATCCTAAGCTGCACGTTGGTATCTGTGGTGAGCACGGCGGAGATCCTTCTTCCGTAGAGTTCTGCCACAAGATCGGTCTGGATTATGTATCCTGCTCACCTTTCCGTGTACCTATCGCAAGACTGGCTGCTGCACAGGCTGCTATTGCTGATAAGTAGGATCCGACTATATTGAAATATTAGAGAAGGTATTACAATATAAGAAAACCCATGGTTCGTAAGAATCATGGGTTTTTTTGGTGTAGGAAAATAATAAATGTAAAAAAGCGCGGAATATGTTATACTATAATTGACATGCGTTCATGCACAGGAATCATAAATGGTAGAGAAACAGGGTATTATGATGGAAAATTATCAGGAACAGTATAATCAGGAATTACATCAGCAGGAGATTAACTCGAATTTGCGGACATTAAAGGGATTTTTTTGGATTGTTGTGACCATGCTGGTGCTTTGGCTGCTGACGCTTACGCGTATTTTTATCGTGGATGCCGGAATCTTTACCATGGCGGTGGGATTGTCCATGGTCATGGGTATTCCTGTTTTGTACATATACAAAAAAGTAGATCTGTCGAAGCATTGGGTAAAATATGTGTTTTTAACACTGATCTGCGTGATTTCTGCGATCTTTGCCGCCTTTTTGTCTTTTCATGCGGTGCTTATCTATGTATTGCCTTTACTTTTGGCAGTGCAGTATCGGAAGAAACAGACGCTTTGGATCACTTATGCAGTGAACGATGTGACCATGACCATCAGCATGGTGGCGGGATTCTACCATGGAATCTGTGATCTGAACCTGTTTTTGGGAAGTAATCACACCAGAGACTGGTATCTGGAACAGTGGGAGGCTGGAACACTGCAGTTTGGCGTTGAGCCGGATCCGTTGTTCGTGATCCTGTTCTACGGCGCGCTGCCCCGGGCAGTGATTCTTTTGATGTTCACTGTCATCCTGTGTTATATCAGTATCAGCAGCCATGAGGATGCACAGAAGATTGCGGATCTGACTTATCGCAAAGAGACTGACCTGGGAACGCATGTGTACAATAAGAACAAATATGAGGAAATGATCGAGACGTATTATCCGGAGGTACACAGACTGGCTGCTATTTTCTGGGATGCGAATAATTTAAAATATGTCAATGATAAATACGGTCACGCCGCCGGGGATGTTCTGATTCAGACATTATCCTCCGTACTGTATGAATTGTCTACGGACAGACGCAAGGTTTATCGTGTGGGCGGGGATGAGTTTGTTATGATTATCGAGAATCCGGTGGAAACCGAGATAGAGTCCATGATAGAGACTGTAAAAGCCGATCTCATGGAAAAAGATGGGCAGGGAGACATACCGATCTCCAGCGCAGTAGGCTGGGCGGAGGGCTGCGGCGTGGATATCCGCAAGATCGTCAATGAAGCAGATACTAAAATGTATGAGAATAAAATACGTGGAAAGGAAGGGAGAGAATAGATGGCAAACTGGGTGAGTGCAGGCTGCGGTGTCATAGCCAATGAACTGGCACAGGCAATGGAAAAAAGAGGACAGAAGCTGTATGGTGTTGTGAACCGTACGCAGGAGAAAGCAGTCGCTTTTGCGGAGAAATACGGTGTGCAGAATGTATTTACAAGTTTTGAAGAGGTCTGTGCGGATCCGGCGGTGGATATCATCTATATCTCTACGCCTCATAATACGCATATTCAATTTTTGCGAAAAGCTCTGGCAGCAGGTAAGCATGTGTTGTGCGAGAAATCCATTACGTTAAACTCCGGAGAACTGGAAGAAGCCATGCAGCTGGCGAAGGAGCACGGCGTAGTTCTGGCGGAAGCTATGACAATCTATCATATGCCAATCTATAAGGAACTGTTAAAACGAGTGGATGCGGGAGACCTCGGAGAACTTCGCGTGATACAGATGAACTTCGGAAGCTATAAGGAATATGACATGAAGAACCGGTTCTTCAACCGGAATCTGGCGGGCGGTGCATTATTGGATATCGGCGTATATGCGCTCTCTTTTGTAAGAATGTTCTTAAGCTCCTGTCCGGATCAGATCGCCTCTCAGGTGAAATTTGCACCTACGGGAGTGGACGAGCAGGCGGGTATCCTTTTAATGAATCCGAAGCAGGAGATGGCGACAGTGACATTATCTCTGCATGCCAAGCAGCCCAAGCGGGGCATGCTATCTTTTGACAAGGCTTATGTGGAGATGTATGAATATCCCAGAGGACAGAAGGCAGTGATCACCTACACGGAGGACGGTCATACTGAGGAACTCCGGGCAGGAGCCACAGCGGATGCCCTGGCCTATGAGGTAGAGGATATGGAGCGGGCAATTGCCGGACAACCGGAGGTCATGAAGTTGAATTATACGGAAGATGTCATGCACATGATGACAGAGATCCGAAAACAGTGGGGACTGATCTATCCAGAGGAAGAGTAGACCAGAAAAAAATCTGATAACAGTATTCCGGCGGTAAAAAGATCCGAAGAAAATATGACCAACCGTCGGTATGCAGGGAGAATACTGATGATACGAAACAAGAGTCTGGGGAAGAGACTTCTGGCGGCGGGGATTATGCTGATATTTAGTATGAGCGGCTGCGGAACAGACAATGAGATAGAGTTAACAGGGAATGGAATAGGAAGTGATGGAATAGAAGCTGCGGCAACGGTGGATTCTGCTGAGGTGACCGCTGCCGGGGAAACGGCATCGGATGTCGCTGGTGGAGATGCTGCATCCACAGGAACTGCGGAGGATACGAATAAAACGGCACCGACTCCTGCCCCGACGCCTCGGCAGAAGCTTACTACTGCGGACCGCATGACGGACCGGACGAAAGTGAAAGGCATCTATGTCACCGGTCCCAAGGCCGGCAGCACCGGAATGGAAGATCTGATCGGACTGGTGGATGAGACGGAACTGAATGCTATGGTCATTGATGTAAAAAACGATGAAGGAAATGTGACGTTCCGGCTGACGAATGAGGAGATTACACAGAACATTCCCGTACTGGACCAGATATCCGAAATGCAGGCAGGAGTGCGCTACATCCGGGATATTCAGGCTTTGATGCAGGAACTGAAGGATCATAATATTTATACCATTGCGAGGATCGTATGTTTCAAGGATCCCATTCTGGCAGCGGCGAGACCGGAACTGGCACTGACGAAACCGGACGGCAAGCCGGTGACGGATGCCAACGGCCTGGCATGGGTGAATCCATACAGGCAGGAGGTCTGGGAATATCTGACAGAACTTGCCGAGATGGCAGCAGACCTTGGATTCGATGAGATCCAGTACGATTATGTACGTTTTCCGGTGGGATCAGATGCCAATGCAGCGGACTACGGTGTGGATATGGATGCCTATCCGAAGAGGCAGGCAATACAGGATTTTCTCGCCTATGCAGGAGACAGACTTCACGAAAAGGGATGCGTGGTTACAGCGGATGTCTTCGGTACTATCATCGGAAGTGAGACCGACGTGCAGACGGTAGGGCAGGATTACACGGCGCTGGGACAGACCGTGGATGCCGTCAGTCCCATGGTGTATCCCTCTCATTATGCGAACGGGGTATTCGGACTGAAGATACCGGATGCGAATCCTTACGAGACGGTATTGGCGGCAATGCAGGGGTCTGTCGAAGAACTGCAGGAGATTCCGGAGGCAGAGCGGGCTGTGGTGAGACCCTGGCTGCAGGCATTTACTGCCACCTGGGTTCCGGGGCATATTTCCTATAACGGAACACAGATCAGGGAACAGATTCAGGCAGTCTATGATGCCGGTTATGAAGAATGGATCCTGTGGAATGCAACGAATCGCTACTCCGCGGAGGGACTGCTTGGTGCAGATGAGGTAGAAGATAATGAAAGTAATCAATAAGATCATGATAGGGATTGCAGTGATCTGTTTGCTGTTATGTGGCGGTATCCTGGTATTTGCACTGAATCCGGATATGACCGATGCTCTGGCACAGAGGCTGTATGGAAACGGAAATAATGCGGGGACTGTAACAGAGACAGCAGAGGCAATCGGAAATCCCAGCAATATAGGTACAGATGGAAGTGTTTCGGTAACGCTGCCGGATCAGCCTGAAAACAGTCTGAGCGATTACATCAATCCGAATCCCCAGGAACCCCTGCGATATCCCGGCGGTAATACCGGAAGCTCCGACAGCGGTACTGTAGCCACACCGGCTCCCAGAAGTGACGCTGTGACGGATTTAAACTCTTATTATGCGAATTGTATTACACAGTTAAGTATTCTGGGGAGCGGAGATCAGCATTTTGACAATGTGGTTCCCAAGAGTCTGTGGAGTTCCATTGAGCAGGCGTATAATACCGGAGCCTATGAGCAGGGATATGTGTCGGAGGTGCTGAAAAAGCTTGGCATGGACAACTTTGCGATTCAGCTGCAGCTGGTAGATCTCGGGGATGGGTATTACAGAGTATATCACAATGTGGTGACTTATTAGAGATTTGATGGTTCAGAGAAAATCAATCAAGAGGAACACTGTTATCAAAAAAGGATTTCAGTGTTCTTTTTTGTTTGCATTGTAAGAATATATAATATTTAGTAAATAATATTAAGAATCATTACTAATATTATTGACTAATAATTATGAATACGATATAATCATGATAAAGAAATAAATAAAACAGATCAGGAGTGTCATACTACATAGAAATAGCGTAGGCAGTATGGTAGATAGAAAATAGAAAAAGGAGAGATCTTATGGATAAAAAAGCAATGCACAAATTAAGTTATGGATTATATGTGGTAACTACGAGAAATGCAGAGAAAGCAAACGGTTGTATCGTCAATACCGCGATCCAGGCAGCTTCCACTCCGAATCAGATCTGCGTCTGCATTAACAAGGCAAACTATACCCACGATATGCTGTTAAACACCGGTGTATTTAATGTATCCGTACTCAGCAGAACGGCAGAGTTTCCGTTGTATGAGCGGTTTGGTTTTCAGTCAGGCAGAGAAGTGGATAAATTTGCGGATTATACAGCATATAAAAATGCAGAGAACGGCGTGCCCTATATCACAGAAGGCACTAACGCATACATTGCAGTGAAAGTTACTCAGACCGTGGATCTGGGATCTCATACTATGTTCATCGGAGAAGTGACGGAGATGGAAGTATTAAGTGAAGAGCCATCCGCAAACTATGAGTATTATCAGGAAAATGTAAAACCCAAGCCGGTAGATACAGGGAAGACTGTGGACGGTCAGACAGTATGGCGCTGCACCATCTGTGGCTATGAGTATGTGGGAGAGGAACTGCCCGAGGATTTTATCTGTCCATTGTGTAAACATCCGGCATCTGATTTTGAAAAAGTGATAAAGTAAATGACAGGAGGTCAGAATTATGAGTATTGACAGTAGAAAGGTAGTTGTAGTGGGCTGCGGATTTGTGGGATCTTCTTCCGCGTTTGCCCTGATGCAGAGTAAGCTTTTTTCGGAAATGGTATTGATCGATGCCGATCATGATCGTGCGGAAGGAGAAGCTATGGATATCAGTCATGGCATGGCATTTGCCAGCCCCATGAAGATCTATGCGGGTACTTATGATGATATTACGGACGCCGCAGTCATTGTGATCACCGCCGGTGCCAACCAGAAGCCCGACGAGACGAGACTGGATCTGATCCGGAAAAACAGTGCCATTATGAAGTCCATTATCGGGGAGATTAAAAAGAGACCCTTTGAAGGAATCCTGCTCATTGTCTCCAATCCGGTAGACATTCTGACTTATATAGCCCTGAAGGAATCCGGCTATCCGGCCAACCGGGTCATCGGCTCCGGAACGGTATTGGATACCGGCAGATTCCGGTATGAACTGGGAGAACATCTGGGAGTGGACAGCAGAAGTATTCATGCCTTTATTATCGGCGAGCATGGAGACAGCGAACTGGCAGCCTGGAGTGAGGCGAGAGTTGGTGGCATGCCTATCAACGATTTCTGTGAACTGCGGGGACATTATGACCATGAGGCATCCATGGAGAAAATATTTAACAGTGTGAAAAACAGTGCCTATGAGATCATTGCGAGAAAGCACGCAACCTATTACGGAATTGCCATGGCGGTATGCAGGATCTGCGCAGCAATTGTCCGTAATGAGCAGTCCATTCTGCCGGTATCCAGCCTGATGACGGGAGAGTACGGACTGGAGAATGTGGTGTTAAGCATTCCCGCTGTGGTGGATGAAAACGGTATTGAGACGGTGGTGCCCATTGAATTAAATGAGAAAGAACTGTCAGAACTGCAGCAATCGGCAACTGTATTGAAGAAGGTGATAGCGGAATTTTATCCGGATTAGTCTAAAGGTTTTAATAATGTGAAATGACTGCGCTGTGTCTGCAGGATCCCAAGCTTTGTAAGCTTGCCGAGTTCCGCGGACATGGCGCTTCTTTCTACTCCCAGATAATCCGCCAGTTCTTGACGGTTGAAGGGGATGGTGAAATCGTTGGAACCTTTCATTTTTGCCTGATCGGTCAGGTACGCCATTAGTTTTTCTCTGGTGGTTTTGCGGGAGGTATATTTGATTTTCTGGTTCAGATACATGTTGTTTTGTGCCACGATCCCCAAGAGATTGCGGATCAGGGTATGGTGAAACTCACAGCCGTTGTCACAGGTATTTAACAGTTTTTTCCCATTTAAAAACATAATATTGCAATCCTCCGCAGCCACGATATCCACAGGAAGATGAGGAATCCCGGCACAGACAAAAGCCTCCCCGAACAGGGAGCCCTCGGAGATGGAGGCAGTAATATTACGGTTGCCGTAGTAATCGTCCTGTAATACATGGATCGAACCGGACTCGACAATACCGATGAAATCCGCCGGATCGCCGGCATGCCTGATATACTCCTCCTTTGGATAGGATTTTGTATAGGCGTGCAGGCGCTTCAGCATAACGGGGATATCTTCAGGTAAAATATTCTGAAAGAGAGGATTGTGCATAATAAATTCTCCTTTTGTTGGAAAACCAACATACTTGATGGGATGATTCTAGTATAATCCCCTCAGAAAGTCAAGGAGAGTTCAGGAAAGGAAGGATAACGATGTATAAAAATATTGAAAAACAGACGAAATTAAATCTGAAGGAGCTGGTGAAATACCAGGAGGGGCAGGTAGTCAGCAAGACTCTTGTACAGAACGACTATGTGAGTATGACGATTTTTTCCTTTGACAAGGGCGAGGAAATCTCCACCCATGCAGCAGGCGGTGATGCTATGGTAACCGTTTTGGAAGGCAAGGGCAGATTCACCGTAGGCGGCGAAGTATTCTACGTGGAAGAGGGCGAGACTCTGATCATGCCCAAGGATATCCCTCACGCAGTATACGGTGAGGAGAGATTCAAGATGCAGCTGACAGTATCTTTCTGAGTTGTAGAAAAAATGCGGTTCTCTTTTGAGGTTTGTGCAAAATACCGTTTGTTTGGATTTCTTTGTTGGAAAAACAACATAATGAAATTCTGGATTTTGCAATATTGATCTTGTGATGAAACATAGGACGAATAATTAAGGTCAGATGTTTAGAAAAGTAACGGATGATTTAGAGACAAGCTAAGAGCATAGAGAAATCGAGGAGGAAAATATGATCCGAAAAATCATTCATATTGATGAAGAAAAATGCAATGGCTGCGGTATTTGTGCGTCTGCATGTCATGAGGGTGCGATAGATATTATTGATGGCAAGGCAAAG
>ERZ780144.3638-NODE-3638-length-10890-cov-3.148316_pt1 | contig 10890 bp, 4 predicted proteins | sample MGYA00511380_ERZ780144 | MGnify/ENA primary metagenome ERZ780144 (study PRJEB29588, sample SAMEA1965858) | human gut metagenome | biome: human gut; feature: human-associated habitat; material: faeces | place: Denmark | collected 2008/2010 ... | reverse complement strand
TAATCTTTAAATACATTCCTGTTACTGTCGGAAAATAATAATCATTTGCTTCCTCTATCATATCAAAAATCGAAGTAGGAAGGATCATTGCCGACGGAGAATTATCTACAAGAATTACAACTTTCCCTTCAAAAAGACATGCCGCTGCCGTATCCGGACGCTCCGTATATTTAAATTTCGGAAATGGATTGTACCACTTATGTGGATAAAGACATTCTGCAAGACTCTCCTGGTTCATTGCCAGGGCATCCGTTCTGATCTGCTCCAGTCTTTTTTCGATCTGCTGCAAGAATCCGGAATCCACACGATCTTCCATATAGCACAGCACCACATCGGTATGCGAAGTGCTTCCGACATTTTTCATCTCCATGGACAGGTTCGGATCTCCTTCGGATCAGTGCTGTATTGGATACGATGGTTTCCACAAAACCATCCCTTGGTCCTCGCAGTACTTTGTCTTTGTCCGGCTCTTCGACACTTCGCATCGGATAGGTACGACAGTCCATGGCAAAGCATCTGGAATACCCGTCAATAAACAGACACATCACGCCCGATAAAATCTGCGTTGTGATCTGCTCACAGTCCTCTAAAAGTTCAACTTCTACATAGGGCATGGCATCTTTTGACAGCTCTTCACTGTCTTCCGGCAGATCTTCCGGGGTCACAGAATAAAAGAATTCCAGTAACTTTTCCACAATGCTCTCTTTTAAAAATCCGTCCACAAAGTAATAGACTGCTTTTCGGTCTGCTACCATCGTCGTTCTGCTGATGATGTCAAAATTTTTGTCCGTCCGCAGAATCCGGCGGAAATATTTCTGATTTTCTTCCAGGCTTGTCGATAGCTTCTGCTGCACATTTTTCACCTCTTCTTATTACTCACTATCGTGATTATTTCCACTTTTCTGTGTTTTATTCTTTTAGACCTCCATTCTTCCAGTCATACTTACCTAAAATCCGGCAGTCGATTCCGGGCTTCTTTACTAATATTTACTTATTTTTATCTGATATGTCTTTTCTTTCTGAAAAACCATAATATCATGCTCGATGCTGCCATCAGACCTGCGAAGATCCACATTTCCATCCAGGATGCATCACCTGTTTTGGCTGCTGTCACAGCGTTTTCATTATCCGGTGTATTATCTGATGAAAATCCTGAATGGTCGTTTCCGGTTGTTTTATCAAAGTTCTCGGTATCCACACGTTTTTCTGTCTGCACCTGTGCTTCTTTCGTCAGTTCCACCTTGTATTTCTGGACATTTGCAACTGCTTTGACTTTAATCTTTTGATTTTTCGGTTTCTGATAACCTTTTGGCACTTTCTCGACCTGAATGGTATACCAGGATGGGATTACTTTTTCTTTCAAAGCAGTAAGTGTCACATGTTTCCAGATTTTCTTTCCTTTTTCATTAACCACACTGATCTTTACCCCTTCCAGTGGTGTCTGCGTCTTTTTGTCAACGGCTTCGATTTTAATCACTGTCGGACGGATCTCTACCTCAAAATCCTGTATTTCTGACGTATCTTCTCTTACCGTGATCTTCGTTTGTGCCGGAAGTACATAGCCATCCGGTACACGGTCTGTTTTCACCTGATAACTGCCAGACGGAACACGTGTATAGGCTTCCGGAAGTTCCAGTGACCGCTCCTCAAACAGATCTCTGATATGTACATAAATCCCAGACCGGATCGTTCTTGTCTGCTTCTTTTCTGCTGCTGAAGACAATGCATAGCCGGTAATCCGGATACAGATTGGTTCCACCAGAACTTCAAATTTCTGTACTTCCGCTGTATCTTTCACCTCAATGTCTGTCACATCCGGATGTACATAACCTTTCGGAATTTCATCCACTACGATCTTATAGTGCCCGATCGCCACTTTTTTAAAGATTTCTGCCTGTTCTGTTCCGGACTCCCAGATGCCGTCCCGTTCCATCGGACTGTTTTCTTTCAGGAGCGTCTCGCCTTGCGGTGTCTCCAGGTGAGCTTTTACATTTCCAAGCGGAACTTTTTTATCTCCGTCTTTTTCAAAAACAGTGATATGAACTTCCGTCGGCGGATCCTGCATTTCCAGTTTCTGTCCCTGATAAGTGCCATCTTCCTCTTTATGATCTTCCATCTGAAATACCTGTTCTGCTGCTGTTGCATAGCCAGGTGCCGGTGAAAGTTCCCGTAAGGTATAGGTTTTTCCGACTTCCAGCCCTTCCACGCAATGCTCTTCTTTCTCTGTGATCCAGCTTTCGATACAGGTATTTCCCTGATAGATGGCCAGTTTTGCTCCTTCTAACAGTTCTTTTGTATCGGATGCCGTCTTCTTCACAAACACTTTTGTGATCTGATTTTCAAAGATAACCTGGAATTTCTGTACTGCCATCCCTTCTTCTTTCCAGGATGCATCAATCTCTTCTGTCTGTGCTGTCCGGATATAGCCATCCGGTGCCGCAATCTCACGGACTTCATACTTTCCAAGTGGCAGGTCGCTGACAAACAACAGGTTTCCTTCTTTATCACTTTTTTGTGTTTCCAGTAAAGTTCCTTTTTCCAGAAGAACTTCTCCTTTTGCTGTTTTGATATCCTCTGCCGCATACAGTCCGAAAACTGCACCTTCCAGCATTTTCTGTGGATTTTCTTTATCGCATTTTGTCACCCGGATCTCCACTTTCTGGCGTTCGTTGTATACCGGGACTTCTGCTTCTGTGACATCTGCTTCACTTCCATCTGACGTTTCTGCCAGCACAAACGAAACCTTATCTTTTTTCTTCTGATATCCTTCCGGGATATTTATCTCTTCCAGCTCGTATGTTCCAAGATACATCTGTTCAAACACCAGGCTTCCATCCTGATCAGTATCTCCTTCTGCTTTCGCAGTCTTCTGACTTCGTACCAGATACGGAACAACCTCTCCCGCTTTGCAGATCAGACCGGTCACGCCATCCGGGTGATACAGATCTTCCTTCGCTTTTACTGTAAAGCTTACACCTTTTACGCTTCCTGTTTGATAACCAAACCAGGTTTTGATCTGGTTCCATAATCCCTGTACAATTCCAAGCTTTCTGGATACTTCGTTTAAGATCTCTCCTGTCTTTGAAATTTTCACCTTTCCGGTCATGAAAGCATTTTCCAGATTGAAAACTACTTCTTCCGGCATCTGCTCCATCATTTCCTCTGTGTACTGCTGTGAAACAGAAAAAGTAACCTCCTGTTTCTGCTCCTGTTTCAGAATGTCTTTCATGGAATCCGGGATCAGGATTTCTTTTTTATAGCCTTTTCTCGGAAGAACTTCCACGATGCGGTACGTTTTTTCCGGATTCAGCCCCAGGATCAGACAGCCCTTTCCTTCCGTATTTTCTGTGCTGACTGCATGCAGAATTTTTCCATCTTCATCGAGGATCTGAAGTTTCGCACCTGCCAGCTCTTTTTTCGTGAGATCATCTCTCAGAAACAGTCTTACTTTTACTGCCGCATTTTCGATCTCGCTCTTCATACGGATGATAAAAATGTGATCCTGGTCTTTATACGGTTCAAAATCAAAAATCCGCTCCGTATCAGATCGATAATATCCATCCGGTGCTTTTGTTTCTTTTACTGCATAGGTGCCAGGCGGCAGATCTGTTTGAAAAACGGCTCTGCCGCTCTGATCTGAAATGGCACGCTCTATCTCCGTTCCTGCCGGCAGCACAACACTTCCGTTTGCGTCCGTAATATCTTTTTTCGCATAAAGTGTGAATTCTGCTCCTTCCGGCCTGTTTTCTTTCTCTCCGTCCACACATTTCTTAAAGACACCGGTCCTTCCTTTCCACTCTTCTCCGATGATCGTTCCCGGCTCTTCCGGTACCGTCGGAGACACCTCCGGGCCATCCGGTTCCTGCCCGATATCAATCTTCTGTCTTTCGTTGAAAAAGGTTTCTGTTGCAGTAATTTCCAGATCTGCACTGTCTTTCCACAACAGTTCTGTGTTTCGTTTTGCATCTTTCTGCTTTCGCGTGTAGCCGGACGGAGCTTTTGTCTCTCTGATCTCATACCTTCCAAGCGGCAGATCCGAAAGAACCGCTTTTCCCTGTTCATCGGTTATCACATGGGCAATGGTCGTTCCCATCAGATAAAGGTCTTTGCTGTAACCGTCCGGATGCGGAATCGTTTCTGCTGCCACAAGGTCATATTCTGCCCCTTTTAACCCTTTTGTCTCATAGACTATCTTCTGCAGTTTCTGATCTTTGATCTCCGCTTCCGGCACTTCTCCTTCTTTTCGGATCTCCAGTTTTCCGGAAATGGAACGGTTAAACAGGCTGACAACCTGTACACATTCTTTGTCTTCCAGCCGAATCTCTGCCTGATTTTCCTGACACCGAAATACCTTACTTGCGATTCCCTCAAAGAAACGATTTCCCTGTTCGTATCCTTCTTTTACATGCGGGGACTTATAACCTTCTTTTTCCAGAATCTGCCAGTTATATCCTTCTCTTGCCTTTGTCTCCCTGATCTGATAAGTTTCTCCGACTTTCAGCCCCCGGATCAGCACATTGTTGCCATGTATACTGACTGCTTCCTGCACAATCTCACCCTTCGAATCCACGATACTGTATTTTACTCCATCCAGCTCCGTTTCTGTATCATAGTCCATGATATTAATCTGAAGCATTGTTTTATAGTTTTCAAACGTGCGTACATACGATTTGATTGTAGCATCATGCGGTGTGCCTGTTTTGGCATTTGATTTCCTGTCATTTTCTGTCCTGTTTGCCATATTATCTTCGGATCTGCCATCTTCTGATGCATTTTTGCTGTCATCTTCAGCTGTAAAGGAAATTTCTTCTGTATTATCAGACCGATAATATCCATCCGGTGCTTTTTCTTCTCTGACATAATAGTGTGCCATCGGAAGATCCAGGTCAAAGGCCGCATCCATAATACCGTTTTCCGCTTCTTTTGTCTCTGCGATCGCCAATCTGGTATCTTCCTTTACCAGGATGCTTTTCTGATCAGCTGCCAAAATATCTTCTGCCGCATAAAGCCCAAACTTTGCTCCTGTAAGTTTTTCTTTTGTTTCTGCATCTTTCTTTTCAATCTGGATCTGTGCTCTCTGTCTTGGAATTTCATACAGTTCACTCTGATACCGGATTGGAACTTCCTGTCCGGCATATCGGATCTCAAATGTTCTTGCCGCCTGATTTTCCCCGGAAAGTGCATAGCCTTTGGCTGCTTTTATCTGTTCCAGCGTATAAGTGCCGAGCGGAAGTCCATACCATTCCCAACTGGCTGCTTTTATTTTTTCAGTCCATGCTTTTCCATTTTCATCGGTAGTGAGTGTGGTCACAACACTTCCTTTTGCAAAAAGTAAAGTCTGTCCTCCCTTTCCTTCACCCGAAAAGATATCTTCTGCTGCCCGCACGACAAAGACATTGCCGGCAAGCGGCTTACAGGTATAGGCAAATCCCTTTTTCAGATCGTATCCGGTCAGTACTTCTCCCTCTGCATAAATGCTCAGTTTGCCGACTGCCGCCTCGTTTTCCTGAACCGCTTCCGTCACAAAGGCTCCTGCCAGTCTGTCATACGTTGTCTTTGCCTCATCCGAACCGATCTGCACCCGCACCCGGTAATCTTTAGAAGCAATGTCTGCCTGTTCCCAGGTTCCGACCGCTTCTTCTGTGATTTTCAGTGCGTGGACCGCTTCCATACCAGGCAGCTTTTTTGCCGAAGCTTCAAAGAAATACTGTCCGTTTCTTTTGCGGTATCTTCCTTCTGCTCCCTGGCGTACATAACCTTCCGGTGCCTGCACTTCTTCTAAAATATAAAGTCCCTGCGGCAGTGTTGTGGTCGTGGAGACATAAGTGCCGAGCACTCTGCCGTCGCTGTCCTTTCGCTCTGCGGTCACATAAGGATTTTCATAAGATCCCAGCATCTCTCCGTTTGTATAGGCAACGACAAGATTTCCAAAGCGATTGATATAATCGACTTTTTCCTCACTGGTCTTATCTTCCATATACCAGTTAAAGTAGGCTCCTTCGACATCATGGATCACATACTTTGCTCCCGGTTTCGCTACCGTTTCCCCGGTTGTTTTGTCTTTCTTTATGATTTTAAGATAACTGGTCTGCGGCTGATCCCAGATGGCAGATCCCATCTGCAATGTCCCTTTGCCGTCGCCGTCCACCAGTCCGTCTTTTTCATCCGAATCGACGTTCAGCACTTTCGGTGCCGCCGCCACCTTTCCTTCTGGAACGGTCGTCTCGACCAGTAGATATTTGCCATATGGAAGTGCCCGGATATTCAGAACTCCGTTTTCATCGGAAAACTGCTCCTTAAGACGCTGCATCTTACCTGCCTCATCATAATAAGCTGCCGTTTCCAGGGCTTTCATTTTCTGATATTGAAGCGTATCTTTATCCCGATACTGATCGATTACTTCCTGGATCAGGACTGCATCTTCCAGCTGTGCACTGCCCTTTTTCAGATGTCCTTTTTCTTCCAGCTCTTTTACACTGTACACAGAGAATCCGGCACCTCTCATCCATTCCAGATCCGTCTCTTTATTGTCTCCGGTCAGTTTAAAGCAAGTAAATGGCTGAGATTTGATGCGTTCTTTACTGAACACTTCTTTTTTGATCACAAGAATATCCTGTCCTTCATAGGCACAGTCCACCGTATAAACTGCGGCATCGGCAAGGTATCCTTCCGAAGCTTTGATTTCTTTTACATAGTACGTTCCAAGTGGCAGTCCTGTAAAACAAAGTCTGCCCTCTGTATCCGTCTCTTTTCGCATGACTTCTGCATTCTTCTCATAGAGAATCTCTCCATCGCCATCTGCCGATGTAATCGCTTCTTTTGCATAGATGCCGTACACGGCTCCTTTTAAAGATGCCATCTGCTGTGGCCTGGAAAGTCCGCTCTGTGCATCCACTTTCTGAACCGTAACTTCTGCTGTTACTTCCTGGTTCAGAAAAACGGCTTCTGATTCGCTTCCAGGTTTCGGGAATGTGTAAAGCTGTGTTTTATCATCCTGATAAATCCACTGAAACTCATAACGTGCTTTTTTCACCTGTTTATAGTAATGTTCCGGTGCCTGGATTTCTTTTACATAATAGCGGTAACCGCATGGAACATCCGCATCAAAAAGACAGCTTCCGTCTTTTTTACTGTACGCCAGAGCAAGCAGCGTATCTTTTGCTGCGATCCTGTTTCCATCCGACAGAATGTTTTCTCCCGCATACAATCCAAACCGTGCTCCTGCAAGTCCCTTCTGTGTGTTCTCGGAGTGTTTGAAAACCGTCACCTGCATCTTTGGGCGTTCATTTTCAAAGACCTGCTCTTCGCTTACATATTCCCGGATTTCCGGTCCGCGGTAGGAAAGTGTCACTGTTCTGGTATTTCCTGCTGCCGTATCTTTTCGCACATAGCCCTGCGGTGCCTCGGTTTCTGTCACATGATACCTGCCAAGATACAACTTCCTGCTGACTGCCGTACCATCTTTTCCGGTTACCAGCTGCTGTGCCACTGCACCCTTTTTCAGAGCCAGTGTCACTCCGTCGGCCTTATAGATATCTTCTGCCGCTGTAATCTCGTATTTTGCTCCGGCAAGCGGCTGCTTTTCATAGAGAAATATCACACCCTCCGCCGAATCTCTGGCTTCTGTTAAGACCTCGCCGATTTTTTTCACCGCGATCGATGCCATCTGCGGTGTATTGACAAATCCCGTCTGCTTCCCGTTGTTGGTCAGCTCCAGGCTCTGTCCTGCATTCTGGGCAGTGACGCGAAAATCATAGAATTTCAGCCCTTTTTCTTTCTCACCGTCCACATAATCTCCAAAATAGTTTTTCGGCGGCTGTGTTTCCTGAAGTCGAAATTTTCCTTCGTTCTTTTTCTGATAGTAAAGTTTACCGCTGACTGCCTCTCCGTTTATGGCTGTCACAAGCTCCGGCCAAGCTGCATACGGCACATAATTTTGCTGTTCCTGATTCCATTCGTATACCGCAAATCTCGCACCCGACAGTGCTTTTCCTGTCTCCAGATCCTTTTTCTGAATCTGCACGGTGATCCACAGCGGTTCATTGAAACAGGCGTTGTCACCGTGATACGTGATTTTTTTGCTTTCAAACGGTGAGATAACAAATTCCTTCTCCCATCCACTCTTTGTGTAGCCTTCCGGCGACTGTTCTTCTATGATCTTGAATTTTCCCTTGTTCTCATCTGTATAAGAAAGTATTTCTGCACTTTCATACACACCATCTGCTTCATTTTTCAGCTGAAACAAAGGTGTTGCTGCATATCTGCTGCCGTTCCATTCGTATACGGCAAAGACGGCCCCAGGAAGTTTTTCTTTTGTTTTGCCATCTCTCTTTTCCACCGAAACGGAAGATTTCACCGGTGCAATATTTGTCACTACAGTTTGTGATCGAACCGTGTTGCCGTCAGAAGAGGCAGATGCCTGATTTTTGATCCTTGCCATTTTCTTTGCCGGATCCCAGCGTTTTTCAAGACCGGCATCCTTTTTCACGCCGACCGTGATCTGAAAATCATACGTATGGCCGTAAAAACTGGTATTTTTGATATCACTGCATCGAGCCACAAACGCATTTGTTTTCTGTATCGTCCAGAACTTTTCTGCATTTGCCCCGTTTTCGTTTGTCACAGTGACATTTTTAATCTCCAGAAAATCATCCAACTGATCAGAAATGCTCAGATCATGGTAACAGGTTTCTTCATTTTCGATTGGAACCATCGTGCGAAGCGTATAGGTGTACGTCTCTTCTCTGGTGGAAAGGCGGTTTTCGGATGTCATCTTTTCGTCACTGTCCGAAACATATTTTTCGATATGCGGATGAGCATTTGGAAACATTTTGTAAGCTTTTGCCACAAGCCCGCCGGACGGTGTCGTAGAGGTTCCAAGATTGTTTTCCGGCCTGACAAACGTAAAGACCGCTGTCGCCGCCTTTCCAGAAATCAGTACCGACAGCATAAAGCCGGTATCACTTCCGCTCTGGTTCAGACCGGACGTGTCAAAGTAATAATTTTTGCCGTTCACCGTTGCTGCTTTCAGATTTTCCAGTGCTGCTCTTTTCACATAAACATTTCCAAAACCATTTTTCATCAGGATTCCCTGATAAAGATCGATATCCTGAAATGTGATATAACCTTTGACATCGATCGCATTTCCATTATCTGAGCGGAAAAACTCCATTTTTGTCTCTGCCCACTCTACTTTACAGGTCTCAATCCCCGGCCGATCCGTCACAAAACGGAAAAATGCTCCGTCCCGTAGTTCGAAATCAACCAGTGTCACTTTGATGTCCACCCATTTTCCCTGATAATACATCCCTTTCCGGTACCAGGCATAATACTTATTCTTGTCTTTTGCCGTAAGTGTCTTGCAGTCCTCCCTGCCATCCAGCGGTCCGCCTTCGGCTGTAAAAACATCACTGCCAAGGTTCGTCTCACATTTGGCAGTCCTTCGAATGTAGCCTTCGTATCCATCCGGCAGTTGTGTTTTTACATTTCCAACTTTCACACCGGATGCTTTATCCAGCGTCACCGCACTGGAACGCACCGTCAGATAAATGCTGTCTGATGCAGCTCTCGCCTCGTTCTTCGCACTTTGCTTTTTCACTTTCGGATTTTTTTCGGTTTCTTCCTCTCCGGACGCTTTTCGGTTCTGCCGCTCTGTCTGTGAAATTTTCATCGAATCCATCACCTTTTCCGTCTGATCCGAACTGCCCTGAACCGTATTTTCTTTCGATTCCTGTTTCCTTTGCGATTCTAGATTCTCCTGACTGCCTGGATCTTTTTTTGTCTCCGGATTTTTCTGTTCTTCGGACTCCTGTTTTATCTCCGGATTTTTCTTCGATGCAGACTCTGACTCCAGACCTTCCTCCCGCTTTTGTTCGGTCTGCTTTTGTTTTTCCGTCTGCATCTGCTGTTCGGTCTGTCTTTGTAGCATTTCGCTCTGAGCACTCTTCGCTTCTGTTGCTTTCTCACTGCTCATTGTCTGTCTCTTTCCCGCAAAACTGCTCTTTTGCATCCCGGATGCATAGACGGACATCGGCGACGTCAGAAGACAAAGTATCGCCAGAAAGCCTGCCAGTATCCTTTTCCATTTGTCTGTGTTCATCCAAATTCTTCTCCTTTCTTTTCCTGCATGCAGAGATTTCCTGAGATTTAAGAATATCTCTGGCATCGTTACTGCGAGGTGCACACCATACATCGTTTTTCATACAAACCACCTCTTTTGATTCAAGTCAAACGTCATATCGAGAAGCATTGCGAAATATACTGGTAAAAACAAAAAAGGAAACACCGATGTCCAAACCTAAAATTGTCGTCCTGCACATGAGAGAATTGATCTACACTGCCATTTTTATCTTTTTAATCCTGGTACTTCTGATCCTGCTTTTTCTGATGTTCCGGCCACACGATGCATCAAATACACCGGATACAGAAACAAAAACAACGTTTTCTTCTTCCACTGATGCAGATTCCGTCGGATATCAGCCCGGAGTCTATACGGCTTCCCTGATTCTGAACAACCATTATGCGGATATTGAAGTTACGTTAAATACGGATCAGATTGATTCTATTCGCCTTGTAAATCTTGGGGATTCGGTCACTACTGCCTTTCCGCTCGTAGAACCTTCTTTGGATGAACTGTCCGAACAGATCTGTCAGAAACAGTCCTTAGATGGGATCACTTGCTCCCGTGAGAATAAATATACTTCTGAATTATTATTTCAGGCAATCAAAAACTCTCTGGCAAAAGCACAAAGGTAGGTGCTGTCACAGGCACCCCCTTTTGCTTTCCCTCTTTCGTTGCTCTCTGTATAGAAGTATACATAAAGATTGCTTTTCTGTCAAATATTATTTTATATTTTAACTTAATATTTATGTGATTTATAACTTTTCAAG
>ERZ780144.3636-NODE-3636-length-10896-cov-24.999631_pt1 | contig 10896 bp, 9 predicted proteins | sample MGYA00511380_ERZ780144 | MGnify/ENA primary metagenome ERZ780144 (study PRJEB29588, sample SAMEA1965858) | human gut metagenome | biome: human gut; feature: human-associated habitat; material: faeces | place: Denmark | collected 2008/2010 ... | reverse complement strand
TTCCCGTCCTCATAACAGCAGCACTCCCGGCGGATCAGGGCGTTTGCCTGTTTCCTCTGTGCCGGTGTCATGCGGTAAAGGGAACCGTCCTGCCTGCGCTCTATGGGCGGCAGTCGTTTATATGGGTTCTCTCTCATGTGTTCCCTCCATTTTTCCTTTGCCGTTCTTCCCGAAAAGGCTTCCTGCCCCATTCCTGCGGCGTGTTCCAACATTGGCACGCTCCCCGGACTTCGGGACATTTTGTCCCGAAGTGGCTCGTTGCGGTGCTTCCCCTGCCGGGGTATTCCTTTTCGGACGGTCATTCATTTTTCAAGGTGCAGCTCATCGATGAACTACCCTAAGTCTACACGAAAAAAATGCAATTCCCGGAATCTTGCGAGAATTGCATTTTAGGGCAATATTCCATTTCAAAATTGCATTTCTGCAATTTTCCTGTATAATGGGAAATAGGAAAAGGAGGTGCTGTGTATGGCTTTACCCGGAACACCCGGACAGAGGATTTCTGATTTGTGCAACGGCAATCATATTTCCCAAAAGCAGCTTGCGAAGAAGATAGGCGTATCTGCTTCCCAGTTGAGCCGCATTGTCAGCGGTGAAACAAAGACAGTCAGCAGCGATATTCTCATAGGCGTGGCAAAGGAATTTAAGGTATCAACGGACTACATACTGGGTTTGTCTACTTTGAGTGTCCGTAAAAGCTATGATATTTCAGAATTGGGCTTGTCCGAGGGAACTGTGAGAGGGCTTGTGACAGGTACAGTCGATGTGCAAATCCTCAACCGTCTGTTGGAACACAGGAACTTCCCGAAACTGATGGATTTGATACGGATTTATTTTCAAGACACAGCGGCAAAGGGTATCATGGCAAGAAACCAGCTGATTGAACTGGCAACAGCTTCCCTGTCCGATCTGATGAAAGAACACCCGGAACATCGGGCAGAAGCAAAACAGGATTTGCAACTTCTGAACGCACAGAAGATGGGAGAACATGAAGCGGAGATTGAAAAAATCAAGAATGTATTTCTTGCTATCCTGCGAGATATTAAGAAAGATATGGACAACGGAGAACAGCCGGGAGAAGCTGTGACCGCCGCTATGTTCCAAACCATGCAGGAAACCATGAAAGACCATCAGCAGGAACCGCTTTCTATGGACGATGTAGCTGCTATGATTGCCGGACAGATTGGGCAGCTTCTTCCTATGGACGAGGAAACCACCAAGCAGTTTCAAGTACTGGCAAAAAAGATGATGGAACAAGCAGGCGATGCTCAAAAAGAGGAAGAACCATGAGTGATGTAATGACCCCGGAGCAGCGGAGTCGAGCTATGAGCCATATTAAGGGAAAAGATACCAGTATTGAGGTTATACTACGGAAAGCACTCTGGCACAAAGGCATCCGGTATCGGAAAAATTATAAAAAGCTGCCGGGTACGCCCGATATAGCTATAACAAAATACAGGACTGCTATCTTTTGCGACAGCGAGTTCTTCCACGGCTATAATTGGGAGATCAAGAAACAAAAGCTTGGTCATAACCGGAAATATTGGATCAAAAAAATCGAACGCAATATGGCCCGTGACCGGGAAAATGATTTCAAGCTAATTGCTATGGATTGGATTCCCATGCATTTTTGGGGGCAAGAGATAGAAAAACACACAGGAGAATGTGTACAAGCCGTCGAAGATTTGATTTTTGAATTGCAGATGAGCCAATTTGATGTTATGATAAACGGAACAAGGGACTATATTGAAGATATAAAACTATAATTTTATATTTTCAATTGTTATGTTGATAAAATAAAAGGAGTACCCTTATGACAATATCAGAACAGATTAAGGTGCTTTGTGTACGCTGCAATATCAGTGTTGCGGAACTGGCAAGGCGTATGGGGACTACCCCTCAGAATTTCAATTCAAAAATGAAACGGGAAAGCTTTACAATCTCTGATTTAGAATATCTGGCAGAAACATTGGGGTGTTCTTTTGAACGCTATTTTGTCCTTCCAGATGGAGAAAAGATTTAATGGGAGGATATACATGAATTTATTGCACTTTAAAGATAATGCCTCAAATCGGGATGTAATTTCCCTGTTTTCAGGGGCAATGGGGTTGGATATTGGCCTTTCAAAAGCTGGCCTCAACATCGTAATTGGACAAGACTTTGACCCTGCTTGTGTCGCAACTATGCGTGCAAATGGACATAAGGTTCTGGGCGGTGATATCCGTGAAATCAATGAAGCAGCTTTGTTGGAACAGACTGGATTAGCACAGGGAGAACCTTTCCTGATTTGTGGTGGCCCACCCTGTCAGCCGTTTTCTACTGCCGGTAAGAGGCTGGGGATTAACGATCCACGAGGCAGTTTATTTATGGATTTTATCCGTATGATTGACTATATCCGTCCCCGTTTTTTTATTATGGAAAATGTAAAGGGGATTATGTCTGCCCCATTAAAGCATATGCCCCTTGCGGAGCGTGACAAAAATGACCCTGAGCAACATTTAGGAACTGTATTAGATGTTATCCTCTCTGAATTTGATAAATTAGGATATAAAACGGTGTATGGGATTTTGGATGCCGTCAATTATGGCGTACCTCAATTCCGGGAACGGTTTGTGTTGATTGGAAGCCGGGACAATGAAAATATTTTCTTACCATTCCCAACACACTTCCAGATGCACCAAGACTCGCAATATCGCTGGCGTACCTTGAACGATACTATACGGGATTTGGAAAATAATTGTGGGGAATGTGCTGCCTTTAGTAAAGACCGTCTTGCATATCTCCGCCTTGTTCCAGAGGGCGGAAATTGGCGTGACCTACCGGAAGATATTCGGAAAGAAGCTATGGGGGGTGCCTATGGCTCTGGCGGTGGAAAGGTTGGATTTTATCGGAGATTATCTTACAGCCAGCCTTCACCAACTTTAGTGACCTCCCCGGTACAAAAAGCAACTATGATGTGCCATCCGACTCAAGATCGACCTTTAAGTATCAGGGAATATGCCCGTATTCAGCAGTTTCCTGATGATTGGCATTTCATGGGGACAAGTGTTGCAAAATATAGGCAGATTGGTAACGCTGTACCGGTTGGGTTGGCATTAGCATTGGGAAATGCTGTACTTTCTGTTGCGGATCAATCCGCTGAAATCCGTACAAAACGATTCAGAGGGACAGACATCCATCAAAAACTGAAACAAGCTATCGAAATAGGAGGAAGCTGTTATGCCAATAAATAGCAATTACAATGAAGAAGCTATCGTAGAAGCAATTGCAACTGCATTAGATAATTTTTACACTAACTTAATTAGCAATATTGACAAGCTCAACATCAAAAAAGTTATGAAGCGCAAGAACCCGTACTTGTTCCGGGCGAAGGCTATGAATGGGGCTGCACAAATTATTGACGCAATCCTTGCTGCCTTTGTGTCCTCATCCGAGGAAACAATATTTGGCAATGTTTTCTTTGAACCTATTGCTACTGCTGCTGCACAAGGACAGAAGGCATTGGCAGAAGGCGTTGACATTATGGTTGAACGGGACAATACTATCTATGCGATTGCCGTAAAATCTGGTACAAGTGTGTTCAATGCAGACAGCCGCAAGAAACAGGAGCAGAACTTTATGGCGGCAAGCAAGCTGGCACAGCAGGCAAAGAAACGCTTTGTCCCGATTGTAGGTTATGGCTACGGAAAAAAGAAAACATCCAGCCGTGGGCTTCCCAAATTCTATATGGAATTGGCAGGCAAGGATTTTTGGACGGAATTGACCGGAGATGAAGAATTCTACATAAAGCTGATCCGTTTCATGGATAAGCTGCCAGAGAAATATGTAGAAGAATTTGATGCTTCCTATCAAAAAGCTTCAAATCGACTCGTACGCGAGTTTACCCAAGAGTTTTGCTTTGAGGATGGTAGTATTGATTGGGAGAAGCTCGTGGAGTTTAATTCAGGAAATTAACATCGGAGGGATAAGGCATGAGAGATGCACTAAAGAATGCCATACATAATGCAATTTTATTTGAATGCAAATTGCCGCATCAGGAAAGTGGCTTAGATAAATCATGCCTTTCTTCCCAAAATGATATTTGTTTCAGTAATTCTAATCCCCAAGAAATTTCCAAGATTATCTATAATGGTATTGTGGAATTTGCAATCAACGAATATGAAATTGATTACACTGCTTTAGAGCGTGAACAGCGAAAAGCTATTCTTAGCCGTATTCGTTATAACCCAGAAGCATCTGAGGATACTAAGCTGAAGTATGGTTTTTATGGTGAAGTACTCTTGGATTTAATCTTGCGTGTGTTTTTAAATACGAGTGTTCTTGCCGCACGAGGATATTTTTATTCTCCTATTGAAAATAGCGAGGCTAAAGGTTTTGATGCTTTTCATTTAATGGAAAGAGAGGGAAATATTGACTTATGGTTTGGAGAAGCAAAATTCTATGTGCAATATAAAAGTGCAATAACTCCCGTGATGGAAAAATTAAGCACTTCACTTTCTGATGGATATTTGAATCGAAATTTACTTGCAATCATAGATGAGCGCCTCCATATCTCAACACACAATGAACAACTTGAAAACTTGTTAAATTCGTGGGAAGAAAATCCAGATATTAATCTGTCACAAGAAATAAAGAATAGAGGGATTCGGTTAATATACCCTATATTTATTGCTTATCAAAAAAACTGCACTGATCAATATCATCAGAGCATAAAAAAGTGTATTGAGCATATTGCTTCAGAATATACACGGCTTAATATTATTGTACCCGCTTCGTTTGACTACCGGTTATTTTTTATCTTTTTACCACTATCGGAAGTTAAGCAAATCAAGGAGAATGTGATAAAATGGATAGACTCACGAGAACCGCTAATATAATTAAATCGTATTATTCATACAAAAAGAATTCAGATGCGGCAACTTTTGTAAAAGAAGTATGTGGCTTTTTTGATTTTATAAAAAATGAGCCTATCTCTGAAGCGGATATGAATTTCCTTATATTTTTGGCTAATGAAGCGGGAATCCCGCAATATTTTGACTTATTCAAAGATAAGTTTACAGATTGTCGTATATCTGATGAAAATATCAAAACACTTACCATAAGTGCTCTATTTCATGATGCCAGCCTTATTAGAGGAAATAGCAAATTACATCGATATCAAAAGAATGTTCTTGACAGTTTTAAAATCGGGCAACAAAATCGTTTTGTTTTGACTGCACCTACTTCTTTTGGAAAGACCTTTTTGGTATATGAAATTATACAAAAGATGCAGTATCAGAATGTCCTTTTGATTTTTCCGGCAATTAGCCTTTTATCTGAAAATTATGCCCGTTTATGCAAATTGGACATATTTCAATCATATAAGATTCATTCCCTAAGCGAAGAAGAATTTAGTCTATCCGAAAGAAACATCTTTATTTTTACACCAGAACGGTTCTTGTCGTTTATGGATTCGCATCAACACATTCACTTTGATTTTGCCTTTATTGATGAGGTTTACAAAATTGATAACAGTTTTATCATTGATCCGGAAACATCTGGCGAAAACGAACGTGATACCGCGTACCGCTTAGCATTGGAATTTATTTGTAATTTGACAAGTGATATGCTATTAGCCGGACCATATATGGCACTTCCCCAATCAGATACACAGCAACATAAATCGTTTAATAATTTTGCGGAAGATAATGGGTTTTGTTTTTTACGTTATAATCAATTTGAAATTGTTTCAAAGGAATACATAACAGTAAAGGGTAAACGTCAATATCATATAGATGAAATCCCAGTGGAAATTGGTTCTATAAGTAAAGGGCAGAAAATTGCCAATATAATTAAGGTGTTAAGCACACCTAAAGAAAATACGATTATTTATTGTGGCAGAAGAGCCGATACAGAAATGTATGCCAGAACTTTATTAAAGGATCAAATGCTGATTTCTTCTTTTCAAGAGACTTGTTCAGTGATAGAAAGTTCTACTTATGAAATATTTTTAAATCATTTGGAGCACACATTTGGCAATGATTGGATTGTATTAAAAGCATTGAGAGGCCGGATAGGTATCCATCACAGCCTCATCCCCAAATACATCCAAAAAGAAATTATAAACTTATTTAATGAGGGGTCATTACTATGCCTCTTTTCGACTACGACTATTACTGAAGGCGTAAACACTTCAGCAAAAAACATAATTATAACATCAAACAAAAAGGGCATAAAACCTCTACGGCAATTTGATGCTAAAAATATAGCTGGTCGTGCGGGTAGATTTTACCAGCACTATTCTGGAAGAGTTATAGATTTAAATAATAATTTTGAGGAAATTGTGAATGGACAACCTGAAATATTGGAACATAAAAACTATGATATAACTTTCCCGAAAACGGATGTTGATTACCAGATAACAAAAGATAAATATTTATCTGAAGTTGAACGCCAAGATAAAGAAGATATCCAAGCTCAGATTATTGCATCTGAAATCCCATCAGACGTATTTGATTGTTTTCGGGTTGTTGGACCAAAAGATAAATTAACATTATATAGTTATATTTCAAGTGTGCCATGGTGGACTATTGAAGATATTAAACGTGTTTCAATAACATTGGCAGGCAGCAATGCACATCGACTATATTGGCCCGGATTTCAAGCCATTATGGATATTATCTTGCCCGTTGTACGCGAAGAAAAACTTAAACAACTTATTGTAATACGAGTGGGACAAAATCAGTACTCATTGATAACAAATCTATTGAGTTCATATCTTTCGGGCGGTTTTCTTTCAATGGTACAATATTATGTCGGACGGAAAGATAATCCAAAAACAAAGGATGAAGCAATGCGGCAAGTAGCTGACTTCGTTTACAATGTCTTTAAGTATCATTTAGTAAAATATCTCGGCCTTTTTGATGTGTTCTTCCGATATCAAATCTCAAAGTCAGAGAATATCTCTATGGAAGATGTGGCTGGATTGGGGTTACTTCTTCAAAAACTTGAATACAATGCCCTTTCTCCCAATGCACGTAAAGTAAGTGATTATGGAGTTCCGTTTAAACTGATAGATTGTTATGATAGTAAAACGCCGTATGATAAAGGTCAATTTGATGCTTATGAACAGCATATTGATCAAGAGATAAATAGATTATTCCAGTAATAGCCAATATACCTGCTACCACTCCCGAAACCGCCCAGTGTTTTGCTCATTCCCGTCCGCAAAAACCTGTCCGCTTTCCTGCCGGGCAAAACGAGTGTTTCCATCCGGCGAAACCCTCATTTTACCCATCAGTCGTGACAGCAGGTATAACACACTACACTTTGCAAGCAAAGTCGTGTGCCAAAGGGGTACCCTTTGGAAACCCTATTTTGTCGGAGTGTGTGGTCACACTTCCTCCAAAATGCAAAATAAGCGGCATAGACCAGCCCGTTCCCGGTACTGATCTATGCCGCCTATTTGCCTACATGGGCTTCTTACTCTATCGCCCATATTAACCGTTCTAATTTATCACTTCCGTATGTACAGTGGATTTGCTGATTCCAAACTGGCGGGCAGCTTGTCGGACGGTCGCGTTGGATTCGATAATATAGCCGGCTACTGCCAGGGCACGTTCTTCAATATATTCTTTCATAAAATCCCCTAAAGAACATTTTTTACAAGATATTACGGGGACAGGGAAAATATGCTATACTCAGCGTAAGGGAAAAAGCCAGACAAATGAGAAATAAAAAACCGCATATTTTGCGGGATGGAGGGGAAAATGCTTTATTCGGGGAAGGATCTGCGGAAGCTGATTATACCGCTGATCATTGAACAGATTCTTGCAATTGCTGTTGGAATGGCGGATACGATTATGGTTTCTGCGGCGGGAGAAGCGGCGGTTTCAGGCGTTTCACTGGTGGACACGGTCAACATTTTGCTGATCAATGTGTTCTCTGCTCTGGCAACCGGCGGTGCGGTCGTTTCAGGACATTTCCTTGGGAAAAAGAAAAGAGAGGACGCATGTAAGTCGGCATGGCAGATCTTATTGTTCGCCACACTGCTCGCGTTCGTTATTTCCGTTATTTTTATAACGGCACATGATCCGCTGCTGCGTCTGATGTTCGGTAAAATCGAGGATGACGTTATGAAGGCGAGCAAGACCTATCTGATTATTACGACGTATTCGTTTGTTGCACTTGCCATATATAATTCCTGTGCGGCGTTGTTTCGAGCGATGAACGAATCAAAGGTGACGATGTGGGTGTCCTTGCTGATGAATGTAATCAATGTGGTCGGCAATGCGATCTGCATTTATGGTTTGCACATGGGTGTAGCAGGCGTTGCGATCCCGACTACCATTTCCAGATATGTAGCGGCAGTTGTGATTTTTTTGTTGATGTTCCAAACCAAAAAAGAAATCAACCTCTGCGGGCAGATTACCTGGAAGTTTAATGGCAGTCTGATTAAGAAGATCCTGTATATCGCGATTCCAAACGGTCTGGAAAATAGCATGTTCCAGCTGGGTAAAATTCTCGTTATGAGTGCAGTCGCAACAATGGGGACTTCTGCGATCGCTGCAAATGCGGTTACGGGCACAATTGCGAACTGGAATAACCTGCCGGGCTTTGCCATCAACCTTGCGATCGTATCGGTAGTCAGCGTATGCGTTGGCGCAGGAAGATATGACCAGGCGCGTTATTATACCAGACGTCTTTGCAGGGATGCGATGATCGGGATCAGCTGTCTGTCGATCATTCTTTACCTGTCAGCTCCGATACTGGTAACCTTTTTCAATCTCGGACCGGATGCAGCTCAGCTGACGATTCAGATTGTACGGATCCATGCGGTTGCAAGTGCATTTCTTTGGATGCCGGCGTTTGGCGTCCCGAATACACTGAGGGCAGCAGGCGATGTAGTCTGGCCGATGAGTGTTGCTATTTTTTCCATGTGGGTATTTCGAGTCGTGCTTGCTTACGTATTCACTTATGTTTGTCACTTTGGCCTGGTTTCCATTTGGGTGGCGATGTTTATCGACTGGGTTGTGCGGGAAATCTTCTATGTGCTCCGATATAAGGGACATAAATGGGAGCATTTTGCGCAAAAAAGTTGAAATAAGGTTACCGAATTGCAGTGACTTTAGACGGTGAATGATTAATCGGTGCGATGGTCGATCTTTTTCGTAAATCAGAAAAGGAAACGGCATGGAAAACCTTTGACAGAACAGGGGATTCCAACTATAATTGTTCATTATGATGATATCAGGTCAGTGGTCATGGAGTGCGGGTACACTTTTTCAGACTGTTGGCCCTGTTGTTTCAAAATTAACTCGAGGAGGAGACGAATGGATCGGGAACTTGTTATTGTTCTTGACTTTGGCGGACAGTACAATCAGCTGATTGCCAGAAGAGTCAGAGAATGTAATGTATATTGTGAAGTGCATCCTTATACGCTCAGTCTGGATAAGATCCGGGAAATGAACCCTAAGGGTATCATCTTTACAGGTGGTCCCAACAGTGTATACGGAGAGGATTCCCCCAGATGCCCGAAAGAGATATTCGAAATGGGTATTCCGATTCTGGGAATCTGTTATGGATCACAGCTTATGTCCTATATGCTGGGCGGCAGCGTAAAAACTGCGCCTGTCAGCGAATATGGTAAGACTGAGGTTGCAGTGGATACAGAATCTGCATTATTTAAAAATGTATCCCCCAGCACGATCTGTTGGATGAGTCATACCGATTATATTGAAAAAGCACCGGAGAATTTCAAAATTACAGCCCATACACCAGTGTGTCCGGTTGCAGGAATGGAAAATGCAGAGAAGAAGCTGTATGCAGTACAGTTCCATCCGGAGGTTATGCATACTCAGGAAGGCACTAAGATGCTTTCCAATTTCGTATATGATATCTGTGGATGTACAGGCGACTGGAAGATGGATTCTTTCGTGGAGACAACGATCCGCCAGATCCGTGAAAAGGTTGGAGACGGCAAGGTGCTTTGTGCACTTTCCGGCGGTGTGGATTCTTCTGTTGCAGCAGTTCTGCTGTCCAAGGCGGTCGGCAAGCAGCTGACCTGTGTATTTGTAGATCATGGCCTGCTTCGTAAAAACGAAGGGGATGAAGTAGAAGCTGTATTCGGCCCGGACGGTCAGTACGACTTAAACTTTATCCGCGTAAACGCACAGGAACGTTTCTATTCCAAACTGGCGGGTGTTTCTGATCCTGAAAAAAAACGTAAGATTATTGGAGAAGAATTTATCCGGGTATTCGAAGAAGAAGCAAAGAAAATCGGTGCTGTGGATTTCCTCGTACAGGGAACGATTTATCCGGACGTAATCGAGAGTGGTCTCGGTAAATCTGCTGTGATCAAGTCTCATCATAACGTAGGCGGTCTTCCGGACTGCGTTGATTTCAAGGAAATCATTGAGCCGTTGCGTCTTCTGTTTAAAGATGAGGTTCGTCGTGCCGGTCTGGAACTTGGCATTCCCGAATACCTTGTATACCGTCAGCCGTTCCCCGGTCCTGGTCTGGGTGTTCGTATTGTAGGCGAGGTGACTCCGGAGAAAGTTCGCATCGTTCAGGATGCAGACGCTATCTACCGCGAAGAGCTTGCCAAAGCAGGCTGCGACAAGGAACTGGGACAGTTCTTTGCAGCGCTGACCAACATGCGTTCTGTTGGCGTTATGGGCGATGAAAGAACCTACGATTATGCAGTTGCGCTGCGCGCAGTCATCACATCTGATTTTATGACCGCAGAAGCTGCAGAAATCCCGTTTGACGTGCTGTTCAAAGTTATGACCCGCGTCATCAATGAGGTGAAAGGCGTCAACCGCGTACTCTACGATTTGACGAGTAAGCCGCCTGGGACGATTGAACTGGAATAAACAAATTAAAATGCCGAAAGCTTGTATTCATGACAATGGGGAG
>ERZ780144.3630-NODE-3630-length-10917-cov-3.178881_pt1 | contig 10917 bp, 9 predicted proteins | sample MGYA00511380_ERZ780144 | MGnify/ENA primary metagenome ERZ780144 (study PRJEB29588, sample SAMEA1965858) | human gut metagenome | biome: human gut; feature: human-associated habitat; material: faeces | place: Denmark | collected 2008/2010 ... | reverse complement strand
TACTGAAATAATAGTTTTTCCTGAACTTGTAATTACTGGTTATACTTGTGGAGATTTATTTGGTCAAAGAACTCTTATTTCTTCATCAATGAAAGCATTAGATAAGATTAAATGTGAAACAAAAAACATTAATACATTAATTGTTTTAGGTATGCCATACCAATATAAAGGCAAGTTATATAACTGTGGTGCTGTATTGTATAAAGGACACATTCTCGCTCTTATATCAAAAAGCTTTTTACCTAATTATAACGAATTTTATGAAAAAAGATGGTTTGAGGAAGCACTTAATGAAACAGTTTATGTAGATATTTTAGGGGATACTGTGCCTTTCGGTACAAAAATTATTGTACAGGCTGAAAATATACCTGAATTTTCATTGGCTGTTGAAATTTGTGAAGATTTATGGAGTGTTATTCCTCCATCTTCTAATCACAGTCTTGCAGGTGCAACTATTATTGCAAATCCGTCAGCCGGAAATGAAATTACAGGAAAAGACAGATACAGACTTTCTCTTGTAAGCAGTCAATCTGCTAAAACTATTTCTTCATATATTTATACTTGTGCTGGTTATGGAGAGTCTACAACTGATGTAGTTTTCTCTGGTCACAATATTATTTGTGAAAATGGTACTGTGCTTGCAACTGCCAAGAGATTTGAAAATGGTATAGTATATGGAGATATTGACATATTTAAAATAGCCTCTGAAAGACAGAAAAATACATCTTTCAGACTTAACACAACTGGTTATACCTATGTTAATTTTGAATTTGAAGAAAATAATGGGGAAGTTAATAGATTTTTTGACCCACACCCATTTGTACCAAGTGATTTACAAGTCAGAGATAAGCGTTGTGATGAAATTCTCAATATTCAGGCTTTAGGCTTAAAAAAGAGAATTGAACATATTGGTACTAAGAATGTTGTTATTGGTATAAGTGGTGGCCTTGACTCCACACAAGCTCTTATTGTGGCAAATAAAGCCTTTGAACTTGCAGGTTTAGACAAAAAAGGCATAATATGTGTTACAATGCCTTGCTTTGGTACAACTGACAGAACATATAACAATGCTGTAGAACTTACAAAAGCATTAGGTGCTACTTTAATAGAAGTTAATATCAAAAAAGCCGTTAAACAGCATTTCTCTGATATTGGTCACGATGAAAGTGTAAAGGATTTAACATACGAAAACTCTCAAGCCAGAGAAAGAACTCAAATTCTTATGGATATGGCATCAAAATATAGAGGTTTTGTAGTTGGTACAGGGGATTTAAGTGAATTAGCCTTAGGTTGGGCTACCTATAACGGCGACCATATGAGTATGTACGGTGTAAATAACTCTATACCTAAAACTCTTATAAAGTACCTTATTAAATATTTTGCTGACACAACTTCTGACAGCAACTTAAAAGAAATACTTTATGATATTTTAGACACTCCTGTTTCTCCTGAGTTACTTCCTCCAGATGAAAACGGAAATATTGCACAGATTACAGAAGATGTGGTTGGTCCTTACGAACTTCACGATTTCTTCTTGTACAATATGATGAGATTAAGCTTTGAACCTAAAAAGATTTTCTATATTGCAAATATAGCCTTTAAGGACAAATATGACAAGAAAACAATATATAAATGGCTTAGAAATTACTATTGGAGATTTTTCTCACAGCAATTTAAGAGAAGTTGCTTACCAGACGGTCCAAAGGTAGGTTCTGTAAGCCTTAGTCCTAGAGGAGATTGGAGAATGCCTAGCGATGCCGTATCTAAATTATGGCTTGCACAAATGGATGAAATAGAAAAAACTCTTTAATCTCAAAAAAAACTTGTAATAATCCCCAAAAAGTATTAGAATAAATATATCTATTCTTTTTTAGGAGGAATTTATAAAATGAGCAAACAAGTAGTAGCTGTATTGTTTGGTGGCCAGTCATCAGAACATGATGTTTCAAAAGTAAGTGCCGCTACAATTATTTCAAATATTAATACAGAAAAGTATTCTGTAATTCCAGTATATATTACAAAAGAGGGTAAATGGTTATTGTATGACGGTCCTTTGGACAGCATTGGCAATAACGATTGGCAGAAATTTGCAAGCACTTGCATTTTAAGCCCAGATACAGAACACCATGGTCTTCTTAGAATTGTTGGAGATAAGGTTAAAAACATTCCTGTTGATGTTGTCATTCCTGTTCTTCATGGTGCAAATGGCGAAGATGGTACAGTTCAGGGTCTTTTTGAACTTGCTAAAATCCCTTATGTAGGTTGTGGTGTATTATCTTCTGCTGTAAGTATGAACAAGGCTTATACAAAGATTATTGTTGATACTATTGGAGTTGACCAGGCTAAGTACACTATTGTATACAGACCAGAATTATCTGAAGACCTTGACAAATGTCTTGATAGAGTTGAAGAAAAATGTGGTTATCCTTGCTTCGTTAAGCCTGCTTGTGCCGGTTCAAGTGTAGGTATCACAAAGGCTCACAACAGAGATGAACTTATTGATGGCCTTTGGACTGCTTCTGAACACGACAGAACTATTGTTATAGAAGAAAACATTACAGGTGATGAGCTTGAATGTGCTGTTCTTGGTAATCACGATATTCAGGCATCTGCTGTAGGTCAGATTTATGCTGCTGCCGAATTTTATGACTATGATGCAAAATATAACAATGCTGAATCTAAGACTGTAATCCCTGCTAATATTTCAAATGAAAAGGCTGAAGAAATCAGAAAGAAAGCTATTGAAATATTTAAGGTACTTGACGGTAGAGGTCTTTCAAGAGTTGACTTCTTCCTTGAAGAAAAAACAAACAGAGTTATTTTCAACGAAATTAATACATTACCTGGCTTTACTTCAATAAGTATGTATCCTATGCTTTTTAGAGCTGCCGGTATTGATACAGAAGAACTTGTAGATAAACTTATTGAACTTGCATTAACTCGTAACGAGGAATAAGAGGTGTTATTATGGATAACAGACCAATTGGAGTTTTTGACTCTGGCGTTGGTGGACTTACTGTTGTAAAACAGATAATAAAAACTATGCCTTATGAACATACAATATATTTTGGCGATACAGCAAGAGTTCCTTATGGTTCAAAATCTAAAGAAACTGTAACTAAATTTTCTAGTCAGATAATTAGATTTTTGAAAACTATGGATGTTAAAGCTGTAGTTATTGCCTGCAACACCGTCAGCTCCAACTGTTATGAGGCATTAACATCAGAATTTCCAGACTTACCTATTATAGAGGTTGTTACACCGGGGGTTGAATCTTGCCTTGCTGCCACAAAAAACAACAAGGTTGGTTTAATTGGTACAGAAGGTACTGTTAGTAGTGGTGCTTATGAAAAAAGATTAAAGGCTGCTAATAACAAAATCGAAGTATATAAAAAAGCTTGTCCTCTCTTTGTACCTCTCGCTGAGGAAGGTTGGACAGATAACGAGGTTGCCTATAAAACAGCTGAAATATATTTAAAGGAATTATTAGACAAAGATATTGACTCTATAATTCTTGGCTGTACTCACTACCCACTTTTAAAGGCTTGTATAGGTAAAATTGTGGGAGAAAAAGTTAAGATTGTTGACCCTGCTAAGGCAACAGCCTTAAAGGTTAAAGATTATCTTACTTCTCACAATATGCTTAATGACTTAAATACAGAAAAACACACTTTCTATGTAAGTGATAACAATGCAAAGTTTAATACAATTTGCGAAAGAGTTTTACATAAAGAATTCCACGCACAGCAAATAGATATTGAAAAATATTAATAGATTAAGGGCTGCCTAAATTGGTAGCCCTTAAATTATACCATTCGTTTCAAAACATCTCCTATATCACTTTCAATGCAAATGGTCTGTTCTTTTATTTGTCTTGGGATATATATTTCTGATAGATTTATGCAACAATATGTAGAATTTTCATTTTCCTCTGTCATTCTCCAAAACGGATATTTTATAATTACTGGTGTATTTCCACCTACTCCTAGCTCAAGAAATACAACATTCATATTTTTACTTCTGCGAATAAAGTCTTCATACCTCTGCTCTGCCTTGTACCAACCTTCATCTTGTACAAAACTATCATCACAGCGTAAATTCATATTCATTGGTGCTCCACAAATTGGGCAATAAGGCACTAATTCTGTAGGTATTTTCATATTACTCTGTTGTTTTACCATATTTCTAACCTGTTCTTCATTATCATAGGTCTTATTATGACAAGGTTTTGAACATTGCCATAATCCATAATCCCCTTGTGTATAAAACAATCTTTTCTTATCAAAACCTGATATTTGAAATTGGTGGTCAACATTTGTTGTAATAACAAAATAATTCTTATTTTCTACTAACTTTAAAAGATTTGTATATACTTCTGTAGGCTCAATATCATATCTATTTACATAAATCTGTCTTGACCACCACGCCCAGTATTCCTCTAAAGAGTTAAATGGATAAAACCCACCTGAATACATATCTTTAATGCCATATTTTCTTTTAAAATCAGAAAAATATTTTTCAAATCTTTCACCACTATAGGTTAATCCGGCTGAGGTAGAAAGCCCTGCACCTGCCCCAATAACTATTACATCAGCCTTTTCTATTTTCTCTTTTAATTTTTCAATTTCATTCAAGCAATTTTCTGTAGATTTCATAGTCCATTTCTTTAAAAACATTGAAAATCACCTCCATACTACTATTTGTCTTAGATTTATAATCTTTCACAGTATTTACTGCAATTTCAGCAGCCTTTTCGTTAGGAAAATGAAATTCTCCTGTTGATATACAACAAAAAGCAATACTTTTTACTCCACTTTGTTCTGCTATTTCTAAACAAGACCTATAGCAACTGGCAAGTTTTTCTTCGTCATTCTTACATAATCTCCCTCTCACAATAGGTCCTACAGTATGTAACACATATTTACAAGGCAAATTATAAGCCGATGTAATTTTTGCTTTTCCTGTTTCTTCTAATCTATTTTGTAATTTCATTATTTTTTCACATTCCAAACGCAACTGAACTCCTGCAAAAGTATGAATAGCGTTATCAATACAGCTATGACAAGGATAAAAACAGCCTAACATTTGGCTATTAGCTGCATTTACTATTGCGTCACATTTTAGAGTTGTAATATCTCCTTGCCAAACATAAATTCCTTTTTTTATAGGTTCTAATTCCCCTATATCAGTTATACCTTTTCCATTTATTTCTTCCTGTAAATAGCTATCCTGTATTTCTAAAAATTCACTGCTTACTTTTTTCGGCATACGAACATTTAATAGTGAACGCAATAATCTTTTCTGTTCTTCTATATCTTCAGGAATTATAATATCAGAATATTTTGAATTTTCATTAAGTAAATATTTAATTAAAAACAATCTTTTTTCATTTTGTGTCATATTCCTTTACCTCCAAACTACAGCTTTATTTGGACATACTTCCATACAATTACCACAATGTAAACAATTTTTCTGGTGAATTTCAGCTGGAATAGAAGTAAAATCAATACAATTTTGAGGACAAACACCCTGACAAACTTTACAACCTACGCATTTATCTGTAATAAAATATTTCTTTTCGTAACTTTCTTCTTTGCCAATATAAAATGTATCTCTTTCAATAGGCTTTTTAGATAAATCGAACCATTCTCCACTGGCTTCATATAAGCGAAATACTGTTAAAGCTTCTCTTGATTTTTCTGTTGGATAAATTTCAGCCATATAAGGATTTTTTGAAAATAAAAACGGTAATAACTCTCCACCTAATTCTTCGACTTTACCTCTAACTGATACAGCAACACAATGCATAGTGTCTTCGCCTTTGATACCAGTTAAAGCAATAAACTTTTCTTTTATTAATCTGTGATAAAAGCCCTTGCCCTTTGCTGTAAGAAAATATAGCCCCTTTTCATCACTATACATAATATCTATAGCACAGGTTACAGGTAATCCTTTTTCATCTACTGTTGCAATAATAGTTGTATGAATTTCCTTTTCCAAAAATTTAATGTAATCTTCCGTATTCATATTTGTACCTCCATCTTTAATTCCTCTTTTATATAATTGTATAAATTTTAACCCAAATTGTAAAGTACGCACTTATTTGTACCATAGTTACCTAGAAGAAACTAATGCATACTATTTTGATTTTTCGTCTTCTGTATGATATAATTTATGTAATAAAAATACGGGAGTGTTTGTATGAATAACGAAAAAATCAACGACAACTTACCTGCTTGCCCAGTAGAAACTACATTGATGTTAATTGGCAACAAGTGGAAAGTATTAATTATAAGAGATTTGCTTACTGGCACAAAAAGATTTGGTGAATTAAAAAAATCTATTGGCAAAGTATCTCAAAAAGTCTTAACAACACAACTTCGTGATATGGAGGAAAGTGGTCTTATTTCCCGAAAAGTATATGCAGAAGTTCCCCCTAAAGTAGAATATTCTCTCACAGATTTAGGTAAAAGCCTACAACCTATATTAAATGCCATGCTACAATGGGGTACTGAATACAAAGAAAAAAAGCTATGAAAATGATTAACTCATCTTCATAGCTTTTTTAGTAAATTATTTTGCTTTAATTAAGTCCATATTATTATATTTTTCTTTATCCAAAGCCTTGTTCTGGTTTGCAACGATTGTTGTACAAACAGCATCGCCAGTAATATTAACAGCAGTTCTTGTCATATCAAGAATTCTATCAATACCCATAATAAGGGCAATACCTTCAACTGGAAGACCAACTGAATTAAATACCATTGTAAGTGTAATAAGACCTACACTAGGAATACCGGCTGTACCTATTGATGCAAGTGTAGCTGTACCAATAACAGTTATATAATCCATCATATGGAGCTGAATACCAAAGGCCTGTGCAACGAAAACAACGGCAACACCCTGCATTATAGAAGTACCGTCCATATTAATAGTTGCACCTAAAGGTATTGTGAAAGAAGAAATTCTTCTTGAAACACCAATTTTCTTATCTAAAGTTTCAATAGAAAGAGGGATTGTAGCATTTGAAGTTGAAGTTGAAAATGCAAATGCCATAACTGGGAAGAACTTTCTTATAAACTTAATAGGATTTAAGCCTGTACATACCTTTAAGAAACTCATATACACAACAAAGGCCTGTACACCTAATGCAATAAATACCGACAACATATATTTAAGTAAAGGTATGAAAGCATTAAAACCAATAGTAGAAAAAGTCTTTGCAATAAGACAGAATACACCAACAGGAGCTACGCTCATTACCATCATTGTCATTTCCATCATAATGTCGTTACCTTGACTAAAGAGAGCACTTACAGTATCTGCTGAATCTCCAAGCTTAGCAAGTATAACACCTAAAACTAAGGCAAAGAATATAACCTGAAGCATAGATGCCTCAGACAAACCATTGAATATATTTGTAGGAATAATATCCAAAATTGTTTCTGCTAAGCTAAGTTTGTCAGCACTATTTGATGCTACAGAACCAGCTGTAGAAGCACTTTGCTGAACTGCACTCATATCAAGACCTACACCAGGATTAATTAAATTGCCGATACATAAAGCAACTGTAATAGCAATTGCTGTAGTAGCAATATAGAAGCAAAGTGTTCTAACACCAACTGCACCTAATTTCTTTGTATCGCCTATAGACATACTACCACAAACAAGTGATGTAAGAACCAAAGGAACTACAAGCATTTGCATAAGTCTGATAAAGCCCTGACCAACAACATATAAAACACCATTTATAATAACATTCTGCTTAAAATCACTATCTGGCATAAGATAATTTAAAACTATACCAACAACTGCACCTAAAGCAAGTGCAATAAAAATCTGGGTTGTTAATCCCAATTTCTTTTTCTTTTTTTCTTTATTTTCCACTTTCCTTAATTCCTCCCAAGTATTTTGCCAATGCACTTTCCCAATCAGCAAAATCATACACATCAACAATGCTCATAATGAAGTTATCTAAAACTCCATAAGCTGGTCTAAACGATGAAAATTCATTATCCTTTGAAGGAACTGGATGAATTTTAACATCTCTACCTAAAATTTCAGCTATTTTTTCTGCTAATTCAAATCTACTACATACACCCTTACAAGTGGCGTGATATGTTCCATATTCTCCTGTAGTCATAATGTGAAGTATAAACTTTGCAAGTTCTTCAGCACTTGTAGGAGAACCAAACTGGTCTGATGCTACAGTTACTTCACTCTTATTCTTTGTTTCTTCAATAAATTTATTTACAAAATTATAACCTTCGCCATAAACCCATGTACTTCTGATTATGAAATGTCTCTGAGTAAATTCCTTAACATAGCCCTCGCCGGCACACTTTGACTTACCATAAACAGTTCTTGGGTTTGTAACATCAAATTCATTGTAAGGTTTGTCGCTTAAACCATCAAAAACATCATCTGTAGAAATCTGAACCATTTTAGCCCCACATTTTCTTGCAGCTATACTTAAATTTCTTGCACCAATTGCATTTACGCCAAAAGCAAGTTTAGGGTCTTTTTCACAGAGATTAATATCTGTAATTGCTGAACAGTTAATTATAATATCTGGTCTACTAACCTGAGCAAAATTCATTACAGCCTTTAAATCTGTTACATCTACTTCGTCTTTGTCTGTATTAAAAAGCTCTAAATCTGTAGGGCAAAAAATATCGTTTATTGCCTTACCAATCTGACTGTTGGCTCCACTTAACCAAACTTTAATCATTTTTTAATCCTCCTTTGCGTTATACACCAATAGTATACTATACATTAATTTTAGACATTTTTCAACATAAATTATAGTGATTTTTAAAATATTATTTCCACACAAGTATTATTTTAATTTTCAATAAAATAAATTTATCCTTATTCTTCCTAAAACACATTTATTAAAGGGTCTTTGCTGTATAAACTTATTTTGAGCAATAAAAAAAGAGGCTACATCTACTGTAACCTCTGAGCTTAATAAACATCTTTATGCTATTTTCTATCTATATGCTTCAAATATTTCTACGAAATCAGGGTCATAAAATACCTGAAATGCCCAACCTACACCTTCAAAGTAAGTGTACTTACACCAGTCACCTAAGCCAACATATTTAACATCTCCATCCTTACCTTCATCTGTTGGTTTTAAAGACTCTGCTATTGCACGCCACTCACTAGTTGTATGTCCTTCGCCTGTCTTTGGATTGTATAAATATTCTCCAGTTCCACTATAGGTATCTACATCAGTATTCCAAATAAACCCTAAATCAACACTTAAACTACCATCTTCCAGTTTCTTCTCTCCGTAATTTGCTATCTTTTCTGTTGTAATAATATCACTAACACGAGTTATTTCTCTACCCATTTCTAAAGCTACTGGTTGGTTAGCACCAATTACTCCACTCTTTGGGTCTTTGACTACCTTGATTGAAGTACCATCTGCCTTAATAAATGTATCACCGTCAACAGCTCCTCGTCTCTTAGGGTCTGTCTGTTTTAATGTTGTTCTCTCTACGCCATCTGCTGGGTCTACTTTCTTGTCAGCTTCTGGAATGGTTACTTTTGCTCTCTTTTCAGGATTTACAGCCTTTTCGATTAAAATTGCTGAGTCTTCTCTTGTAAGATACTTTCTTGGATAAAACTTAGCTTCACTATCTCCTTGTGCAATACCTGAAGCATATAAACTTGCTATATCATAGCTCTGTAAACTACCTCTAACAGTTATTTCGTCTTTATCTGGCACATCTGATTCTGTAAATTCATCCCAGTCACCTATTAGTTTTGCTATGCGTAAATATGTCTCATCTTCACTTACATTGTATATCTTTTCTAAATCCTCGCCTTTTAAGGACTTTAAGCCCTGTACTATCATCATTGCTGCGTCTTCTCGGGTAATTGGTGTGTCCCAGTTTCCTCCGTTGGAAGCTCGCTCATAGGAAATCCCTATATCTAACATTCTTGCTCCTAGAATTAAATCAAAGGCTTTACCACCCCAAAAGCTATCTAAAGTTCCTCTTTTCTTATATCGGTCATAATAACTAATACCATCTTCTACATCGTCTTTGGCTTGCTGTACGCCCTCTGCTAATTTTGTACCGTCTGGGTCAAGAGAATTTACTACCATACTAAGGAACTCTAACTTAGTAATTGTACCCTGTGGTCTAAAGGTGTTATCTTCTGGGTAACCTTTAATTCCTCCTGTTGCTAGTAAACTTTCGACTGAGCTTCTACTGTAATCTCTGATGGCACTATCATCTGAAAACCTAGTTGATGCCTGAGTGTCATACAGAAAATGCTCCTGTACTGGAATTGTTGCTATATTCATAGAGCCTGCTGCTGCTAAAATTGCTAATGCCCTCAATGTGATTTTTGAAATTGGTACTCTTGTTTCGTTCTTCATATTCTTTTCCCTCTCTTTTATTTGTATTTGTATTTATGTTAATTCCTTTTCGTTTTGCCCGTTTGGGTTATCTTGTTTGAACTATAGTTGCTGTTAAACTTTTAATATAGACAATCTCTTAAACATACTTATTTACCTATTTACCTATTTACTTGTATTAACCATTAGATTAAGTATTCATTTATTCATTTAATTGTCATATTGTCTGTTGTCTGTTTTTGGTTCTTATTACTTAAGTGTTGTATGCCCTTCACAATACCATTTAATCTTATCTTTTATTATCTCTATACTTATTCTATCACACTCACTATAATAACTCAAGAAAAACTATGAACTAAATAAACACTTCTCTACTTCCATTCCATTCTTACTTTATACCCTTATTGTCATTAGGAATTCAGAAATATAATTGTCTCTCTATATTTTTTCCACTTGTTCTATACCCTTAAGTCTTATATGTCCCCCTCTAAGACACCTTTTCAAATAAACTAAGTATTATAATTTAGTGTATTTACAGTTTATAT
>ERZ780144.3627-NODE-3627-length-10922-cov-3.696604_pt1 | contig 10922 bp, 10 predicted proteins | sample MGYA00511380_ERZ780144 | MGnify/ENA primary metagenome ERZ780144 (study PRJEB29588, sample SAMEA1965858) | human gut metagenome | biome: human gut; feature: human-associated habitat; material: faeces | place: Denmark | collected 2008/2010 ... | reverse complement strand
GGAACACCGCGTTCTTACAGAGTCCTGCCGCAAAAGAAACCTCAGTTTGATGCATTTTTGCGGAGATCCGCGACTTTTTAATCGCTGCCGGATCTGGTGTGACTAAAAAGCTCCGATCTTCCGGTATAGTGTACGAGCCACTCCAGCACGGCGCTTTTTGGCGCTCGGCCTTCTCAGCAACTCGTCCGTAATTCGGAAAAAGCACACCGGGCACGGCGCTGAGCTTGCTGGCAATACCCTGTGCCTCAGAAAGTGAGTAGCGCACATTTTCACAGATATTAGGGAAAGAAACGCCAGCGGCTTCGGCCGCGCTTCGAACAGCATCGGGATCAACGACGACCGCATAGGCTTGTAGATTTTCAGCATCCACCCTTTCGGCTTCCGCTGCGTCGTGTGCAGCCTTCGCCGACATAAACATGGGGAAGATCACCTTGGGATCCGTTTGCAGTACAACAGCGATTGCCTCGGCGCTCTCGACCTTTGTCCGCGGATATTTACCGTTCTCTAAGTTCTGGTATCGGATCTTTGACATTCCAATGCGCTCCGCTATCTCTCGCTGAGAATACCCCGAAGAGAATCTCGCGCGTCTCAGTGCATCCAGATCGGCAGTAACGTAGTAGTTCATGTTTTCCTCCTTTTCTCTACATAACCACGCAAGGCAAACCGGGTAGAAAGTGGCCCGTTCTGGCCTTTTTGCGCGGTGCTCGTTTGGTGCTTGTTTGGTGCTTATGAACACCAGACCAGACTTTCGCACCTATTCGTAGACTTTGAGGAAAACGCCGCAAACCCGCATGAAATCAGGCTTCTCGTGTGTAGCCGCTTGTAGACTTTTCGAGCGGATTATAATTCGTAATCAGCAGGTCGCGTGTTCAAGTCACGTTTCCAGCTCCAAAACACCCCGCAAACATACTCGTTTGCGGGGTGTTTTTGCGCCCTTTTGCGGGATACATCAGGGCCTTGGCCCACAAGCTGAAAGAAGCGGAAAGCACTGGAGAAAAGGGATTTGCCTTTTCTCCGGTGCTTTTCCTGTGCTCACATGACATGCGTCATAAAACTCCCCATCTTCTCCGCCGCCTGCTCCTGCACCAGCAAATCCACCGCTTCTTGGGGGATGGAGATTTTTCGGGCATAGGTCGCTGTCTTGGGCCGAGTCACCTTGATCCCTCCGCCCTGGACGACCCACTTGGATACCAACAGTGCTTTGCGCTCCACCTCCAGATTGCTCCAGAGCAGGGCGGCCAGTTCGCCTTTCCGCAGGCCGCTGATTCGTTCCACAAAGAACACAGGGAGCATCCAGCGGGTATCTGCCTTCCTTGAGGCAGGCGCAATGTCCTTTTGCTACAGTTCTTACTGCATCATTGCAAATGGATATCAGGAAGAGAGCCTTCCTTTAAATATTTCGATATATTTTACAAAGAATTTACCGCAGTGCGGTAGCTGAAAAAGCTTTGCTGATATACGATATGTTTCTGGCCCGGTCATAAAAGAAGCATTAAGGAGAAAAACAAGCTGAGCTTGTGCGCGAAAAGCCTGCGGGTGATGGAAAGGCCATCGCCATGATGCTGCATTTCAGCAGCCTCACCACAGCCAGGTTTCAACTGATGGTCACGCTGTTGAAACTTGCCTGGCAAAACCAGAATTTCCTGGAAGTCTGGCGGTGTGCTCCCGCTGTATTCTGTCGAAAATGCCCTCTGAGGCTCGGCCCAGATTGGGCCGAGCCTCAGAACACAATACAAAGATTAGGGCGCTGGGAAGGAAATGGTTCAAACAGTACATCTATCTGCCGCCCAATCTTTCCTCCGGTCTGCTGTCCATCATTACTGCGGGGAAGCGTGTACCTTTTATTGGGTGCGGTTGCAAAAGGTGCACGCCTTGCCCGCATCATTGACAGAGTAGACGACCACGGTAATCAGCTGTGATCCGCATCAAAAAAATTCAGTATTTATTACAAATGGACCACTAATATTTTGTAATAACACGCACTTAAAAAACTTGGACCATGTAAATTTATTACAAAGCGAGGAGCAGAAAAATGCAACATGACATACAGGTTTTAGACCGAGTGAAAAGCGCTTATGCTACCCTGCGCCCCTCGGAGCAGCGGGTGGCAGACCAGGTGCTGGCTGATCCGGAGAAGTGCACCCGGTGCACCATCGCAGAACTGGCAGATCAAGTACAGGTAAGCCAGCCAACGGTGGTCCGGTTTGTGCAGGCGCTTGGCTTTGACGGCTACCGGAGTTTCAAATACTGCCTGCTGCGGGATCGGAGTGGAAAATCTCCAAAGAGCCCCTACTTTGACCACCTGGGTGACTTTGACCTCAAGCCCTGGGACCGCCTGGAGGACCTTCCCCTCAAGGAGACGCGTATTGCGGGGAGACTGTTGGAGGACGCGCTGAAATTCCTCTCCGCCGATGCCCTGAGCCGAGCAGTTCGAATGCTGGCTACAGCCCGGACCATTGACATCTATGGGGTGGAAAACTCCGTCACACCCGCCAGCGATCTGCTCACAAAACTTACCTATCTGGGCCTCAACTGCCGGATGCACACCGACACCTATCTCCAGCAGATCTCTGCCGCCCATCTGGGAGTAGCAGATGTGGCGGTTGCAGTGTCCCATTCCGGGTGCTCCATTGATACTGTTAAGGCGCTTAAACAGGCACGAAAGGCCGGGGCAGGCACCATTGCCATCACCAGTCCCAAAGAGCCCCTGCTGGGGAAATACGCCGATGTGTGCCTGAGCACCGGAGGGCGCGCCCTGTCCATCTATGGCAGTGCCATCTTTTCACGTATCCCGGATCTGGCGGTGGTAGATCTTCTGTACATGGGGATCATCCAAAGCGACTATGAGCGATTTTCCCGCAGTCTTGACAAAAGCGGTGCGGTGATTGCCGACCGGGGATACGGAGACGAATAACAAATCGTTCTCCCTTCCGTGTAAGTTCCTTACACAGAAGGGAGGTTTTTTTGAGCGTTTTTTACTTTTTTATTACAAAAACTTAAATTTGAAGTGCTTGTTTGTTCCGCAATAAAACTGGTAGTATGATGCCGCCGCCGGAAGGATACGGCGGCACGGAACAACAGAATACTTTTCCGAGAGAGGAGCAATATTTTATGCTGGAACTGGAACACATCCAGAAATCCTTTGACGGTGTGCCGGTGCTGAAGGATATCTCCCTGCAGGTGGCAGACGGAGAGATCGTTTCCATTCTGGGCCCCTCCGGCTGTGGAAAGACCACGCTGCTGAATTTGATCCTTGGCATTGTGGATGCTGACAGCGGCCGGATTTGTTACGACGGGCAGGACCTGACCCGTACCCCCATGGAGAAGCGGGGCTTCAACATTGTCTTTCAGGACTATGCTCTGTTTCCCAATCTGAACGTCCTCCAGAACATCACTTACGGTCTGCGCAACAAGCCGGGGATCTCTACCAAAGAAGAGGTGGAGGAGCTCATCGACCTGCTGGGCCTGCGGGAGCATTTGAGCAAGCGCATTGACCAGCTCTCCGGCGGGCAGAAGCAGCGGGTGGCCCTGGCCCGGACCATGGTCATGAAGCCTAAAATCCTGCTTCTGGATGAGCCGCTGTCCGCTCTGGATGGAGTGATCAAGGAGTCCATCAAGGACCGGATCAAGACCATCGCCCGGGAGTATCACCTGACCACCATCATCGTCACCCACGACCCGGAGGAGGCCCTGACCCTCTCTGATCGGGTACTGATCATCGAGCAGGGCACCATCTCCCAATACGCCAAGCCGGAGGAAATTGTTCACCAGCCTAAAAACGACTTCGTGCGTAAGTTCATCCTCAACCAGTTGGAGATCAAGCGCAACAACATCTATGCCCTGTTTGGCGACTGTCCCACATGGGCCGTCCAGGCAGGATAAGGGGAAGCCATGACACGGACCAATCGTGAACTGAAACTGATTTTCGCGGTCATTGTTGTCCTGTTTGCTGTGTTCCTGGCCGGCCCAATTCTGATCTTGTTGGGAAAGTCCCTGTGGGACGGGGGACTGACCGGAGAATTTTATGCCTCGGTACTGTCGCAGAAGGGATTTCTCCCGGCCCTGGGCAACAGCTTCGCGGTAGCCGGGGCCTCGGCGGCAGCGGCCACGCTGCTGGCCTTTCTGCTGGCCTATGGGGTGCACTACACCGGCCTGCCCAAGTGGAGCAAGCGGCTTATCACCTCTGTGGCCACCCTGCCCATGTTTTTGCCCACCATTACCTATGGCTTTGCCATCATCTATTCCTTTGGCAAGCAGGGCCTCATCACCCGCCTTCTGGGGCGGCAGCTGTTTGATATTTACGGCTTTTTCGGCCTGATGGTGGGCTATGTGATCTACACCATTCCCGTAGCCTTTTTGCTCATCCACAATACCATGGGATTTGTGGACAAAAAGACCCTTACCGTCTCCAAGGTAATGGGTGACAAGGCTCTGTCCACTTTCTGGATCGCGGTGCTGCGCCCCCTTCTGGGGACCTTTGCCGGAGCCTTTATCCAGGCCTTCTTCCTGTGCTTTACCGACTTTGGTATTCCTGCCTCGGTGGGCGGAGGCTATGAGGTCATTGCCACCCTGCTCTATAACCAGATGCTGGGCGGGATCCCCGACTTCAACCGGGGCGCTGTCATCGCCATGGTAATGCTGATCCCCTCCCTCGGCAGCATCTGCATTCTGCAGATCCTGGAGCGGTTCAACATCCGGTATAGCCGGATTTCCAACGCGGATCTGCGGAAAAATTCTCTGCGGGATGTAGGATGGGGCCTGTCCGGTACCGTAATTTCCGCGGGAATTCTGGCCATTTTTGCCGTAATCTTTGTGGTTCCCACGGTGGAGGAGTGGCCCTACCAGACCGAATTCTCCTTGGAGCACTTCCAGACGGTCCTCTCAGACAGCAGCCTGCTGGCCGCCTATGGGCATTCCCTGCTCATGGCACTGCTGACCGCTGCCGCCGGTACGCTGATTGCCTACGGAGCGGCCCTCATCACCGCCCGAAGCAACCTGGGTCGGGGATATAAGCGGACCATTGAGAGCATTGCTCTGGTGACCAACGCCATCCCTGGTATGGTGCTGGGTGTGGCCTACCTGTTCCTCTTCTCCGGAACCAGTTTGCAGAACACCCTGCTGTTGATGGTTTTGTGCAACATTGTGCACTACTTCTCCACCCCCTACCTGATGATGAAGAACGCCCTGTCCAAAATGAACGCCGGGTGGGAGACCACCGCCATGCTCATGGGGGACAGCTGGCTGAAGACCATTTTGCGGGTGGTCACGCCAAACGCCCTGTCCAGTCTCATCGAGGTGTTCAGCTACTACTTCATCAACTCTATGGTCACCATCAGCGCCCTCATCTTCATAGCCGGGGCCAGGACCATGGTCCTCACCACCATGATCAAACAGCTGCAGTATGTCAACCGCTTCAACGAGGTGTTTGTACTGTCCCTGTTGATTTTAGCCACCAACCTGGCAGCCAAGGCGCTGTTCTCCTGGCTGGCCGGGTACCGATCCAAACACAGTCCTAAAATAACAAAAAAGGAAGGAATCAAGTGATGAATTACAAAAAAATGATGTCCATTGGTCTGTCTGCCGCCCTGAGCCTCTCCCTGCTGACCGCCTGCGGAGGAAACAACAGCGCCGGAAACAGCGGAGAAAAGCAGGTGGTGATCTACTCCAATGCCGATGAGGAGGCGGTCACCGCCATGAAGAACGCCTTGGACGGCAACGGTTATGAGGGCAAGTACATTTTCCAGACCTACGGCACCTCCGAGCTGGGGGGCAAGCTGCTGGCGGAAGGGACAAATCTGGAGGCCGACCTGGTGACCATGAGCACCTTCTACCTCCAGAGCGCCCAGGAGCAGAACAGCATGTTCCTGCCTCTGGACTTTGAAGTGAATACCCTCACTGAGGTTCCCGACTACACCGCCCCCATCACCTCTCAGGAGGGCGCCATCATCCTCAACACTGAGCTGATGGCCTCCGAGGGCCTGCCCACTCCCACCAGCCTGAAGGACCTGGCTGACCCGATCTACGCGGGTCAGGTGGCGGTCACGGACATCCAGTCCTCTTCCACCGCATGGCTGCTCATCCAGGCCCTGGTGGATGCCTACGGGGACGACGGAGCTCAGGCGGTTCTGTCCGGAATTTATGACAACTGCGGAGCTCACATCGAAACCTCCGGTTCCGGTCCCCTGAAGCTGTGCCGGGCTGGTGAGGTAGCCATTGGCTTCGGCCTGCGCCACCAGGCGGTGGCCGACAAGGCGGAGGGCCTGCCCATCGACTATGTGGACCCTGCCGAGGGCAACTTCTCCCTCACCGAGTCCGTGGCCGTGTTGGACAAGGGGGAGAGCACCAATCCCCTGGCCATGGAGATGGCCCAGTGTATCATTGAGAATGGCCGGGAGGAGCTCCTCCAGACCTACCCTAACCCCCTCTATGAGGGTGAGACCGCCGATCCTGCCAACCAGTCCGCCAACCCTTCCGTCTTTGACGAGCCTCTGACCTTTGAACTGTTCCAGGCCCACCAGCAGCTGTCCGAGTCTGCTAAGGGCTGATCGAAAGGAGCTTTCATACCATGAATACCTATAAACTGCTGACCCCCGGCCCTCTGACCACCACGGATACCGTAAAGCAGGAGATGTTGGTGGACCGCTGCACCTGGGATGACGACTACAAGGCCGTCACCCAGAAGATCCGCCGCCAGCTGCTGGAGCTGGCCCATGTCTCCGAGGATGACTACACTGCCGTGCTGATGCAGGGCAGCGGCACCTTCGGCGTGGAGAGCGTGCTCACCAGCGTGGTGGGCGACCAAGACAAGGTGCTCATCTGTTCCAACGGCGCTTACGGAAAGCGTATGACCGACATCTGCACCCACAGCCGCATCCCCTTTCTTCACTATGCTCAGGACTACGACAAGGTGCCTGACGCCGCCCATATGGCCCAATTGCTGGCCCAGGACTCCTCTATCACCCATGTGGCCATGGTCCACAGCGAGACCACCAGCGGGATCCTTAACGATATCCAGTCGGTGGGCAAAGTGGTCCGGGACGCGGGCAGGACATTCATTGTGGACGCCATGTCCTCCTTCGGCGGGGTGGATATCCCTGTGGCCGACTGGGGCATTGACTTCCTGGTGTCCAGCGCCAACAAGTGCATCCAGGGCGTGCCCGGCTTCTCTTTCATTCTGTGCCGCCGGGACAAACTGCTGGCAAGCGAGGGCAAGGCCCGCTCCCTGTCTCTGGACCTGCTGGACCAGTGGAAGGGGATGGAAAAGGATGGCAAGTGGCGCTTTACCTCTCCCACCCATGTGGTGCTGGCCTTTTCCAAGGCTCTGGATGAGCTGGCCCAGGAGGGCGGCATCCCCGCCCGGAGCCGCCGCTACACGGAAAACAACCGCCTGCTCATTGAGAAGATGCGGGCCATGGGCTTTGCTACCTACATTGACGGAAGCCACCAGGGCCCCATTATCACCACTTTCTTCTATCCTGCCGGGGTATCCTTCCGGTTTGAAGAGTTTTACCGTTACATCAAGGAGCGGGGATACGCCATCTACCCGGGTAAGCTCACCGAGATGGATACCTTCCGCATCGGCAACATCGGGGAAATTTACCCCGAGGATATTGACAAGCTGACCAGCGTCATTGCAGCCTTCCTGAAGGAGAGAAAGGAGCAGATCGCATGATTGAAGCGGTGATTTTTGACTGGGCAGGTACTACGGTGGATTACGGCTGCTTTGCTCCGGTGAAGGCCTTCATGGAGGCTTTTGCCCACCACGGAGTGCCCGTTACCATGGAGGAGACCCGCAAGCCCATGGGAATGCTGAAGCGGGACCACATCCGAACCATGCTGAATATGGAGCGCATCGCTGCGGAATGGAAACGGGTTCATGGCCACGAAGCCACCGAGGAGGATGTGGACGCTGTGTACGCCCAGTTTGAGCCCAAGCTGTTCTCCATTCTGGACCAGTACGCCGCCCCCAAGCCCTTTGCTGTGGAGACGGCAGCCAAGCTGCGGGAGATGGGGGGGAAGATCGGCTCCACCACCGGCTACACCGATGCCATGATGAATATTGTGGCGCCCAAGGCGGCCCAGCAGGGCTATGCCCCCGACTTCTGGATCAGCCCCGACGGGGTGGGCGGCAGGGGCCGTCCCGATCCCTACATGATCTTTGAAAACCTGAAGGCGCTGGAGGTCCCCAGTGTGAAGAACGCCGTGAAGGTGGGGGACACTGTCTCCGACATCCGGGAGGGGGTCAATGCCGGCGTGTGGTCGGTGGGGGTCATCGAGGGCCGTCCTGGGTCTGAGCCAGACAGAGTACGAGGCCCTCACTCCGGAGGAGCGCAGGGATGTCTGCCGCCGGGCAGAGGAGACCTTCCGCGCCGCTGGAGCCCACTTTGTGCTGAACGATTTGTCCCAGCTGCCGGAGCTCATTCGGATGATCGGGTAATCACAACCCAAGTACATCTCAACTGATGCTGCCCCCAGGCCATGCAGATGGAGAAAGCGACAGCAGCCCATAACCCGCAGGCCGTTGGTTCAAATCCGGCCCCAGCAGCCACAAAGCCGTCTGATTTTTTAAGAAATCAGACGGCTTTTCCGTGCATAAAGAGAACTGCCGGAACAGCCGGAGGTTCCCCAAAGCCTAAGCTCTGAAAAAGCATCCTCCTTTGCTGGAATGGAAGAGAGCTGCCAACCACCGGAACGAACAAAAGGAGGAATCAAGTCCGGATGAAATCTGAATGGGCGTCATCAATGAATGGATTTGGCAGTTAAGTGAGAGAAAGGCAAGGGACCTTCTGGAAATCAGCTATGTGGGCCGTAGACGTGTCTCCTACCATTTCCGGTTCTCAATTCGAGCCGATTGACTGGACTGAAAAGCGCTCAGAAGCAGCCGTTGCAGGCACTGGGCCGGACTGTGCTGCCCACGATTCTCGTACCATTAAGATTTTGCCGGCAGGTCAGAAGAACAAACTCTCTATGTGAGAGGTGTGCCGGCTCCCGAAGTAAGACTTAGCGGCCTTCGGCTCCAGGTTTGTGGCTTTGCTTGGCCGGAACAGCGGGATCCTCCGCCGGACTGATTGCGCCCGAAGACCCCAATATTTCATTTCCGGGCATTGAATATTTCGCCTCACAAAGCCGTCGCCCCGATAGCTCTCTCCCCACGAACCGGGACGATGGAGGGGCCTGTCCGTGCGGCGGTTTGCATATACGCCGACAGCCGGAAAATCCGCAAAAATGATTCAGCACCTTTTCTTTTCGACAAAATACGATATAATAAAGAAAAACGCCTGTTCCACAGCCGGGACGCTGCCTCTCCGTTTGCATGGAATGGATTCGGTGGGATTTGCCGGCGGGAGCTGTTTGAAATTCAGAACACTGCGTATGGGGAGGAGACTCATGATTTCGCTGTTTCTTGTTGAGGATGAGCGGATTGCCCGGGAGAGTATCCGAGACAATGTTCCTTGGCAGGAACACGATATCCTGTTCCTGGGGGATGCGCCGGATGGAGAAGTCGCTCTGCCGCAGCTCCTGGAAAAACGGCCGGATATTCTGCTGACGGACATCAAGATGCCGTTTATGGACGGCCTGGAGCTGGCCCGGATCGTGCGGAAGGAGCTGCCGGATACCCGCATCATCATCCTCAGCGGACACAATGAATTTGAATATGCCAGAAAGGCCATCACCCTGGGCGTAAATGACTATCTGCTCAAGCCTGTCTCCAGCAGGGATATTCTGGAAGCCGTGGACCGCAGCAAGGCGCAGATTTTGGAATGCCGCGCACGGCGGATTGAGCGGCAGAGCCATAGCATCACACAGCGGGAGCTCTTTTTCAGCAATCTGTACAGCGGCATCCTGATGGGACCGGCGCAGATGCTCCAGCGTGCGGCGCAGCTTGGGATCTCTTTGGCTGCAGGAGCCTACCAGATCATCCTGACGGAGCTGGACGGTGTGATACCGGATCGGGAGGCGTTGCGGGACAAGCTGTATGCCGCGCCAATGGCATACGGCTCCGGCTTTGATGGGGAGCGGGCCACGTTCCTGCTGCTGGCGGAAGACGCGGCCGGGCTGCCCCCAAAATTGCGGGAGTTCTCTGCATGGCTGGATGCGCTGGCCGGGCAGGAGGGACTGAGCGTGCATCTGCTGCCTGGAAAACAGGCGGCCCGGCTCAGCGACCTGCCGAAAGCATACCATCTGCTGACGATTCAGAAAAAGCAGCGGGAGTCCGCAGACAGCAAGACGCTGTCCCACTCCACCTCCTTCCAGCGGGACACCCTGCTGGACTTTTTGCGGACTGGGAAGCCGTCTGCGCTTCCGTCGTTTTGGGCCCACTACCGGCCGACCATCGAGTCCGGGTATTCCTCCTTTGTCTATCGCTGCTATCTCTATACAGAGCTTTTCTTTGTGGTCCATGAGTTCTGCCAGGAAAACCGGATCCCCCTTCCGGAATCCCTGCGCCAGGAGGATCTGCTGGAAAAGCGTATTCTGCTGACGAATTCCGTAGATGATTTCCTGACACTGGCTTGCCAGCTCTGCGAAGAGGTGATGGAGGTCCGCCCCGGGGGCAGCCGGCACACGCCCTCCGCAGAGCAAGCCAGAGCGTATATCGACCGCCACTATATGGACCCGGAGCTGTCCCTCTCCTCGGTTGCGAATGCAGTGTCTGTAAGCCCCAACCACCTCAGCACGCTTTTCAAATCCAAAATTGGCGTCGGGTTCAGTGAATATCTGACGGAGGTCCGAATTCGCCAGGCCAAACGCCTGCTGATTACCAGCGATCTGCGGGTCAGTGAGGTCGGAGAACGGGTGGGGTATCAGAATATGGAGTATTTCAGCATGCTGTTCAAGAAAAACACCGGGCAGACGCCCAGCCAGTACCGCCGCTCCCACACGCTATGAGACGGATGAGTCGTGCAGCCGGCGCCCTGAAAACC
>ERZ780144.3612-NODE-3612-length-10967-cov-2.881140_pt1 | contig 10967 bp, 8 predicted proteins | sample MGYA00511380_ERZ780144 | MGnify/ENA primary metagenome ERZ780144 (study PRJEB29588, sample SAMEA1965858) | human gut metagenome | biome: human gut; feature: human-associated habitat; material: faeces | place: Denmark | collected 2008/2010 ... | reverse complement strand
CCCCTGGAAACGGATAAGATATACACAAAGGCAAAATCTGAACGCCCACATAGTGATACAGGATGTGATCATGGAAAATTTCGCATCCCCTGCTGCTCTCAATCCATATGCCGGAACAAATGACATAACCCATACAAGCGGTTTTACAATCGTGATCCACATTACCATATGGAAACACATCTTCGCACTCTCCGGTTCCATACCGCCGAGAATCGTAATTGGTTTCGTCAGTGCAAAAACAATCACACAGCTCGCAGCCATAACGATCTCAGCAATCACGCAAAGCTTTTTGATGTAATAAACTGCCTCATCCTTCCGGTCAGCTCCCAGACATTGACCTACAATTGTCATCAATCCGATTCCGACTCCGATACCACCGATTCCGTTCAGATTCTCCAGAATGTTCGTCATTGCCTGCGCAGCGATTGCTGTTGTTCCAAGTGTTGATACTGTTGACTGTATGGCAAGCTTGCCGAACTGGAACATGCTGTTCTCTATACCTGAAGGCACACCTATTGCAAGTATCGACTTAATAAGTCCGAAATCTGGTCTTATAGCCGTATAATCTTTTACAACTATATCAAGCTTAGGCTTTGATAAAGCTATAAATATAACTACCATGCAGAACACTCTTGACACAAGCGTAGATATCGCTGCACCAGAAACTCCTAACTTAAACACAAACATCAGAAGCGCATTACCACCTATGTTAAACACGTTTGATATCACTGACACCGTCATAGGATATCTTGAGTTACCACAAGACCTGAATATTGCTGAGCCAGCTGAAAAAAGTGCAAGAAATGGATAGCTAAGTGCCGTAAACAAAAAATAATCCACCGCATTATCCATAACCTCCTGCTCAACATGTCCAAATATCAAAGTAAGAAGCGGTCTTCTGAATATAAGCCCAAGTATGGTTATTGCAAGTGATATCACCATAACAGTAAGTACAACCTGTCTTGCGGCCTTATTAGCTCCATCCTTATTTCTCATACCAATATAATGTGAGCATATAATCGCTGCTCCTGTTGCCATTGCAGAAAAAAGCTGCACTATAAGGTTATTAACCGAATCTACAAGCGATACTCCTGATATTGCCTGACTTCCAAGATTACTCACCATCATAGTATCAACCATACCCATAAAAGAGTTAAGAAGCTGCTCTACTACGATTGGTATAAGTAAGGCAAAAAGAGCTTTATTGTGAAACATAAGGTCATGTTTATCAATATCAAATAGTTTTTTCATACTCATAACGTATCCACTCTCCATAGTTCATTAAAAGCATCTACCCGGTATACCGGATAACAGCTGCTAATATAAAAGATTAATCCTTTCTTATGGATTAGTCAACCGATACTTATGGATTTATTGTGGGTTTATGCTAATTATGGATTTGTTATAAGTTCTCCTTGCAAAAAGCGATCCTGATTAACTTTTTGTCTTATCGGGTCACTTTCTCTTATCACTACTGTTCAAATACAACTCTTATAGTTGTTCCAGTTCCAAGCTCACTATCAAGCTCTATATGTGCATTATCATGCTTTGCAACTATATGCTTAACAATAGCAAGTCCAAGTCCTGTTCCGCCGGTAAGCTTTGAACGGCTCTTATCAACTCTGTAAAATCTTTCAAATATTCTTTGCTGGTTTTCCTTAGATATACCTATTCCGTTATCCTTGACCTCAATGACAACTGCCATTTTACTGCTATTTCCATAAGTACCATTATTCACACCGCTTCCGCCACCATCAGCATAAGCTGCAGCCTCCCGCTCATATACAGATACCCAGACTCTTCCTCCAGGATTATTGTATCTTATGGCATTGTCGCATAGATTATAAATAAGCTCGTCAATCATCTGTCTGTCAGCCATTATACTTATATCTTTGCCTGAAAGATTCATTATGACACCATTTTTCTGGGCATTCAGCTCCAGCATCTGTACTGTTGATTTTGCTATTTCATAAAGATTGACACTTTCAAAGGCTTCATCAGAGGATGTTGCATCAAGCTCTGATATCTTGATAATGTCATTAATAAGAGTAAGCAGGCGTTGTGAACTCTTATGTATTTCTGTTGCAAAGCGCTTGGCATCATCACCACCAGCCATTCCACTTTCTATAAGCTCAGAATAACCTGATATTGAAGTAAGTGGTGTTTTTAGTTCGTGTGAAACATTTGCTGTGAATTCCTGACGCATATCAGCATTACGCATAATATCCTCATGCTGCTTCTTTATTGTATTAACAAAGGGTACAAGCTCCTTATACACCTTTATGGAATCTGATGCATCCATATTGTCTGCTAGAAATTCTATTGGCTCTACGATACTCTTTGTAAGCAGATGTGAGCTTATAGAGCTTATCACAAATAGCATAACACACAACAACACATCTACAGGTAATGCACTTATCATAATACTTGTCATACTGCTTACTTCTCTTGAAACTCTTAACACATATCCGTTATCAAGCTCCACTGCATAATAAAATGAATTCTTCTGCAAGGTTTCTGACTTTCTTATATCACTTCCATAGCCATTTCTTCTGGCTTCAACAACCTCTGGTCTTTCATTGTGATTCTCCATATCTGTCACTTCAACAAGATTATCTACAACCGCATATCCATCACTATTAATGAATGTAACTCTGAGATTGCCATCATAGCTTTCTATTACCTTCTGTTCATTGATAGCATCCGGATCACTTACCATTCCCCACGCATCTGCACCAACAAATATATCAACATAATTGCGCATATCGCCTATAACCTCACGCTTTAATATGTTGTAAAATACAAATGTAGATATTGCCATTGCTGATACAATCGTGACAAATGCGAGCACCATACATTGTATGTTAATTCTTTTCTTCATAAGAACTCCTTTTAAGCTTAATGAGCCTCATCATCCATAAAATAGCCCACATTTCTTACTGTCTTTATATAATTACCAGCATCTCCAAGCTTGTGTCTTAGTGTCTTTATATGGACATCAAGTGTTCTTGATTCTCCCTCATAATCTGTACTCCATATCCTATCCATGATATTATCTCTTGTAAGCACGATTCCCCTGTTAAGAGCAAGATACTTTAAAAGTTCATATTCCTTGTATGTAAGCTCTACTGGCTTATCTGCAACATAAGCAACACGCTTCTCATCATCTATGAATAACTGACCTATTCCTATAAGCTTCTCTTCACCAGTTCCACCAGCCCTTCTAAGAACTGCCTTTACCCTTGATATAAGCTCCATAATTCCAAACGGCTTTGTTATATAGTCATCCGCTCCCATATCAAGACCTTTAACCTTATCTATCTCTGTTGTCTTAGCCGTAACCATGATCACAGGAACTCTTCTGGTTTCCGGAACCTGTCTTAGCTTTCTTAGAATTTCAAGCCCATCTTCATCAGGTAGCATTATATCTAAAAGAACAAGATCGGGAATACGTTCCCTCATCAGCTTATGAAAGTCCTTTCCGCTGGCACACTCTATAACTGTATGCCCTGCATTCTTTAACGCAAAGCCTTCAATTTCGCTTATATTATTGTCATCCTCAACTACATATATGTATGCCATGTTCATCTTCCTTTCTGTTCTTATATAATCAATAGTAAGTGTACATGAGCTTTATGGCTCTACCGCTGCTATTTAAAACTGCGTGTTTCCGGCAGTCTGTATTTTTCCTTATAAGCCTTATAATCCCTTGCAAACTGCTGATTATCTTTATTCTTTATTCTGTCAAGATATTCATGTGCATCGAATTCCAACTGGTCACTCTGAATAACATCCACCGCAATATTAGAGCAATGGTCTGCTACCCTTTCCAGATTATTAAGAATATCTGAATGTGCGAAACCAAGTTCAATAGTACACTTACCCTCACGAAGTCTTCTTATATGTCTTGCCTTTAGTTCTACTGAAAGAGTATCTATAAGCTCTTCTAAAGGTTCAACCTTATCTGCCTCATTTTTATTATTACTCTTAAATGCATCAAAGGATATATCTACCGCTTCTCTTACCGCTGAACTTAATATATCAAGTTCAGTCTCTGCCTTAGGTGAAAACTGCATATTCTTTTGCTGCAGTTCTCTTGCCGAGTCACAGAGATTACATGCATGATCTGATATTCTTTCGAAATCTCCTATACAATGTAACATAACATTAAGCATTTCTGAATCCTCTTTTTTTAGATTCTTCGTACTTATCTTCATTATGTATGTTCCAAGTGCATCCTCATACTTATCTGCCCTTGTTTCAAGTTCTCCTACACGAAGTGCCTGTTCTTCATCATATCCGCCTATAAGCGACATGGATATGAATAAAGACTCGCGCGATATATCTGCCATCTTATTAATAACCTGTTTGCAATGCTCTACAGCAAGACTAGGTGCCTCTAGGAATCTGTCATCGAGTAATGCGAATTCATTCCCACTTCTGCTATCCATGATTCTTTTCTCATCATCATCCAGCTTAATAGTAGCATATGCCAGTTTCTCCAGCACCTTTCTTAAAGGAAGCAGATATGCTGTTGTTACTATGTTAAATGTGGTATGTATTACTGCTATTCCGAATTCCTGTGCTGTCAGGTTTAAGAATGAAAAGTGTATTACTGCATTTAAAGCATAGAATACTATCATAAATGTAACAGTACCAATCACATTAAAGTACAGATGAATAATAGCAGCTCTCTTACCATTCTTAGTTGCTCCAATACTTGAAAGCAAAGCTGTAACGCAGGTACCTATATTCTGTCCCATAATGATAGGAAGTGCTGTTGCATAGCTTAATATACCTGTTGAGCATAATGCCTGAAGTATACCTACTGATGCTGATGAACTCTGAATAATAGCTGTAAACAGCATACCTGCAAGCATTCCAAGCACCGGATTAGAAAATGCTGTAAGTATTGATGCAAACTGTGGCACCTCGGCAAGTGGTGCAACTGATGAGCTCATAGCATCCATGCCGTACATAAGAAGTGCAAAGCCTATCATTATCTTTCCTGGATTCTTTAAGCTGTCCTTCTTTAAAAACATCAGAAACACTATGCCAACTGCAGCAAGAACTGGCGAAAATGAGGTTGGCTTTAACAGGCTTATGAATATATTACTACTCTCAATACCTGTAAGACTCAATATCCAGGATGTTATAGTCGTACCTATATTAGCACCCATTATTACGCCAACTGCCTGGCTAAGCTTCATAATACCAGAATTCACAAAGCCTACAACCATAACTGTTGTGGCTGATGATGACTGTATTACTGCTGTTACGCCAGCACCAAGAAGTACCGCCTTCAACGGATTTGATGTAAGCTTTTCGAGTATTTTTTCAAGCTTTCCACCTGAGGCGCCAGTTAATCCTTCACCCAACAGATCCATTCCATACAGGAATATTGCTAATCCGCCTATTAATGATAATACACCAAATATGTCCATATTTCCTCCAAATTTTTGTCTGTTTAATCTGACTTCATTTATTCTTTACATTTTGGAGTGTAATTCACGTATATAAATGTTATATGAACCTTATGTAAATTCTGTGTAAATTCTTATCATAAAATTATTACAACTAAATTATTACCATTAAATTATTGTAGTTTTATATTCTCAATTTATTTCGGTTTATTTATCGTCTAGATGTTCACCTGTTATTGAGAATATACCCCATTCTGATATATTGGTAGCGTGATCGCCTATTCTCTCAAAATACTTTGCAGCCATGAGAAGATCTGATGCCTGCTCACCAACCTCTGCATTCTCATGTATCATATTTATAAGCTCCTTCTTTACCCTGCCAAAAAGCTCATCTACTATATCATCATGTGCTATAACTTCCTTTGCCTTATCCATATCCTTATTAACAAATGCATCTACACTCTGCACAAGCATATACATAGTTTCCTTAGCCATCTGCTGAATGTGATCAAGCTTCTTGATATAAGACTGGTTGGAAAGCTCAATAGTAATCTCTGAAATATCAGAAGCGTGGTCACCTATTCTCTCCATATCTGTGATCATCTTGAGTGCTGAGGATATAAGTCTTAAATCTCTTGCAACCGGCTGCTGCTGTAAAAGCAGCTTAAGGCACAACTGTTCAATCTCTCTTTCCTGATGATCTATCTCTTCATCATAATCTATGACAACATTAGCAAGTTCTGTATCCTGATTCACAAGTGCCTTTACTGTATCTGCTATTGCCTTTTCTATCATTCCACCCATTTCTATAAGCTCGTCATTAAGCTGTACTAACTGTCTGTCAAATCTATTTCTCATATTAATCCTCCATTCTTGCGCTGCTTCTTTGCGCATCTCAAGTTTGTGCGAAGCACAAATCTTGCGTGTGAAAAATCTTATTTTTCGCACTATCCTCCATTCTTGCGCTATTTCTTTGCGCATCTCAAGTTTGTGCGAAGCACAAATCACGTATATTTCTGTATACAAAAATACCTCCACTATAATACAGCTATGTACATAGTGAAGGTTAAATGTTCAATATACCAGCATCCTGCTGCCAGTATAATATGCTGTGTGTAAATAAGCAGACATTCAGCTCCTGTCCCTGAATATTATGTATCTTCTGTTAAGTGCCCTTAACGCATTCCTGAAAGCCTTGGCTCTCTTAGGATACTTAAACATAGCACCAACCTTATTATACAGATAGAACATGTATACAAGAACCTTGTTAAATGAACCTATCCTGTCCTTGGTTGTATGTCCATATCTTGTACCACCAACCTTAGGATGATTATCCTCCTTGTAATATACAATCAGGTCATCAACAGTCCTTATTGTTTCAGGGAGCAGCGCATATCCAAGACCTACACAATCACTGCCATGTGCATCACTACCTGCGGTAAGTGGTACTTTGCAATCGCTTGCAAATCTTCTGGCATATCTGTTGCTTTTATTACTTTCACAGGCATTATAACCTTCAACGAAATCAAAATGTACCATATGTGCAATCTGCTTTGGCTGATTCCAATACATAGTAGAAGCAAAGCTCATAAAGGGTTCTCCATAAGGATGTGCCGGACCTAATATTCCATCGCTGCAATGAACTATATAGATGAGCTTATCAAGAGTTAAACCTTTATATCTTAATAACTCATACACCTCATCAGGGGTATCTGATGGGAGTATGACTATAAAATGTCCAAATTCAAGACTATCATACTCTATACCTCTTAAAACAACGAAATCATCATACTTCTTTCCCGAATTCACATATGCTTCATAACCACCATATGAGTCATGGTCTGTTACAAGCATTCCACCGAAGCCCTTACTTCTTAATATCTCAATGTAATCTTCTATATTAACCTTTGCATCTACTGAACCCTCAGCCGTATGACAGTGCATATCAAACTTTACATATTTCATATATCTATAACCTTTGCCCTTCTTAATTAGTATTAACTGTTTTATGCCTTATTTATGCTCATTATACTTCCATACTATACTAATAACAAGTGACAAAAATATGAAATATCAGCCAAAACGTCCTGTTATATAATCCTCTGTTTTCTTGTTCTTTGGCATTGAGAATAGCTGCTCTGTATTTCCATATTCAATCATTTCTCCTAACAGGAAGAATGCTGTATTATCAGATATTCTTGTTGCCTGCTGCATATTATGAGTAACCATTACAATGGTATACTGATTCTTAAGTTCTATTGCCAGGTCCTCTATTCTTGATGTCGATATAGGATCAAGTGCTGAGGTAGGTTCATCCATAAGTATTACTTCCGGTTCTACCGCAAGTGTTCTGGCAATGCACAATCTCTGCTGCTGTCCACCTGATAAACCAAGCGCTGATTTCTTTAATCTGTCCTTTACTTCATCCCATATAGCAGCCTGCTTTAAGGCTCTCTCAACAATTATGTCAAGATCTGCTTTCTTATGTACTCCAAACAGTCTTGGACCATATGCTATATTATCATACACGCTCTTAGGGAAGGGGTTAGGCTGCTGGAATACCATTCCAACTCTGTGTCTTAATGTTATATCATCCATATCTGTGAATATATTCTTTCCATCAAGACGTACATCTCCATCTATAGTCACATTATCAACAAGATCATTCATTCTGTTAAGTGTCTTTAAAAATGTTGACTTACCACATCCAGAAGGACCTATAAAGGCAGTTATCTGATTCTTCTTAATATTCATATTAATATCTTTTAATGCGTGAAAAGCCCCATAGTGAAGATTAAGGTGACTAATCTCAAACTTATTATCATCGCTGCCGGCTGCTGTAAATGTTTCCGAACTATTAACTGTATTATCCATATATATTCCTCATTTCTATATTAAAAGTTATGTATATATCTTATATATTCTTCCAGGCCTTCAAAATATATTGCATCTGCTTTATGCCTTCTCTCCGGCATTCTTCTTATTAATCTTATTGCTTAATATATTGGCACCAATACTGAATGCAAGCACAAGTATAAGAAGTACTGCTGATGCAAGATTCGCAAGATTCTGGTCTTGTCCGTTTACCTGCAGATCCCATATCTGTAAGGAAAGTGTTTCTGCTGAACGGAAAGGATTAAGAGGGCATGTAGAAGATGAAAGGTCCCAGTTAGACCATCTTATATTCGTACCTGAGCCTGTTGTATACAGAAGTACTGCTGCCTCACCAAATCCACGTCCTGCTGCGAGAATAACACCTGTCATGATTCTTGGAAGGCAGGCTGGCAATAATACATGGAATATAGCCTGCCAGCGTGTTGAGCCAAGTCCCATACTAGCTTCGAAGTAACCCTTTGGAAGCCCCTTAATAGCATCCTCTGTTGTAGTTGTTATAAGTGGCAGTGTTATTGATACTGATAGTGCTCCTGCCATAAGGCTCTTATCCATTCCCATAATAACAAGGAATATAAGATATCCAAAAAGTCCTACTACGATTGATGGAAGAGATGAAAGAGTTTCTATACATATTCTTATAAACTTTGTAACAGCTCCTCCCTTAGCGTACATAGCAAGATATATTCCTGCAAATGTTCCGATTGGAACTGTTATAAGCAGTGACAAAAATACAAGATACAACGTATTAAACAACTGGTTTCCTATGCTTCCTCTTCGTGCAAATCTGAACATAGATATATCTGCGCCGATAAAGCCTTTAATAATTACATATCCAGCAAATGCAGCTAAAAGAACAAAAAAGAAGACTGCTATGGCGTAGAATATGACTGTCATTATGCTGTTTTGTGCCTTTGCACGTTTAATTCTATTCATAAATATATGCTCCTTTAATTCTGCTTTGCCGATGTTAACGCACTCTTTTTAGAGACGGCCTTAGCTCCTGCATCCTCTGATTTCTTTCTTGATAATATATGTATAAGGAATATGAATAATAATGATATGAGAAACAGAAGTAAAGCAAGTGTCCACAACGCAGTCTTTGTTTCTCCACCTTCCATAGCATTACCCATCTGGGCTGTTATTTCTGTTGTAAGTGACTTAGTTGTAGAGAATATGCTTTCAGGAAGTGCTGTTGTCTGTCCTATAACCATAGCTACTGCAAGTGCCTCACCAAAGGCTCTGGCAAGACCAAGTATTATTCCTGAGAATATGCCTGAGGCTGAAGCTGGTAGTACAATCTTGTATATTGTCTGCCAGCGTGTTGAACCCATACCATAGGCTCCCATCCTGTAATCCTTAGGAACTGCTCTTATTGCATCTGCTGAAACGCTTGTTATCGTAGGAAATATCATTATTGCAAGCACAAGTCCTGCTGCAAGTATCGAATGTCCTACCTGCCTATGAAATATATCCCTTATAAAAGGGACTAAAACTGTAAGTCCTACCCATCCATATACAACTGATGGAATTCCTGCAAATATCTGTATTACAGGACGATAGAATTTCTCACCGAACTTAGGAGCAATTTCTGTCATAAATATAGCTGAGCCAAGTGCAAATGGTGTTGCTATAAGCAATGCAAGTCCACATGTACTAAGTGAACCAACTATAAATATAAGTGTACCTACGCTTCCTCCACCTTCCATATTATCAACCGGTGCCCAGTCTGATGAAAAAAGAAATTCTCCTATTGAATGATGGAACTTTAAAAACGTTCCAGAGCCCTTGTATACAAGGAATCCACCTATTCCCAATGTAATAACTATAACGAACAAGCCACACATTGTAACTATACTCCGCCACAGATATTCCCTGGTAAACATACCTCTCTTACTGTTCATACATTCTCCATTCTAATGTCTGCTATGTCACGATTATAGGCAGGCACCACAGATATTATCGTGCCCGCCTCTTTATAATCTCTTATGCAGTATCATTTATCATTGCTAACTGCATTACTATCTGGTCATCAACATATATATTTTACAAGTTAATTAATATTTATGATTAGTGTTCCTTAACTGTCATCTTAGAAGATACGCCGTATCCTAAGGCTTCCATTTTCTTACCATATTCATCTGACATAATGTAATCAAGGAACTTCTGAGATACTTCATCAGCATTGCCCTTTGTATACATATGCTCATATGTCCATACCGGATACTTTCCAGCGTATGTATTCTCAAGTGTAGGCTCTACACCATCAATTGATACTGTATCAACACCAGGATTGCTTACAAGATATGATAAAGCTACATATCCGATTGCGCCCTTTGTTGTCTTTACATTCTGTAAAAGGACACCTGAATCATCTGTTTCCATAGACTTGTTAGATGCTTCGCTTGCACCATCAAGTGCGTACTTCTTAAATGTTGCTCTTGTACCTGAAGATTCTGGACGTGTAATAAGTACGATTGCTTCATCAGCACCACCAACTTCTTTCCAGTTCGTAATCTTACCTGTGAAGATATCTGTAAGCTGTGCCTTTGTAAGATTCTTAACACCGCTTGCTGTTACATCCTTGTTTACGATAGGTGCCATAGTTACAACACATACCTTATGGTCTACAAGTGCTGAAGCCTTTGTTGC
>ERZ780144.3610-NODE-3610-length-10975-cov-3.393040_pt1 | contig 10975 bp, 8 predicted proteins | sample MGYA00511380_ERZ780144 | MGnify/ENA primary metagenome ERZ780144 (study PRJEB29588, sample SAMEA1965858) | human gut metagenome | biome: human gut; feature: human-associated habitat; material: faeces | place: Denmark | collected 2008/2010 ... | reverse complement strand
AAAGCTCCCGTATGGTGCAGCGTGGATTTGCGCGACGGCAACCAGGCTCTGATTGAGCCGATGGTGGTGGAGGAGAAGGGAATCAGCGAAGAATTGCCGTGCTCGCCCAAGGAACAGGTAGTCAGGCTGCGGCGATCCACACCGGAGAGCTCGCTGATGGTGCGCTTCAGCCGGGCGGTATCCAAAAGCGTGCCGGTAGAGAAGCACCGCTCCCGGGGCAGCCCCAGGGATTTGCGGGTAAAATCCGCAATGATATCCGCCGGGTTCGTAATGGTAATCACAATGCCCTGATAATCCAGCGGCTTTAAGTGGCTGCACACATCCCGAAGCATACGCACCGAGTCGTCCAGCATGTCCAGCCGCGTTTGCCCGGGCTTGCGGGGCTGACCCACGGAAATAACAATAATATCCGCCGTTTTGCAGTCATCATAATTTCCCACATGCACGGTGCAACTGCCGGGCGTGAACAGGCAGGCGTCTGCCACATCCATGGCGTTGGCGCGGGCTTTCTCCAAATCCGTATCCAGCAGCACGATCTCCTCGCACACGCCGCCAAAGGCCAAAGCCATGGCGCAGTGGGAGCCTACATGCCCGGCGCCGATGATCACAACTTTTCGCTTATCCATAACGCTCACCTCGAACAAATACTATATCTATTGTACTCCCCGCCCGGTCATTTGTAAAGCCCGCTTGTAACCGGGCGATATTTGTGCCATAATAAAAGCGGTGATCCTATGACGAAACAAAAAATCCTGGTGATCGGCACCGGCGGCACCATCGGAGCCAAGGCCGGTTCCACCATTACGGCGGACGCACCGCTGAAGATTCTAAACCTATATACGCCCCCGGCGGCGGTAGATTTGATCGGCCGAGCGGCCTTTGACCGCTTTTCCGAGCATGCCGACCTGGCGTACCTGGAGCAGCTTTGCACCTATATGCAGGGGATCGATTACAGCGCTTACCGGGGCGTGGTGCTGCTCCACGGCAGCGACACCCTCACCTACACAGCCGCGCTGCTGGCCCACCTGCTGCCGGACAAGCCGCTGGTGCTGGTGGCTGCGGGCACCCCGCCGGAGGCACCGGGCAGCAATGCCCTGCCCAACCTGGACCTGGCGGTGCAATATTTACTAAACGGCGCCAAAGACGGTGTGCAAATTGCCTACGACGGACTGCATCCGGCCTGGGCCACCACCGAGGCGGACTGCAACGATCGGTTCCACCACGCATCGGTGCCCTTTGTGCCGGTCCAGGCTCCGGCGTTCCACCGGCGCCGCATTTTGCAAATCACGCCCCACCCGGGCATAGACTACGGTGCCTTTGATCTGACCGGCGTGGATGCGGTGCTCCACCGCATGTACCACAGTGCCACCGTACCGGAGCCGGCGACCGCATTTGCCCATCGCTGCAAGGAAGCTGGCGTACCCTGTCTCTTTGTGACCCCAAAGCCCGCTGCCGCCTATGTAACCGCCGCTCACCTGCCGGGCGTATGGACAAGTACCACCCCGGAGAGCGCCTTTGCAAAATTGTTATTGACAAACGGGCAGGACTTTGATACAATGACTCTACAAGTGAATGAAAACCGATGAGGCGGAGATAAAAATGCACCGTGCGCCCACAGAGAGCCCCTGTTGCTGGGAATGGGGTGGAAATGCAGCGCATTAAATGGACCGCTGAGGGCACGGTGAACGGCAATTTGCCCAGTATTCCGTGACGAGATGGCCTGCGTCAGTGGCCGGAGATATGATGGTATCTCGCAGAGCGTATGCGTGCTTTTGCACCGTAAACCAAGGTGGCACCGCGAATCAAGTTATTCGTCCTTGGCAGTCTTTTTGACTGCCAAGGTTTTTTTATTTTCTACCGGCTCTGTGAACACCGAAAGGAGCCGTAGAATGGAACTGAAACCCACGAAAGCGCAGATTTTGTGGTTGGCCGAGAAGTACAACACCGTGCCCTTGAGCACCACCCTGCCGGCCACGGTGACCCCCACGCAGGTGCTGCAAAAGCTAAAGACCGTCAGCCGCCACTGCTATATGCTGGAGTCCTGCGAAGACAAGGAAAGCTCCGGGCGGTACACCTTCCTGGGCTTTGATCCCCAGGCGGAGATCCACTGCAAGGACGGCAAAGGCACCGTAATGGACGAGAACGGTTCGCGCACCTTTACCGGCAGTCCAAAGCCCCATATTGCTGCCCTGCTGGAGCGGCACAAAAGCCCCCGACTGCGGGAGCTGCCCACCTTTACCGGCGGGCTGGTGGGCTACTTTGCCTACGACTACGCCAAATACAGCGAGCCGCGGCTGGAGCTGACCGCCGCAGAGGACGGCAACTTTAACGACGTGGATCTGATGCTTTTTGACAAGGTCATTGCCTTTGACCATGTGAAAGAGGAAATCATTCTCATTTTCAATATGAATACCCGCGACCCGGAGGCCGGATATCGCAGAGGGCAAAAGGAGCTGGAGATCATGTGCCGCCTGGTCACAGACAGTCCGTCAGCCCCCTGCCCGCCGAAAGCACGGCTGCAAGCGGACTTTGCCCCCCAGTTTGACCAGGCTGCTTACACCGCAATGGTGGAGAAAGCCAAGGGCTATATCCGGGAGGGCGATATTTTCCAGGTGGTGCTGTCTAACAGCCTGAGCGCCAAAATGGAGGGCAGCCTGTTTGACGCCTACCAAATTCTGCGGCGGCAAAATCCCTCCCCCTATATGTTCTACTTTTCGTCCGACGATATTGAGATCGCCGGTGCCTCGCCGGAAACACTGGTCAAGCTCACCGACGGCAAGCTGTTTACCTACCCACTGGCCGGCACCCGCCCCCGGGGCAAGACCCCCGCAGAGGACGCGGCGCTGGAGGCCGGACTGCTGCAAGACAAAAAGGAGCTGAGTGAGCACAATATGCTGGTGGACCTGGGGCGCAACGACCTGGGCAGGGTCAGCGCCTTTGGCTCCGTCAAAGTCAGCGCTTACCACAGAATACTGAAATTCAGCCATGTGATGCACATCGGATCTGAGGTAGAGGGGCAGCTGGCGCCGGGCAAGACCGCGCTGGACGCCATTGAGGCGGTGCTCCCTGCCGGAACCCTTAGCGGGGCGCCCAAGTTCCGCGCCATGCAGATTATTGATGAGCTGGAGGGCAGCAAGCGGGGCATTTACGGCGGTGCCATCGGCTACATTGACCTGACCGGTAATATGGACACCTGTATCTCCATTCGCATTGCCTATAAGAAGAACGGGACCGTGTACATTCGCTCCGGTGCCGGGATCGTGGCCGACTCCGTGCCGGAGAAAGAACACACCGAGTGTATCAACAAGGCCATGGCTGTGGTACAGGCGGTACGAGAAAGCGCAGGTGACGCCCAATGACCCTACTGATTGATAATTACGACTCCTTTGCCTACAATCTGTATCAATATGTAGGCAGCCTGGACCCGCAGGTGCAGGTGATCCGCAACGACGACTTAACAGTAGCGGAAATTGAGGCACTGCACCCCACAGCGGTGATCCTCTCCCCCGGACCGGGCCGACCGGCAGACGCCGGGGTGTGCGAGGCATTGATCCTGGCCCTGGCAGGCAAGTGCAAAATGCTGGGGGTATGCCTGGGGCACCAGGCCATTTGCGAAGCCTTTGGTGGGCGCATTACCTACGCCAAGGAACTGATGCACGGCCGGGAATGCAACATGACGATCACCTGCCCCGGCGGCCTGTTTGCCGGACTCAGCAGTCCCATGACCGTGGCCCGCTACCACAGCTTGGCAGCCACAGACCTGCCGGACTGCCTGAAAGTGACCGCTACGGCGCCGGACGGCGAAATTATGGCGGTGCAGCATAAAGAATATGAAATTTACGGTGTGCAATTCCACCCGGAGTCGGTGATGACCCCGGACGGCCTGCAACTGATCCGCAATTTTTTGGAGGGATAAACATGATCAAAGAAGCCATTGAAAAGCTGATGCAGGCAGAAAACCTAACCTACGACCAGGTGAAAGAAAGCGTAGACGAAATTATGACCGGTCAGGCCAGCCCGGCGCTGATCGCCTCCTTCCTCACTGCCCTGTCCATCAAGGGTGAAACGGACGAAGAAATCGCCGGGGCCGCCGAGTCCATGCGCTCCAAGGCGCTGCCCCTGGACAGCGACGGTGACATTCTGGACATTGTAGGCACCGGCGGCGACAAGTCCGGCAGCTTCAACATCTCCACCACCGCCGGCATTATTGCCGCAGCCGCCGGGGTACGCATTGCTAAGCACGGCAACCGGGCCGCCTCCTCGAGGAGCGGCGCCGCCGACTGTCTGGAGGCGCTGGGCGTCAACATCAACGCCAGCAAAGAGACGATGGAGCGTGCCCTGCGGGAGGAGAACATCTGCTTCATGTTCGCCCAAAAGTACCACAGCGCCATGAAATATGTGGCGCCGGTACGCCGGGAACTGGGCATTCGCACCATTTTTAATGTGCTGGGTCCGCTGACCAACCCGGCCCACGCCACCCGCATGGTGCTGGGCGTGTTCAACGCCGATTATGTAGACAAAATCGCCGCCGCTTTGAACCAGCTGGGGGTCACCGACGCCCTGGTGGTCTTTGGCGAGGACGGACTGGACGAGATCTCCGCCTGCGGCGAGACCGAGGTGGCGGAGCTGCGCCACGGCAAGGTGGAGCGCTACACCGTAAAGCCGGAGGACTTTGGCCTGACCCGCTGCACCAAGGCCGACCTGGTAGGCGGCACCGCACTGGAGAACGCAGAAATCACCAAGAATATTTTGCTGGGCAAGTCCACCCCCGCCCAGCGCACCGCCGCCGTGCTGAACGCCGGTGCGGCCATCTATGTGGCCATTGACGGCCTGAGCCTGAAAGACGCTATGCAAAAGGCACAGGATGTGATCGACGACGGCAGCGCTTACAAAAAGCTGCAAGCCTTTATCCGCATAACCAATGAAGAGGACGACCAATGATCTTAGACCGACTGGCAGACGCCACCCGGGCACGCTATGCCCGGCGGATGGCCGATACGCCGTTAGACATTGTAAAAAGCCGTGCCCTGGCGCTGCCCAAAGGGAACTTTGCCTTTGAGCGGGCGCTGGGGACACCGGGGGTCAGCCTGATCTGTGAAGTGAAAAAGGCCAGCCCCTCCAAGGGTCTCATCAGCCCGGACTTCCCCTACCTGGACATTGCCCGAGACTACGCAGCCGCCGGAGCTGCTGCCATCAGTTGCCTGACGGAGCCGGACTACTTTCTGGGAGACGACCGCTACCTGCAAGAGATTGCAGCGGCAGTGCCCATTCCCGTGCTGCGTAAGGACTTTACCCTTTATGATTACCAGATCTACGAGGCCAAAGTGCTGGGCGCCGGGGCGGTGCTGCTGATCTGTGCCCTGCTGGACACGGACACCCTGCGCCGCTATATTGAAATTTGCGACACCCTGGGGCTGTCCGCCCTGGTGGAGGCCCACGACCACCGAGAAATCGCCAGTGCGCTGGCTGCCGGCGCCCGAGTGATCGGGGTCAACAATCGAAACTTAAAGGACTTTACCGTAGATGTGCACAACAGCAGCCGCTACCGTGCACTGGTGCCGGCGGGGATTCGCTTTGTGTCCGAAAGCGGCATTACCACCCCGGCGGATATAGAAGTGCTGCGCCAAAACGGCACGGATGCCGCTCTGATCGGCGAGGCGCTGATGCGCGCCCCGAACCGACGGGCAGCGGTGGAGGCCCTGCTGAGATGACCAGGATCAAAATTTGCGGCCTGCGCACCCCGGCAGACATTGCCGCCGCCAACGAGAGCCGTCCGGACTATATCGGCTTTATCCTCTCTCCCGGCTATCGCCGCAGCATAACCAAAGAACAGGCGCTGGCTCTGCGGAAGCAGCTGGACCCGGGCATTGTGCCGGTGGGGGTGTTTGTCAACGCAACGCCGGCATACATTCAAGCCTGCGTAGACTGCGGGGCCATCGAAGCAGTCCAGTTTCACGGCCAGGAAAGTCCGGCAGACTGCGCCGCCATCCACGGAGCGAAAAAAATCAAGGTCTTTGTCACCGGCGAGGACCAACCGGCGCCACCGGGCAGCTATCCGGTGGACTACCTGCTGTTTGACAGCGGGCGGGGCGATGGCATTGCCCCCAAAGACCGACAGATCCCCCCTTGTGACCGACCGTTTTTCCTGGCCGGGGGGCTAAACACAGAAAACATGGCAGAAACCATTGCCGCCTTTTCTCCCTACGGCGTAGATCTTAGCTCCGCCGCAGAGACAAACGGCGTGAAAGATAAAAACAAAATGCAAAAACTGGTAAGGAGCGTACACCATGAGTAAAGGCAGATACGGCATTCACGGCGGGCAATACATCCCCGAGACCCTGATGCACGAGATCGAAAATTTAGAAAAAGCATACGAGCATTACAAAAACGACCCGGACTTTTGCGCCGAACTGGACACCCTGAACCGGGAATACGCCGGTCGTCCCAGCCTGCTGTACTATGCAGAGAAAATGACAAAGGACCTGGGCGGTGCCAAGATCTATTTAAAGCGCGAGGACCTGAACCACACCGGCTCCCACAAAATCAACAATGTACTGGGTCAGTGCCTGCTGGCCAAGCGCTTGGGCAAAACCCGGGTGATCGCCGAGACCGGCGCCGGGCAGCACGGCGTAGCCACCGCCACCGCCGCTGCGCTGATGGGGCTGGAGTGCGAGGTCTTTATGGGCGAGGAGGACACGATTCGTCAGGCGCTGAACTGCTACCGTATGGAGCTGCTGGGGGCTAAGGTGCACCCGGTAAAGAGCGGCACCCGCACCTTAAAGGACGCAGTAAACGAGGCCATGCGGGAGTGGGTCAGCCGGGTAGACGATACGCTGTATGTGCTAGGCTCCGTGATGGGTCCCCACCCCTATCCCATGATCGTTCGTGACTTCCAAAGCGTCATCGGCAGAGAAGCACGCCAGCAAATTTTGGAAAAAGAGGGGCGTCTGCCGGACGCGGTGCTGGCCTGCGTAGGCGGCGGCTCCAACGCCATGGGTATCTTCCACGAGTTCATCCCGGACGAGAGTGTGCAGCTGATCGGCTGCGAGGCTGCCGGTAAGGGGGAGGACACTGCCATGAACGCCGCCACCATGACCTGCGGCAGCGAGGGTGTGTTCCACGGTATGAAGTCCTACTTCTGCCAAAACGAGTTTGGCCAGATTGCGCCGGTATACTCCATCAGCGCCGGGCTGGACTACCCGGGTGTTGGGCCGGAGCACGCCTACCTGCACGACATTGGCCGTGCCCAATATGTGCCTGTCACCGACGACCAAGCGGTAGATGCCTTTGAGTACATTGCCCGCACTGAGGGCATTATCTGCGCCATTGAGTCCGCCCACGCGGTGGCCTACGCCATGGAGCTGGCGCCTAAGATGGATAAGGACCAGATTATGATCGTGAATTTGTCCGGCCGCGGCGATAAGGATGTGGCCGCCATTGCAAGATACAGGGGGATCGATTTACATGAATAAGAATATTGCGTCTGCATTTGAAAACAAAAAGGCATTTATCGGCTTTGTCACCGCCGGTGACCCGGACCTGGACACCAGCCGCCAAATTCTCTTAGAAATGGCAAAGAACGGCTGCGATCTGATCGAGGTGGGCATTCCCTTCTCCGATCCCATTGCCGAGGGGCCGGTGATCCAAGAGGCCAACATTCGTGCCCTGGCCCAGGGGGTCACCACGGACAAGGTGTTTGACCTGGTGGCAGAGGTATCTGCCCAAATGGACATTCCCTTGGTGTTTATGACCTACTTGAATGTGCTGTTCCGGTATGGCTACGACCGGTTTTGCCGGCGGGCAGCGGACAGCGGAATCTCCGGCGTGATCGTGCCGGATCTGCCGTATGAAGAAAAGCACGAGCTGTCCGATATTGCCAAAAAGTACGGCATTGCTGTGATCTCTTTGGTAGCGCCCACCAGCCACGAGCGGGTGATGATGATCGCCAAGGAGGCAGAGGGTTTCCTGTACCAGGTGTCCTCCATGGGGGTAACCGGCACCCGCAGCAAGATTGAGACCGATGTGGCCGCCGTAACGGAACTGGCCCACCGGGTAAGCGATGTACCGGTGGCCGTGGGCTTTGGCATTCACACCCCGGAGCAGGCCGCCCAAATGGCCCAATTTGCCGACGGGGTGATTGTCGGCTCCGGCATTGTGGAACTGGTGGCCAAGTACGGCAAGAACGCCCCGGCAAAAGTGGGCGCCTATGTGGCAGAGATGAAAGCCGCCCTTGCGAAATAACAAAACCCATACGTAACACAGTAAAGGACGACCGCCGGTGCGCGGCCGTCCTTTTTGCTTGCAATTCCCGGCAAAATCCGCTACAATGAGGGCAAAGAGGAAATGAGGTGTGCATCTATGCAAAAATCCGCAAAATTCATTCTGCCCTTGCTGCTGACAGCCGCCCTGCTTTTCGGGTTTACCGGCTGTGCCGACAAGAATGAAACACCCACAAACCCCACCACAGAGGCTGCCACGGCAGAGTCCACCGCTGCGCCTACCACGCCGGTCACCCTGCAAGCACCGGTGATGGAGACCGAGGACTGGGACGCCTACACCCCCACCAAATACCAAGACAAAGAACACCTGTCGGTAACCCTGAATCTAACGGCGGACCTGACCGCCCAAGACACCATCCTGTACCAAAACGGCAGCAAATATGCGGAGCTGGTCGGCGTAATCGTGCCCGCCAAAGACCAGACCGCCTTTGACAACCTGGAGCTGAACAAAGACTACAACGGCGTGGAATATAAAGAAAAAGGCACCGGCACGCTGCCAAACGGCACCCGCTATACCTATATTATGAGCGACCTGCCCACGGAGACCGGCAGCTGGTATGCCTATTGCTACGCCCTGCCCGCCGGGGACAACCTGTTGCTGCTGACCCTGTATAAAACCGAAAAACAGGCCGCCCTTTCCCCCGCCGACGCCGCCCTGCTGCAAAGCGCCCGGGTGGGATAAGCCAAATACCGTACATTTTTCATAACAAGACACCGCGGGCGGCAGATTGCCGCCCCTACGATAAACCTTTTTGGGACCCCACAATACCGTAGGGGCGGATAGCATCCGCCCGCATTTTTTATTCTCATGGCAAACACAACAATCCCTCCGTCAACGCCTAACGGCGTCGCCACCTCCCTTTACAAGGGAGGCATATCGGTTTCATCTTTTTAGGCTCCCTTGTAAAGGGTGACTCCCCGCAGTGCGGGGAGATGTCGCACAGCGACAGAGGGGACGGGCACCGGTTAGGTGCTGTCAGCGCAGCTGACTGAGGGATTATCACCCTCTCGCCCCAAGATCTTGGGGCATTTTTTATGCCCACAGGTACCGGTTTGTAACCTTTTTTCGCATAACGGCGGGCGTTTTCGCCGTTTTTTGGACCCGTTTTGCGCCAATCGTCCAATATCTATATATCCGTATTTTGTGCCATATTGTCAAAATAAAACCCAATATATTGTGGTTTTGCATATTGACAAGCGCACCTGTGCGTGCTACAATAGAACCACGCTTGCGAACGAGATTTGTAATCTTTTTGTAATAAGTTTGAGAAAAGGGGATATGGTATGAAGATCATCAAGAGAAACGGCAGCGAAGTGGATTTTGACCTGAACAAAATCGTAGTAGCCGTCACCAAAGCCAATGCCGCCTGTGAGAAGCAGGAGCTGACCGCATCGCAAATTCAGGAAATCGCCGAGTATGTGGAATTCAAGACGGTGAAGGCCAACCGGGCCTTGTCCGTAGAGGAAATTCAGGACATTGTGGAGGACCAGATCATGGCACAGGGTGCCTTTGAGGTGGCTCGGCGCTATGTGCGCTACCGCTACACCCGCTCCCTGATCCGCAAGGCCAACACCACAGACAACCAGATCCTCTCCCTCATTGAGTGCAACAACGAGGAGGTCAAGCAGGAAAACTCCAACAAGAACCCCACCGTGAACAGCGTGCAGCGCGACTATATGGCCGGCGAGGTGTCTAAAGACATCACCAAGCGCATTTTGTTGCCCCAGGATATTGTGGAGGCTCACGAGGCGGGCATTATTCACTTCCATGACAGCGACTACTTTGCCCAGCATATGCACAACTGCGACCTGGTGAACCTGGAGGATATGCTGCAAAACGGTACCGTGATCAGCGGCACCATGATTGAGAAGCCCCACAGCTTCTCCACCGCCTGCAACATCGCCACCCAGATTATAGCCCAGGTAGCCTCCTCCCAGTACGGCGGCCAGTCCATCAGCCTGGCCCACCTGGCACCCTTTGTGCAGATCAGTCGGGAAAAGATCCGCGCTTCTGTACAAAAAGAGGCTGAGGCCTTCGGCGCCACTGCCGATCAAGAACAGATCAACAAGATCGCCGAGGAGCGCCTGCGGGACGAAATCCGTCGTGGTGTGCAGACCATTCAGTACCAGGTGGTCACCCTGCTGACCACCAACGGCCAAGCACCCTTTGTGACCGTGTTTATGTACCTGGGCGAGGCCAAAAATGCCCAGGAAAAGGCCGACCTGGCCATGATCATTGAGGAGACGCTGCGCCAGCGGATCCAGGGCGTGAAGAACGAAAAGGGCGTGTGGATCACCCCCGCCTTCCCCAAGCTGATCTATGTGCTGGAGGAGGACAATATCCATGAGGGCGCCCCCTACTGGTACCTGACCGAGCTGGCCGCCAAGTGCACCGCCAAGCGCATGGTACCGGACTACATCAGCGAAAAGAAAATGCTGGAATATAAGGTGGATAAAAACGGAGAGGGCCACTGCTACACCTGCATGGGCTGCCGCAGCTTCCTGACCCCGTATATAGACCCCAAGACCAACAAGCCCAAATATTACGGCCGGTTCAACCAGGGCGTTGTGACCCTGAACCTGGTAGACATTGCCTGCTCCTCCGGCGGGGATATGGACAAGTTTTGGAAGATCTTTGACGAGCGGCTGGAGCTGTGCTACCGGGCGCTGATGTGCCGCCACAATCGACTGAAGGG
>ERZ780144.3607-NODE-3607-length-10985-cov-2.814639_pt1 | contig 10985 bp, 6 predicted proteins | sample MGYA00511380_ERZ780144 | MGnify/ENA primary metagenome ERZ780144 (study PRJEB29588, sample SAMEA1965858) | human gut metagenome | biome: human gut; feature: human-associated habitat; material: faeces | place: Denmark | collected 2008/2010 ... | reverse complement strand
CCACTGGTGGCTGCTCGCCGCGAACGCGTCATGCCTCGTCTTGAGTTCGTCGTGGGTCTCCTTCATATCGGCATGCATCTGGTTGAGGTGGGCCTGCGTGTCCTGCATATCCTGATGCAGAGCGTCGTGACGCTCCTGACCGCGCTTGACCGCGCCGTCAATCGCATTCTTTATATCCTCGCGGTCCTCCTGGTAGTTCTTCCAGGCCTGCTCGCCGTACTGGCGAAGCGCGTCGGCGTCCTCGTGCGCGTTCTGATGCAGCTGCTCGGCGTGCTGCTTGGTGGTTTCCATGTCCGACTTGATCTGCTGGTTGGTTTTGCGCACATGCTGTACGGCATCGCACGTTTTGTCGGTGCACACGGCCATATCCTGGTCGATCTGCCCGCTGATGGTGGTGCTGCCGGCCAATCCGTCCGTAGACGGTGCGACTTCACTGGCCGAAGCCGCGGAAGGCAAGGCGGCCATGCCGATGGTTAATATTCCCGCCGCTGCAGCTGCTGCAATACGATTCCTCATGGTGGTTCCTCTCCTGCGCACGTTTGCATTCGATCTGTGATTGTGCGCTCGCGTTCATTCCGTATGCCATAGTAGGAGGGGAATGTGCCTAAATAAACCGGTGGAAAAATGACATTTGTCTAGTTTCTGCGATGCTGCAGCAGTCTTCATAGTTTAAGCGGGAAACCAGAATCCAAACCAGAAGCCGGAACAGCCTGCTCAAAACATGACCAAGCAGGCCCAGCAACGGCTCAGACCGCCCGTACTTATCCCGCCCGTATTGGTTTATCTAGCGGCGGCCCCCAACAAAGATCACTCAACAATAGTGATGAATGGGCTAGCCGGCAGATTAAAGTCGTTGTACAGCATGCTCGCGCACTTCGGATTGCCACTGAACAGGTAACGTACCTGGCTCATGGCGTTGAGATCGTTCAGTATTGAACCATCGGCTGCGGTGAGCAACACCTGATTGCCCCTGATAGTGGCATTGACCGCCTGCCATTGACCGGAATAATTGGCGACCTCAAACCCCTGCAATGCCGTAGTGTTGGGAGCGGCGATATTGCTGATACCGCTTAACGGGGTCGCTTTCGGAGCGCTCTTATAGTTTGGTGCGATTGCGCTCGCGGTTTTCGAATAGTTCGGCTGCATGGCTTTCAGCCTGCTTGCGGTGCCGTTCCGGAAAGACAAGGCGATTGCGCCGTTCGCAGTGTGCCGGGCATGTTCGATAAGCGGTCCGTTGGGTACGGTGGTGCCGTCTTCCATGGCGAGATATTGCGCGGCCATGCGCGCCCCGAGAATATCCTTGCCGAGCGGATGGATCAGCGCGGATGTGCCTTTATCGGTGTCAAGGGAAACCGTCATCGCCACATTGGAACGGTCTTGCAGATTCGCGTTGTCAAGCGTGGTCCGCTGCGCTTCACGTACGTTCTGTGTGTACTGATAGTTCGTCCATCGCGCGAGTTGCACGTATAGGAACGGCAGATTCTTGCGTCCGAATACGGTACGGTACTGGTTGATCAGCGCGGTCATCTGCGACTCATACTCCGTGGCGGTCGCAAAATTCATCGCATCGTCGCATCCTTGGTACCAGAGCACACCTGCCACATGAAAATCTTTCAACGGTGCAATATGGTTCGCGTAGATATCTCCGCCGCGCACATGTCTGCGTATAGGCGTGCCGCCCCACGCGGTCTGGATGATGCCGACCGGCACGTTAGGATGCTTCGCGCGCAGCTGAAGTGCGAACTGCTGTGTCAAGTAGCTCAAATGCAGTGAGTTCGTGGAATCCGCATTCAGCCACGCGCCAGCGTTCAGGTTGACGTTGGCCAGCGGAAAATCCGTGTTCTTCACATCATGATCTGCGATAACGAATTTCACGTTCTTGTCGACGAGTGGTTTTGGAAGATCGGTCTCTTTGATGATTCCGTTGCCAAAATTGGCGCTGTTCTCCGGGTAATACTGCGTATAGTTGAGTTCCATGTTCGATTGGCCGGCCGCCACGAACACGTCGCCCACATACACTTTCGCCAGTTCCGTTACGACTTTGCCGTCGTACTTCACCTGTAACGAATACGACTCGAGGCTTGCTTTCTGTGCGTTCAGCGTGCAAGTAAACGAACCATTTTTTGCGATTTTCGCAGTGGCGCTCGCAGTCATCTTGCCTTGGGCAAGTGTTGCGGATAGTTTCGATGCGTCAATCTGTTCGCTGGCATGCGCGAATTTGACGGTTCCTTTGACCACTAACGGCTGATTGCGCTGGAAGACCATATTTTCCATGTAGTAGGAAGGCAAAGTCACGGAAACCTGCGAATTTGAGGACTGTGCGGTTTCTTCGTTTTGGTGCAATGCTGAACCGTTGCCCCATTTGGGGCCGCACCCGACGATGATGGCAACGACTATTCCTACGGTTACGATAACGGCAAGTGCCGTTCTTGCCAATCGTTTCGTATTCAATTCTGATTTGCCTCGTTCTTTGTCAACGCCCGCTCGAAGGTTCTGGCCTGTTTGTCATATGCGGCTCGTTCGGTGTTGGCTTTGCTGGTGGTTCCGGACGGGTCGGCTTTGCAGTCAAGCGCCTTCGGCGATTTGACTTCTTCCTGATACAAGGTGCTGAGCTTTTCCAGATCATATGAGGAATCCATGCTGGAAAATGCGTCGACAATCTTTCCCTTGAGCTGGAAATCCTTGGAATATGAAGCGTTCATGGCGGCAACCGCGTCTCTGCAGTCGTTAATGGCATTCAGTTCGCGCATTTTCTGCGATGTTCTCACGCCCATGACGCCGAAGACCACAATGCATACCGCAACGACGATAACGGCTACGATGATGGAACGGCGAATCAAGTTCTTGACATGGTTATGTACCCAAGTGTCGCCATCTTGCACGCCTTGCGATATGGCGATTTGGAATGGATCTTTGGTGTTTGTTTGATAGGAAACCCCTGATGCGTCTGTTTCAGGCTTTCCGTTGCGATTGGTGATGTTAACGGAATTGTCGGGTTTGCTGGTTTCGACGGTCGCGGTACTGCTGAACGTTCGGGGCTTACGGACGCTATTTGTTTGACCGTCAGCTTTGTCCGGCTGCTTTTCGTGCCGTGCCATGCTTTCCTCCAGGAGTCCGTGATACCGTTTTGATGTTGTCTATTGGAGGTGGTCCGACAAGGTCCTCTATTCCCAAATGACAATACATAAGGTATGTTACCCGTTCCACTTCCGAATGCCAGCACTTCATGTTGTGGCATATTCGGTAAATGTGAAGTTTGGTCCGGAATCCAGCTGCTTTATTTTAAGTGGGGACATCTCAGAATACACTTAAGTTTTGCGTGTGCAATTGCGTCAACGCGTGAAATGCGTTTTGTGAGAGAGGCTGACGATGATATCGCCGAAAAGCTTGATGAAGATTGCGACCACCGCTTCCGTGGTTGCAATGACGGTTTCCGTTGCCGTGGTGCCGGCTTACGCCATGCAGGATATTGCGATTGAGGATACGCCAAGTTCTTTTGCCGCAACTGTGGATGATGCGCAGAATTCGTCAAACAGCATGCCGGACAATCCGAACGCGACGCTGCCGGAAACGGTAAGCGAAAACATTTCGGACGATTCCACTGTGGTTTCGGAGAACCTTGCGGTTACGCCGGAAGGTGATGTACAGAACATTGAGACCGGCGAAACCGTGACGGACGCTCAGCTGGTCGGCACGCAATCGCAGCAACCTGATCCACTGGCCAAAACGGATGGCGAATCATTCATTCCGGTGAGTGCCTCGGATGTGAAAGATGCTGTGGAACAACCTGTGAAACAGTCTGCGGAGCAGTCGTCCTTGAAGGGTGGCTCGACTGTCCGGCTCACTAAATTCGAGAGCAACGAATACGGAGCACACTGGGGAACCTACAACGGAACAAAGGCGTTTTTCGATTATAGGAACAACCTGTTCGTTCAACAAGCCAAGGGCGTGATTGATGTTTCCTCATGGCAGGGTGACGTCGATTGGGCCAAGGCGAAAGCCGACGGCGTGGAAGGCGCAATCATTCGTTTGGGCTATGGCTGGGGCAACTATGCCGATGCCAAAGCGCAACGTAACATCAACGAATGCAAACGTCTTGGTATTCCTTTTGGCATCTACTGGTATTCGTATGCATACGATGCGAACTGCGCACGTGCGGAAGGCAATGATGTGGCTGCCAAACTCCGCCAGATGGGCGTGAGCCCGAACGATCTGAAATACCCTGTGTATTACGACCTTGAAAAGTGGACGTGGGCTGGTCATACCCCGCCGACCAATCCGAATGTTTATAGCGGTATGGCCGACGCCTGGTATGGCGCACTGCAGTCCGCCGGATACAAGAATCTCGGTGTGTATTCGTATACGAGCTACCTGCAAGGCCCGTTGAACAATTCGAACATCTACGCAAAGACCCGTTGGGTGGCGCAGTATGGTGCTCAAATGGGATACAACGCCTTCGATACCAACGACCGCGGCTGGCAATACACCAGTTCCGGCCGTATCAACGGCATCAGCGGTTCCGTGGATATGAATGCTTTTGGTAATAAAGCGTATGCGCAGGATTCGTCTGCAATTGATGTGCGCAGGATGCCTGCAGTAAGTATTCCCAATGGAAATTACTACATCAATGTTCGTTCTAAAGTAGCTTTCAGTGTTGATATCCCCAATGGCAGTATGTCTGATTCTACGGTTATCCAGCTATATTCTGGCAATGAATCTAAGACGCAACAGTTTAGGTTTACCAAGCAGCAGGATGGTAGCTATGTGATTGCTAATGTGAAATCCGGCAAAGCTTTGGATGTTAGAGGCGCTGCTGCAGGTAACAATGCTGTGGTGCAACAATATGCATTGAATGGGTCAAATGCACAGCGGTGGTTTATTCGTGATTCAGGGGCTGGATATTATTTGCAATCTGCTCTTGGCAATTGGGTATTGGATCTGAGCGGAGGCATTATCGCCAACGCTACCGCGATTCGCTTGTACGCGCCTAACGGTACTTCGGCTCAACGGTTTATTGTTTCCTCTAGTGAAGCTAGTGTGCCGGTAAATACGGCGGTAAACATCAAATCTGCTGGAAGGTCCGGTCTTGTTTTTGATGTGCCGGGGGCTTCTACTGCAGACGGTGCTCGGATTCAACTGTACTCATTTAATGGAACGGAAGCTCAAAAATTCTGTTTCCAGCGGGTCGGCAATGGGACATATAGCATTGTTAATGTACATTCTGGCAAGGTTCTAGATGTTTATGGGGCTTCTGCAGTTAACGGTGCGATATTGCAGCAATATGGTAACAATGGGACTGCTGCGCAACAGTGGGCTATTCGACATTATGAGAATGGTGAAATTTCACTGATTTCTGTAAATGCAAATAAGGCTATTGACGTACCGGGTGCGAACTATTCTCCTGACGTTGCGTTGCAACTGTATTCGTCTAATGATGCAGCTGCTCAGCAGTGGATTATTGAGAAGTCTAGAACCATGCGTGATCGGTTGAATGAACAAGCGGCGAAGCACAGGCAAGATTTACCGAATGGCACGTACTCTTTTGGCTCGAAGCTAAAGACGAGTATGAAGATGGATGTTTATGGGGGTTTTCGTTCGGATTGTGCCAACGTGCAACTTTGGGCTGGGAACGGAACGAACGCTCAGAAGTGGAAAGTGACGCATGATGCTAATGGCTATGTGACATTGACCAGCGTGAATTCTGGTAAAGTTTTGGATGTTTATGGCGCGAGTACAGCTAACGGTGCCAATGTGCAGCAGTATGCCTCGAATAACACATATGCTCAGAAATGGATTGCTGTCAGGAATCCTGATGGATCTTATGTTTTTCAATCTGCACTTGTAGAGAACATGGTATTGGATATTTCTGGTGGCTCTTCTACCAATGGTGCCAATGTTCAGTTGTATAAATCGAATAATACGAATGCGCAGAAATGGACGATATAGTTTTTATGGTATTTTTCGCTTGAGCGTGAAATGAAAGATCTGAGTCGACATCATCTTCCGCTTGTAAAGATTGAATTAAGTGAATGAGTTGCTTGCTTTGATAGGACATAACGGATTTGTTCGTACCTACAGATTCTTGTGTTTGTTTCCTTTTCAGTAGCGGCTTCTTCAATATGTTTAGGTGTAGTTTAATGATGCGGATGCCCAGAAATGAACTGACGTGGTATCGCCGATATTGAGGATGTGCGGTGTGGCTGAAGACGGAAAGTGTCGAAAATCGGGTCTTGAGCTGTTGCGTATTATCGCAGTGATACTTATTGTTGCTCATCATGAAGTCGCTCATTCGGATATCAATGTTTTTGATCAAACGTTTTGTGTTAAGCGTCTTTTCTTCCAATTGTTGTATTTAGCTCCAGGGAAAATTGGCATTGCTTTATTCTTGCTTATTTCTGTCTGGTTTCTTGCTGATAAGCCGGCGACAATTAAAGGAGCTTTTAGAAAGATATGGCTATTATGGCGTGAATTGTTGTTCTGGAATCTTGCTGCGCTGGTGGCTAGGCTTGTTCTAGATCCCAATGGAGAAACCTCATATGCAATGGGCCATGCTTGGCTTGATTTATTTTTCCCTCTTACGAGGAATGAGTGGTGGTATGTGACCAGCTATGCTATATTCTTGCTTTTGCTTCCTTTTGTTCTATTGAATTTAAAAAATATGGGTAAAGCATTGCACGGAGAATGTTGCCTAATCATGTTATTCATGTGGGCTGTTCTCGGTCTGGTCCCCGGCGCTGGGAATGATATTGGTCTTAATGTTGTTGGCTTTATTTATATTTTTGTTCTTATTTCTTATTACAGATGGTATTTGCCAAGAATATCAAAGAGGGCAGCATGGATAATCTTGGCTGTTGGTATGAGCGTAATCGTAGTGGCGAATGTTTTTCTTTCGCTAATTATTCATGATGCAACTTTACTAATTGAATATGTTTCACCGTGGGAAAAAGAATGGTCCATTCCGATTCTGTTGATTAGTTTTGGACTATTTGAGTTGTTTAGAAGTATAAAATGGCAAAGCAGGGTGGTGAACTACCTAGCTACTAGCGCTCTTGGCATATATCTTTTTACAGAACAACCATTTTTCCGTGAACAGTTATGGACTAAATGTGTTGTTCTTTCAGATTTCTACGATGCAAAATATGCTATTTTTTACGCGCTTATTTCAATAATGTTGATTTGTGTGATAGCAGGTGCTTTGGATTTGCTACGGAGCTTCCTGTTTCGACTAACGCTTGATCGTCACCGTGGCGCATGGTTTAACGCATTGTGGAATATGTTATTATCAAAGTTTTCGTTTTTAACACACTTTTGAATGAAAAATAGATAAGAAAAACAGGTCAGATAGAGGTATGTTCCATCTGACCTATAAATAATAATTGTCTATTTGTTCCGGTGCAGCATGGCGAATTTGTTCATATCGACGATAAACGCCTTGCGGTCGTTTTTAGCCATGACATCAAGTATGATGCCCGTCGCAAATAATAGTATTCCTGCTATGACGAGCATGACTGCGCCGATGAGTGTGGGGAAACGCGCTACCATGCCAGTATGCCAGAAGTCCATGGTCACGCTGGTGCATAATATGATGCCAATAACGCCTAGGATTGTGCCAAAACCGCCAAAAAACGGTAGCGGTTTGTACTCACGAATCATGCGGAAGATAGTACTCATTACCTTGATGCCGTCACCTATGGTGTTAAGTTTGCTGACTGATCCTGCAGGACGATCTCGGTATTGAATTGGCATTTCAAACAGGCGCAGATTGTTGTTCAACGAGTGGATGGTCATTTCAGTTTCGACTTCGAAACCGCGTGAAAGTACTGGGTAAGTCTTGGCGAATGTGAACGAGAATGCTCGGTAACCAGTCATGATATCGGTAACGTTCGCATGGAATAAGCCGTTAATGGATCCACGTACCAGACGGTTACCGAAGTTGTGGAATGGACGTTTGTTCTCTTGGAAATAGGTGGAGCTCAAGCGATCGCCAATCACCATATCGTAGCCTTCGAGCACCTTATCTACCATGGCTGGCGCTGCATCTGCAGGATAGGTGTCATCGCCATCTGCCATGACGTATATATCGGCATCAATGTCCTCAAACATGGCGCGAATCACATTTCCCTTGCCTTGACGCGGCTCTTTTCTGACGATTGCTCCTTCGGCTGTTGCGATTTCAGCAGTACGGTCAGTGGAGTTGTTATCGTATACGTAGATATCGGCGTTGGGAAGCGTCGCTTTGAAGTCGCGTACCACCTTGCCGATGGTGACTTCCTCGTTGTAGCAAGGAAGAAGTACCGCGATAGTTGGATTCTGTGTCTCTGGCATAATGATTACTATACCCTTGTGGATACCATTCATAGTTGAGCCCAGTTTGAACAGGTTGGTCTAAGAAATAGGTTTTTGTATTTGATGTACTTGTAAAAAACGGCTGCGGCCCTTGAGCCTAATGAGAAATGAATAACAAGTGTTGTGCCATATTTTATATGGAGGATAGCGTATAGCTGATAGAAGTTTTTAAAAAAGAGACGCTGTATTTGGAAAGCTTTAGCGGAGGAGATTATGGGAACGAAGGCCCAAACTATGAAAATCCGAAAAATGAGAGATTTCTCTTACCTGATTCGTTTAACACTGGTATTGTTAAGCGCTGCCGTCATTAGTTGGGGATGTGTCAAAATCTATCCGTTTTATTCGGAAAGAATTATTGACCTTCATTTATCTAAAAATGAACTGCATATCAAACTCTTGCGTTTTGTTATTTTGTTACCTATATGGGGGCTTATTTGCTCTTTTTTCGCATTCGGTTTGGCAAAAGTAGGTAATTGGCTGCACCGCAATCGATTCTGCATCGGTATAGGCATTATCTTGGGCGCGACAGTACTGAACATTAGTGGTTCATCATTGGGCACATGGAATTTTTGGTTAGGCAGAGACGGTACACAAGATCTCGTATTTGGTGTTTTGCGACCTATTAGAACGGACGAATATGTAGTAGGGACTCCGTTAGCTTTTGCACAGTCGTATAACGATTATGGTTATTTTAATGCTCTAATCGGTGATAGGCCTGCCGATATGTTTATAATCAAAGATGCACCGGTGTGGTTTCCCTCTGAGATTTTTCGCCCATTTCATTGGGGTTATTTGTTATTAGGGAATTCTGCGGGACTGTCGTTTTATTGGGCGTCTCGTTTAGTGGTGTTGTTCTTATCCGCCTATCAGTTCTTCTTGTGCATTAGCGACAAGGAAGGCAATGGGAAAACTCGGGCTTTGTCGGCTTTTGGCGCAGCTCTCATTACTTTTGCGCCGCTTACGCAGTGGTGGTTTGCCGTTAATAGTTTACCTGAAATGCTGATTTCTATATTTGTCTCTATTTGTTGTTTTGATTGCATGCTTCGTAGACAAGAAAACTGGATTAGACTGCTGTCCTGCGCGGTGATTCTGCAGTGTGCAGGTATGTTTATTTTATCGCTTTATCCTGCATGGCAGATTCCTTTAGGGTTTGTTCTTGCGGGGCTTATTGTTGCCATTATTCTCAGGTATTGGGGCAAAATACGTTTTACTCATGCCCAGGTTGTGGGGATGGTCACGTTATTTCTGATTTTTGCGATTCTTATGGGTTTAATTTTTAAGGAATCGTCGAGTACGATTCAAGCGATGTTGAATACGTCTTATCCAGGCTCTCGGATGTCGAAGGGCGGAGGCCGTTCAATATGGTTGATGTTCTCTTCTTTAGCTACGTTCTGCTTTCCATTCAAAGATTTTTTTGAGAGTGCAATGCTTACTGGGAATGATGTTGAAGTAGCGGCTTTTATTGATTTGTGTCCATTAGGTATTATTTTTGCGATATCTAATATGATTAAAAGCAGGAAAGCTGATTTCCTTGATTGTTATATTATCGCGATCGTCATTTTTCTTTCGATATTTGCAATCATCGGTTTCCCTACGTGGCTATCCAAGCTTACATTCATGTCTTCTGTGACTAGTAGTAGGACAACTGTTGCTATCGGTGTGTGCAACATCCTTTTGCTGGTTCGAGGTGCGGCAAAGTGGTGTGAAAACCACACTAGAACTTCCAAAATTGTTGTAGCGTGTGTTTATGTTGCATTCGCTGTGGCGACTGCGCGTTTGGTATTTCGGCCATACCTTGGAAATTTATTAACTTTAATTTGCCTACTGGTCGTGATTTCGTTTGTTGCTGCTCTTTTTTCACAACAAGCAAAAGTTAATGGATGCATTACTTTTGTTGCTATATTCGCGATTGCTTTTTCCGGTTTGTCAGTCAATCCTGTGCAGTACTCCACTCGTCCTCTCACTGATCAACCGGTAGTTAATCAAGTGCGGGCATTGCAAGATGAGGAGCCTGGCGTCTGGATTACCGAAGGGAATGATTCCGCGCGTTTGGCGAATCTATTAGTGGCTAACGGTGTGAAAACTTTCAATGCTGTGGCAGTTACGCCTGACCTCCAGAAGATGAAACGAATCGATCCGGGAGAACGTTGGAAGCGTATCTATAACAGGTATGCTTTCATTGAGATGAATGTTGTGAATAAGCCTGCGAAACATCTTTTTAAGTTAACTGCCAACGATGCATACAAAATAAATGCTACGCCTGAGCAATTGGAACGGCTTGATGTGACGTATGTGCTTTCAACAAACGATTTAGATAAAGAAAAATTTGACGGTTATCGTTTTGTGCGTATAGGGAAGACGATTAATGGAGAGACGCCGTTCAAATTATGCGTAACGAAGTGAGGCAGATTCATTGCATTGATATGAACTGATTTTTGTTCCGCATTTCCCCTAACTCGATGGGAGATGATGGAACCATGGCAAAAGGAACGAGATACACGCCGGAGTTCAAGGCGAAGGCCGTCAGGCTGTTGACCGAGTCGCGCGGCTCGTATTCGTCGGAGACCAAGGCGATCGAACAGGCCGCCAGGGATCTGGGGGTCGCGCCGGAGACGCTGCGCCGTTGGCGCAACAAGACG
>ERZ780144.3600-NODE-3600-length-11006-cov-4.413478_pt1 | contig 11006 bp, 8 predicted proteins | sample MGYA00511380_ERZ780144 | MGnify/ENA primary metagenome ERZ780144 (study PRJEB29588, sample SAMEA1965858) | human gut metagenome | biome: human gut; feature: human-associated habitat; material: faeces | place: Denmark | collected 2008/2010 ... | reverse complement strand
AGCTACCGAGGCAGCAAAAGAAGCTGCAACAACAGCTGCAGCCGCAGCAGCAACCACAGATGTAGCAGACAAGAAAGTCGGCATCAGCATCTACAAGTTCGATGATAACTTCATGACTCTTTACAGAACAGAGTTAGTTCGCTACTTAACAGAGGACCTTGGATTCAAGGCTGAGAACGTAGTCGTTCAGGATGGTAAGGGCGATCAGGCAGAGCAGACAAACCAGATCCAGAACTTCATCACTCAGAAATATGATGTTCTGATCTTAAACCTTGTACAGGCTTCTTCCGCACCGGAGATCACAGATATGTGTAAAGAAGCTGGTATCCCGGTTGTTTACATCAACCGTGAGCCGGACGCATCAGAAGAAGAGAGATGGGAATCTGAAGGTCTTAACGCTACATACGTAGGATGTGACGCAAGACAGTCCGGTACATACCAGGGCGAAGAGATCCTTGAGACTGCAAACAAGGGTGATATCAACAGCGATGGCAAAGTTTCCTACATCATGATCCAGGGTGACCCGGAGAACGTAGATGCTCAGTACAGAACAGAGTTCTCTGTTAAGGCTCTTACAGACGCAGGAATGGAAGTTGAGGAGCTCTTAAAACAGCGTGGTGACTGGGATCAGGCTAGGGCTCAGCAGATCGCACAGGACGCTTTAAACCAGTACGGCGACAAGATCGAGGTTATCTTCTGCAACAACGATGCTATGGCACTTGGTGCATTACAGGCAATCGAGGCAGCAGGACGTAAAGTTAACGAGGATATCTACCTTGTAGGCGTTGACGCTCTGACAGAGGCTGTTCAGAACGTAATCGACGGCAAGCAGACAGGTACTGTATTCAACAACCACTTCGCACAGGCTCAGGCAGCAAGCGATATCGCTGTTAAGTTCTTAAGCGGCGAGAAGGTTGATGCTGTCAACATGGTCAACTACGAAAAGGTTACTAAGGATAACGCTCAGGAAATCCTTGATATGTTAAAGTAATTGATACTGTAACAAATGAGAACCGGGTGTGCCAGACACACCCGGTTCTCTGAACTTAAAACTTAAAAAATATGCCACCCGGAGATGCGGGGGAGTGTATCTGAAAGGAGTTTTGGGATGGCAGAACAGTACAGACTCGAAATGAGAGGAGTCAAAAAAACCTTCCCAGGTGTTAAGGCACTTGACGGAGTAAATTTACGGGTCCGCCCCGGAACGGTCCACGCACTGATGGGAGAAAACGGTGCCGGTAAATCGACACTGATGAAATGTCTTTTCGGAATTTACAAAATGGATGAAGGCGAAGTTTATATTGACGGTGTAAAGACCGAAATCGCAAACCCGGACGACGCGCTTCACAAAGGACTTGCCATGGTTCATCAGGAGCTTCAGCCGATTCCTGAGCGCTCCATCGCTGAGAATATGTATCTTGGACGGTATCCGATGAAAAACTACGGACCGGTCAAGGTCGTTGATCATGCGACGATGAACAAAGAAGCTGAGAAATGGCTTCGGGATGTTAAGATGGATTTTGACCCGAAAGCAAAGCTCGGCACATTATCAATCGGACAGATGCAGTCAGTAGAGATCGCGAAAGCGGTCAGCCAGAGTGCAAATCTTGTAATTCTGGATGAGCCGACGTCCTCCCTGACTGATAACGAGGTAGAAGCATTATTCCGGATCATCAGAGATCTGAAATCCAGAGGTGTTTCTATGATATATATCAGCCACAAGATGGCTGAGATCCGCCAGATTTCCGACGATATCACCATCATGCGAGACGGTACATACGTTGGAACCTGGGCAATCGATGATATCTCTGATGAAGAGATCGTAAAACAGATGGTTGGACGTGAGTTAAATAACGTTTATCCGCCGAAGGATGATTACCGGACGGATGAGACTGTCCTCAAGGTCAGCCACCTGACAAGTATCTTACCGAACTCCTTTAAAGACTGCTCTTTTGAGTTAAAGAGGGGCGAGATCTTAGGCTTCGGCGGCTTAGTCGGAGCACAGAGAACAGAACTTATGGAAGCAATCTTCGGAATGCGCCACATTGAGAGCGGTACCGTTGAGATCCTTGGAAAAGAGGCACATATTAAACGACCGCAGGATGCGATCAACAGCTCTGTAGGAATGATCACAGAGGATCGTCGCGGAACCGGTATCTTTGGATGCTTGAGCATTGATGATAATACAGCGATCGCTTCCTATAAGCATTATACCCATATGGGTAAGATCAACAAGAAAGAAGTCGATGACGTCGTAAAAGACAGCATCGCGAAATTAAAGATCAAAACACCGAGCGGAAAGACGCTGATCCAGTCTCTCTCCGGTGGTAACCAGCAGAAGGTAATTATCGCAAGATGGCTTGCGAACAATCCTGATATCCTGATCATGGATGAACCGACCCGAGGTATCGACGTCGGTGCCAAATATGAGATCTACCAGATCATGATCGATCTCGTAAAACAGGGCAAATCCATCATTATGATCTCGTCGGAAATGCCGGAGTTGATCGGTATGTCCAACCGAATCATCGTAATGTGCAACGGTCACATCACAGGTGAGGTGGAAGGAGAAGACGCAACTCAGGAGAAGATCATGTCCTTCGCCACAAAATTCACTTTAAGCGGCAAGGAAAACAAGTAGATTACAGGGAGGTTCAGTCATGACAGCGAAAAAAGTAAGTGCAAAAGATTTCCTTATCAATAATGGAATCATCGTCGTTCTTTTATTACTTGCAGTATTTACTGCGATCAAGCAGCCTACATTCTTTTCACGCGGCAACTTAATCAACATCGCATTAAACGTAGCTCCGCGATTCATCATCGCCTGCGGTGTATCCGGATGCTTAATTACAAAAGGTACAGACCTTTCCGCAGGACGTATGGTTGGTCTTTCTGCCTGCTTAGCAGGTACCTTGCTTCAGAAGCCGGATTACAGCGGCAAGTTCTTCCAGAACCTTCCGGATTTCGGAAATGCCTGGGGCTTATGGGTTCTCGCGGTTCTTCTGATCTGTGTGGCAATTTGCTGTATCTTTGGTTTCATCAATGGCATCGTAATTTCTTACTTACAGGTTCCGGCCTTCATCGGAACACTTGGTATGCAGCTGATCGTTTACGGTGTCTGCCTTGTTTACACAAACGCGACTCCGATCGGTGGATATCACAGTGCGTACACAGCAGTAGCAAAAGGAAAACTCTTTGGCGTGATCCCGTTCCTGTTCCTGATCGCCCTTGCAGTTGGTCTTGTTATGTGGTTCATCTATAACATGACTCCTCATGGAAAATATATGTATGCGATCGGCGGCAACGAGCAGTCCGCAGAGGTTTCCGGTGTAAACACTAAGAAGACAAAGATCATCATCTACATGACAGCGGCAGCTCTTTACGCACTGGGCGGCTTCCTTGTAGGAGCAAAATCCGGTGGTTCCTCCGTTAACATGGGCCAGGGCTGGGAGCTTGAGGCCATCGCAGCCTGCACCATCGGCGGTGTATCCGTAAACGGTGGTATCGGACGTATCTCTGGTGTTCTTATCGGTGTCCTGGTATTCGAGATCTTAAAGACCTGCTTACAGTACCTTGGTGTTGATACAAACTACCAGTACATCGCACAGGGTATCGTTATCGTAGTTGCGATTGCACTCGATATCAGAAAGTACATTGCAAAGAAGTAATAGACTGACTGTTTCGGTACAGTTAAAAAACGGGCGGAGGACGAGTTCCAACGCCCGTTTTTGCACACTCGCGCGAAGATGCAGATTGTTGGAAACGGCCGTGCGAGACGCTCGGGTGTACCGCGGCACATTTTTGCGTACATCATGTATCAGAAAGAAAATACCGATGGCTGGTTTTAGCAGCCTGCCTCATGGAAAGAAAGCTGGAGCGGTTTGATAAAAACTGCACCGGGAGAGTGGAGGTGAAGGAATGGAAGAAGAGATTGAGAAGATCAGCGGAATCGGAACAGTGACTGAAGCTGCAGAAAAGGCTGTGGAGGCCTTTGGTGAGAAGACTTTAGAAGAACTCACTGAGGAGAATAAACGGCTGCAGGAGGAAAATGAGCGCCTGAAGAACAGATCCATAAAAGAGCGGATGTACGATAAGATCAATGTGTCGGTGCGGACCATTGATATCTTTATCGGGTGCATGTGCGTATTGTTTGTGGCTGTTGTGGTGATGGGGATGCTGAAGTAAGAGAGTGAAGCGCTGACAGAGATCATGCCCGCTGCAGCCTAAACATTCAACGACAGGAAAAGATCCTGATGCCAGAAACTGAAACTATCGAAGTGGATAACAAAAAAAGCTCTGGAGAACGATATGAGAAAGGTTCTCCAGGGCTTTTCTTTGTCTTGTCTGCTGATTCCCTAAAGAGGAAAATTGCAGCAGGAGTCTTATTTCTTATAAAGAATTCTGATGGAATTCAGCACGCAGAGGATCGCGACACCGGTGTCGGCGAATACCGCGAGCCACATGGAGGCGATTCCCATGAGACCTAAGATCATGACAAGAGCTTTTACCGCAAGGGCGAATACCACATTCTGGTTGGAGATCGCGCCTGTGCTTCTCGCGATTCGGATGGCTTCCGGAATGGCATCCATGCTTGATGTCATGAAGACAACATCGGCGGCCTCGATGGCTGCGTCAGCGCCGCTTCCCATAGCTGCGCCCACATCAGCGCCTGCAAGCACCGGTGCGTCGTTGATTCCGTCACCGACGAACATCGCGCTTCCGTTCTCCGCGCGGAGCTTCTGCAAGATCTCGAGCTTATCAGCCGGGAGAAGCTTTGCGTATACATTGTCGATTCCGACCTCGGCGGCTGCCGCCTCAGCGGCTGCCTCGCCGTCGCCTGTGAGCATAGCGGAGCGGATCCCCATGGATTTTAAGGATTTGATGGCATCCTTTGCCTCCGGCTTGATCGTATCGGCGATCTGGATCGTTCCTGCAAGCTTTCCGTTTACCGATATATAGACGGTGGTGACAGCACCGTTCTCATCGTAAGTGCCGCAGTCCACGTTGAACTCGGTGAGAAGCTTTCTGTTTCCGCAGAGTACTTCGCCCTGGGAGAGCTTTGCATGGATGCCTTTGCCGGAGATCTCCTCGATCTCGACGGGCTTTTCGATCACAAGATTCTGATCCTTTGCAGCGGAGACGATGCTGACTCCGATCGGATGAGTAGATGCGGTCTCGCATGCCGCCGCGATCTGGAGGATTTCCTGTTCAGAAGTTGTACTTGCCGGAAGGATCGTCTGAACCACGAAGTTTCCTTTTGTGATGGTTCCTGTCTTATCCATGACAACCGTTTTTACAGCTTTCAGGTTTTCAAGTGCGATTCCGCCTTTAAAGAGGATTCCTTTCTTGGAACCTGCGCCGATCCCGGAGAAGAATGCCAGCGGAACGCTTAAAACAAGGGCGCACGGGCAGCTGATTACGAGGAAGGTAAGAGCTGTGTAGATCCAGTGGGACCAGTTTCCTGTAATTAAGGACGGAATGATCGCTGTCGCAGCCGCCAGGGCAACGACGAACGGGGTGTAAATCCGTGCAAATTTCGTGATGAAGCGCTCGGCCTGCGGCTTGCTGGCTGCGGCGTTCTCCACGGAATCGAGAATCCTGGTGACCATGGACTCGGAAAGTTCCTTTTCGACTCTCATCTTTAAGAGACCGGAAGTATTGACACAGCCGGATGTCAGCTGGCTTCCGACCTTTACCGATACCGGGACTGGTTCACCTGTGATCGGTGACGTATCGATCCGGCTCTCGCCCTCTACGACAACGCCGTCAAGCGGAATGCGGTCACCGGGACGGATCTCTACGATATTGCCGACAACAGCGGAACCGGCCGGAACCTCGCGGACAGTACCGTTTTCGTCAAGAAGAACGGTCTCCGGACGAAGATCAACGGCTTCCATGATCTGACTGCGGCTCTTTTCAACCGCGCGGTGTTCGAATGTTTCACCGACCCGGTAGAAGAGCATAACTCCGACCGCCTCCCCAAACTGGTCGACACAGAAAGCGCCGATGGTCGCGATGCTCATTAAAAAGTTTTCGTCCATCACGTGACCGGTCTTCATGTTTTTCAGGGCTGTTAAGAGAACTTCCCGTCCAAGGATCAGGTAGGCGATCACAAAGCATACAGCGGAGATCTGCGGCATGGAGTGGGAGAGAAGCTCTCCGACGATGAAGAGCAAGCCTCCGGCGATCAGCTCCGGAAGATCGTGGGCATGCTTGTCGTCACTGTTTGCATCTGCCGGTTTTCCTTCCTCGCGGACCTCGATGATGGTGCCTGGTTCGATTTTGTCTGCAATCTCCTGCATCTTCGGGAGCAGCTTTGTTCCTTCAGAAGAGTAGACCCGGAGCTGTCTCGTCGCGAAAGTCAAAATACAGTCATCGACTTCCGGGAGCTCCTGGATCTTTTTCTCGATCTTTGCGGAGCAGTTCGCGCAGTCGATGTTTTTCATCACGTAGACCACACAGGTGGATTTCGGTGCCGGACCGTGGTGGTGTTCGGCGTGCTCGTGATGATGGTGATGTTCACAGCCGCAGTGCTCTTCGTGTTCGTCATCATCATGACCTTCGTGATGATGGTGCCCACAGTCGCAGTGCTCTTCATGCTCGTCACCATGTTCCTCGTGATGGTGATGGTGCCCACAGCCGCAATGCTCTTCGTGCTCGTCATCATGCTCTTCGTGATGGTGATGGTGTCCGCAGGAGCAGTGCTCTTCGTGTTCGTCATCATGCTCATCGTGATGGTGATGGTGTCCGCAGCAGCAAACCTCTTCGTCCTCGTGGTCTGCTGACTTCTGCTTGGATTTTTCTAATTCCTCCATAGAGTAGACCTCCTCAGAATTATAATTTTTAATTATCATATTAACATATGAACCATCGTTCATATGACAAATATAGTACAGCTCTATGGGAAATGCAAGACTGTTTTTTAATATTAGGAAAAGAATTAAGAAAATAAGGTGGGAGAGCAGAAAAAGCTGCCTGGCGATATTCCGCAGGCAGCTTTGGCTATGTACGTATAAATATTAGATTTCCTTAAACATCCGCGCCTCGATCAGATGGATTCCGTGAAGGAAACACTCGCAGACCGGAGTCTCAACGCCAAGCTCTTTTCCAAGGCGGACAACCGTTCCGGCGAACATATCGACTTCCGTGCGTTTTCCGACCTCAAGATCCTGAAGCGTTGACGGCTTATTTTCATAAGGAAGACGTCCGAGCGTGTGCTCCTGACGGTCGATCTCATTCTGACCGATATCAATGCCCAGCTTATTTGCAATACGGATCACTTCCCACATGGCCTTGTGGCGGAAGAAATTGGCGTCATCGTTCTTCTGGAATGCTCCGAAGGGAACGCCGAACATGGCGCATGTCATATTCTCGGCAACGTTGCACATGAACTTGAACCAGATTCCTTTTAACATATCTGCATCGATCTTGTAGTCGATCCCACAGAGATCAAAAAGACTCTTCACAGCGAGAACATTCCCGGAATAGTGTTCCGGATCATTCTTAAGATCGCCGAAGTGGATCAGACCCTTATGCGGATCGAACTCCGTCTTTCCGTCCTTCATGACAATGCTGATCCGCATATAGGAGTACAGCAGATGTTCGCTGCCGTAGACGGCGGCGATCTGTTTTTCGCTCTCCACACCATTTAATACGGAGAGGATGATCGTATCTTTGCCAACCTGATTTTTAATATCCCTGATCGCCTGCTCCAGGTCATATCCCTTTACCGCAATGATAACGAGATCTGCCGGATCCCCCTCGATATCAGGTGTGATGATCGGAAAACGGTAATTGATCGTATTGACTGTTACCCCTTTTCGCTCCAGACGCTCTTTTCTTGCGCCGTCTGCAAGGATCCGGAAATCAGCCCCCAGCTTTTCTGAGATACGCGGCGCGAAAAATACCCCCATCGCACCAAGACCGATCAACGTCACCTTCTTTATGTCCTTCATAACTCCCTTTTCCTCCTTAAAAGTAAAACAAGCTGCGTTCCTTCTATTGTATAGTAAGACCGTTGGGGTGTCAACGAAAACAACCTTGTCTTTAGGGATAAAAGATGATATGATGGAAAAGTATGGAGAAAAATTAACAAATATGTGTGGGGGAGAGAATACTGGATGGAAATCACAAAAGAAGATAAACGGTCGGTGATCGACCACTGTTATCTGACCTATTTTATCAGCGGAATGGTCATCCTGATCTTCGGTGTCATTCTGCCAAACCTGATCGAGGAGAGAAATTTAAGCTTTACCGCGGCCGGCGGACTGCTTTCCTTTCTGGCGATCGGAAATTTATGTTCAAGCCTGGTCTATCCGGTATTCTGTGGGATGATGTCCCAGAAGACGGCGGTAGTCGTACTGGCGGTCCCCTATCCGGTGTGCCTCTTCCTGTTTACAATGGGACTTCCGGTCCCGGTGCTCTATGTGATGATCTTTCTGATCGGAATCACGAAGGGCATGATCACGATCATCAACAATCATGCGATCCGTCAGGTGACGGGAAGTTCCAATCAATATCTGAATCTGCTTCATATGTGGTATGCGGTGGGGGCTTTCCTGTCCCCATTCGTTACGATGCTCCTCATGGGAGCGGGTATGAACTGGAAGACGATCCTTCGCCTCCTTGCAGTCCTCACGGTTCTCATCGTTCTTTCCTACGCCACAATGGATTACAGAAAGATCGAAAAAGAGGCGGAGAAGAAGGCGGGAGAGGAGAATGGCAGATCGTCGATGACAAAAGAAAAATTCTGGTTTTTAAAGAACACGGGATTCCTTCTGGCGGTTGGGGCATTGTTCTTCTATATGGGCCTTGAAAACTCCGTAAACGGATGGTTTGTTACTTATTTAAAAAGTACCGGCTTTATGTCCACAAGTCTTGCGACCGTGATGGTATCCGTGACCTGGATCATGATCATGATCGGAAGGATCGTCATTGCGTCCATCTCAAAGAGCGTGCCGCCGGCAAAGATTCTGGCAGTGATCTCCGTACTCCAGTTTGTCTCGGTATTGATCCTTGTCTTCGCGGATCATACCGCAATGGCAGTGGCGGCCCTGATCCTTTTAGGACTTGGAATGGCGGGGGCGTTTCCGACAACTACGGCCTTTACCGGCGATCTCATGGGAAATTCCCCACTTGGAATGTCAGTGTTTACAGGGATCGGTTCCCTCGGCGGGATCCTTACCCCGCAGGTCATTGGAGTCCTTGCGGATAAGCTTGGATTCCAGGCGGCGATCCTGTTTTTAGTGCTGGACGCATTCCTACTGGCACTTTTTGGAGCCGGGGCTCTGAGATATGCCACTAATCAGAAAATTCAAGTCGAACGTCCGTGAGACCTGGCGCTTGATTCTGGTCAGTAAAGCTGACATATCACTGTGCATCCTCGCGGAGCATTTATCTCAGTCAGAAACCTGACTCCCGCTGAGACAAATTTACTATTACTCACCACCTAAAAGAGGTGGGAGTCTTCTCGACTGAGATAAAAAAGTCAACCGGGATGGCATAAAAACCGTCCTGAATATAAATAAGGGGTAAAAACATATGGATATTCGTTATTCTGCAAATCAAAGAGACGTAAAACGCTACACAACCGAAGAACTTCGGGATGAGTTCCTGATTCAGGATCTCTACCATCCGGATGAAGTGGTATCAGTCTACTCCCACGTGGACCGCATGGTGACACTGGGCTGCATGCCGGTGAAAGAACATGTCTCCATCGAAAAGGGGATCGACTGCTGGAAAAACTTCGGTACCCACTATTTCCTTGAGCGCCGAGAGATCGGAATCTTCAATATCGGAGGTGCCGGATCTATCACAGCGGACGGAGTGGAGTACCGTCTCGGCTATAAAGACTGCCTGTACATCACGAAAGGCACAAAGGAAGTGATCTTTTCCAGTGACAGTGAGGAGGCTCCGGCAAAATTTTACATGGTGAGTGCGCCGGCCCACACGTCCTACGAGACAAAGCTGATCACCTTGAAGGATGCCGCAAAGCGTCCGCTGGGTGATGCCAATACTTCCAATAAGAGAGTCATCAACCAGTTCATCCATCCGGATGTGCTGAAAACATGCCAGCTTTCCATGGGAATGACAGCTCTGGAGCCGGGCAGTGTCTGGAACAGCATGCCGTGCCACACCCATGAGCGCCGGATGGAGATCTACATGTACTTTGAAGTCCCGGAGAATCAGGTGGTCATGCACTTTATGGGTGAACCGACTGAGACGAGACACATCGTCATGAAAAATGAAGAAGCTGTGATCAGCCCGTCCTGGAGCATCCACTGTGGAGCGGGAACCTCCAACTACACCTTTATCTGGGCTATGGGCGGAGAGAATCAGGAGTTCGACGATATGGACAACATCGCTCCGATGGACTTAAAGTAAGATATCGCAGAGGCCGATAAAAAACTGATATAAAATAGGAAAGGTAAGGATCAAAATGGATAAGAAGAACATGTTTTCTCTGGAAGGAAAGATCGCTCTCATAACAGGAGGCGCCCACGGAATCGGCTTTGCCATCGCGGAGAGCTATGCAGAAGCAGGAGCAACGGTTGTATTTAACTGCAGCAGCGAGGCGTCCTTAGAGCGCGGACTTGCCGCATACAAAGAAAAAGGGATCGATGCTCACGGTTATGTCTGCGATGTTACGGACGAGGAAGCGGTAAAGAAAATGATCGCGGATATCGAGGAGAAGATCGGAACGGTCGATATTCTTGTAAACAATGCGGGAATGATCAAAAGAATTCCGATGCATGAGATGAGCGCGGATGAGTTCCGCAAGGTTGTCGATGTTGACCTGAATGCTCCGTTCATCATGGCAAAGGCTGTCCTTCCGGGAATGATGAAAAAGAAAGCCGGAAAGATCATCAACATCTGCTCCATGATGTCTGAACTCGGAAGAGAGACCGTATCTGCATACGCAGCGGCAAAGGGAGGTTTGAAGATGCTCACAAAGAACATCGCCTCCGAGTACGGCGAGTACAACATCCAGTGCAACGGCATCGGAC
>ERZ780144.3596-NODE-3596-length-11028-cov-12.363984_pt1 | contig 11028 bp, 9 predicted proteins | sample MGYA00511380_ERZ780144 | MGnify/ENA primary metagenome ERZ780144 (study PRJEB29588, sample SAMEA1965858) | human gut metagenome | biome: human gut; feature: human-associated habitat; material: faeces | place: Denmark | collected 2008/2010 ... | reverse complement strand
CGCAGACTGTAGAAAAACTCTTGTAGGGGCGAGCATTGCTCGCCCGTGTCCGTTTGCCTTGTAAGGAAACTGCCCTGAAAAACGCGATGCTGCGCCAAGTTGGTGGGCAAACAATGTCACCCCTGCACACGAGCCATTATATTTTAACCCACCGATTATAGCACACCGTCCGCCGCAAAACAGGAAAGAATGGTGAACGACCTGTAAAAAATGCCTGCCCTGCGGGAGTACATCCACACAGGGCAGGCATTTATATGGAAAAGCGAATGGTAGGCTTAGTGGTGCTTTTTACGCAGCCAGCCCGCCGCGCCAAAGCCAACCGCGCCGACGGCCAGCAGGGCCAGCAGCCCTTCCATCGGGAACACGTCGCTCGTCTGGGGAATAGCAGCGTTCTTTACGGTCGCGGTCTTGGTGGCAGCCGCAGCCGGGGCAGAGGAGGGCGTGGGTGTAACGACCGGTGCAGGGGAGGGCGTGGGCGTAGCGACCGATGCAGAGGAGGGCGTGGGCGTAGCGACCGGTGCAGGGGAGGGCGTGGGCGTAGAAACAACGGTGGTCACGCGGTCCCACTTGGCGTACAGGGTGATATCGCTGGTAACAGCGCTGTCAAAGCTGAAGCGGTACTGGCAGCCATTCTCGGTATACCAGCCGCCGAACACCCAGCCGTCCTCTTTGGGGGCAATCGGCTCGCTGGCCTTGTTGCCGCTTACAAAGGTCTGGCTGGAAATATTGGCACCGCCATGCCCGCACAGGTCAAAGCTGACCGTTACCAGCTTGTTCCACTGGGCGGTGAGGGTAATATCGTGGTTAACGGTCACAGTATCGCCCGCAGCGTACTGGTTGCCGCCTGCATCCTGCCAACCGGCAAAGACATACCCGGCACGGCTGGGGTCAGCAGCGACGGTAGCGGTGTTGCCATCTTGCGGGGGATAATAGGTGTCGTTGTAAGCACCCTCGGCCCCTGTGCCGCCGTTCAAGTCATAGCTAAGGCAGTAGCCAGCCTTTTCTTCCTGCTCGTCAATCTTTTCGTAGCAGTACTGGCATTGTTTAGTAATGGTACGGACGTAGGTGCTGGTAGTATCGGCTTTTAAGGTCCAACCAGTGGTGTTAATGATTTTAAAGTTGTTGTCTTTGTAACCCTCGGTGTACTGGTTGGCGTCGCCTTTACCGGTGCCGTTGTCGTAAGAACCAGTGGCAAAATTGTTGCCGTTGTGGTCAACAGTGCGAGCACCATTTTCCCACACAGTCTTTCCTTCGATTTTGACGACGGTGGAACCAGAATTATATCCCTTCCATGCACCGATAAAACCACCAAAGCTGAAGAGCCGAGAGCATGTGTAGGAATCAGCATCGAGACCGTTGACAGTATTGTTGCCAGTGATATTAACGTAAAATTTAAAGCCTTTCCCAGCGTTGGTCATCTTGGAATCGTTGATGTTCAAGGCTGTTTTGTTCGCATTAGTGGAATTGACAGTGCACGAATCAAAATTGATAGCGACATCATTCTTATCTACACTGTAATAAGTATATACATTAATGATTTTACCAGTCGCATTGAAAGTGCAGTTTTTGAATGTATAACTTTTGCCGGTCAATGTCCATAAGGAATAATCTGTCGTATCGATACCAGATGCCGCTGTGCCGGGGGCATTAAAGATAACGTTTTCAAACGTAGTTGTTTGGTAGCCCCAGTAGTCAGCACGTCCGTTGAAAATACAATTCTTCAACGTAATATTGTTGATGTACGTCAGGCCCTGTGTGTCTTTACTTTGGATAGTATTATCCGTGTACACACTGCCGATGACAGTCATGCTCTCGAAGGTAATGCTATCGCTGCCCTTAAAGCTGTAGTCACACCAGCCATCACCACCGTATTGTGTTGCCGGAGCCTTAATTTGCCACTTCGTTTTATCGGTGCCAGCGCCCACGAAGGTCAGGCTTTTCCCGGCACCATTGCCTGCTTGCGTTGGATTAGCAGCGTTGCCGCAGTAGACTCCCGCGCCAAGGTAGATGGTATCGCCATTGACCGCAGCATCCATGGCTTCATCTAGTGAATCATACTCTTGATTGTTGCTTGCAACAATGGCTTTGCCGTCGGAAACCGTAGGTGCAATGCTATTACCATTTTCGGGGGGGCCTCCCCTACGGTGGAAATCCCCGTCTGTGACTCGCCATCGCCCTCGGCATACACCGCCAGCGGGGTGATGCCAAGCGGCATCAGCAGCGCCAAAAGCAGCGATGCAGCGGCTAGCGTTTTCTTTTTCATCGGTTACTACCTCCCTGTTTTTTGCCGGAAACTATCAAATTTCATTATAGGCAATCAACGTGTCGAAAACTGTCAAGGCAATGCGGCTTTTCGGTCACGGTGCAACTTCTTGCCTTGCTCCCTTTTATCGGTTGCCATACAGAAATTTTTGGTAATATTATGACACTTTTTACTGTAAATTTCAAGATTTATGTGCGTTGCATTTCATTTTTCGTCATTGTGTAAAAGTTCACAATATTGAATTTAGTAAATTTGTTAATACATTTCAAAATTGTGCTGATTCAACATATCTACGGCATTCGTTCTCTGCGCCGAACACCGGAAGAGATTGGAATGAATATGGCGTATCGGTGGTTTATTGGATATCCGCTGAACGAGCAGGTCCCACATTTTTCAACGGTGAGCTATAACTTCAAACACCGTTTTAATACCGCATCGGTAGAGTATATTTTCCGCTGGGTATTAAAGGCAGCTGCGGACGAGGGATATTTGGACACGGAAGCCATATTTGTAGACGGTACGCACATAAAGGCAATCGTACAGGAATACTTAGAAAAGCAGAGCATGAGGCGTACCCCGGATTTGCAGAAAGAGGAACCGTCCATATCTTCGCCGCCAATAGATTTAATAGCCAGTGCTTTGGCCGATTTTAGAGGGTAAAGCACTATACAGAAAAAGGGCTTCCGCCAGCAGATGCGGAAGCCCTTTTTAAGAAGGAGAATAGTGAATATCAGTTTTTCATTTCGGCGCGGATCTTATCGTTGGCCTCCTCGACCTTCATGCGGGAGAGGATAAAGGTGATGATGGCGTCCAGCACAAAGGGAATTACGAGGTACATGAGTTTCAGCATATTGATGCAGGAATCCGGCTGTACGGCCAGCGCCTTATCATAGTTGCTGAACGCCAGCAGCCAGCCGGTGATGGCGGTGCCGAGACCGCCGCCCAGCTTGACACCGAGCGAGGTGCAGGAGTACATCGTGCCGTCCACGCGCTTGTGCTTCGTCAGCCAAGTGTACTCGGAGCAGGAGGCGATAACGGCGTTCATGTCGCCCTGCCACGGGCCCTGACCCAGTGCAGCGATGGCCGTGAAGAGGAGCATCATCTTGACATCGCCGGTGCCAGTATAGCCGGCCACGGCAACCAGCGCGCGGGCCACGGTAGCAAGGGCATAGCTGCCGACGTTCAGCTTGTACATACCGTGCATCTTGGCAACGAGGGTCGGGGTAAAGACCAGTGCAATAATTAAAGGAATGTTGATGGCCCAGGAGAACACGCCGAACAGGTTCTTGTCGCCAAGGATATGAGCAGTGTAGTAGGTACCCATACTGATCATGGCACCGTAAATCTGCTGCAAAATGTAGGTGACGCAGATCATCAGGTAGTATTTGTTGGAGACCAGCAGCTTGGCAGCTTCGACAAGACCGTACTTCTCGTCTTTCTCGATTTCGGCTTTATCCGTGGTATCGACAAACTCTTCCTCCGGCAACTCCTTGACGGAGAAAACAGAGAGCGTGTTGACGATCAGACCGATAATGGCATAGACGATAGCCACGGTGCGCCATGCTTCGGCAGTGTCGCCCAGTGCAGAGACAGCCAGCAGTGTGAAAGACTGAATGGCAAGGCTGGTGGCGAATGCGAACATGAAGCGGTAGGAACCCATCTCGACTCGCTCGGCGCTGTTCTTGGTGACAAGGGAAGTCAAGGCAGAGTAGGCGATGTTGTTGGCCGTGTAGAACACAGCGTTCAGCAAGGAATAACAGATAAAGAACCATGCGTACTTGGCAAACTCGCTCATGCCCATGGGGATGGCGAAGATGCCGACCAGTGTGATGGCGCAGCCGATGTAGCCGTAGAGCATCCACGGGCGAGCCTTGCCCAGCTTGGAGTGCGTCTTGTCAATCATCGAGCCAAAGAAGATGTCGGTAAGGCCGTCAAACAGCTTGGACACAGCAATCAGCGTGCCGACGATACCGGGATTCAGGCCGACGGTGTCGGTCAGGTAGATCATAACGAACGAGGAGAGGAACGCATAGACCACGTTGCCCGCAACATCGCCGGAGCCGTATCCGACCTTGTTATACCACTTCAAATAACGTCTTTCAGTGTTTTCAGACATGAGAATTTCTCCATTCTTTTGTGTAGGGGTTATGCTTTTTCAGGAATCAGACGGATGCTGAAATCGAAGGAAGCGTCGTCAAGGCGGTACTGCTCCGCCAGACGCGGCCCGCAGCTGGCAGAGCCGATGCCGTTCTGTGCATAGTCAAGGCAGAGAACGGTGCTGTCACAGGGATGCAGCTCATAGTTGTGCGCCTTTTCAGTCAACTCTTCCTGCGTGTAGTGCGAGGCGTTGAAGCAGAACGGCTTTGCACCGACAGCGGTAAGCTTGATGCCGGCGCCATCCAGCTGGACATAATCGCAATCATAGTGACTGCCGTTCTCCTGCGGGCGAATGTAGTCCTCGTGCTGCTGCCAGATGGTGGAACTGAAGTAGTCGTGGCTGGCAGCATGGTGCTTGTCGCAGTAGCTTTCCATCGGACCCATGCCGAAGTAACTGACGCGGGCCATTTCTTTTGGCAGGAACAGGCGCAGGCCAAAGCGCGGCAGTTCGGGGAATACCGTGTTGCGCTCAGCGTGCAGTGCCAGCGTTACTGCACCGCTGTTGGAAACCGTCCAGCAGACATCCAAATCAAGGAATTTCTGCAAGCTGATCGGTGCAATGCCGACTTTGGCGCGCAGAGTCACACCGCTGTCCGTCACCTGATATTCGGTGCGGTAGGCGTTGGTCATACAGTGGTCATAGCGGGCAGCCAGCCAATCCAGCTTCAGCTTGCGGTCATTGTCCGTAGGAGCACGCCAGATGTTGAACTCCATTTCCTTGTCCAACAGGACTGCATCCTCGTACTGCATCGCGGCGAACAGACCCGTCAGCTTATTAAAGTTGTAGGTGAAGTTCTTGCCGCGCAGCGTCAAATGGCGGTCCGTCTCCTGAACAGTGATTGTGCTGTTGGAAGGGGCATCACTCCACATAGCCAAGGTTTTCTGGTTGCGGCTGTCTTCGTTTTCCAGCAGGATTTCATCAAAACCCAGAAGATGATCTTCCGAACGCAAGGGCATGTCTTTTTTGCAATGGTAGAAGATTTTCAGGAAGCACTTGCCTTTATCGGGAATATGGACGGCCAACGGCAAGGCGTTTTCGCTGTGCGGCGGCAGGGTGAAACCGTCAGGGTAGGGGATGAAGCCGTTGTCGATGACCTCGCCGTCGCAGCTTACCTGATAGGTTAGTGCGGCATACTCGGTCAAATCAACAAAGTCCATGTAGTTATGCAGCGTGAGCATGCCGGATTCCCGGTCGTACTTCACAACACGCGCCGGGCGATAGACGTTCTTGAACTCCAACAGCCCGGTGTGCGGGCGGCGGTCGGGGTAGACCAGACCGTCCATGCAGAAATTGCCGTCATGCGGCCACTCATTGTGGTCGCCGCCGTAATAATAGATGCCGCGGCCGTCTGGCATCTTCCCTTTATAAATACCGTGGTCGCACCACTCCCACAGGAAACCGCCGACCAAGCCATCATGGCTCTGAATGAACTGGAAGTAATCCTCCAAATCGCCGGGGCCGTTGCCCATGCAGTGGCTGTACTCGCACATGATATAGGGTTTGTCCGGCTCGTTGTCCAGATATTCCTGAATGCTTTCGAGAGAAGGGTACATATTGCTGAACATATCAATGTTCGAGAAATCGTATTTACGGTTCTTGCTGCGGTACTGGGCGCTCTCGTAGTGGGTCAGGCGGCGGGGGTCAAAACTCTTTGTCCATGCCAGCGCTTCTTCGAACGTGCAGCCGTAGGCGCTCTCGTTGCCCATCGACCAGGTGATGACGCAGGGACGGTTCTTGTCACGCTCCACGCAGCGGCGGGTGCGGTCTACGGTGGCCTCGGTGAACTCCGGGTTGTCTGCGATGGGCTTGTTCCAGTTTTCAACGTGGTTGGGCCAGCTTTCGTTGCCCTCGCAATAGTATTCGGACGCACCGTGGCTCTCGTTGTCGGCTTCATCAATGACAAAGAAGCCGTACTGGTCGCAGAGCTGATAGAAGTAAGGCACATCCGGGTAATGGCTGGTGCGGATGGCATTAAAGTTGTGCTTTTTAATCATGAGCAGGTCTTTTTTCGTCTGCTCAAAGCCAACAGCATATCCCGTGACGGGGTCGGATTCGTGGCGGTTTACACCGTGGAACTTGATGGACTGGCCGTTGACATAAATCTGGTTGTTGGCAACATGAACCTCGCGGATGCCCACACGGTCCGTAATAGTCTCGTTGGGCGTGTCCAACACAAGGGTATATAAGTAGGGCTGCTCTGCGTTCCAGAGTGTCGGGTCAACAATGGTGATTTCTGCATGATAGGGGAATGCCGCATCATCCGGTGCTTCCACGGGCGTTACGCTGCCGACCATCGTGCCGGCTGCATCGTAGAGGGTGATGCGGGTGGCAACGGCGGAATCGTAGTAACGCAGGCGGACAGCAACCTCTGCGGTGCTGCCGTGGATGTCGGTGGTGATGAAATAGTCCTCGATGCACTGTTCCGGTCGGTGCAGCAGGTAGACATCACGGAAAATGCCGTTCATGCGGAACATATCCTGATCTTCCATGTAGCTGCCATCGCACCATTTCAGCACGAGGACCGCCAGATGGTTGGTGCCGTCCTGCAAAAACTTCGTTACATCGAACTCGCTTGTGGAATGGGCGACCTGACTGTACCCGACAAACTGACCGTTGAGCCAGACGTAGAAGCAGGAGGCAACGCCCTCAAAATTCAGAAATGCGCGCGGGGCAGCGGCATCCTTTTGGTAGGTGAAGTCGTAGAGGTAAGCGCCGCAGGGATTCTCTTTGGGAACATACGGCGGATCAGCGGGAAATGGATAACGGATGTTGGTGTACTGGTGGTGGTCGTAACCGTGGTTCTGCCACACGCTGGGGACCGGGATGCTGTCAAAAGCGGAGGCATCATAGCCGACCTCGTAGAAAGCATCCTGCAAGTCATAAATACTGGCGTAGTACCGAAATTTCCAGCTTCCGTTCAAAAGCTGGAAGCGATCCGAGGTCTCGCGGTGCTCGACTAAGGCATCGCTGCGCCGGGATGCCGGAATGTAATAGGCACGATTCGGCATGGTACCCACATGCAGTGTGTGCGGGTCCTCGTAATAGTGCGGAATAATCATCCATTCTCCTCCTGTGATTTATACAGTTCTGCTTGCGTTTCGTCTGAAATTATTATACAATTTCTATATACAATAAAACATAAACGGTATTGCACTAAATATGCACAAAATCAATGGCTTTTTGTAAAGTGAAGGTAAAATGGACGAAGCACCTCGCAATATTCACAAAAACAGGAGGAAATTTTTATGTACATTAACTCTGGATATCTGAACAATTCCCGTACAGATTTCAAAGACAACTCCACGCCGTTGGTGGTGGGCAGCTGTGGCACCTACCGGCTGAAAACGCGCCCCAAACTACCGACTTACTGGCAGAAAGGGCGCAGGGATTACCAGATTTTATATGTGGCAAACGGCAAGACGCATTTCTGGTTTGACGGCAAGGAAGAAATCGTCAGCGCGGGCCATATGGTGCTTTACAAGCCGGAAGAAATCCAAAAATATGTATATTATCTGGAAGATAACCCGGAAGTTTTCTGGATTCACTTCACAGGCAGCGATGTAAAGAACATACTGGCGTATCACGGCATCTCGCTCGATGAGCATGTGTTCTACTGCGGTGTGCTGCCGGATTACAAGGCGTTGTTCCGCAAAATCATTCAGGAGTTGCAGCTGTGCCGCTATGGGTACGAGGACTATATTGCATCGCTGTTCAATGATATTCTGCTGTTGGTGGACCGCCAACAGCATGAACAGAAAAAAGCCACCGGCGACGTCCAAGAGCAAATTGAACGCGCGGCGGCTTACTTCAACGAGAACTATAACACAAAGATCAGCATAGACGATTATGCGGAATCCCTGCACATCAGCACCAACTGGTTTATACACAATTTCAAACAGTACGCAGGTATGTCCCCGGCCCAGTACATCCTCTCCTTGCGCATGGTCAACGCCCAAAGCCTGTTGGAGCGGACGACCTACAACATCAAGGAAATTTCCGAAATCGTAGGGTATGAGAACCCGCTGTATTTCAGCAGGGTGTTTAAGAAAGAGATAGGGAAGTCACCGGCGCAGTATAGGAAAGAAATGATCCTTACTGAGGCAGTATAAGGCGCGACAGATTATCTGCTAATGAATGAGAGTATTATGATGGATAAAATTTCGGATGTGACACGGCAAGACATCATTGACGTTATCCGCAATGGATTTGTAGTGTCTTTTGACGAGCCACAATATGATAGTAGTAGCCGTGGTCGATGCCGATAATGATGCTCATGGGAAAAACCTTCTTTCTTTTCAAATCTTTCGGGAATCTATAATAAACGGCGGGGGAGAATATGTCTCCCTCGCCGAAATTTTCCTTCGGAAATTGCTGCGGTTTTGTCTGTCAAGACTGGCGATAGGCTCTCAAAACCGTACCGCCAGTGGTGAAAATTCACGCTGCAACAAAAAAGTGCATCCTGCTTTTCGGCAGGATGCGCGCAAAATCGCTTGTGGATATTTTCAGGCAAATGGGATAAATTTGGTACATTTTGCCACAAAATGGCCTGTTTTTTGCAACTTTATATCGTAGCTACGACACAAAATCAGCCGATAGGCTTCATCGTCGGGATTATATTTAGAATCACTTCACAATGCTTCGTGATGCTTTACTATCACGGCTTTGTGTGATTTCCAAATATTCGTGACCCTTCGTGATTATCCAGTAATCACTCTCTAATTGCTGTCATTTTGATGTCAGTAGTGAATTTTTGCTGTCAATAGAAGTACTCAGTAGAGCACTTCTTCGCTGATTAAAAAACATCCAGTGTTGCAGCCAATCGTTCAAACGATTCCTGCTTTTTTTCTTCGGTTGCTTCGGCATAAATGTCCATCGTTGTCTGAATGTCTTTATGCCCCATGACCGATTGGATGACCTTTAAATTGGTCTCTTTTTCGCAAAGCCTTGTACAGAAAGTATGGCGCAAATGGTGTGCCGAAAAGTCTGGAAGCAAAACCGCCTCCCGGCGCTGTTTCTTTGCTGCCACTTCCTCGCCCGCATTGTAATCTGCAATGATGCGCTTGATAGCACGATTTACACACTGTGGATTAGGAACATTACCATAACGGTTACAAAAGATAAAGCCCGTCATTCCATCGATTTCAGTATCGTCCAGGCCGGATTCCACTTGTTCTTCCTGCATCATTTCAAAGGCATCTTTCACGGTATCAAGCATCGGGACTGTCCGAATGCCAGCTTCCGTTTTAGGCTTTGAAATGTGCAAAACAGAATCTATTATGTCTATGATGCAGACAGCAATACCCTATACGAAACAGAAGGAAGTTCTGGCCCTGCGGAGAGTATTCCTGCTAATCTCCCAATAGATAAGCTATTAGCTGTCCCGAAGGGAACTCTTGTTGATGAAACCGAAGACGCTGGCGGTCTGACATGGTACCCCGATGAAGGCACACCATATGCAATAGCCTCCCGTGCTGGCACATTAGTTACCAATTTTGTATATCAGGCTGCCGCAATGTCAACAGATAAACTGATTGCGGTTCAAAACGGAACTGGTAACTGGGGGTATGTTAATGAGACCGGCGAGGAAGTAATTCCTTGTGAGTACCGTCCTATTCTGCATTACGGACACACCGAACTCAGCTATCCTGCACCTGAACTGTTTGGCTTTGTCGTGCTCCAAGATGAAAGCGGGCAGTACCTTGTGAAAGACGTTGTAGGCAAAACGCTCATTCGTGCAGGGCAGTACGAAAAACTGGCTCCCTCGTTACAGCAGAATTGCTTCTGGGCACAACAAAGTGGTATGTGGGGATTACTTGATTTGTCTGCTTTCTTATAAAGCTGTTCTGCGAAGTTTAGCTCTACTCATAAACGGGTTTGGCAAACCACAAAATACCTTTGAGGCAAGCCAGCGGCGTCAAAGAGGGAAACGGCGGGGAAGTGCCGCCCAGCATACCGCCGTTTTTCCGCCAGGCGGCATAGTTGCCGATGAACTGCGTCAAGTAGCCGCAGGCATAGAGAAGCAACGCGACTGCTAATAGAATTTGAGTACGCTTTTGAGGTGGCTTCATTGATTAGAGAAGAACCTCCTCTCGAACTCAGCAAAGTCGATGGTCTGCAATTCGACCTTGTCGCCGCAGAGAGACCGCAGCGCGTCTGCCTGAAAATCAAAGCAGAGGAAGGCTCCCTTCATTTGCAATAGCTCCAAAGCAGACAAGAAGCGAAACATACGCGGCAAATCCGGCAGATAGCAGAATAGAATCGGTGCGCCTGCAGCTGTGCGAGCATTATTCTCGATGAAAGCATTGCGGCAAGGTGGCTGGAGTTCTTGCAACAGCGTGGCGTTTAGTTGCCCGATGACATCCGGGCGACAGAGCAGCCACAACAGCGTCTCGCCGTGGTAGTCATTGGTGAGAAAGTAGAAATGTTCGTAGCCTTCGCCAAAAAGGAAGTGTTCTTTCTTGTAGGTCTTTGCATCTTTCAGCAGAGTAGTCATCACTGCCCACTGATCGGACAGCAGGATGCCATCAGGCGTGTGACTTGCGCCAGTCCGCATATAGCGGATATTTTGCAGCATGATTTTTCCCCGCTGTTCGATTTGCGTGTCAAA
>ERZ780144.3589-NODE-3589-length-11048-cov-11.689985_pt1 | contig 11048 bp, 7 predicted proteins | sample MGYA00511380_ERZ780144 | MGnify/ENA primary metagenome ERZ780144 (study PRJEB29588, sample SAMEA1965858) | human gut metagenome | biome: human gut; feature: human-associated habitat; material: faeces | place: Denmark | collected 2008/2010 ... | reverse complement strand
GAGCAGCAGATGCAGCCGGCGTTCAGCTCATTGATCTGGATGCCGGACTCCTTCAGGAAGCCGCCGTCGATGCCGATCTCACCGAACTCGTTCTCGATCAGAACGACCTGCTGGCCGGCAAAGGCCTCCTTGATGAGTTTTTTGATCAGAGTGGTCTTGCCGGCGCCCAGGAAGCCGGAAAAAATATCAATTTTGGTCATAGTTTGAATGCCTCTTTCTTTGTTAGCAGACAGAGCCGCAGAGCGCTGGCCCGTAAAATCTTACATCTCTATTATAGCAAGCCTGTCAATGGGAAAACGGCCTTTTTCAAGAAAAAATTGTAACATTTTTTGCAATTTGGTTGCGTTTTCGCGTTTTGGACGACAAATAAGGGGAACCGGCGGCCCCGGCGGGCAGCGATTCGGCAAGGGGCAGGCTCCGGCAGAGGGACGGACGCCCCCGGACGGCAAGACCCCGCCAACGGACGGTCAACGACCGGCAGGCGGTCAGCCCCCGCAGGATGCAGGCGACACTGCGGCGGCTGTTGACAGCACGGCAACCGTGTTTGCGTCCGGAACAGCCGACACTCCCGCATTGCATTCTTTGCGCCGGAATGCTACAATATGCAGTAGCAAACCACCGCCGCCGGACGTTCTTCCGGCAAATATGAGAAAGAAGGCTTTTCTTATGAGCATGAATACAGTTCCCGAACGGCTGGCCGCCCTGCGTGCCGCCATGCAGGCAAACGGTGTGGACGTGTACCTGATCCCGGTGGGCGACCCCCACTCCAGCGAGTACCTGCCCGACCACTACACCTCCCTGACCTACTTCTCCGGCTTCCATGGTGAAAACTCCAACTTCGTGGTCACCATGACCGAGAGTGCTGTCTGGGCCGACGGCCGTTACTTTGTGCAGGCCGAGAAGGAGATCGCAGGCACCGAGATCCAGCTGATGAAGATGGGTGAGCCGGGCGTGCCCACCGTGGAGGAATACTGCGCCAAGGTGGTGCCTGAGGGCGGCAAGCTGGGCCTGTGCGGTCTGACCGCCAGCTGCGCGCTGGTGAACAGCGTGAAGAAGGCGCTGGAAACCAAGAACGCCGCCATCCAGACCCTGTTCCTGGAGGATGAGCTGTGGACCGAGGGCCGCCCGGCTCTGCCCGCTACCCCGGCCTGGATCCTGCCCAAGGAATACGCAGGCTTCTCCCCCGCCGAAAAGCTGGGCCAGCTGCGTGCAAAGCTGGCCGAGTTGGGCTGCACCGCCCAGCTGGTGGGCAAGCTGGACAACCTTGCCTGGCTGCTGAACCTGCGCGCCATGGACATCGAGTGCACCCCCTACGCCATGGCCTACTGCTATGTCACCCCGGACCGCGCCGTGCTGTTCATCCACACCGCCCGCGTGACCCCGGAGGCAAAGGCGGAACTGGAAGCCAACGGTGTGACCCTGGCCGAGTACGACAGTGTGCTGGACTTCATGGCCGCTGAGACCGAGCCCCAGACCGTGCTGGCAGAAAGCGCCACCGTGAACTATGCCGTGTACCAGGTGCTGGAGAACAACGCCGCCCTCACCGTGAAGGACCTGGCCGACCCGCTGCTGCCCATGAAGGGCGTGAAGAACGAAGTGGAGCTGACCCACGACAAGGAAGCCCACCTGCGCGACGCTGTGGCGATGGTGCGGTTCCAGATCGAGCTGGAAAAGCGTCTGGAAGCCGGCGAAGAGCTGACCGAGCTGACCGTGGACGAGATCCTGCACAAGTACCGCAGCACCACGGATAAGTTCATCGTGGAAAGCTTTGGCACCATTGCGGCCTACGGCGGCAACGCAGCCATGATGCACTACCACGCCACCCCGGAGGACCACGCAAAGCTCCAGCGCAAGGGCTTTTTGCTGGTGGACAGCGGTGCCACTTACATGGACGGCACCACCGACATCACCCGCACCTACCCGCTGGGTGAGCTGACCGAGGACGAGCGCCTGTTCTACACCTGGACTTTACAGTGCCACATCGACATCGCCCGGGCTGTCTGGCTGGACTACTGCGACGGCCATATGCTGGACACCATCGCCCGTGAGCCGCTGTGGCGCCACCTCATCAACTACCGCTGCGGCACCGGCCACAGCGTCAGCTTTGTGGGCAACGTCCACGAAGGCCCCCACGCCCTGAACGGCCGCAACACCACCCTGATGCGCCCGGGCATGATCGTGACCGACGAGCCCGGCGTGTACGAGACCGATCTGGTGGGCATCCGCATCGAGAACGAGCTGGTGTGCGTGCACAAGGCCGACAACCAGTACGGCACCTTCCTGGGCTTTGAGCCGATCATGTTCGTGCCCATCGCCACTTCTCCCATCGTGCCCGGTGTGCTGACCAAGGACGAGCTGGACTGGCTGAACAACTACCACCGTCAGGTGTTCGAGAAGCTGGCACCCCGCCTGAACGACGAGGAACGCGAATGGCTGGCCAAGAAGTGCGCCGCCATCGGCTGCTGAGCACCCGGCCGCTGAACATCGCATAAAAAAGCGGGAAGCCGTGCCGGAGCGTGCAAGCTCCTGCGGCTTCCCGTTTGTTGTTTTTGCTTATTCTTTGGGGTCGCTGTCGTGCCGGGCCTTCCACTCGGCACTGCGTTCCTGCGCCGTTTCCCGCAGCTCCTCCCGCATGCCGTTCCAGCGCTCGCGCGCTTCGGCGGTGCGGGTCTGCACGTCCTCGCGGGCATCCTTCCAGTAGGCCTTGGCCTCGTCGATGACCTCCTTGAAGGGGCCGGAAGGGTAAGTGCTCTCCGCGATATCCACCAGGAATTTGTACAGCTGCGGGCGCACCTCCTCGTAGATGCCAAGCCGGGTGTACAGCTCGGTGTAGTAGTGGAACACCTGGATCTTGTTCTGCACCAGAGAGGCGGCGTTGATCTGGGTGTGGCAGATACTCTGGGGGTTCTGGACATAGTAGTACCCTGCCTCCGGGATGGACACCAGCACGTTGGCGTACTCCAGGTACTGCATATTGAACACCAGGTCCTCGGCCCACCGCACCTCGCTGGTAAACTGGATCTGGTGGTCCACCAGCAGGTCCCGGCGGTACAGCTTGTTCCACAGCACCCCGTAAAAATAAGAGGCAGGCTTGTCCATCAGATGCCGGGCAAACTCGTCCTGGGTGTAGACCCCGGCAGGCAGAAAGCCGTACTCCCGTACCTCCGGGGGCCGGGCCACGGTCATGACCCCCAGCTCGTCCTGGAGCTTGTCCAGCACCTGTTCCGGCTTGCTGGCCCCGGCGGGGATCACCATCTTGTAGGGCGCGATGACCAGGTCGGCGTTGTTCTGTTCGGCAGCAGTGACCAGATGCTCGGTGAAGTCCGGGTCGATATAGTCGTCGCTGTCCACGAACTGCACATACTTGCCGCTGGCCAGCTTCAGGCCCAGGTTGCGGGTGTCGGACACGCCGGAGTTGGCCTTGTCCACCAGCACGATGCGCTCGTCCTTTGCGCGGAACGCTTCGCACACGGGCAGGCTCTGATCCTTGGAGCCATCGTTCAGCACGATGACCTCGATGTTCTGCCAGCTCTGGGCGCAGATGCTCTCCAGACAGCGGGCGATGTGGTTCTGGGCGTTGTACACGGGCAGAATGATGCTGACAAGGGGCTTTGACATGGCGGCGTCTCCTTTGTTGTTTTTTGATTACTATACCCCCGCACCGCGCAAAATGCAAGGGCGGGTTTGAAGAGGAGGGATCCTGTGATCTTTCACATTGCGGTGTGCAGCCCGGACGCGGGCCTGCGCAGCGGGCTGGAACGCCAGTGCATGGAATTTTTTGCCCGGCGAGCGGACGCCTGCATCGTGGAACACCTGCCGGACACCGACGCCCTGCTGCGGAAGGACGGGGAGGGCGTGCGGTACGACCTGTACCTGCTGGAGCTTTCCGGCTCGGCTACGCCGGTGGGGCTGGCGGCTGCCGGGGAGCTGCGCCGCCGGGGCCGCCGGGCCCCGCTGGCCTTTGTGGCCCGCACCACGGCCCACGCTTACAGCGCCTACAAGGTGGATGCGCTGCAATATCTGCTGCTGCCGGTGCGCCAGCGGGAGCTTTCGGCCCTGCTGGCCCGCGCCACCGAGCCGGAATACGGCCCGTCCGTCACGGTGAACACCGCCGAGGGCCTGCGGGCGCTGCCCTATGCGGGCATCGAATATCTGGAGTGCACCCACCACATCGTGCACTTCCACCTCACCAGCGGGGAGGACGTGCCCACCCTGTCGCTGCGGGTGCCGTTTTCTGCGGTGGCACAGCCTCTGCTGGCGGATGGGCGCTTTTTGCAGCCCCACCGCTCCTATGTGGTCAATCTGGCCGAGGCGGACCTGCTTTCTGCCGGGGAGCTGCGCATGCGCAGCGGGGCCCGCATCTCCATCCCCCGCGGGCGGGAGGGTGCCGTGCGGGACGCCTTCCAGCAATGGGTGCAGCAGCAGAAATACAGCCTGAAATAACAGCACGCCGGTGCTCCCACAGCGGGAACACCGGCGTGTTTTTTTTTTGCGGAAAAATTTCTCAGATCTTTGTCCAGTCCAGTGCGGTCCAGTCCGGCAGGAACTGGTCGCACACCTGCGCCATGGCAGGGGCATCGGCGGCACTGGCGGCGTCCTGCACGCCCAGCACGGTGAACCCGGCCTTGTGGGCAGTGGAAGCGGCGTAAATGGCGTCCTCGCACACGGCGCAGGCGGCGGGGTCGGCCCCGCCCAGCCGGTGCATGCACTCGAAGAACACCTCCGGGCGGCTCTTGTGCAGCACGCCCTGCGCCTCCACGATGAAGGAAAAATAGTCCGCGATGCCCAGCCGGGTGAGCACGGTGCGGCACTGGTCGGACCAGGTGTTGGAGCACAGGCACAGCCGGGCCCCCTCGGCCTGCAGCTTTGCCAGCAGGGTGCGCACACCGGGCTTCAGGTCCACCGTTTCGTACAGCTGGGCGATCACGTCCCGCATCACGTCGTAATATTCCGCCTCGGTCAGGGGCAGGTCGTATTCTCGGATGAGGTAGCGGGCACCGTCGGCCATGCCCATGGTCAGCAGCACGTCGTTCAGGTCTGCTTTGGGCGTGCGGCCATAGCGCTGCAGCAGCGCCAGCGGGGCACCCCGCCACACCACGGTCATGCTGTCGGTGAGGGTGCCGTCCATATCAAAGATCCATTGCTTGCAGCGCATGGGGCAAAGTTCCTCCTTCAAGATGATTCCTGCCCAGTATACCACGGATCTTAGCCGTATAAAAGCCGTGAGGAACCAAAAAACGGGGAGAAATTTTCCGGAAAATATGGTATAATTTCAGCAAAGACAGACAGGGAGGCAGGCAGTATGGAAAACCAAACCACTCCGTGCAAAGCGCTGGTGCTGGCCGGCGGCGGAGCACGCGGCAGCTATCAGGTGGGCGTGTGGAAGGCTCTGATGGAGCTGGACTGGCACCCGCAGATCATCACCGGCACCAGTGTGGGCAGCCTGAACGGTGCCATGTTCGTGCTGGACCTGTACGAGGTGGCGCGGGATATGTGGCTGACCATCCGCAGCAAGGACGTGATGGAGCTGCCCGAAGAAAACGCCGACCTGTCGGCCCTGCACAGTTTTCTGCGCAGCGTGGTGAAGGCCGGCGGTATGGACGTCTCGCCGCTGGAAGAGATCGTGGAACGGGTGCTGGACGAGGACGCGCTGCGCCGCGCCAACATCCGCTTTGGCCTTGTCACGGTGGAGCAGCGGGGCCTGAAGCCCCGGGAGCTGACGCTGGACGAGATCCCGCAGGGCCGCGTGAAGGATTACCTCATGGCCTCGGCGGCCTGCTTCCCTGCCCTGCGGGCGCGGGAGATCGACGGGGTCAAGTTCCTGGACGGCGGCTACAGCGACAACATGCCCACCGGCCTTGCCAAAAAGATGGGGGCTGACGAGCTGGTGTGCGTGGATCTGGAGGGGGTGGGCATCACCCGCCCCAACCTCACCGGTCTGCCCACCACCATGGTGCGCAGCTACTGGGAGCTGGGCGACATCCTGCACTTTGACCCCGATACCGCCCGCCGCAATGTGGAGCTGGGTTATTACGACACCCTGCGGGCCTTTGGCCGGGTGCGGGGCTGCGCCTATGCCGTGGACAACGGCCCGGACAGCAGCGCCGATGCTGCCGCGTTCCGGGCACGGTTCGACGCGGTGCAGAAGGCCGTGCGGGAGAAATACCCCGTGACCCTTACCGCAGACGCGGCCCTGCTGCTGGCCCGGATGAAGGACGCCGAGCTTGCCCCGCTGGAAGCCGTGGCCGAGGACGTGGGGGTAGACCCCACGGTGTACTACACCACCCGGACGCTGGGGCAGGCGTTTCTGGACAAATGCGACCGTGCGCGCATGGCCGGGTTCGCCCCGTTGTTTGCAGGCAGCGCGGACGCGGGCCGGGCGGCGCTGGCAGCCCTGCTGCCCAATACATTCTTGCAGGCGCTGGTCTGGCAGGCCCTGACCGCGCCGGAACTGCCGGAGGTGACCGAACATGAAGATCTGTAAAGGTGTTTCTGCGTCCCCGGGCCTTGTGCTGGGGCAGGTGAGCCGGTTGGAACGCCATGTGGAAACGTTCAGCACCGGGCCCTTTGACCCGGAACGGGAGCTGCGCCAGCTGGAAGATGCGGTGCGCACCGCCCAGAGCGAGCTGGACTCCATGGCAGAGCGGGCCGCTTCCACCGAGCAGGCCATCCTGCAGTTCCAGAGCATGATGCTGGACGACGAAGGCATGATGAACGAGGTGCGGTTCTGCATCAAGGCAGGCATCAGCGCCGCTGCCGCCATGGACAAGGTGGGCCAGCGTTACGCCGACCAGCTGGCCAACATGAAGGACAACCCCTACATGCAGCTGCGCAGCGTGGACATTCTGGACGCCACCAGCCGGGTGATCAACATTCTGGGCAACCGGCCCCGCATGTGGCTGGCACTGGACCACCCGGTGATCCTGGCCGCCGACCGCCTGATGCCCACCGACCTGTTCAGTGTGCCCTCCGGCATGATCCTGGGCGTCGTCACCACCGAGGGCAGCGGCCAGAGCCATGCCGCCATCATTGCCCGGGCCATGAACATCCCCGGCATCGTGCAGGTGGGAGCGGATTTTCTGGAGGATTGCGACGGCCGCACGGTGATTCTGGATGCCACCAAGGGCGAATGCATCCTGGACCCGGACGCTGTGGCCCGCCAGCAGGCCGAGGCCCGCATCTGTGAGCTGCAGCGTGAAAACGAAGAAATGCGGGTGCTGGGCCGCCAGCCCGGCTACACCCGGGACGGCGCAGCCTTTGAGCTGCTGGCCAACTGCTTTGGCCCGGAGGACATCGACACCGCCATGCAGTCCGGTGCCCGGGGCGTGGGCCTGCTGCGCAGCAGCTACATGATGCTGCCCGGCCGCATTCTGGACGAGCAGGAACAGTTCTATTTCTATTCCTCCTGTCTGGCCGCAGCACAGGGCTGCCCTGTGACCGTGCGCACCTTCGATTTTGGCGCCGACCGCACCATGGCGGACGCCTATCAGGGGGTGCAGTCCTCCAAGCTGGGGCTGCGGGGCATCCGCAACAGCCTGCGCCAGCCCCGCCAGTTTGAGACCCAGATCTGTGCCCTGCTGCGTGCAGCGGCCCGCGGCCCGCTGCGGGTGATGTTCCCCATGGTGACCGATGTGGAGGACTGGGACGCCGCCATGCACATCGTGGAGCACTGCCGCCAGAGCCTGCGGGAGCGGGGCGTGCCCTTCAACGAAAAGACCCCCTTCGGTGTCATGCTCAGCGTGCCGTCGGCCTGCCTGACCGCGGAGGAATTCGTGGCCCACGGGTGCGATTTTCTGGTCATCGGCACCAACGACCTGACCCAGTACACCCACGCCGCCGACCGGGAGCTGGCCAGTGCGGAGCGGTATTACCGCCCCGCCAGCACGGCCATGAAAAAGCTCATCACCATGGTCATGGAGGCGGCAAAGGCCGGCAGCGTGCCGGTGACCATCTGCGGCCTTGCCGTGGGCAATCCGGTGAATACGGTGCAGTATCTGCAGATGGGCCTGCGCAGCTTCTCGGTGAGCCCGCAGAACCTGCTGAGTACCAAAAAGGCTCTGCTGGAAGCCGACGCCCACCCGGACGACACCGAGCTGGAATAAAGCGATAAAAGAAAGGGGCTGCTGCACGCTGTGCAGCAGCCCCCTTTGTTTGGGGAACCTGCCGTGCAGCTTGCGGAACGCACAGCAGGAGGAGATGGCTTTTATAAAAATGGTTTCTCAGTTCATGCGGCGGCTCTTGCGGTTCAGCACAAAGCCTGCGGCCAGCAGGAACAGACCGCTCAGGGCGCTGCCCACCACTGCCAGCCAGTTTGCACCGGTCTGGGGCAGGGCGGCGGCAGCTGTGGCAGCAGCTTCCGGCTTTGCGTCCTGCACGACGTTCTGGGCAGCCGCAGGGGTCACAGCGGCATCTGCCGGGGCAGTGTCAGCCTGCACGGCGTCCGGGGTCACGGCGGGGTCTGCCGGGGTCACCTCCGGGACGTCCGGGGTGTCGGGCGTGTCCGGCTTGTTGGGGGTATCCGGCTTGTTGGGCGTGTCCGGCGTGTCGGGGGTGCTGGGCGTGTCCGGTTCACTGGGTTCCGGGGTCAGCTTGGGCAGCACCACATGTTTGGTCTGCCCGCACTTGTCGATGGAGCAGATGTAGTCGGCATAGCCTTCCTTTTCGGTAGTAGGCTCTACGACTTCGCCCACCAGCTTCCAGTCGTGCAGGTCCTCGTCCTTCAGGTCGCTGGTGTCAATGTTGGGGTTCTCGTCCATGTATGTGCGGTTGTGGACGGTCTGGTAAAGGGTGCCGAGGTTGTAACCGGTCAAATCCCCCTCATATTTGCTGAAAGGACCATATCCCGTAGTAGTATACGAACCGTGGTTATACATCCGGACAATGACGCTGCCATCTTCGCCGAAGGGAGATTTTCCGTCTTTGTCATAGCCGATGATATCGGCAGCACCATTACCGGTACTGATGGCGCTTTCCTGATCCAGCCAGCAGGACGCATTGACGGTGGTGTTGCCCGTGGTGCCGTTGATGGTAACGGTGACATCCTGCACTTTGTCGGAGTTGCCGCCGCCGATGGCAGATACAAGATTTTTGTAGCAGTCTCCATCCCAGTAATCAATGCTGGATTGTCCGCCAATAGCAGTTACCGTACCACCGGTAATGGTGACCGTTGTTTTCCCCTGCTCGGAAGAAGCTCCGTTTCCGATCGCTGCTGCTCTGTAGGAGCCGACAGCCATCACCTCAGCGTTTTCGGAGATGGTGACGCTGGTATCCACTAATTCCGGATGGTTGCCCCAGCACGAGCAATCATAGCCGGAACCGATCCCGGCACCGTCGTTAGCGCCCATGGCGAAGACCTTCGCGTTGCCGGAAATTTCCACAGAGCCGCCGCGGTAAGGGCCACCGCCAATTCCGGCACCCTGATTTCCGCCGTAGGCGGTCACATCGGCATGGTCGGTAATGCGGATGTTTTTGCCTACGCCGTCGTCACCGCCGCCGATGCCGGCACCGCCGGAGTTTGAACCGGTTGCAGCGACCTTGGCGTTGCCGGAAATGGTGATGTTGGTGGCATTGCCGTAGTCACCGCCACCGATCCCGGCTGCATAGTAGCCGCCCGCAGCAGTCACATCAGCATTGCCGGTGATGGTGATATTGGTGGCATTGCCGTGACCAGTAGCGCCGCCGATGCCGGCACCGCCTTGTTCCGTCTGAGGATACTCCTTATTCGTCTCGATGAGGGATCCCGCCTTGATCTGACCGCCTGTTATGGTGATATCGGAAGTACCGGCACAGGCATCCGATTCTTCTCCATCCTTCTTTCTGCGCCCGCCAATGCCAGCACCGTCATAGCCACCGGCAGCTATTAAGGTGCCGGTGTCGCCGCCGGTGGAATAGCCGGACTCGTCTTTTTCTTTTTCGGTGCGGTTGTCGTTGTTCAGATCATCCTTGATGGTCAGGGAACCATGACTTACATCATCGGCTTTTTCCAGACCTGCATGATAGTGTCCGCTGATAAGAGTATTATCCCCGTTCAGTTCGATTTCGGTATCGCCTTCCCCTTTGATGGTCATTGCGGCAGATCCGCTGCTCCACTTGTCTTTTTGGATATTCACATCCTGCAAGGTCACATCGGTGGTCTGATCTTTCGCCGTATCCACTGTGATGGTATTTTCGGTCGGGTTGCCGTAGCTGGTGATGGTGACGCCGGTATCGTCTGGGTGCTCGTTTAAAATCTCGTTGTTCTTGTTTCGGGCGAAGCCGTCCTCCTGTTTATCGTCCTTCTGCGTCACATAGGTGATGCCGTCCTCTTTGGTCTGTACCGTCACACTGCCCTTGTTCAAATCGTAAGTGTCCGCAAAGGCTGCTGTGGCGATGGAAGAGACCATGGCCACCAGAGCCGCTGTGGACAGCACCCGCAAGGCAAGCTGTTTTTTCACATTTTTCCGCATTGCAAAACCCTCCAAACAAAAAAACTTACAGAGACGTGACCGTTACCGGGAACGATGCCGAAAACCGGCAAAACCCGGAACTTCAGGGCAGAAAATCACATAGCTGTGCATTTTCATGCCCGGCGTCTCTTTGCGGCACAAGTATAGTGCTGTGCCGTGGAGAATGTCAAGACAAAACGCTGAATTTTCTGGGGGGGGGTATGCAATTTTGTGGAACGAGCACAAAATAAGCCGAAAATTTGCGACAGAATAACAGGGCAAACCTGCACAAAAATCCGGGAGATCTTTATACGGGGCAAAAAATAAAAAACGGGCCCGGGAAAGCCCGCAGACTTTCCCGAACCCGTAGGTCAGAATTTTTCGTTTATGGAAGGTGCGCCGCCCGGAGCCCCGGTTATTCCAGATTGCCGGTCAGGGTCATCACGGCGGCAAGCACGGCCAGCGGGGCGGTCTCGCACCGCAGGATGCGGGGGCCAAGGCCAACCGTTTTGGCTCCGGCTTTGGCGGCCATTTCGGCCTCCTCGGCGGCAAAGCCGCCCTCTGCACCGGTCACGATGGCGATCTTCCGCTTTTTGCCGTCGGCGGGTGCTGCCTCGGCCAGCA
>ERZ780144.3586-NODE-3586-length-11064-cov-2.315469_pt1 | contig 11064 bp, 8 predicted proteins | sample MGYA00511380_ERZ780144 | MGnify/ENA primary metagenome ERZ780144 (study PRJEB29588, sample SAMEA1965858) | human gut metagenome | biome: human gut; feature: human-associated habitat; material: faeces | place: Denmark | collected 2008/2010 ... | reverse complement strand
GATCACCATGGGGATGTGCTTTTGGTTGAACACGATGCAGTGTTCGTTGTAGTAGCCGTAAGGGGAATACTGAAATGCCCAGGGTTCGCCGTGTACCTGAATCGGAATGGGACGGAGATTCTGCCGTGCCGGGTGCGTCAGCGTTCCGGCAAAGCCGGTGTTTTCGATGCAGAGCTGACACGCCGGATACTTGGTCTGGGGCTGGTTCTTGGCGGCGGCAATGTCTCTGGGATCTTTTTCCGGCTTGGACCGGTTGATGGTGATATCCAGCGTGCCGTAATCGCAGTCATACGTCCAGCGCATATCCTTGGCAATCCGTCCGGCACGGACATAGTTGGTGTCCTTGCTGTACTGATAGTACCAGTCGGTCGCCTCCTCCGGACTCTTGTGGTATGCGGTGAAAAATGCACGGTTTACGGTGTGCGGCATATCGGTCAGCAGTCCCATGATGCGGGTGTCGAACAGATCCCGTGCTGCGTTGGAATCCGCAATGATGCCGTTTTCTGTGGCATAGGAGACCAGTTTGTCCAGAATCTCGTCGATCGAGGGCAGGACCTCCGGCAGCGCCGGTGTTTCCCAGGAAGAGAGCCGGAGCAGATCCATCAGCTGATTGCGCAGGAAAATGCTGTCCTCTTCCGTCACCAGCTCTTTTGCAATGCCGTACTGGATCAGTTCCTGAATGCTTTGTTCGATCATCAGTGTTCCCTCCTGTTATGCAAGATACAGTTCCTTGACAGCCGCTTCGCCGCTGCCCTGGAAGAACAGATACAGCGGATGCTTGCCGTCAGCGATTTGCAGGGCGGTTCTGACCTCGCTCCATGTCTCCGCCGGCGTTACCGGAATTTCAGCTACGATATTTTTGCAGCCGATGTCATCCGATACCACGAACTTACCGCTGCACGTGCCACGGTACTGAATGCCGATCTCCTTTGCGCCGGAAAACTGGAAATACTTGTAGCCCAGCATGGTGCCGTCTTGGATCTCGCCCACAAAGCGATCCTCGCCGCAGTTTGTCACGTTTGGGAAACTATCGGTGTAGATCTTGTTGGAACCGTGGGGCATATGACCGTTGGTGATGTTGCAGGCGATCACTGCCGGATAAGTTCCCTTTCCCTCCAGCGGCTTGCCGTTGAGACCGCAGGAGGTTATCTCTACCTGGGGGATGCTGCCGTCCGGCAGAATGGTGATGGGTTCTGCACACGCCTGGCGGCTGTAGTCGGATTTGTGAGTCAGACGGTGATAGAAAACGTACCACTGACCATTGATGTTTTCGATGCTGCCGTGGGTCGTTCCGGTCATGTTCAGGCGGTCTTTTTCCGCTCTGCCCTGGTATCCCACATCGCCGTTGGAAACGATCGTGCCGCCAAAGACAAAGTCACGGTCGGGATAGTCGCTGGTGGCATAGCACAGCTCGTGGTTCTGCCAGGAGGAATAGATGAAGTAATACTTTTCGCCTATCTTGCGGATAGAGCTTGCCTCAAAGAACGGATGCGCCGCAAAGCTGGTGCCGGTGACATCTGCCGGGATAATGTGTCTCGGCTCGCTGGTGACAGTCATCATGTCGTCGCCTACGGTAACTGTGCAGGGTCCCATCACACTGCCCTCGGTGTCCAGAACTTCGTTGCGGCTCTTGTGATAGCGCTGCATAACGGTCTGGATCAGATCTTCCTTGTTCCGGAAATCCTTGTCCAGCTGTTCGTCCGACCATGTGCCGTAGTAGATGCGGATGGTGCCGTTGTCGTTGATAACGCCCGGGTCAAAGCAGACATACTTCAGCATAGGGCTGCCGTCCGGATAGCGGACGAAACCCAGATAGCGGAACGGACCAGCCGGAGAGTCACTGACAGCCACGCTGATCGGACCGTTGTAGCCGCCGAAGCCGGCTCTGCCGGACATACAATAATAAAGGTAGAATCTGCCGTCGTTGCCCTGTACCACATCCGGGGCATACATGAATTTGCGGTCTGTGGGGTATGCCGGATCCTGGTCGGCACGATAGATCGTACCCTCACAGCGCCAGTCGGAAAGGTCGGTCACCGGTGCAGAATATGTGGTGTAGTCCAGCATACAGAAGGTCTCGCCGCCTTCTTTGTCGTGTGAGCCATAGATGTATACACGGTCGCCGAATACGTGCGGCTCACCGTCCGGAATACATTCATACAGGGGAAGATACGGGTTGTAAACTTGTTGTTTCATAAGCGTTCCTTTCTATCGCCGACCTGCATCAGAACCTGTGCAGAATCATATTTGTTTGCTTAAGAGTCTGTTTCGTATCTTTTTTGGAACGTCTTTTCGGCAGATTTTGCCGCTGACTGCGTCAAAAATCCTTGCCATACGATAGTATGCCTGCGGATTTTTTCCTTGTCACCGACAAAATCATGCTCGAAAATCCGCACATAAAAAATACGAACCAAACTCTAAGTTCATTATAGGGTATTTTACAACATCTGTCAATAGCGTTTTTCCTTAAAAAAGTAAGGGAACGTTTCATAAATATGGTGCGTTTGCCGGAGAATGTGAAATCGTTTCACCATTGCGAAGCAATCGTTCAATTGTCGAAAATTCGACAAGCAGTTTTATTGTATTTGAAAAACTGCCGTGGTATAATAAAACTATGAAATCGAAGAAATCGAAAAAACAGATACCAGAGGAGGGAATCTGAAATGGATTTTACTGCACATATCCGGGAATCGGATGGCATGGAACAGTCCGTCACCGAACACTGCCGAAATGTGGCGGCGCTGGCGGAATCATACGGGGAATCCGTGGGGCTGGGAAAGCTGGCAAGACTACAGGGAATCTTTCACGATGCCGGAAAGCTGAACCGGGATTTCTATGCGTACATCCACGGAGACAGCCGCTTTCATCGTGGTGAGATCGACCACTGCTATGCCGGGGCAAAGTATCTCTGCGCCTTTTCAGACCGGCACTTTCCGGATCAGGAGATGCCGTACCGCACCTCCCGTCTGATCGCTCGGACGATTCTGTCACACCACGGACTCCACGACTGGCTGACGGAGAGCGGAGACGACTACTTCCGAATCCGCAACGCCAAGGTGGAACGCTATGAGGAGATCGAGCCGAATCTGGATGCGATGCTTGCGGAAATGGGATATTCGGAAGCATCACTGAAAGCACTGCTGGAGGATGCCAGTGAAGAGTTTGCGGCAGTGTACCGCAGGATCAAGGAACTGCGCAGTGAAAACCGCAAGGCGTTTGATGCAGGAAACAAAGCGGAAAAGCAGAACCGCAGGACAGAATTCACGTTTTATCTGGGGATGTTGGAACGCCTTTTGCAGTCGATTCTGATGGATGCCGACTGTGTGGACACCGCTGACTTCATGAATGATTGTCAGACGGAAAAGCATTATGATGCGGCGCAGGTCTGGGAACGGATGGAGCTGGCGATGCAGCGAAAGCTGGACGGATTTTCCGGCAGGACGGATGCGATTTCCCGACAGCGGCAGGATATTTCCCGGCGCTGTGCAGAATTTGCGGCGCATCCGGTGGGAATCTGCCGTCTGATCGTTCCCACCGGCGGCGGAAAAACCCTGTCATCTCTGCGATTTGCCATTCGCTATGCAATGCGTCCGGAAAACGGCATCGAGAAAATCGTGTACACAGCGCCGTTTATGTCCATTCTCGAACAGAACAGCCAGGATTTCCGGGAAATTTCCGGGGCGGAGAATTTTCTGGAGCATCACTCCAACGTGGTCTTTGATGACAGCGAGGAAGGGGAAGAGGAACTGCGCAAGTATGAGCTGCGCACGGAAAAATGGGATGTGCCGGTTCTTGCCACGACGCAGGTGCAGTTTTTGCAGGCACTGTTTGACGGCAAGAACACTTCGGTGCGCCGGATGCACCGGCTTTGCCGTGCGGTGCTGCTCATCGACGAGGTGCAGTCCGTTCCGCTGAAATGTACCTATCTGTTCAACCTGGCGATGAACTTTCTGTCCCGTATCTGCGGCTGTGCAGTGGTGCTTTGTTCGGCGACACAACCACTGCTGGAAAAGCAGAAATATCCCATTTTGCTGGATGCACAGGAGAGCATGACCGGAGACTATCATGAGGACTTTTCTGTATTTCAGCGGACGAAACTGGAATATCTCACGGACAGCTATGACAATGCACAGGCGGCGAATTTCTGCTGCGAACAGTTCAAGGTGCATCGCAGTGTTCTCATGGTTGTCAATACCCGGAAAACCGCAGCTGACCTGTACCGCCGTCTCAAAGAACGGGTGGAGGACGGAGAAGAGAATGTCCATCTGATTCACCTCAGCACCAATATGTGTCCGGCACACCGGGAGAACGCCATCCGGGAAATGCGGAAGTATTTGCAGGACGGGGAAAGCGTCATCTGTGTGACTACCCAGCTGATTGAGGCAGGGGTGGACATTTCCTTTGGCTGCGTGGTGCGTTCTAAGGCTGGATTATCCAATGCGGCGCAGGCGGCAGGACGGTGCAACCGGCACGGGGAAATGAGAAAGATCTGTCCGGTGTATCTGATGAAACTGACAGAGGAAAACATTGACCGGCTGAAGGAAATCGTCTCTGCGCAGAATGTGACCAGCGCTGTCTGGGATTCTCTCTGTATGCAGCAGAAAGAGAAGGAGACTGATCTGCTGTCCGTGGAGACCCTGTCCCAGTATTTCCAGAAACTCTACCAGGAGAATCAAAAGGAACTGTCCTTTCCGCAGTCCGAAAACGACCAGGATCTGCTGAAACTGCTTTCCACCGACAGCAAACGGGCAGAACTGGGAAAAGGAAACCGCTCCAAATATGACAAGTTTTCCCTACAGGCGTTTGCCACAGCTGGAAAAGCGTTTCATGTAATTGAGGATGCCGGAGAAAGCGTGATTGTGCCGTATGATGAAGATGCCGGGCAGATGATCCGGGATCTGAACGGCGACCTGGAATTCGGACAGATGCAGAAACTGCTGCGGTCGGTGCAAAAGTATACGGTTTCAGTTTACGCCGGGGACAAACGGAAACTGGCAGAGGCAGGCGCACTCTGTACGCTGCATTGCGGAGCGCTGGCACTGGAAGAGAACTTCTATGACAAGACAGCGCTGGGACTGCTGACAGAGGGACAGGAACGTCCGTTTTTGGATTTATGATGTACAGAAAATATTGGAATTTTTGTCGAATATTGTCGAATCGACTATAAATCCATCTAAAATTGTTGACGATTATGTAAAGATGTGATATAATTGAATTGTAATTCCGGAAAAATACCCTGGTGTGCTTTTCCGGAACAAATTGCGGAAAGGAGGCTGCAGTATGAGTCAGACGATTCATAGAAATACCATTGAGTTTGAAGTGTGCGGAGACTACGCACTGTTTTCCGATGTGCTGACGAGACCGTCCGGCGAGAAGTGTACCTATGATATCCCGACCTATGAGGCAATCAAAGGGATCGTACACAGCATTTACTTTAAGCCGACCATTTTGTGGAAGGTGGATGCGGTTCGCATTATGAATCCCATCCGAACGGAGCGGAAAGGAATGCGTCCCTTAAAGATGAACGGTGAAAACGACCTGGCGTATTACACATATCTGCGCAATGTCTGTTACCAGGTGCGTGCGCACTTTGAGTGGAACGAAAACCATCCGGAACTGGCGTGCGACCGCAATGAGAACAAGCATCACAACATTGCAAAGCGCATGGTTGCCCGTGGCGGCAGACGGGATATTTTTCTCGGCACAAGAGAATGCCAGGGCTATGTGAAACCCTGCGTGTTCGGCGAGGGAGAAGGATACTATGACAACAGCGGCGAAATGCCGTACAGTCTGATGTACCACGGCATTACGTATGCAGACGAGGCAGAGCTGCCGGAGGACAAGGGAAAAATGACGGTTCGCTTTTGGAAACCGGTGATCCAGGACGGGGTGATCCAGTTCCTGCCTCCGGCAGAATGTACCATCAAGCGGCATATCAAGAAAATGTCTGTGAAGAAGTTTGGAAAGGAACAGGGCAACTTTAGCGGACTGGAAGAATTCACGGGAGGTGAAACAGATGAGCTGGACGAATGAACTGTACCAGGTGTATGAGAACTTTCACGACCAGACGGAATTTCCGGTTTCCATGGTGCCGATCTACCATTCGTCCACCAAGGTGCAGATCGAGATCTCCATTCGTGAGGACGGCGAGTTTTCTTCTGCCAGACGGCTGACAAAAGAGGAAGAGCTGACGGTTCTCCCGGTTACGGAGGATTCCGGTGCGAGAAGCAGCGGCATTGCGCCCATGCCCTTTACGGAAAAGCTAATCTATCTGGCTGCGGATTATGCCAAATATGTGGATGCAAAGCGTGCGGAAGAGTGCCACAAGGCGTATATGGAACAGCTGAAAGACTGGGATGAGAGCGACTGCACCCACCCGGCAGTTCACGCCCTTTTGCTGTACTTGCAGAAAGGCAGCGTCATGCAGGATCTGATCCACGCTGTGGGCAGCGATGGGAAAAGTGTGCTGAAATGGGATGAGTCCTCCGGAGAACTGGGAAAGGACAGCATCAACGGCGTGGACCAGGGGAAAGCCTTTGTGCGGTTTCGCATCCATTATACGGATATGCTGCGCAACAGTGAGACCTGGAACGACACAGAATTGCAGGATGCCTTTATCCGGCTGCGCCGGGAACAGATGCAGGATATGCCGAAACGGCTGTGCTATGCCACCGGCGAAGATGCGATCATTACCTATAAGCATCCCTCGAAGATCGTGCTTTCCTCGGCAAATGCCCGGCTGATCTCTGCCAACGATGACAGCGGCTTTACCTATCGTGGACGGTTCAGCGATAAGGAAGAGGCATTCGCCATAGGCTATGAGTATTCGCAGAAGGTCCACAATGCGCTGAAATGGCTGATTGCTTTGCAGCCCAAAAATCCATTTTGCGACCTTTCTCTGGTGATCTGGTCCAGCACCATGCAGGAGCTGCCGTCCATTTACAAGAACGCATTGCAGCTGGCGGACAAGCAGGACGAAGATGAGGACGAGGACGAAGAAGAGCCGCCCACCATCGGTACGGCATATGCCGATATGGTTCACCAGATGATCTACGGATATCGGGACAAAATGGAGATTCCGGATAAGGTCATGGTGCTGGGTTTGGAGGCATCGACGGAGGGACGTGTTTCGATACCGATGTATGCAGAACTGAAAGGTTCGCAGTTCCTGGAAAATCTGGAATACTGGCATCTTTCCACAGGGTGGAAAAGCTATTATTCCAAGGCGAAGGGTTATCTGGTGAACTCGGTTTCGCCGTATGATGTCATTCTGTGCGCACACGGGGTGGAGCAGAACGGAAAGCTCACCTGTAAATCGAAACTGTTTGGCAGCGAGATGCTGCAGCTGCTGCCGTGTATCATCTACGGCAAGCACATTCCATCAGAACTGGTGCAGAATCTGACACAGCGTGCATCAGCACCGCTTGCCTTTGATCCAAAATTCTATAATCACAATCGGGTGCTGAAAACAGCCTGTGCATTGATACGGAAACAGGAACTGGAAAACCATCCGGAACGATTGAAAGGAGCGAACGACGTGGATAAGTTGTTAGACCTCGACAAAACGAGTACAGACAGAAGCTATCTGTTCGGACGGCTGCTGGCAGTTGCGGACAAGCTGGAACGGGATACATTTGATATGGGAGAAGATCGGGTGACCAACGCCAAGCGGCTTTGGAATATGTTCTCCGTTCGTCCCTACTATACCTGGGGAATCCTTCGGGGACGGCTGATCCCCTATATCAACAAGCTGGGAAAAAAGGCAGACCGCTATCAGATCGAGATGCAGGAGATCAGCAGCATGATGTCTCCCGAAGTGTTCTCCAGCACGGCACGCCTGTCTTCCCTGTATCTGCTGGGATACGATCACGAGATGAAGTATCTGTTTACCAAGAAGGAAAAACTTTCAAACGATGAAACCGCCAAAAACGGAAACGAGGAGGAATAACTCATGAGCGTACTGGAACACAAAATTGACTTTGCAGTGCTGGTCACTGCCGCAAACGCAAACCCCAACGGCGATCCGCTGAACGGAAACCGTCCCAGAGAAAATTATGACAGCTGCGGTGAAATTTCGGATGTGTGCATCAAGCGGAAGATCCGGAACAGACTGCAGGACATGGGTGAGAATGTGTATGTGCAGTCGAAAGACCATGCCCGTACCGATGACTTTACCAATCTGAGCGACCGTGCCACGAAAAATGAACATCTTAGCCAGCTTGTCAAGGGCAAGGATACCGACCAGGATGCCTTTGCAAAAGCTGCCTGCGAGGAGTGGATCGATGTGCGCAGCTTTGGACAGGTTTTTGCAATCAAAGGCGGTATCTCTGTTGGCGTGCGTGGACCGGTTTCGATTCACCAGGCAGTCAGCGTTTCTCCGGTGAATATTGTAAGCCTGCAGATCACCAAGTGTGTCAACGGCGAAAGCGGCAAAAATGCCAAGTCCTCGGATACCATGGGCATGAAGCATATGGTGGAGTTCGGACTTTATGTAATCAAGGGCAGCATCAACTGTCAGCTGGCAGAGAAAACCGGCTTTACCGAAGAGGATGCGGAGAAAATCAAAGAGGCGCTGAAAACGCTGTTCGAGAATGACAGCTCTGCGGCACGTCCGGACGGCAGCATGGAAGTCTGCCGGCTGTACTGGTGGGAACATGACTGCAAAACGCCGAAGTACACTTCTGCCAAGGTACACCGTTCGCTGAAAATCAAAGCAAAAGAAGGCGTGGAAAATCCCAAGTCTTTGGATGATTATGACATCACACTGGAAACACTGGACGGCTTGACACCGGAAGTGATCGATTTGGTATAAGCTGCAATGGAATATCGGGAAGAGGAGTATCTACAGCTTTCCGGCATCCAGCATTTTGTGTTTTGCCGGCGGCAGTGGGCGCTGGCGTATCTGGAACAGCAATGGGTGGAAAATGAACGCACCGCAGACGGCAGGATCATGCACCGTAATGTACATGACAGCTCGTTTCGGGAAAAGCGTGGCGATCTGCTGATCGTCAGAGGAATGAAAGTATCATCTGCCCGTCTGGGGCTGAGCGGAGAGTGCGATGCGGTAGAATTCCGGCGCTCTCCGAAAGGCGTTCCCATTTTCGGACAAGAGGGTACTTATACAGTAACACCTGTGGAGTACAAACGTGGCAAACCCAAGGAAGACGAATGCGATATTGCACAGCTCACAGCACAGGCAATGTGCCTGGAAGAGATGTTGTGCTGCGACATACCGGTCGGATTTCTGTATTATGGGGAAACACGGCATCGTACCAGGGTGGAGTTTACGCCGGAACTGCGGAAACGAGTGGCAGATACTGCCGAAGAGATGCACCAGCTTTGCCGGAAAAGGCATACGCCAAAGGGAAAGCGGACGAAAGCCTGCAATGCCTGTTCTTTGAAGGATATCTGTCTGCCGGTGCTTTGCGGAAAGAAAACCGCAGGCGGTTATTTGCAGAAAATGCTGGGAACAATGGAGTAAAAATGCCATGAAGAAGTTGCTAAACACCATTTATGTGACAAATCCGGACAGTTATCTCTCACTGGATGGGGATAATCTGGTTGTCATGCGGGAGGAAAAGAAAGTACGGATGCCGCTGCACAATGTCGAGCGCATCATGACCTTTGGCTATACCGGTGCAAGCCCGGCGCTGATGGGCAAATGCGCAAAGGATGGAAGAGAGCTGGTCTTTATGACAAGCTCCGGAAAATTCCTGGCACGGGTCGAGGGCGCTGTCAGCGGCAATGTTTTACTGCGGCGGCAGCAGTATCGGGTGGCAGATGATGCAGACGCCAGCCTTTCGATCGCACGGAATATGATTGTCGGAAAGCTGTTCAACAGCCGCTGGGTGCTGGAACGCATGATACGGGACCATGCACCGAGGATTGATGCAGAAACGTTTCGGCAGAAGTCTCAGTTTTTGCAGCAGTCTATTTCCAAGGCGGCAGAGGCAGATTTAGCGGACACGCTCCGTGGCATAGAGGGCGAGGCGGCGTCGGTATACTTTTCCGTTTTTGACGACATGATTCTAAAGGAAAAGGCAGCGTTTGCATTTCACGGCAGAAACAAGCGGCCTTCGCTGGATCGGGTCAATGCAATGCTGAATTTTGCCTATTCGCTGATGACGGGAATGTGTTCTGCGGCGCTGGAGTCCGTGGGGTTGGATCCCTATGTGGGCGTACTGCACACAGACCGTCCGGGTCGACCGTCTCTTTCTTTGGATCTGGTCGAGGAATTTCGTGCGCTCTGCTGTGACCGCTTTGTTCTGACGCTCATTAACCGTGGCATGATCCATGCAGAGGATTTCGATGTCCAGGAGGACGGCGCTGTTTCGCTGACGGAGGACGGACGGCGTACATTCCTGCGGGCATGGCAAAAGCGCAAGGATGATATGATTCAGCATCCGTTTCTGGAAGAAAAAGTGGAATGGGGCTTGCTGCCCTATGTGCAGGCACTTTTGCTTGCACGCTATCTCCGGGGCGATTTGGATGCGTATCCGCCGTTTTTGTGGAAGTGAGAGCGTATGCTGGTAGTTGTAGCGTATGATGTAAATACAGAGACCAAAGAGGGCAGAAAGCGCCTGCGCCACGTGGCGAAGATCTGTACCAACGTGGGCATTCGGGTGCAGAATTCTGTCTTTGAGTGTCATGTTGATGCGGCAGAATGCAAGGTACTCAAGCATCGGCTGGAACAGGCGATTGATACAGAAAGGGACAGCCTGCGGTTTTATTACCTCGGCAAGAAGTACGAAAATAAAATCGAACACTTCGGCTGCAAGCAGACCTACCTGCCTGAGGAGACGCTGATGATTTAGCGCGCAGTTTACACGGAATGTGTGATTGAAATAGAGTTCATCATGCAGCCCCAGTAAATAAAATGCCGCAAGATACATCTCTGCACCTTACGGCATAGCAAGCACCCGGATTTGCACCGGGACCTCGGCAAACACCGGTTCTCCTCGGCTTAAACTATCACTTGCTATGTCTATTGTACCAAATGTTCTTAACCCGCGCAAAACCATTTTCTTTTCTGTGGTTGTCAGGTTTGCGTATCCTTTCTCGCTG
>ERZ780144.3582-NODE-3582-length-11072-cov-12.690025_pt1 | contig 11072 bp, 8 predicted proteins | sample MGYA00511380_ERZ780144 | MGnify/ENA primary metagenome ERZ780144 (study PRJEB29588, sample SAMEA1965858) | human gut metagenome | biome: human gut; feature: human-associated habitat; material: faeces | place: Denmark | collected 2008/2010 ... | reverse complement strand
CCAGAGCGGCAATGCGCTTCTCGAACACATCCTGGGTGGAGTTGGTCAGACGGCCGTAGATGTTGCCGGCGTCTGCCAGACCGAAGCGGTCCGCAGCGTGCTGGCTGTTGCGGAACACATAGGAAGTGGTCTGGTAAATGGGCACTGCGCGGGAATCGGTCGCGGGATCGGCCTGCTCCTGGCCAACGTGCAGCTGAAGGGTCTCAAATTTATAGTTAGACATTGTAGTATACCTTTCTCATTAAACTTTTAGTATAATTTCCTGATACAAAAACACCCGATACGCACTCAAGTTCCAGCGTACCGGGCAGATCATTTCCGTTTGCTTTTGTTCAACGCTCCATCGGCGTACACATTCGTGCACAGGAGGGCATCGTACAGGTCACGGTGAATTCTTCTGCCCGTTCCCCACACATTCGCCCACAGCGGAAGTTTGCATGCAGCAGCTCGTTCCAGATCAGTTTCATCTTCGTGCCCTCCTTTCCGGCTTTTTCCCACTCCTCTACAAACCCGGGAATCTCCATTTCAATTCCCCACAAGGTTTGTGGATTTGTTGTTCGCATTATATCCCCTAATACCCAGTTTGTCAATAGGTTAATTCCATTTTTTCAATTTTGCATTTTGTGCATGATGAACGGCCGCTGCGCGGTGCCGTGCCTTGTGCATTCCAGTCAAGAGTATTACTTTGCTTGATTTTCCGGCCCGTCCGACGGCGTACACCGGCACAAATTCATGCTCTGGTCACAAAACGGCAAAATCTGCGCCTTATAATAAAACCGGAATGTCCCTTGTCAAACCGGCCAAAATCGTTTATGATACAGTCATTCGGGCCACCGCCCGGAAAGGAGCACACCATGCATACCGTTTTTCGTTTTCTCCGGCAGCTGCTGCTCACGGTGCTGCTGCTTGCCCTGCTGGTCCTCGTGGCAGCGGGCGGGTACTTTGCCGTCACAGGCCACAAACTCTATGAGAGCGCCATCCAGGTCACCCCCATTGATACCCTGTACAGCAGCATTTCGTCCCGCGAGGGGTTCGTCCCCTATGCCCAGCTGCCCCAGACCTACATCAACGCCGTGATCTCGGCGGAGGATTCCCGCTTCACCCACCACAAGGGTGTGGACCCGGTGTCCATTGCCCGGGCACTGGTGACCGACCTGCGCACCGGCAGCTTTGCCGAGGGCGGCAGCACCATCACCCAGCAGCTGGCCAAGAACACCCTGTTCACTCAGGAAAAGCATCTGGCCCGCAAGGCGGCGGAGATGTTCGCCGCCCTCGCCATTGAGAAGCAGTACAACAAGGAACAGATCTTTGAAATGTACGTCAACACCATCTATTTCGGCAGCGGGCACTACGGCATCGGCGAAGCCGCGCAGGGCTACTTTGGCAAAACGCCGCTGCAGCTCACCGACGCCGAAGCCGTGATGCTGGCGGGCCTGCCCAATGCTCCATCGGCCTACTCGCCCAACAGCAGCCCAGACCTGGCCGTCAAGCGGATGCAGGTGGTGCTCAACCGGATGGTCGGGTGCAAAAAGCTGACCCGGGAGCAGGCCGACGCCCTTGCCGCTGAGGCGGTCACCTTGCAGTTTTTGCCAGCCTCCTGACACAGACCCGAACATGCTGCTGCACAACATTGGTGCAGCAGCATATTTTCTGTTGTTCCGGGACGCAAAAAGCACCGCGCAACGGGAAGTGGACCCGTTGCGCGGTGCTTTTTTACGGTATTTGGTTTGGAAAAGGAGGAATCATGTTGTCCCGGAGAAGGGATTTGCGGCGTTCCCTTCCGGTGATTCTATCTTACCAGAGAATTTCGGCAAAAGTGTTGTGCATCCGTGAATCTTTTATGAACCCTGACGTTTCTTATTCCGGGGCCTTCATGCTCTCCACCATGCTGATCTTCTTCACATGCCGCCGCATGACAAAGCAGACTGCCAGCGTGAACAGCATGGTCAGTGCCACGCTCAGCAGATAGCTGTGGGGGGCAATGGTCCGGATGAACATGAGCTGGTCCATTTCCACCGTGCGGATGATGAACTGATGCAGGGGGATGCCCAGCAGCAGGCCCACGCAGGAGCCCATGAGGGCCAGCAGGTCGATCTCCCGGAAGATGTAGCGGTACACTTCCTTATCATAGAAGCCCAGCACCTTGATGGTGGCCAGCTCCTTTTTGCGCTCTGCCAGGTTCACGCTGATCAGGTTATACAGCACCACCGCCGCCAGGGCCGCAGCACACACGATGATCAGCACCACCACCGAGTTCAGGCTCACGATGAGGTTGTCGAACATGGAGGTGGCATCCTCTGTAAAGGAGGCTCCGGTCACATAGTTGCAGGCCAGCAGGGTCTCCCGCATGGTGTTGCGGTCGGCGGCACTGTCGCAGCGGGTCTGGGCGTACACCGTGTTCCAGGGGATGTCCTGGGTGCCCAGCAGGGTCTGCAGCCGGGCATTGGACACATACAGCCGGGTGAACATATAGTTCTCCGTCACGCCGGTCAGGGTCATCTCCACCCGTTCTCCGTCAGAGTTCTCCACCCAGATGGAGTCTCCCGGCTCCACCCCCAGGTTCAGGGCGGTCTTTTCTGTCAGCACCACGCTGTCCTTTTCAAAGGGGATGGCCTTGTGGCCCTGCCGGGTGCGGAAGGTCACATAGCGGCTCAGCTGGCTGTCGGTCTGGGCACCCACCACGCTGACGCCGGCACTTTCTCCGTCGGCATTGTAGATGGTCACCGACTTGCTGTACACCGCCGCCCAGTTCTCCACCTGGCCCCTCTCCAGGGCATCGGTGAGGCCCTTTTCCACCGTAAAGGCGGCAGGGTCGCTGAGGGTCACCGTCAGGTCGTTGTGGGACAGCTCTGTGGACTGCTTGGTGACGATGGGCAGCAGGGAGTCCTGGAGGCCGAAGCCAATAAGCAGCAGGGCCGTACAGCCTGCCACACCCAGCACCGTCATAAAGAACCGCTTCTTATACCGGAACAGGTTCCGGGCGGTGGTCTTTTGGGAGAAGCTCATGCGCTTCCACAGAGGGGTGATGTACTCCAGGAAGATGCGCTTGCCTGCCACGGGAGCCCGGGGCAGCAGCAGTGCTGCACTTTTTTCCTTCAGGCTGGAGCGGCAGGCACTCCAGGTAGCCAGGCCGATGACGGCGACACTGATGGCCACGCTGGCTGCTGCCATGCCCGGGTAGAACCGCAGGGTGAAGGTGGGCAGGCTGAAGATCAGCTGATAGGCGTACCAGATGATGCTGGGGAACACCACAAAGCCCACCACCATGCCGGCCATGCTGCCCAGCACGCTGGCAGTAAGGGCATAGAACAGGTACTTGCCTGCAATGCTGGCGTTGGAGTAGCCCAGGGCCTTCAGGGTGCCCATCTGAAGGCGGTTCTCGTCTACCATACGGGTCATGGTGGTGGTGGCCACCAGGGCCGCCACCAGGAAGAAGAACACCGGGAACACCCGGGCAATGGCCGCCATCCGGTCGGCGTACTGCTCAAAGGTCACAAAGCTCAGGGTGCTGTTGCGGTCCAGCACATACCACTCGCCCTTTTTGATCTTGCTCACCTGCTCCTCAGCGTCAGTGAGCTGCTGCAGGCCCTCGTCCAGCTTTTGCTGGGCATCGGCCTTTTGGGTCTCGTACTGGGCACGGGAGTCTGCCAGCTGCTGTACCCCGGCCTGATACTCCTGCCACCCGGCGTCCAACTGGGCCCGGGCCGCCTCAAACTGGCTGTAGGCCGTGGCGGTGCCGGTGGTAAGCTGCAGCTGGCCTTCCAGCAGCTGCAGCTTCAGCCGCCGCAGAGCAGCCTTGGCCTCCACCACCAGCTGGTCGTTGTCCAGGTTGGGGGAGGAGATGAGCCCCTGGGCGTACATCTGCTTTTTGCCTTCATCCAGCTGGGCCTGGTAGCCCTGGAGCTGGCCGTTGATGTTGTCGTAGGCGGCCTGGGCCTTGGCCAGAGCGTCCCGCAGCTCGATGTAGTCCTCGTCGGCAGGCTCCGCCTCGTCCAGAGCCTTCTGGGCGTTGTCCAGGGCGGTCTGGGCGTAGGTCAGCAGGGGGTCTGCCACCTTTTTCAGGTTCACCAGCAGCTGGATCTGCTGCAATTGTTCCTCAAATTCCAGCACCTGTTCCTCGCCGTCCACCAGCTGGTCGGCACCGTTCTGCATGGTGTCGGGCAGGGCTTCCTTCTGCTTGGCCAGTTCCGTTTCGCCTGCGTCCAGCTGGGCCTTGGCGTCATCCAGCTGCTTCTGGGCATCGTCCAGCTGCTGTTCCGCCTCGGCAAATTTCTGCTCGGCCTCGGCCTTCTGGTCATCGTAGGTCTGACGGGCCTCGGCCAGCTTCTGGTTGGCGGTGTCCATGAGCTGTGCCCGGCGCTGCACACACTGGGCGTCGCTGATCTGCTCCAGACGGTCCGCCACCCGGTCCACCGCCTCCTGGTACTCCTGGGAATAATTATCGTACTGACCGGCATTTTCCGCCTTGATATAACAGGCAGTGTAGTAATCCGCCGTCAATTCCCCGTCCAGCACATAGGCGATGTAGTTCAGCTGACCGTTGCCCACGGTGCTGCTCTCTTTGTCGGTGGAGATGTGCTGCGGGTCCTGCACCAGCCCCACCACCGTATATTCCTTGTGTTTTGTCCCCTCCGTATCTTCCGGAAGGGTCAGCACGGTGCCTTCAGCGATCTCGGCCTGGTAGCCCATTACATGGACCACGCACTCGTCGGCGGCCTGGGGCATCCGGCCGGAGCGCAGCACCAGACGGTTCATGTTGGCATCGGTGTCTGCCGCCGGGTCCTGCTGCAGGGCCTGCAGCTGCACCACCATGCGCTCCTCCTGGCCCTGCCAGTTGGCCTCCAGGTCCAGGGTCTTTACCGGCATCACAGCCTCCACCCCGGGGGTGGCGGCAATGGCGGCAATGTCCTGGTCTGAAAGGCCCAGGGTGGACAGCACCCGGAGGTCAAACACATTTTGCTGCACATAATATTTTTGGGCTGCGCTCCGCATACTGGGGGCAATGCTCATAAGGCCTGTCAGCATCATGACCCCCAGGGCCACGATGCCAAACAGCGAGACCATGCGGCTGGCGTTGCCCTTCATCTCCCGAAGGATATTTTTGCGATAACTTTTTTGCACTGCACTCACCACTCAATTTCTTCCACTGGCACCGGGTGCTCGTTGACCTTGTTGGACACGATCTGCCCACTGCGTACCTGAATGACACGGTCGGCCATGGCGGTCAGGGCCGTGTTATGGGTGATCACGATGACGGTGCGTCCGGTCTTGCGGCAGGTCTCCTGCAAAAGTCCCAGCACCTGTTTGCCGGTCTTGTAATCCAGGGCACCGGTGGGCTCGTCGCACAGCAGGAGCTTAGGGTTTTTGGCCAGGGCCCGGGCAATGGACACCCGCTGCTGCTCGCCGCCGGACAGCTGCGCCGGGAAGTTGTTCAGCCGCTCCCCCAGGCCCACACTGGTCAGGGTCTGGGCCGGGTCCAGAGGGTCCCGGCAGATCTCGCTGGCCAGCTCCACGTTTTCCAACGCCGTCAGGTTCTGCACCAGGTTGTAGAACTGGAACACAAAGCCCACGTCGTACCGGCGGTAGGTGGTAAGAGCCTTTTCCGAAAAGCGGCTCACGTCCCGGCCGTCCAGCCAGACATGGCCCTCATCGCAGCTGTCCATGCCGCCCAGGATGTTCAGCAAGGTGGTCTTGCCGGCACCGGAGGGGCCTACGATGATGCAGAACTCCCCCTTGTCCACATAAAAGTTCATGTGGTCGGCGGCAGCGATCTTCACACTTCCGGTCTGGTAATATTTGCAGACGTCCTGAAACTCCACAAAATGCTCCATGGCGTTTTCTCCTTTGCAACCATGTAATTTTATCCACTTTAACTATAGCACAACCCGGCAAAGGTTGCACCATCTGCCGGGCAAATTTTCAAAAACTTAACAGAAAAACTCCCACTGCAGCGGTAGCAGTGGGAGCTTTGGGATGCTTATGGAATGCAGGGGGCTGGGGCTCAGCGGCCGATCAGCAGATCCCGGCGGCCCCGGCCATTGACGCTGAGGCGGACGGTGCTGCCGCACTGGTGCAGTTTGACCTTGGCATCGGCATCATAGCCCTCCGTCAGCAGGCTCAGGTTCAGGGTAGTGGAGGTCTTTTCGGTCTTGAACTCCAGGGTGTTGATGCCGTTGTTCATCATGGTGGTCAGGTCCTCCATGGTGCAGCGGAAGGTAGCCACGCTGGCAGGCACATCCAGGGTCAGCACCGTGCCGTTCTGCCGGGCGGTGTACAGCACCTGGCGGCCAAACAGGCCCTTGACGCTGTAGTTCAGCTTCAGGGTGTCGCTCTCAGCACCGTCGGCACCAATGAGCATGATGTTGCCCTGGATGGCAGGGCCTTCCGGTGCGCCATAGCCGCCGTAGGTGGGGTCCTTTTCGCCAATGGCCACGTCGGCAGCAAATGCGCCTACGCTGAGCATGGCAACGGCACAGGCAGCCACCGCAGCGGCAGCCAGGGTACGGGCAACTTTATGATTCAGCAGTTTCATAAGAAAATCCTCCTGTATTGCAGCCGGGGTCCGGCTGTGTTTTTCATGTTCTATCAACCATGGTTTTTTCTGCGGGGCTCTGAACCAGAACCGCCGCATCTGTCTTGTAAACGGATGCGGCGGCTGGATTATTGCAGGGAATGCAAAAAATTATTCAGTTTTTTCTTCTCCGTTCAGGATGGCCATAAACTCCTCCCCGGTGATGGTTTCCTTCTCATAGAGGAACTTGGCCAGCTGGTCCAGCTTGTCCCGGTTCTCGGTAAGGATCTGCAGGGCCTTGGCGTGCTGGGCCTTTACCAGCTCCACCACCTTCTGGTCGATCTCCCGCTGGGTCTGGGCAGAGCAGGCCAGGGAGGTGTCCCCACCCAGGTACTGGTTGTTCACCGTCTCCAGGGCCACCATGTCAAAGTCCTGGCTCATGCCGTACCGGGTGATCATAGCCCGGGCCAGCTTGGTGGCCTGCTCGATGTCGTTGGAGGCTCCGGTGGTAACAGAGTGGAACACCAGCTCCTCGGCGGCACGGCCTCCGGTAAAGGTGGCGATCTTGTTTTCCAGCTCCGTCTGGTTCATCAGGTAGTGGTTGCCCTCGTCCACCTGCATGGTGTAGCCCAGGGCACCGGAGGTCCGGGGGATGATGGTGATCTTTTGCACCGGAGCCGAGTGGGACTGCTTGGCTGCCACCAGGGCGTGGCCGATCTCGTGGTAGGCCACGATGCACTTTTCCTGATCCGTCAGGATGGAGTTCTTTTTCTGGTAGCCTGCAATGACCACCTCGATGCTCTCCTCCAGGTCTGCCTGGGTCACGCTCTTGCGCCCGGCCCGTACCGCCCGCAGAGCGGCCTCGTTGACGATGTTGGCCAGCTCGGCACCGGAGGCACCGGAGGCCATGCGGGCCACGGTGTTAAAGTCCACCCCCGGGGCGATCTTTACCTTTTTAGCGTGGACCTTCAGGATCTCCTCCCGGCCCTTCAGGTCCGGCAGCTCCACCGGCACCCGGCGGTCAAAGCGACCGGGACGGGTCAGAGCCGGGTCCAGGGAATCCGGGCGGTTGGTGGCTGCCAGGATGATGACCCCCGTGTTGCCCTCAAAGCCGTCCATCTCCGTCAGCAGCTGGTTCAGGGTCTGCTCCCGCTCATCGTTGCCCCCCAGATTGCCGCTGTTGCGCTTCTGGCCAATGGCGTCGATCTCGTCGATAAACACGATGCAGGGGGCCTTTTCCTTGGCCTGCTTGAACAGGTCCCGGACCTTGGAGGCACCCATGCCCACAAACATCTCCACAAACTCGGAGCCGGAGATGGAAAAGAAGGGCACGTTGGACTCACCTGCCACGGCCTTGGCCAGCATGGTCTTGCCGGTGCCCGGAGGGCCGACAAGCAGGATGCCCTTGGGCATGGAGGCACCGATCTCCTCGTACTGTTTGGGGTCATGGAGGTAGTTGACGATCTCCTGCAGGTTCTCCTTAGCCTCGTCCTCTCCGGCCACATCTGCAAAGCGGATGCCATGGGTGGACTGCACATAGACCTTGGCGTTGGATTTGCCCACGCCGCCAAACATCATGGCACCGGGGCCGCCGCCTGCCTTTTCCATGAGCTTTTTGTTCATCTGGTTGCCGATGAAGCTGAACAGCAGGATGGGCAGGGCAAACCAGATCAAAAAGCTCAACACCGGAGAGCCCTGCTCCACGATCTCGCTGGAGAACCGGGCCCCGGCGTCATACAGGCGCTCGGTCAGGCCGGGGTCGTTCATCAGGCCGGTCTTGTAGATCTGCTTTTCTTCTTTATCGGTGAACACGATCTGGTTGGACTGGATGTCCACCTTGCCGATGTTCTGCTGCTGGGTCATGCTCATAAAGGTGCCATAGTCCACCTCCTGGACCTGACGTTCGGTGAGCCAAGGCACAAAAACAAGGTTGAGCACCAGCAGCACCAACAGCACGATGGCGTAGTAGATGGCCAAGGGCTTTTTGGAAGGCTTGACCTCCTTCATAATCGTCTCCTCCTTTGTATCTTCTTGGGGTCGCTGTACACAGTATAGCACAGCAAAATCCGACTTGACAGCGGTTTGAGGCCATGTTTCCAAAAACTTCGCAGTTTTTTAACAATGGGCCGGGGCTCCGGGGCTTTTCAATTCCGGCACAGTTTGCAGCCCATGTCGTGAAAGTATTTCATCTTCGTTGTGAATGAAACTTCTTGACAGTTTCTGGCAGCCGTGATAAAATAGACCCACTTTCCACAAAGTGCAAATGCGTTGACGGGGATAAAACGATTTTCTTCTGCGTGCAGAGAGCCGCCGGGTGGTGCAAGGCGGGTGCAGAGGGTCTCGGTTACTGGCCCCTGAGCGGCAGAGCTGAACGATGCAGTAGGTTCTGACGGACGCCCACCGTTACAAGGGCAGCGATTCGCCGCAAAGGGCCGATCGTGCAAAGTGGCTGCATCCACAAAAGGTGCAGTAAAGAGAGTGGTACCACGGGTGCCCTGTGATAAAACTTACAGGCTCTCGTCTCTCAAGGTTTTCGCCTTGAAAGACGGGAGCCTTTTCTTGTACAAAAAAGTGTAAGAAGTATCAGGAGGACAAAACGATGATGGACGCTACCAAGTACGCACCGGGGTACTACCCGGTACCCGCCGGCTATGACAGCTGGGTCAAGAAGGATCACATTGAAAAGGCTCCCGCCTGGTGCAGTGTGGACCTGCGCGACGGCAACCAGGCGCTGATCGTGCCCATGAGCCTTGCAGAAAAGCTGGAGTTCTTCCAGATGCTGGTGAAGATCGGCTTCAAGGAGATCGAGGTGGGCTTCCCTGCTGCCAGCGAGACCGAGTACGAGTTCCTGCGCACCCTGATTGAAAAGAACATGATCCCGGAGGACGTCACCGTGCAGGTGCTGACCCAGTGCCGCGATCACATCATCCGCCGCACCTTCGAGGCCGTCAAGGGTGCGCCCCGTGCGGTGATTCACTTCTACAACTCCACCTCGGTGGCCCAGCGTGAGCAGGTGTTCCACAAGAGCAAGGAAGAGATCAAGAAGATCGCCACCGACGGCGCCAAGCTGGTCAAACAGCTCAGCGAGGAGTACGAGGGCAACTTCCTGTTCGAGTACAGCCCGGAGAGCTTCACCGGCACCGAAGTGGACTACGCCGTAGAGGTGTGCAACGCTGTGCTGGACATTATGCAGCCCACCCCGGACCGCCCGATGATCATCAACCTGCCGGTCACCGTGGAAATGAGCATGCCCCATGTGTATGCCAACCAGATCGAGTACTGTGACAAGCACCTGAAGTACCGTGACAGCGTCATCATCTCCACCCACCCCCACAACGACCGCGGCACCGGCGTAGCCTGCGCCGAGCTGGCCGTGCTGGCCGGTGCTCAGCGCGTGGAGTGCTGCCTGTTCGGCAACGGTGAGCGCACCGGCAACGTAGACGCCGTGACTCTGGCCATGAACCTGTACAGCCACGGAGTGGACCCCAAGCTGGACTTTTCGGATATGCCCGGCATCTGTGCCACCTACGAGCGTGTGACCCGGATGCCCATCTACCAGCGCAGCCCCTACGCCGGGCAGCTGGTGTTTGCCGCCTTCTCCGGCAGCCATCAGGACGCCATTGCCAAGGGCATGGCCTACCGCAAGGAGCACAACGAGCACCGCTGGACCTGCCCCTATATCCCGGTGGACCCCCACGACATCGGCCGCACCTATGATGCCGACGTCATCCGCATCAACAGCCAGAGCGGTAAGGGCGGCATCGGCTTTGTGCTGGAACAGAACTACGGTTACAACCTGCCCCCCAAGATGCGCGAAGCTCTGGGCTACAAGGTCAAGAGCGTGTCCGACCACAGCCACAAGGAGCTGAGCGCCACCGAGGTGCTGCACATCTTCGAGGACACCTTCCTCAACCGCCGCAAGCCCCTCAATGTCATCGAGGCGCACTTTGCTCAGGTCAACGGCATCACCGCCACGGTCACGCTGGACCTGAACGGTCAGCGCAAGGTGGTCACCTCGGTGGGCAACGGTCGTCTGGACGCCGTGGCCAACGCCATCCAGAGCGCTACCGGCATGGAGTTCCATCTGGAGAACTACTCCGAGCACAGCCTGGACGAGGGCTCCACCTCCCGTGCGGCCTCCTATGTGGGCCTGACCTGGGGCGACGGCACCGTCACCTGGGGTGCCGGTACTGACACGGATATCATCGTGGCCGGTGTCAAGGCACTGGTGAGCGCGATCAATAATAAGTAAAAAGGCTTTTTTAAAAGGAGAGTACCACCATGGGAATGACCCTGACGCAGAAGATCCTTGCCGCACATGCCGGGCTTGCCGAGGTCAAGGCAGGCCAGCTCATCAACGCAAAGCTGGACATCGTGCTGGGCAACGACATCACCACCCCCGTCGCCATCAACGAGTTTGAGCGCGCCGGTTTCGACAGCGTGTTCGACAAAGAGCACATCGCCATCGTGCTGGACCACTTTGTGCCCAACAAGGACATCAAGAGTGCCACCCAGTCCAAGCAGTGCCGCGAGTTCGCCAACAAATACGATATCCTCAACT
>ERZ780144.3569-NODE-3569-length-11140-cov-2.880289_pt1 | contig 11140 bp, 10 predicted proteins | sample MGYA00511380_ERZ780144 | MGnify/ENA primary metagenome ERZ780144 (study PRJEB29588, sample SAMEA1965858) | human gut metagenome | biome: human gut; feature: human-associated habitat; material: faeces | place: Denmark | collected 2008/2010 ... | reverse complement strand
CAGCCGGTACAAACCTTACAGGAGGTACAAACGGTACTTTTAACGAAACACAGGTAGCACAGAACTTTATTAACGCATTAGAACCTTACAGTTTTAATGGCTTATGTGTTGTAACAGACAATAGTTCTGTAAACAGCCTTTTAGCGGCGTACACAAAGAGAATGCGTGATAGTATAGGCAAGAAGTTTCAGGCTGTTGTGTTTGACACTGACAACAATTATGACTACGAGGGTGTTATCGTAGTGCCTAACCAGTCTGATGAGGATGACGGCGTTGTTGTAGCTTGGGTGTTGGGTGCAACTTGTAGCTGTGAAATTAACAAAAGCCTTGTAAATACAGTATACAATGGCGAGCTTGAAATTGATTCTAATTATACACAGTTGGAACTTGAAGATTTTATTAAAAACGGACTTTTCGTTTTTCATAAGGTGGGGGCTGAGATAAGGGTTCTTAAAGATATTAACAGCCTTACAACTACAACGGATGAAAAAGGCGATGTGTTTAAAAATAATCAGACAGTTAGGATATGTGATCAGATTGCCACAGATTATGCAAACATCTTTAATACAAGGTATTTAGGCAAAGTCCCTAATGATAGGTCCGGCAGAAGTGCTTTAGCTAATGATTTTACTAAGTATTGTAACGACCTTATGACTATTAGAGCTATTGAGGACTTTACAAGTGATGACATTGTTGTAGACATTGGTGACACAAAGACAAGCGTTGTTGCAACAAACACAATTAAGGTGGTAAACACTATGGAACAGTTATACATGAAAGTTGTCATTAATTAAGAGGAGGGATAAAAATGGGACAGATGAATGCTAAAGACTCTGTAAGTGCAAAACTTGCCGAATGTTATGTAACCTTAAATGGTAACAGATATAACTTTATGCAGGCAATAAGCCTTACAGCTACAGCAAAGAAAAACAAAACAACAGTACCTATTTTAGGACGAATGTCTAAGGGAAACAAGGCTACTAGCCTTGAATACACAGGCAAATGCAAGTTCCACTTAAATAGTTCTATCTTTATAAAGATATTAGAAGAATTTAAGAACACAGGCAAGGATTTGTATTTTGACATCCAGGTTGTAAACGAGGACCCTACAAGTGGTGCAGGCAGACAGGAGATTTGGTTGCGTGATTGTAATGTAGATGGTTTAACTATTGCAAGCTTTGACGCCGATGGGGATTACCTTACTGATGAAATGGATTTTACATTTGAAGATTGGAGCTTAGGCGAATCATTTAAGAATTTAGACGGTATGTTATAGGAGGAAAAAATAATATGGATTTAAGAATATTTTTTAAGCAGAACAGGGAAGAAAAAACAACAGAATATCCTGCAAGTAGACTTTTTAAAAACGAAAATGGCGAAATAATTAAGTGGAAATTAAGAAAGCCTTCCGTTGAGGAAATGGAAGATATTAGAGCTAATAGTTTTACAATGAAACTTGCAGGAGGCGACAGTCCGTCACCGGTGTTTGATAGTAAGAAATACCAGCACAAATTGGTTGTTGCATCTGTTGTAGAACCAAATTTAAACAATGCAGAACTACTAAAGAGTTATGGCAAAAACAGAGCTGAAGATGTTGTCCCGGATATGTTCGACAATATTGGCGAATATGATAAACTTATTAACTTTATTACAAGGTTTGCGGGAATTAGAACCCTTGAAGAAGATACTGAAGACGCAAAAAACTAATTAAGGAGGGCGATTACCTTACTGGGATAGCATTTTATTGTTTTACCCAGTATGGGTGGCCACCCTCTAAGGTTCTAAAGATGTCCCAAAAAGAATGTGCTTTTATTTCCGCTTGTATAGAAGAATATGAAGAAAGTAAAAAAAGTGCTTATGACAAATTGGAAAAGGTTAAATAAGGGGGTGGAGAAATGGCACAAGTATCTGTTAGTCTTGTTTTAAATGACTTAATGAGTGGTCCTTTACAGGGGGTCATAAACACCCTTAATGAAATGGTTACAGCGATGAACCAAGTCCATACCAGTTCGGAGAATATGTTTAACCCTGGCGTAACACAAGCTCAAAGCAACCTAAATGCTATACAGGGACAAATTAATAATGCTGCAAGTGGAATAAAAAAAGAAGTTGATGAACAAAATAAATTAAATTCTGCACTTAATCAACAAGCAGAAGCAGTAGACAGTACAGTATCTGCCCAAAACCAGTTAATTCCGATTATAAATCAGCAAAATGTTATTTATAATCAGACACTTAACATCCAAAATCAACAGTATAATGCAGTAAGTAAAATTTTAAATGTTCAAAATCAATTAAATAATGCTACAAATCAAACGAACAATGCCGTTAACCAACAAGGAAATGCAGTTGGTGGTGTCTTTAAAAGAATAACAAGGTTGGCGGCAGGGTACTTTAGTATAAAGGCTTTAGCACAAGGTGTTAGAGCATCATTGGATTTTAGTGACGAGCTTGCCAATAATACAAGCCGCTTAAACCTTATGAACGACGGCTTGCAAACAACACAGCAGTTTCAAGATGATATTTTTGCTGCCGCACAAGAGGCAAGAACTGATTACATGCAGTTGCAAAATTCGGTTGCCCAATTAGGTATACGAGCCGGTGGTGTGTTTAATAATAATCAAGAAACTTTAAACTTTGCTAAGAATTTAAGCAAGGAATTTGCCGTTGCTGGTGCCTCGCAACAGGAACAGGCAAGTGCTACGTTACAGCTTACACAGGCTTTAGGTTCTGGTGTATTACGAGGCGAAGAATTTAATGCCGTATTTGAAGCCGCTTCTCCGATAATGCAGGATATAGCCGATTATATGAATGTTCCTATTGGGAAATTAAAAGAAATGGCAAGCGACGGAAAGATAACGGCAGACATTGTTAAGAACGCCTTACTGGGAGCTACAGATAGCATAGACAAGAAATTTGAAAATATGAGTTTGACATTTGAGCAAAGAATGACACTAATGGCGAACTCGTGCCAAAAGGCATTTGAACCTGTGGAAAAACAAATAAATGGGCTAGTAAACTCAGAGATTTTTAATGAATTTATAGACAATACTGTAGAAGGTTTCACTCTAATTGCTAATGCAGTTAAAGATTTGATAGGTATAATAGAAGTGTTTATAGATGGACTAAATAAAGTTTTTGATACAGTCAAAGAAATAGGAAGTTTTTTTGCTGATAACTGGGGAATAATAGCACCAATTATCATAGGAATAGGAGGAGCTTTAACTATTTATTATGGACACTTATTGTTAATTAAGATAGCAACTTTGGCAAATGTATTAATTACAGGAGCATGGGCATTTGTTCTTACAATGGCTGTTCCTATTATGTCTGCATTTTCAGATGCAACAATGGCTCAAACTGCAGCACAGCATGGGTTAAATAGTGCAATGTATGCCTGCCCTCTGGTTTGGATTTTGATTATTATTATAGCTGTTATTGCTGCAATATATGCTGTAATAGGATGGATAAACAAGATGACAGGAACAACAATAAGTGCGACAGGAGTAATTTGTGGAACAATAGCAATGTTAGCCGCTACACTTTGGAATATATTTTTAAGTTTAGCTGAAATAGTTACAGGGGTAATCAATACTATACATAATGTTGTAATGATTTTTGCGAATTTTTTTGCAAATGTTTTTGAAAATCCTGTTTCTAGTATTATCTATTTGTTTAGGGATATGGCACAAACCATTCTAAGTATACTGAAAAGTATAGCAGAAGCTATTGACAAGATATTCGGAGCAGGCTTAGCTAGTGTCGTTAGCGTATGGGTGAATGAAGTTGACAATTTGGCAGATAAAGCTGTTAAAAAATTTGCTAAAGATGATAATTACGAAAGACAAATGGATGTATGGAACTATACAACAGATGATGCTGGGCTGAATAGATGGGCTTATTCTGATGCAGCAAACTCAGGATACTCTTTTGGAGTTGGTATCGACGATGCAGTAGGCAATTTTATGGATGGTCTGTTTGACGGCGATAAATATATGAAAAACTTACAAGGGTTAACAAATGGGAATACAGGTTCTTCATATGACGGCAGCGATGCAAAGGACAGTGCAAAAAAAACAGCAAAGAATACAAAGAAGATTGCTGACAATACAGCAAAAACAACTGATTTGCTTTCACTCGTTAAGGACAATTTAGAGAAAGAAATTGTTGCAAGGTATACAAGTGGTAACAACATCATAAATGATTTTAGTGGTATGACAAACAATTATAATAATCGAAACGAATCTCAAGATTTTATTCAAGAACTATCCGATTATTTACGCAGACAACAGGAAAAAAGCACAGAAGGTGTATAATTTTGTTGACAACACTCCTTTTTTGAAGTATTATCAAATAAAAAAAGAAAGGGGAATGTATATGTCAAAATGTCCTAATTGTGGGTATGAATCGGATAGTGAAAATAAGTTTTGTCCGAAGTGTGGACAAAAACAAACTATAAAGTGTCCGAAGTGTGGGAACGAAACTTCAAGTGAAAATGACTTTTGTCCAGAGTGTGGAAATAAGCTAAGTGACAATCAAGAAGATTATAACAAAAGTGATTCCACAACAAAAATTGACCCGAGCCAATACAATGTTTATGGTAAACAAAAGAAAAAAGATAAACCTAAAAGAGGTTGTGGGATAGGTTGTCTTGTTTTTATCATTTTTATAGTTATTGCGTCAGTTGGAGGTTACCAGTCAAGTAAGCTCGAGAATTCATCAACAACCAATGTTTCTAGCAATTCATCTATTGATAGAAATATAAAGAAAAATGTTGAGAACATTTTCAAGCAATGTGGCTTTACAAAAATAAAGGAAATAAATCATGATGAATTATTAGACAATGCACATTTTCAAGGTGAAAAAGGATATAGGGTTTCTGCAAATATATCAAGTGTAGATAATTTCAAGAATATAATACTTTATTTGAATTCAGACAATACGGTTTATTCTGTAAGGTACGCAGACCACGATTTATATATTAATGGAAAAGTAAATGCAAAAATTACTGATTATGAATTGACTACAGATGAGGCTTCTAAATATATGATTGTTTGCAAGGAAGCCGTAGAAAAAGTATTAAAATCTCCCTCTACAGCAAAGTTTCCTAATTTTTTAGATTGGAATATTGCCAAAAAAGATGGACAGGTTGTTGTTGCAGCTTATGTTGACTCCCAAAATGGATTTGGAGCAACAGTAAGAAGTCAATTCCAGTTTACTTTTGATTCAAATAATAATGTAAAGTCATTTATTTTTGATGGCAAAGAATATATGAATTAATTAAAAAGAATAAAAGCAATCTCGAAAGAGGTTGCTTTTTTATTGCCTTGAAAGGGGTGATAATTATTACAGAGGCTTATACTTTTATACTGGGATATGTGTTGTTACCGGTTACTCCCAGCAAAATAACAACATCTTATAACGGCAACAATAAGGAGGTAACACTTGTTGATGGAACAATAATTAACAAGCTAAACCCTCCAGGCTTAGTTGAGTACAAGTTTGATGCAGTTCTGCCAAAGGACCCAGAAGTTCCTTATGCTAATAAGCAGATTGACCGGTTGACTGGGAAAATTATAACTTACCCACAAGACTACTACCTTAAATATTTACACGATATTTATGCAAATAATAAGCAAGTCCCATTTATGATTTACCGTACCAAATTAGGGAACGGGTACGATAAAGGTATGGCATCTACACTAGATGTAAGGGGTAATGGTGTAGTGACTTCTAAGCCTGTTACTATAGAAGAATATGAAGTAGAAGAAGATGCTGACAGCAACGGTATGGATATGGTTGTTTCGTTAAAGTTGAAGGAGTATATCCCTTACTACACAAGAACCATAACCCTTACAGATACGACCACAGATAGCTCAGATTCTGACAAAAAAGGAACTGCTACAGCAACTACGGAAACAGAAAGACGGGACGACAAAGAAGTACCAGCAACATATACAGTACAAAAAGGAGACTGTCTGATTAACATAGCAAAGAAGTATTATGATGATGCTAGCAAATACAAGGATATTGTAGAGTTAAACAACTTGCCTAACGCAAACAAAATCTATATAGGACAAGTCCTTAAACTAAAGTAGGAGGTGGCAAAATGTCTTCGCAGATTGATTTGATTATTGCTAAAGCAAAAAGCCTTATAGGGTCATACGCCTATGACCAGAGATGTCAAGCGTTTGTTCGTATTTGTTACGAGGCGGCGGGGATTTATGTTTCGGACAGTCCCGGAAGTGCAACAGCGGCATACAAGAAGTATTGCGTATCAAAAGACAAAAATATTCCTATAGGGGCTGTAGCTTATTATTCTAATGGCAATAGCGATGGTCACGCTGCCATCTACCTTGGTGGTGGACAAATCATACATGCCTGGGGTCAGGTTCAAATTACTTCGATGGACAAGCCGAAAGGCTACTTAGGCTGGGGGTGGCAAGGTGGCGCTAAGCCTAAAGGTGCGGGACAAACAACACAAGAGAGTGTATCTACTAATGCAACCTCACCTCAAAAAACAATAACACTACCTAGTGGATTGGGCAGTGTTTTTACTTACATGGGTTGGCAGTGTATAACATCTAAGAGTTCACAGCAGTATAAATTAAGAGATAAAGCTGGGCAAAATTTTGATTCAGAAGGTTTTGGCATTATTAATAACAGATATGTAGTAGCCTGTACCACAACCTATGGTAGAGTTGGTGATTATATTAATGTATACCAAAGTAACGGGAATGTTCTTAAATGTATTATTGGAGATATAAAGAACCAGAGCGATGCCGGATGCAATAAGTGGGGACACTTAAACGGTAAATGTGTAATAGAGTTTGTTGTAGATAAAACAACTTGGTACACAGAGCCTATGCACGCAAACCCAGGTACTTCGTCTTGTCATCCCTCTTGGGGTGGTAAAACCATTACAAAGGTAGAAAACTTTGGTAATTATTTTGACGGAGTTGAAATGGAAGATAGTTCTTCCGAAAAGGTACCACTGTGTTCTACTTCTATTGTTAGTGTTGTTAATGTGGGGTCTGATGTAAGGGCTAAGGCGATACGCCCGGGTGTAAACCAAAATCTTAAATTTGAACTGCATATAATACATAGCTTAACAGACTATATTCCAATCGTTCTTGATACGGTAACGTGGACAACTGAATATGCCGACACTTGTGGACAGTTAAAATTTACTGTCTTAAATGATGGACAAGTAAACTTTACCGAGGGGGATGCAGTTTCTTTTAGAGTGCACGGAAAAGGCGTATTTTATGGCTATATTTTTGAAAAGACAAAATCTAAAGATGGAAACATAGAGGTTACAGCCTATGACCAGTTAAGGTACTTTAAAAACAAGGATACTTACTGTTACAAGAACAGAAAATACTCTGATATGATTAAGCAGTTTGCTAATGATTTTGAACTAACGGTTGGAGATATAGACGATACAGAATACTTAGACACAAGAATAGAAGACGATATAAGTATTTTTGACATGTGCAAAAATGCAAGGTTATCTACTCTTTATAACACTGGAAAATTGTATATCTTGTATGACGATTTTGGTACTTTGTGTTTAAAGAATATAAAAGAGTTACAAACAAATTATTGGCTTACCACTCAAACAGCCGAAGATTTTAGCTACAAAACAAGTATTGATGATAATGTTTATAACACAATACAGTGCTATAAAGATGACGATACAACAGGTAACCGAGACAAATATATCTATAAAGATGGCGACCTCATAAATCAATGGGGTGTGTTGCAAAAGACAGTAAAATTAGAAGAAGACGATAATCCAGCAACAGTTGGTATGGTTTACCTAAATCTTTATAAAAGCAAGAGAACCACCTTAAAAGTTACCGGATGTTTTGGAAATATTAATCTAAGAGCAGGAGCAAGCCTTTACCTCTCCCTTAACGTTGGGGATGTAAATTACGATAGGGCTTGCTTTTTTATCACAAAGGCTACACACAATTTTAACTCTACATATACCTGTGATTTAGAATTGGCTGGTCAAAAGAATTTTGTAGGGGAGATGGGAAGTAATGGATGATTTACTTAAAGTTATAAAGACTATTGCATTAGAAACAATTCAGACAACAAAGCCTGTTACATGGGTCTATGGAAATGTGGTAGAAACATCTCCTTTAAAAGTAAGTTTAGAAACAAAGTTACAACTAGATTCTGATTTTATTGAATTTGGAAGTATTAAAACATCAAACATAGAAAATGGTGACAAGCTGATACTTTTGCGACAGCAAGGGGGTCAGCGTTTTTTATGCCTAGATGTAATTAAAAAGGATGGTGATTAAATGTTACCACAGTCGAGCAATGTGCAGGTTATGACAGACCTAGACATAGTAAGCCAACCTAATAAAACCTACTATATAGACAAGGAAAAGAAAATTGTACAAGGAACAGTTGAAGACTATTTAAAAACTGTTGAGCAGTCTGTATACTTAATATTACAAACTGAAAGATATGACTATATTATGTATAGCCATACTTATGGCATAGAATTAAAGGACCTTTACGGTCGAGAAGAAAACTATGTTGTTCCTATGCTTATGCTAAGGGTTCCTGAGGCTTTGTTACAAGACGAAAGAATAGAAAGTGTTGAGGATTTTTCATATACCGTAAATGGTGGAAAATTTTTAATAAACTTTACCGTAAAAACCAAATACGGAGATTTAAAAATGGAGGGGGTGGAAATAAATGTTTGAAAGCTATTCATACGAAAAAATACTGTCAGATATGTTTAGAAATGTGCCTAGTGATATAGATAAGCGTGAAGGAAGTATAATATTTGACGCCCTTTCACCCATAGCACTAGAATTGGCAAACATATTTGTGTGTTTAGATATTGTTTTAAACAATGCTTACGCAGATACAGCAGAAAGAGATTACCTTATTAGACTAGCAGGCGAAAGGGGCATTAGTCCAAAAAGTGCTACAAACGCCATCTTAAAAGGTGTGTTTGATGCAGAAGTCCAAATAGGTTCTAAATTTAGCTTAGGGGACTTAACTTATACAGCGATAGAGCAAATAGATGATTCTTATGTGTACAAAATGCAATGCAACGCTGCCGGAACTATAGGCAATAGCCAGTTGGGAACATTATTGCCTTATGACAATATTTTAAACCTCACAACAGCAGAATTAACGGAAATTCTTGTTTATGGAGAAGATGCCGAGGACACAGAAAGTTTTAGGGACAGGTTTTTTGAGCTGATAAACAACCCAGCTTACCAAGGCAATAAGGCCCAGTACAAACAGTGGGTGAAGGACATAGACGGTGTTGGACAATGCAAGGTTGTTCGAACTCCGGACGGTGGGGGAACAGTAGGCATTATATTTACTTCTTCGGAAGATAACGAACCTAGTGTAGAGCTTGTAAAGAGTGTAAAAGAAATATTAGACCCTGTTAAAACAGAAGGGCAGGGTGACGGACTAGCCCCTATAGGGCATGTTGTTTCTGTTGCTGGTGTTGATTTAAAAGGCGTAACAATTAACATAGATTGGTTACTTGCTAACGGTGCCGACGAGGCAACAGTAACAATAAAAGCCAACGATATTATTAAGAATTACATCAAAGAAATTAATGCCAAGTGGGAAGATAACACAGCTCTTACATTAAGCAGTTATCAGCTTATAGCTCGATTAGCAGAAATTGCGGAAATACAAGATATTGCAAGCCTTACATTTGGTGATGATACAACTAGAACATTAGAAGCCAAAGAGGATGAAATTTTTAACTTCGAGGCGTTAGTTGTAAAGGGGGTGTAAGTATTGAAAATAATAGAATATTTGCCTCCTGTTTTAGCTGAAATCAGAGAATTTAAAGTTTTAGGTGGAGCTGAAGATTTACAGTTAGACAATTTAAAGTCCGAGATTAACAGCCTCACGAATGAACTTTTTGTAACTACTGCTGAAAGTACAGGACTAGATAGATGGGAAAAGATTTTAAACATTACCAACTCTAGTATAGATGTAGAGTTTAGGAGGTTCAGAATTTTAAGTAGACTAAATTCCTTTGGGCTTACATTAAATCAAAGGCTTACATCTATTGTAGGGGCAGATAACTACAAAATTGATTATTACTTTAAAGAGTACAGGCTAAAAGTATCGCTAACTTTAGACACAAAAGAGTACGAAAAAGAAGTAAGGCGAATGTTGGACGAGGTTGTTCCGGCGAATTTGGTAATTGATTTTGGCTTATTGTATAATACGCACGAAATTCTAGGTAGATTTACACACGAACAATTAAGTAAATATACGCATCAAAAATTAAGGGAAGATGCAGCATTGAACAAGTAGGAGGTGGAGAAAATGGTATATATTGAGTTTAAAGTGACAGGGTCAAATTTGAGAAGAACGGATTTAAACAAAGTTGTAGCGTATACCCAGAACGAATTGAGTGCTAAATTTAGTTTAAATTCGGATTGGGATGACCTTAACCCTATTGTGGCCGTCTTTAGTAAAGACGGAGGAACTTGTTACGATATGGTCTTAGACGATAATAGGGAATGTACTGTGCCTTGGGAGGTTCTGTCAGGCAAGGGTGTTTTAACTGTATCTTTGGTAGGTGGGAACACTCTTACAAGCACAGAAGTAGAGATAAATGTATTAGCAACTGGTCAGCTTGGTGGGCTTGTATCACAGCCAACAGACACATTATATAGACAGTTGTTGTCTAAGTACAATGAAGTAGAGGCAGACTGGGAGAGTTGCAAGTCTCTATTGGATACATATAAAAGTGAAGTATCTGCAAGTACAAGTGCTATAGATGAAACCAGAGAGAACGCAGTAAATGAACTTACACAGATACAGAATAATGTCAACAGCTTGCTAGATGAGTGTAAAAATAATCTGACTGAGGCTAAAGAAGTATACAACAAGTCTGTAGAATTGCTTAACAGCATAGCTCTTAATAGTAAGTATCTTGCAAACGAGGGGCTTGTGATAGGAGCTGTAGAAAAGTGTAATGTAATAACTGCGCTGTCATCATTGGAAGTTTTGTCTTATATCGACCTTGCACATGGGGTTATCTACAATAGTACAAGCAATAGCGTAGACATATACACAGATGGTGCAGACACAATAACACAGTTATTGAGTGAAAATACAATCAGTTATG
>ERZ780144.3544-NODE-3544-length-11231-cov-4.328830_pt1 | contig 11231 bp, 11 predicted proteins | sample MGYA00511380_ERZ780144 | MGnify/ENA primary metagenome ERZ780144 (study PRJEB29588, sample SAMEA1965858) | human gut metagenome | biome: human gut; feature: human-associated habitat; material: faeces | place: Denmark | collected 2008/2010 ... | reverse complement strand
CTTACGGCGATCGCCAAAGCCAGGTGCCTTGACGGCAACGACGTTCAGGCCGCCGCGCAGACGGTTGATGATGAGGTTGGACAGGGCATCGCCCTCGACATCCTCAGCAATGATGAGCAGCTTGCGACCGGACTGGATGACCTGCTCAAGCAGAGGGACCACATCCTGGAAGACGCTGATTTTCTTGTCGGTGATCAGGACGGAGCAGTCGTCGTAGACGGTCTCCATCTGCTCGGTGTCGGTGACCATGTAGGGGGTCACGTAACCGCGGTCAAACTGCATGCCCTCAACGACCTCGGTGTAGGTCTCGGCGGTGGTCTTGTTCTCCTCAATGGTGATGACGCCATCGGCGGTGACCTTCTCCATCGCGTCAGCAATCAGCTGGCCGATCTCAGCATCACCGGCAGAAACAGTACCGACACGAGCAATATCCTTGCTGCCGTTGACCTTCTGGCTGTGCTCCTTGACGGCCTCAACCGCAGCAGAGACGGCCTTCTGCATACCGCGCTTGATGTCCATGGGGTTGGCACCGGCGGTAACATTCTTCATGCCCTCGTTGACGAAAGCCTGAGCCAGAACGGTAGCGGTAGTGGTGCCGTCACCGGCAGCATCGTTGGTCTTGGTGGCGACTTCGCGAACAAGCTGTGCGCCCATATTCTCGAACTCGTCCTTCAGTTCAATTTCCTTGGCGATGGTGACACCGTCGTTGGTGATGAGCGGGCTGCCGAACTTCTTGCTCAGCACGACGTTACGGCCCTTGGGGCCGAGGGTAACCTTGACGGTGTTGGCCAGCTGGTCGATGCCAGCGCAAAGGGCCTTGCGGGCGTCCTCGCCCTGCTTGATCTGTTTAGCCATAATGAATCTCTCCTTTTATCTGAAAGAAATCGGTGAAATCAAATTTACTCGACGATTGCGAGGATGTCGCTCTGGCGGACGATGGTGCATTCCTCACCGTCGACCTTGACCTCGGTGCCGGAGTACTTGCTGGTCAGGACCTTGTCGCCGACCTTGACGATCATCTCGACTTCCTTGCCGTCCACATTGCCGCCGGGGCCGACAGCGATAACTTCGGCAACCTGAGGCTTCTCCTTGGCGGAGCCGGACAGGATCAGGCCGCCCTTGGTGGTTTCTTCTTCTTCGACCAGCTTAATGACAACGCGGTCTGCAAGAGGTTTGATTTTCATAGTGGAAGTTCCTCCCTATAAAAGATTTCTCTTTATATTTTTAGTTTAGCACTCATTCTCTCTGAGTGCTAAATATATAATAGCCACTTTGCTGCAAAAAATCAAGTGTTTTCTATATAAAATTTTTGTGAACAAAAATGCACCGGGGCGTTTCGGCTCCGGTGCAGGTAGTTTTTATTGCTGTTCCGTCAAACTTTTGTAGCGCGGGCGCATAGCGCCGTGCTCGATGTGGGGCTGGCCGCCCTCCACCGTGTCGGCGTCGATCGTCACCTTGGTGATGGTCGCGTCGGAAGGGATGTCGTACATAATCGGAATCAGCAGTTCCTCGACGACGCTGCGCAGGCCGCGTGCGCCGCTCTTGCGCTCCACCGTCTTTTTGGCGATGGCGTGCAGTGCCGCGTCGGTAAAGACCAGCTCGGCGTTATCCAGGTGCAGCAGCTCCTTGTACTGGCGTACAATGCTGTTTTTCGGTTCGGTCAGCACGCGGACAAGGGCTTCCTCGTCCAGCGGGTCCAGCACGGTCACGACCGGCAGACGGCCGATAAGTTCTGGGATAAGGCCAAACTTGACCAGATCGTCCGGCTCAACGTTTTTCAGCAGTTTCTGGCGCGTTTCGTCCTTATCGAGCGTCGTGCGAAGCTGGCTGCCAAAGCCCATGCTGGCATTGTCAGTGCGCTTCTGGATGAGCTTTTCCAGCCCGTCAAACGCACCGCCGCAGATAAACAGGATGTTCTTCGTGTTGATCTGGATGAACTCCTGCTGCGGGTGCTTGCGGCCGCCGTTGGGTGGCACATTGCTGACCGTGCCCTCGACGATTTTCAGCAATGCCTGCTGCACACCCTCACCGCCCACGTCGCGGGTGATGGAGGGGTTCTCGCTCTTGCGGGTGATCTTGTCGATCTCGTCCACATAGATAATGCCGATTTCTGCACGGGGAATATCAAAATCTGCCGCCTGAATCAGTTTAAGCAGGATGTTCTCGACGTCCTCACCAACGTAACCGGCCTCGGTCAGGGTCGTGGCGTCGGCGATGGCAAAAGGCACGTTCAGCATCTTTGCCAGCGTCTGGGCCAACAGCGTTTTGCCGGTGCCGGAGGGGCCGAGCATCAGGACGTTGGATTTTTGCAGCTCGACGTCGCTGTTCTGGCCGGAGAGAATGCGCTTATAGTGGTTGTAGACCGAGACTGCCAGCACCTTTTTGGCGGCATCCTGGCCGATGACATACTGGTCAAGGCCTGCCTTGATCTCGGCAGGCGTCAGGATGTTGATGCTTTCCAGCGGGTCATAGTCGTAGTCGGCACCGGGCTGCGGCGCACTGCGGCGGCGATCCCGGGGCGGCATACCGGCGCGCGGCGGTGCCGGGCGCTCGCCATCCTTATACAGGGCGTTGCAGCACATATCTAGGCAGTCTTTGCAGATGTTGACACCGGGGCCGATGACCAGCTGCTCCACCTCATTTTGAGAGCGTCCGCAGAAGCTGCAGACGAGCTCGCGTCCTTTTCCGTCCTTACCGGACGTTTGATTTGCCATGTTGTTCCCCCGAATCAGTGTTTATAGAGGATATCGTCGATCAGGCCGTACTCCTTCGCCTGCTGCGCGGTCATATAGTTGTCGCGCTCGGTGTCGCGGGTGATGACGTCCAGCGGCTGGCCGGTGTACTGGCTGAGCAGCGTGTTCATCTTTTCACGGATGCGCACGATGTGGTCAGCGTGAATTTTGATATCCGTGGCCTGGCCGGAAATGCCCTGTCCGCCGATGAGCGGCTGGTGGATGAGGATTTCCGAGTTGGGCAGTGCAAAGCGCTTGCCCTTTGTGCCGCTGGCCAGCAGGAAAGAGCCCATGGAGGCCGCCATGCCGACACAGATGGTGGAGACATCGCACTTGATGTAGTTCATCGTGTCATGGATGGCCATGCCGTCGGAGATCGAGCCGCCGGGACTGTTGATATAAAAGTAGATATCCTTCTCCGGATCCTGGCCTTCAAGGTACAAAAGCTGTGCCACGATAACGCTGGCGGAGGCGGAGTTGACGTCCTCGCTCAGCACAATGATACGGTCATTGAGCAAGCGGGAGAAAATGTCATAGCTGCGCTCACCGCGCGCAGTCTGCTCGACAACATAGGGTACAAGGCTCATTGGTTTTTCCCTCCTTGGTGTCATAAAAATGTGGTGATGATAAAGGAACCGATACGGCGGCATAGCTGCGCAACCGTACCGGCCCTTTTACTCAATGTTTACGGATGCCCGCAGGGTGATTACTCGCCCTTGGTCTCCTCTTCCTTCGGCTCCTCGTCCTTCTTGGCGGCAGCCTTCTTGGTGGTCTTGCGGGTGGTCTTCTTGGCGGGCTTCTTCTCTTCCTCGGCAGCGCCCAGGACGATGTTAGCCTTCTCCTTCACGAAGTCGATGGCCTTGTTGACAGCCAGATCCTTCTTGACGGCAGCGGCATCGACCAGGCTCTTGACCTTGTCGGCCTCCATCTGGTAAGCATCGGCAATGCGCTTGATCTCGGCCTCGAACTCTTCCTCGGTAGCCTCGATGGACTCCTTGGCGACGATAGCCTCCATGGCCAGGCGCATCTTGACCTGCTTGTCGGCCTGCTCACGGAACTGCTCCTTGAACTGCTCCATGGTCATGCCCATGTACTGGAGGTACTGCTCCAGTTTCAGGCCCTGCTGGGAGATACGGTACTGGAAGTCCTGAACCAGCTCCTCGATGCGGCTCTCGATCATAGCGTCGGGGATCTCGGCCTTCATGCCGCCCACGACCTGGTCGATCAGGTCGTTTTCGACCTTCTGGTCAGCCTGCTTTTCATGGTTGGTCTGGATGCCCTTGCGGATAGAATCCTTCAGCTCATCGAGGGTGTCATACTCGCTGACGTCCTTGGCAAAGTCGTCGTCCAGCTCGGGCAGTTCCTTGTACTGCACGTTGTGCAGCTTGATCTTGAAGGTAGCGTCCTTGCCGGCCAGCTCCTCAGCCTGGTACTCCTCGGGGAACTTGACGTTGACGTCGAAGGCCTCGCCAGCCTTATGGCCGACGATCTGCTCCTCGAAACCGGGGATGAAGGAACCAGAGCCCAGCACCAGAGAGTAGTGCTCAGCCTTGCCGCCCTCGAAAGCAACGCCATCAACGAAGCCCTCGAAGTCGATATCGACGGTGTCACCGTTCTGGGCCTCGCCCTCACGGGTCAGCAGACGGCCATTGCGGTCCTGCATACGCTTGATCTCAGCGTCAACATCGGCCTCATCCACAGTCTTGACATCTTTGTTGACGGTTAAACCGGTGTACTCGCCCAGCTCGACCTCGGGCTTGACGGCGACCTTGACCTTCAGGGTAGCGCCCTCGTCCTCGGACATGGAGACGACCTCGGGATCAGGACGGCCGACGGCCTCGATGCCAGCCTCCTTGACGGCGGCCTCGTAGTTCTCGGGGAACAGGTCGTTGATGGCGTCATACTGGAACAGATCCTTGCCATACATCTTCTCGATCATGGCTTTGGGGGCCTTGCCCTTGCGGAAGCCGGGGATGGCGTACTTCTTGCCCTCGCGCTTGAAAGCGGTATTGACGGCAGATTTGAAGGTCTCCGCGTCAATGGAGAACTGCAGTTCGACCATGCTCTTTTCGAGCTTTTCACAGGAAATCAGTTTCATTTATAAATTCCTCCAAAAATAGATGTACATAAAAATACAAGTTATTATACCATGCCTGTGCAGAAAATACCAGCCCTGTTTTTAAAATTTTAACAAACTAAGCGGATTTTTCTGCATTTTTCTTGCAAAAATACAGCGTCAGACAGAAAATCAGCGGCAGACACCCCGCAATCGGCAGGAAATAGCGCATACAATCATTGACCGGGGACGCGATGCAGGTCAGCCAGAAAATGCCCAGGCCAATAAAAATCGGCAGCGTCTGCTTTGCTTTGCGCCGCGCCAGCCAGACCCCCAGCACCGCCGTGAGCCAGGCCATAAACCCGATGGACGTGATCAGCCCCACCAGCGGCAGCTTTTCAAACGCCGAGAGCGCCTGTACAAAAGCATACCGCAGATAGCCGGATTTATCAAGATAGTGGATGTCCATTTCAAACATTTGCATGCAAGTGTCATTATTAAACGTGTAGTAATCGTTGATAGCCCGGCATTTCGTGATGGTGTAATAGCCGTGGGAGTTGGCATGCAGGGCCTCAAAATAGCAGACCGGGTGCTTGAAGAACATCTTGGCCCAGGTCAGCATATAGCGGGCCAGGCCACCCTTGCTGGGATTCTTGTAGTACTGCTTTACGCCATCGGAAAGTTCCGGCATATAGCTCTGGGCCAGGCTGTCATAGTCAAGCACTTCATTGATGACAGCCTTCTCGTCGTCGGTGACGTCATAGCCGAAGTCCCGGACATAGCGAGCCGTCTGCTGCATCGGCACCGAGAGGGCCTCCCCCACGCTGCCCGCCGGGATGTCGAGGACTTTTTCGGTGAATACATCAAACCCGAAGGAGCCAATGACTACCGCCAGCATGACCGCCAGAAGTGGTTTGCGCAGCTGTTTACCAGTCAGCACAAAGGCCGAAGCAAGCACCATCGGCACAACGGCGTAGATGCCGTTTTTGCGCAAAAGGCAGCAGAGGATGCCCAGCGCCGCGTAGGCTGCCAGGCGTTTGCGGCTCCCCTGCCATTCCTGCGGGAACAGCAGCAGATCGGCGGTTTTCAGCACGAACAGCACAAAGAGGCCGGTGTAAAGCGTATCCTTGACCTGGGTCTGGATGAACACGCCCCAAATCGGGTTCAGCGCAAAGAACGCCGTGACAGCGTACTGCACCCTGCGGGAGCAGCCCAGCTTGCCCGCAAAGGCCGCCACCTGCCCGAACACCCAGGCACAGACGATGAACTGCAAGACGATGTAGAAGAACACACCCAGGTTATCACTGCCCAGGATGCGGCCCAGCTGGAACAGCCAGCCGTGCAGCCAAGTGGACAGCACCGTATGGTGGGCGGTCATTTCCTGCTTGCCGATGACCTGGGAGATCTGCCCCCAGGAGTCCCAGTCCACCGACCCGGGCCAGAACACGGCCACCCAGGGCAGCCATGCCGCGCCGATGAGCAGCGACGACGTGCGGCCCGGGGCCTTGGCGAACCGGCGGGCGAAGCGGTTTTCCGGTTCGGCTTCTGCCCCGCCAGGCCGCCCCAGCAGGGCGTACAAGCCCCAGACAGCGTGGTAGAACAACACTCCATACCCGGCCATGCAGACAGCGCCCACAAAGACCTGATAGGGATTTTTAAAGACGAAGGCCCAGCTGCCCAGCTTGCAGATGCTCAGGCCCAGCACCTCGGCGACACCAAAGACGATGCTCAGCACCAGTTCGGCGCATCTGGGCTTGGCCGTGCGCTGGCGGCGCACCCAGTAGAGCAGCGCGGCCAGCCCCGCCGCCGCAGGCCCCCAGGCCCAGGCGTCCAGCGGGAAGTTCTGGTGCAGCTTGACAAGCCCCACCAGCAGCCCCGGCGCGGCGTCCAGGTCAAGGCCGGTCGTCTCGTACTGCATACCGATCATCAGGTCGGTGCGGGCGGTTTCGGTATCCGCCACCGTGATGACGGCGGAGAGCGCCAACGTGCAGAGCAGCCCCAGCAGCAGCGCCCCGATGATATCTTTTGTTTTCTGCTTCATAGGCTTCACCGTATTTTATAGGGGCAGAACGACAGGCCATCGGCGGAGATCAGACGGTAGGTGATGCCGTCCCGCTCGCCCTGCATGGCATAGCGGATGGACTTGCCGTGCAGGTGGCCGTAGCAGCATTCGGTCACATGGAATTCGTTCAGCACATCCACAAGCTCCTGCGCCTGTGCGCCCGGGTAGATGGGCGGGTAGTGCAGGAAGGCGATTTTTTCACGCGTCTCCCCCGCCGCCTGCAAACTCATCCGCAGGCGGCCAGCCTCGCGCGCCATGAGCTTTTCCCCCTGGGCGGCCACATCGTCAAAGGGCCAGCCCCGGGTGCCGCACAGCGCCACATCGCCCACGATGCAGGCGTTATTGTGCAGAATGTGCAGCGTGTCAAAGCCGTTGGCAGTCAGGAAGTTCTCCATCTTGCGGGTCGTCGTCCACCAGTAGTCGTGGTTGCCTTTCAGCAGCCATTTCTGGCCAGGCAGGTTTTGGATAAAGGCAAAATCCGCCTTGGTGTCGTTCAGGTTCATGGCCCAGCTGGTGTCGCCCGCCAGGACAACGGTGTCCTCCGGTCGTATGAGCTTGCGCCAGTTGGCTTCCAGTCGGGGCAGGTACCCCTCCCACCCCGGGAAAACGTCCATGGGCTTGTCCGTTCCCAGCGAGAGGTGCATATCCCCGATTGCAAAGATGGCCATACGGCCCTCACTTTCTAGTTGTTGTTTTTAACGAAGGGATGCGGTGCGGATATCCGCGGGCTGCAAGACCGTCTTGAAGCGCACTTCCAGCTTGTCCAGCTCACTTAAGGACGCCGGGGCCTCGGCGCCGGTCTTGGCGGTCAGGGCCGCCATAGCGGCAAAGTCGCTGGCGGGGGCGGTCTCGCCCAGGGCGGTCAGCACGTCGCGCGGGAACTTGAAGGGGCTTGCCGTGGACAACACGACCATGGGAGCCTCGGTGCGCAGGGCTTCGGCCACGCGGAACGCCACGGCGGTGTGGGTGTCGCAGAGGTAGTTGTCCTCGTCAAAGCGGGCCTTGATTTCCGCTGCGCCCTCGGCGTCATCCGCATAGCCCGCGGCGAAGCTTTCCTGGATCATCGCCAGCGTCTCGGCATCGACGGTATACTTGCCGGTCTGGCTGAGCTCCTGCATCCAGGCGGCGACCTTCTCACTGCTACCGCTGACGTGGTAGAGCAGACGCTCGAGGTTCGAGGAAATCAGGATATCCATGGACGGTGACGTCGTCTTGTAGAAGGTGCGGCGGGCGTCATAGGTGCCGGTGCGCAGGAAGTCGGTCAGCACGTTATTCTTGTTGGACGCGCAGACCAGCTTGCCCACCGGCAAGCCCATCTGCTTGGCGTAGTAGCCGGCCAGGATATCTCCGAAGTTACCGGTCGGAACGCAGAAGTCAACCGGCTTGCCCCATGCGACCGCGCCCCGCTCGGCCAGACGGAAGTAGGCGTAGAAGTAGTAGACAATCTGCGGCACCAGGCGGCCCCAGTTGATGGAGTTGGCCGAGGACAGGAACCAGCCGCGCTGCGAGAGCTCGGCAGCAAACGCCTTGTCGCCGAAGATCTGCTTGACGCCGGTCTGCGCGTCGTCAAAGTTGCCGCGCACGGCGCTGACTGCAACGTTGTCGCCCGTCTGCGTGACCATCTGCAGGCGCTGGATCTCCGACACGCCGCTGTAGGGATAAAACACGAGGATCTTCGTGCCCGGCACGCCGGCAAAGCCCTGCAGGGCCGCCTTGCCGGTGTCGCCCGAGGTGGCGACGAGGATGCACACCTGCCGCTGCTCGCCGCACTTTTTCAGGCTCGCCGTGAGCAGGTACGGCAGGATCTGCAGCGCCATATCCTTGAACGCGCACGTCGGCCCGTGCCAGAGCTCAAGAAACGCGGTGGTGTCGTCGAGCCGGTGCACCGGCGCAACGGCCGGGTCGTCAAACTGGCTGCCATAAGCCGCGGCGGTGAAGCGCGCAAGCTCGGCGTCCGTGAACTCACTCAAAAACGGGCGCATGATCGTCACGGCGCGCTGCTGATACGTCATGCCGCACAGCGCCTGAAGCTGCTGCGCGGACACCTCCGGCAGCGCCTCCGGCACGAACAGGCCGCCGTCCGGTGCGAGGCCGCAGGCGATCGCCTGCGCAGCGGAAACGATATGCTGATGATCTCTTGTGCTGTAGTAGTTCATATCTGGTCCCTCATTATTCAAAAGCATTTTCGATCTGATTGATCCTGCGTTGGCGGCGCGGGGTATCCGCATCGCCGTAAATTTCGATCACGTCAAAGCGCGGCTGCAGCTCCGTCTCGTGCTCCGCCAGCCAGAGCGACGCCGCCGTGCGGATACGCGTCTGCTTGGCCGGGGTGACATACGCGCCCGCGCGCACGAACCGGTCGGATGTGCGCAGCTTCACCTCCACGCACACGACGTAGTGCCGGTCGGCCGCGATGATGTCGATCTCGCCGAAGCGGCAGCTATAGTTGCGCGCGAGGATGCGGTAACCGTGCCGGCGCAAGTACGCCGCCGCGCAATCTTCGCCCCAGGCGCCCTTCGTTCCCTTGACTGCGCCGGCCATATCAGTGCATCTTCTTCAGGAACGACGGCCGGTGGATGGGGCATGGTCCATGCGCCCGGATGGCCGCATAGTGCGCCGCCGTGCCGTAGCCCTTGTGGTTTTCCAACCCATACTGCGGATAGGTCTCCGCCATCCGGCGCATGTAGCGGTCACGCGTGACCTTTGCGAGCACGGAGGCCGCCGCGATGTCGGCACACTTGCCGTCACCGCCGACGATGCACCGGCTCGGCACCGCGATGCCGGTGTTCCGGTTGCCGTCGATGAGCGCGAGCGCCGGCTGCGGGGAGAGCTGCGCGATGGCCCGGTTCATGGCCAGAAACGTCGCGCCGAGGATATTGTGCGCCTCGATTTCCTCTACGGTCGCAAATGCGATGCCGTAGCTCAGCGCCTGCGCGATGATGGTATCATAGAGCGCCTCGCGTTTTTTCTCCGAAAGCTTTTTCGAGTCGTTCAGGCCCGGGATCTCCAGCCCCGGCGGCAGCATCACCGCCGCCGCGCACACGGGCCCTGCCAGCGGGCCGCGCCCGGCCTCGTCCACGCCGCACAGCGGATCCGTGTCCGGCGTGCGGAGCTCGTTTTCCAATGTCCACAAATCGACCTGCGTCATACGTCCGCCTCCGGCATCTCGAGCGTGATGCGGCCGAGCTTGCCGCCGCGGTACTCATCGAGCAGCACGCCCGCCATCCGCTCAAGGTCATATTCTCCGCCGGAGATGAGAAAGCCGCGCTTTTTGGCCGCCTGCTCCAGCAGCTCGAAACCGTTGCAGGCGGGGTCCGGGCGGAACTTGTAGCGCTGCTCCACCGCGTCGGGGTAAAACTTTGCGAGCCGGAGCATGAAGTTGGCCGCAAGCGTCTCGCGGTCGAGCACCTCGGCCTTGATCGCGCCGGTGATGGCCAGCAGCTCGCCGACCTCCTGACTGTCAAACCGCGGCCAGAGGATGCCCGGCGTGTCCAGCAGCTCCAAATTGCGGTCAATGGGGACCCACTGTTTCGAGCGGGTGACGCCGGGACGGTCCTCCGTCTTTGCGGTCTTGCGGCCTGCCATCTTGTTGATAAACGTGGATTTCCCTACATTGGGGATTCCCAAAATCATCACCCGCACCACACGGCCGGTCATGCCGCGCTCAGCGTAGGCCCGGAGCTTATCCGCCAGCAACTCCCGCACGGCTCCGGCAAATTTTGCCGTACCGTCCAACTGTAAGGTCCTGCGCAGCCCCGCGCATCTGGACGCGCTGCTGCATGACCACGCCGTGGACTACGGCCTGTGGAACAAGCTGTTCTCGGCCGATTTGCTGACCGAGGAAATGCTGGACAACGGCCTGGCCTACAATGAAGATTTATTGGCGAACTGGCGTGCATTTTTAGCCGCTCCGGGGTGTGCGTTCTGCGATTTTGCAGGCTATCACTACCGCCAGCACGCGGCCAGCGCCAGCCACCGTGCCCTGCCGCCGCAGAGCATCGACGACCAGCGCCGCGCCGCTGCGGAGATCCGCGCCACGGCCCCCGCCGAAATGCAGCAGAGCGTGAACGCCTTTTACTATGAAAAGCTCGTCTATCTGGCCAGCATGATCCTGCGCCGTGCCAACGCCGCAGACTACCGCGTCCAACTGAACGAGCTGAAGATCGGCATTGCCGCGGGGGCCGACGACCCGCAGCTGGGGCGCAATCCGCTGCTGCCCCGGAGCATCCGGCTTTCGGCCTGGCTGACGCTGCACATGCCGCGGCTCTGGCAGTGGGCGTGCCGAAATTTCTTGAAGGACCGACAATAATGCGCATTTTACTTGTACTGGACCGGGTGGAGAACCCCGCCAGCGCCAACGCCCTGATGGGCTTTCGGCTGG
>ERZ780144.3543-NODE-3543-length-11235-cov-5.133989_pt1 | contig 11235 bp, 10 predicted proteins | sample MGYA00511380_ERZ780144 | MGnify/ENA primary metagenome ERZ780144 (study PRJEB29588, sample SAMEA1965858) | human gut metagenome | biome: human gut; feature: human-associated habitat; material: faeces | place: Denmark | collected 2008/2010 ... | reverse complement strand
AGCAGTGTGAGGAAAACGGCACAAGCTATGTGATCCGGCTGAAGGAGAATGGCATCCTACGTGGAAAAGCATCCGATCTTGTGGATGAGCTTGATGAAATCACCAGGAATAACAAAGTGGATTATGCGGTAGTTTATGGTGAATTCATGTACAAGGCGATCGAAGAGGCGTAAGCCGATTGTGATGTGTGAAAAAGTATAGGAGGAAGACCTTTTGTGGAGAGATTCGTGAAGGGTCTTCCTTTTTAATATCCGGATTTTTACTGCGAATTTATGGCACGTATGTTATAATTTTATAATTGAAAGATCGTGGAAAGGGGATTCTTATGGCAAAGAAATTAGAAGAGGAATGTGGAACAAAAGTTTTGATGAATGTACCGGAAGTGGATCAGGTGGATCTTTCGGCGTTTTCTGAGGAAAAGGCGAAGGAGACGAGGAGATTTCATGAGAGTATTCCGGCGTATAACCGGACACCGCTGGTGCAACTGAGGGGGCTTGGCGGCAAGCTTGGTGTAAAAGGAATCTTTGTGAAGAACGAGGCGGAGCGGTTCGGGATGAAGGCGTTTAAGGGACTGGGCGGAACGTATGCGATGTTTCGGATCCTGTGCCGGGAGCTGGGGCTTGATCTAGGGAAGGTGGATTTTTCGGAATTTCAGAAAGCGGATGTGCGGGAAAAGACTGCGAAGTACACGTTTGTGACGGCGACGGATGGAAACCACGGAAAGGGCGTTTCCTGGGCTTCCGGACTCTTTGGGGCACATGCTTACGTCTATATGCCGAAAGGCACCGTAAAGGCCCGTGAGGAGGCTGTACGGCAGGCTGGTCCGGCGGAGGTGACAGTCACAGACTGGAATTACGATGATACGGTAAAATACGCGAAGAAGATGAGTGAGGAGCACGGATGGTTTCTGATCCAGGATACTTCCTGGGACGGATATGAGGAGATCCCAGGCTGGATTATGGACGGGTATCTTACCATGGCGTCGGAGGCGGCGGAGCAGACCGAGGCAGCGGGAGAGATTCCGACCCATGTGTTTTTGCAGGCAGGCGTCGGCTCCATGGCGGGGGCTGTCGCAGGATATCTTGTAAACCATTACGGGGAGAAAGCGCCGAAGATCATGATCGTGGAGCCGGACGTGGCGGATTGTATTTTTAGATCCGGGGAAGCAGGGGAACTTTGCTCGGTGGACGGAGCGCCGGAGACCATCATGGCGGGATTAAACTGCGGAACACCGTGTAAATCTATCTGGCCGGTGTTAAAATCGGTTCCTGCGGCTTACATCACCTGTAAAGACTATGCGGCTGCCCATGCCATGCGAGCATACGCAAAGCCGGCGGGGGATGACCCGGTGATCGTATCCGGCGAATCCGGGGCATCGACTATGGGAGCTGTACTGATGCTGTTGGAACGCCCGGAACTTGAGGCTGCGAGAAAGGCGCTGGGACTGGGAGCGGATTCCGTGATCCTGCTGATCAACACGGAAGGTGATACGGATCCTGTGTCCTATCGGAATATTGTGGAGTGCGGGGCGTATCCGTTGCCGTAAGTCTAACAACAGAGTGATCGAGGGTACTGTACACGTGCAATGTCAGTAACTGATCGAGTGGTGAAATCGCGAAATAATGAAGCACTCTCTTTACACATATCAAACTAGTGGGTATAATGGTATCTGGTCAATTGAAGTACAGACAGGATTGGAGATAGATATGTTAAATCAGTTCTCAAGAACACAGCTCCTTTTAGGAGCAGAAAATATGGACCGTCTCGCGAAGGCAAAGGTGGCGATCTTTGGTATTGGCGGAGTCGGCGGATATGTGGCTGAAGCGCTGGCGAGGAGCGGAGTCGGCTCTTTTGTGCTGGTGGATGACGATAAGGTCTGCCTCACGAACATCAACCGCCAGATCATCGCGACGAGAAAGACCATCGGACAGTACAAGGCGGAGGTCATGCGTGACCGGATCCTGGAAATCAACCCGGACGCCCAGGTGGAGGTTAGAAAGTGCTTTTATCTTCCGGAAAACGCCGACGAATTTGATTTCACGGAGTATTCCTATGTGGTGGATGCTGTGGACACCGTGACAGCAAAGCTTGAGATCATCATGAGAGCCATCAGCTGCGAGATTCCGGTCATCAGCAGCATGGGGGCAGGAAACAAGCTGGACCCGACACAGTTCCATGTGGCAGATATCTATAAGACCAGCATGTGTCCGCTTGCGAAGGTCATGCGCCGCGAGTTAAAGAAGCGCGGAGTGAAGAAATTAAAGGTGGTTTATTCCACAGAGCCGCCGGTAGAGCAGCAGGAAGACATGAGCATCAGCTGCCGGAAAAACTGTATCTGCCCGCCGGGCGCAAAGCATAAATGCACCGAGCGCCGCGCAATTCCTGGAAGTATCGCGTTTGTTCCGTCCGTTGCGGGACTGATCCTGGCGGGGGAGGTCGTGAAGGATCTCTGTGTGATGCCGCCGAAGAAAGCGGAGCAGCAGGAGAACGCGTAGTTTTCTTTGGGGCAGCATGAATTTAAACTGCATTTAGAAAGATGAAAAAGGATACCAAAGAGGTGTCCTTTTTTATTTACGCGAGCAACGAGCCAAAGTCCATGATTGAATGAGACCTTGGAGACTGCCGCAATAACTTGAGAAGCTCGCTAATATAACTGATAATTCATTCCCACATACGAGCTATTCATAAGGATTATTTGACAGCACACATTATAAACGTGTATAATAAAAACTTGTACATGCCAATTTAACAGACTGGCGCGTTTTAGTATTGAAGCTTGAAAAGTACGCTTTGGGGGAGCGGGCGCCTGTCTGTCATGTTATATCGAAAAGGAGAAAATTTACTTATGGTAACAGCAGTTATCGAAGCGGTGTACCGCTTCTTATGGGGAGACCTGTTTACGATTCCGCTGGGGAACGGAAATGGGATCGGGATCCCGCTTCTTGTTTTGCTTTTAATTCCAACGGGAGTCTATTTTACGCTTCGGACAAGATTTCTTCCGGTCCGCCTGTTTCCGGACATGATCCGGGCTTTGAACGGAAAGAAACAGGAGGAAGGCGGCCTGTCACCGATCCAGACTTTGTTTGTGTCCACAGCGACCCGAGTAGGAATGGGAAACCTCGTGGGAGTCGTTGCGGCGATCTCGGCAGGCGGTGCCGGTGCTGTGTTCTGGATGTGGTTATCGGCAGCGATTGGGGCCTCCACAGCGTTTGTGGAGGCGGCTTTAGCGCAGCTTTATAAGGAAAAGGACCCGCTCTACAGCGGTTACCACGGTGGTCCGGCTTACTATATCCACAGCTATGCGGAGCGGGTGAGAAAGAAAAAACTGAAACGCTCCGTGATCGCGGTCCTGTTTGCGCTGTCCGGCCTGATCTGCTGGGGTGGAATCAGCCAGGTCATCAGCAACTCTGTGGCATCGGCATTTGAGAATGCCTTTGGAATTTCGCCGCTCGTGACGACGGTAGTCCTCGTCGTGATCTCTGCGGTGATCGTTATGAGAAAGAACGCTACGGTTCGCGCCCTTGATGTGATCGTTCCGATCATGGCGGGCTGCTATTTTGTGATCACCCTGTTTATCATCGCGACCCATTTGAGCAGCGTTCCTGGCGTGTTTGCGAGGATCTTTGCGGAAGCCTTCGGACTTCGCCAGATCGCGGCGGGCGGCTTTGGCGCGGTGCTCATGAACGGCGTGAAGCGCGGCCTGTTCTCCAATGAGGCTGGTTCCGGTTCCGCACCATGCGCAGCGGCTGCGGCGGAGGAGAGCGATCCGGTAAAGGTCGGTCTCGTGCAGGCGCTTGGCGTATTTATCGACACCATCGTGATCTGCAGCTGCACGGCGATGATCATGCTGCTCGTCCCGGAAGAACTGACGACGGGGCTTGCGGGAATGGATCTTTTACAGAAAGTCATGAGCTACTATATGGGTGAGTTCGGCGTGGTATTTATCGCGGTGACGCTGGCGTTATTCAGCTTCTCAACGTTTCTCGGTATCCTGTTCTACGCTAGATCCAACGTTGCGTACCTGTTCGGAAACCGTTGGATTTATCAGACACTCTACAAGATCTTTGCTTTGATCATGCTGTTCGTCGGCGGACTGCAGGCGTACACGGTGGTGTGGGATCTCGGAGACGTGGGCGTTGGTCTTATGACGGTGTTTAACCTGATAGTGCTGTTTCCGCTGTCAGGGGAGGCACTGCGGGCGCTGAAGGAGTATGAGGAGAAAAAGACAAATAAGTAAGAAATAAAGTAACTGTTCTGCAGGTCTGCGCACTTGCCGCGTTGACCGTATGAGACACAGGGAGAAGGCGCTGAACAGTTACGAAATAAAGAAAAAAGATCTGTCAGGATACCGAAGATAGTTTCGTACGGTATGCTGGCGGATCTTTTTTATGGACTTTTCCTGGGAAAAACTAACCGCGGATTCTTGCATGGACTCCGGAAGTGAGATCCGGATGGCGCAGACCGCAGATCCGCTTTTCGGTTCCGCCGCCGATAAATACACGCTTCCAGACGTCCTGGTTTAATTCATCATCGTGGACATACACTTCGATATCGCTCATCGTCGGAAGAGGATCGCCGCCGAGCGTGAAGTTTCCGGCCGCATCCTGGAGCAGAATTCCTTCCTTCACGATATCCTTCTGCATGTAGGAAGAGACGAACTGCGCGGAGGAGAGGTGGGTGACAAGTTCTAACATCAGGTCTATTTTCAAGCTGTCCTCAGCGGACATTTTCGTCTTATTCAGTGCGTCCGTGAGCTGGGATTCATATTTTCCGAGAAAACTGCTGCACGCAGATTCCAGCTCGGAGAGATCCTGTTTTAATTCTTTTGTGATTTCCATAAATAAATCCTCCTTTGAAAAGTTGTATATTTAAGAGATCTGCTCCTGTGGTGCGGCAGCAGGATCATATTTTTTTAGGTTTGATAATGCATACCAATAAAATCTTCTTGTGACATCCAGTGAATGTCATGACTGCTTCAATAATAACATATATTGTTTGGAGTGACAATTAGTGAATGCCAAACAAGGAGTGTTATTATATGTACAAAAACAAGTCAATATCCGGCAGGAACAATATCTGCGGGATCAAGATCCGTGAACTTCGCAGCAGGATGAACGATGTTTCACAGAAACGTCTGGCGGATATGCTTCAGCTTCTCGGTCTGGACCTTGATAAGAACGCGATCCAGAGGATTGAGAGCGGAAAAAGGTTTGTGACCGATATTGAACTGAGATACTTCGCAAAAGTCTTAAATGTCAGTTATGAGGAGCTTTTGAGTGAGGACACTCCTGAGGCAGATTAAAGATTCCTGAGTAACAGGTTCCCGCGAAGGTATCTGCCCGTGCCACATGCCGTCTTTTTACGGAAAAGTCATCTTTGTCCTGGACCAGATAGGCAATCTCGTAAGGAAGGCTGTCATCGAAGATACGGTGGTAAGCGACACTTCCGTCCTCATGGACCAGAAGCCTTTCCAACGGAACCTTGAACAGCTCACCGAGGACCAGCATATTCGGAAGAGAGGGGAGCGATTCCCCGCGAAGCCACTTATAGATCGACTGGGGACTGTCCAGTTCCAGTGCATCCTGGAGATCGCGGACTGTCATCTTTCTTTTTAACATTTCATCCCGGATCTTTTTCCCGGTCAGCGTTTTCGATAATTCTTTCATACATCATCCTCCAAATTTCCAATCAGGGCAGACTGATGTCAGCTGTCGGCCATTAAAAAATGTTTCTGGCAGCGGGTAATGTTAAGTATTCTTGTAACTGTTCAGTAGGTCTGCGCACTTGCTGCGCTGACCGTAAGAAAACATAGGCTGGAAGGCAAAAATCCCATCAGCGAAGCTGATCTGGAATGGATTTTTGCACGTAGCTATGAAGGTACTGAATAGTTACGTATTCTTTAATTTTCATAGGGAAACGGACGACGGATCCTTGTCGCCGGTATATGAGACTTAGAACCTCTGTTTTGTAAGTAGCTATATCATACTATAAAATTCGCGGTTTGTCTTGAACTAAAAGGTTAAAATCACATATTTTTTGAAAAAATTTTATAAGAAAATGCTGACGGACAGAAATGCAGATCATCGGAGAATGCGAAAAGACGAGGAATGATTTTGAACTTCGGAAAAGAGGTAATAACAAAAAGGCATGTAAACTTAAGTCTGGCAAAGCCGTTTCATACACGGAAATAACCGGGAGAAACGACCTGTCAGGACGTAAGCTTACATGTCTGAAAAATTCGATTCTTTAATTAAAAAACTATTTTCCCTGCTGTGCTTTCAACGGAATGATCTCCTTACGGTACACATGGACAAGGCACACACCGCTGAAGATGATCGCGAAAGCTTCGGCGATCGGGAAGGCAAACCACACGGTGTGAAGACCACCGATCCTTGCGAAGATAAATGCCACCGGCAGAAGAACGACAAGCTGACGGAACACGGAGATCCATAAACTCAGCATTCCATGTCCAAGTGCCTGGAACAGGGAAGTACAGACGATGGAGCAGCCCGCAAACAGGAAGCTGATGGAGATGATCCGGAGTGCCGGGATGCCGATGGAGAGCATCGTATCGGAGGCGCTGAAGATCATTAAAAGCTTATCCGGCATGAGCTGGAAGACAGCGAAGCCGCACAGCATGATCGTTGTAGCGTACACAGCGGCCAGCTTTATGGTTCCCATAATTCGGTCCGGTTTTCCGGCACCGTAGTTGTAGGCGATGATCGGAACGGTTCCGTTGTTTAAACCGAAGACCGGCATGAACACGAAGCTCTGGAGCTTGAAGTAGACACCGAATACAGCTGTCGCCGTGGAAGAAAAGGCGATAAGGATCTTGTTGATTCCAAAGGTCATGATACTTCCGATGGATGCCATGATGATGGACGGAACGCCCACCGCGTAAATGTGGCGGATGATCTCACCGTTGGGCTTAAAGCTCCTGAGGGAGATCGTGATCTCGTGGTTTTTCGTCTTATTTAAGTAAAAACCGAGGCCGAAGGCGATGAGCTGTCCGAAAACAGTGGCGCCTGCGGCACCGGCGATCCCGAGAGCCGGTGCTCCGAAGTAACCGAAGATCAGGATCGGGTCAAGGACGATGTTGATGATGGCGCCGAGTCCCTGGGTGTACATGGAGTAAATCGTTTTTCCGGTGGACTGTAAGAGACGCTCACATGCGATTTCCATAAAGAGTCCGAAGGAAGCGATCGTGCAGACTCTCAAATAAGTAGTTCCGAGATCCACAATCTCCTCGATATCGGTCTGGAGACGGAAGAACTGTCTCGCAAAGAAGAGACCGAAGATCGCGAATACGATGTAGCTCATAGCCGCCAGGAACAGCGCGTGGTCCGCGATCCTGTTGGCGCGATCAAAGTTCTTTTCGCCGAGATTTCTTGAGAGAGCAGCATTGACACCGACGCCGGTTCCGGTCGCCACGGCGATCATCAGGTTCTGCGCCGGGAACGCCAGGGATACGGCGGTCAGGGCATTCTCGCTTAACTGCGCGACGAACATACTGTCTACAATGTTATAGAGTGCCTGGACGAGCATCGAGATCATCATTGGTACGGACATGGAGATCAGAAGCCGGTTTAGCGGCATGACGCCCATTTTGTTTTCTGTTGCCATTTGGGTAACTCCTTTCGTAAAACATAGATAACCGTGAAGAAATTTCACGGTTACAAATAAACATACATTCTCCCTTTGTGAAGGGACACTGAATGGCATTATAAGGCAAATGAACATGTTCGTCAACCGAAACAGGGAAACATATGGCGAAGTTTCTTTGAGGGACTGTGCAGAGCGGAAGGTTTTGATGGATTGACAAAAATGAATGCCCGTCGTATCATGGAAATGATGTGAAAATTTTAAAGTTTTGCCGGGACGGCAGCAGAAACTGAGAGGTGCTGCGGGGAGGCAGAAACTTATGTCAACGAATAAGGAGTATAGGAATGATTCAGGATATCAACCCGCATAAATTTGACCTGACCTACGGACAGCCGAAGGCGCAGGATGAGGACTTTGTCCTTTATATAAAGAAGAGTAAGACACTTTTAAGAAAAGTGGACGAGGAAAATCACAAGATTCCGAAGTTTTCTGATTTCCCGGAGGACAAAGAGCTGCTGAAAGAAAGCGCGTATTATCTGTTCGCCATCGATGGAAATCATTATTACTATGTGACGGAGATGCCGAGATATGATTCCGATGTCTATGAACTCTGTCCGACAGCGGCGTACAGAAAGATGCATCCGATGTATCAGGCTTTCGCGGGAATCACGGCGACACAGATTCATCGCTTTAAAGAGAGCAGAAAGTACTGCGGATGCTGTGGTCATCTGATGGAGAACAGCAAGACTGAGCGTGCGTTAGTGTGCCCGGAGTGCGGACAGACGGAGTATCCGAAGATCTCTCCGGCTGTCATCGTTGCGATCTCCGACGGGGACAGACTTTTAATGTCCAGATACCGCGTGAACAACAACCCGTACCGCGGATACGCGCTGATCGCCGGTTTCGTGGAGATCGGGGAGAGCTTTGAGGAGACGATCCACCGTGAGGTCATGGAGGAGGTCGGACTGAAGGTCAAGAACATCCGCTATTATAAGAGCCAGCCGTGGGCATTCTCTGACACGGAGATGATCGGATTTTTTGCGGAGTTAGACGGACCGGATAAGATCAAGCTTCAGGAGGATGAACTCTCTGAGGCGGGATGGTACCACCGCGACGAGATCCCGGATGAGACGATGATGAACAGCATCGGAAGTGAGCTTAAGATGGTGTTTAAGTATGGAAGTCTTGAGAAGTTTTATGAAGTGACTGGGTATAAGGACCAGAATTAGGGATTTGGTTTGTAAAAATGCGTGCGGAGACTGCGCCTGGAGGAGTGGTTGAGCGTACATAAGAAAAATGAGAGTAACTGTTCAGTAGGTCTGCGCACTTGCTGCGCTGACCGTAAGAAAACCTAGGCTAAAAGGCAAAAATCCCATCGGCGTAGCCGATTTGGAATGGATTTTTGCATGTAACTGTGAAGGTACTGAACAGTTACAAATGAGAAACTAAAAAGAGCCGGGAACTGGATTTTGTAATTGATCGGAATTCAGTTCCTGGCTCTTTTTTGCGGGCGATTCGTACTTATATTGTTTGTTTGCCAATTCTGGGAAGATCGGTATTAAAAATGCCGCGATTGTCAGATCATGCTTTGTGGAATGTCCGGGAGAATTCCATGAATTCTCTCAGGGTATCCGGCATATCCTGAGGATGGCAGCAGAAGCCGATGACGCGTTTCGGGATCGGGATATCCAACGGGATCTCAATGAGTGTACCGTTTTTCAGGTCATCCTCGACGAAATCTTTGATGACGCAGCCGATTCCGAGTCCGATCCGGGAGAATTCGATGAGGAGTTCCATGTCAGTGGTCTCCAGGATCTGGTTGATCTCGATCTGGTTGTCAGCCAGGTAGGCGTCCACATGTTTCCGGCTCATATTGGAGCGGTTTAAGAGCATGATGTTTCCGGTTTTAAAAATATCGGTGTCATTGCCTTCTCTCAGATGGAGGTTTTCCAGATAGGCCGGAGTACAGACGAATGCATCGCTGATTTCCATTACCGGCTGGAAGTGGAGGCCTTTTTTGCTTTTTGGCTCCGCCACGAGTCCGATATCGATCTTTCTGGCATCCAGCATGTCGAGGGTCTGGTAGGTGGACTGGCTCTCGATGGCGATGTTTACGTGCGGGTATTTTCCGATGAATCCTTTTAAGTAGGGGAGAAGGACGTATTTGCACAGGGTGTTGCTGACACCGATCTTCAAGTTCCCGATATGGAAATCATGGATCCGCTTCAGTTCGCGTTCGCCGCGGCCGATGGAGTCGAAGGCGGTGTTCACATGCTGGAAGAGGATCGCGCCTTCTTTTGTTAGTTGGACGCCGCGGGAGTTTCGGCTGAAGAGTTTGATGCCGAGGCTTTCTTCAAGTTTGCTGATGGCTTTGCTGATGGCAGGCTGGCTGATGTAGAGTTCTTTGGCGGCGCGGGAGATGTTGCCGCAACGGGCTACTTCGTAGAAGATTTTGTATTGTGACAGGTGCTGTTCCATAAAAATACTGCCGTCCGGGTGGGACCGCAGGAGTATAACCCCCTTTCATATGTGGTATTCGTATTATTTATGTCTATTATATAGAATGGGGGTGGGGGATGTCAATATGAAATGTGCGGGGGATGTGGCTAAAGGGTACGTGCTGGCCTGGGATGTGGCTGCGGGGTACGCGCTGGCCTGGGTCCGGCTCCGGGTACTCGGGATTTCGGGGGCGGTTCCTCCAACGAATTCTCCTGCGCACTAAGAGGAAACCATGCCCCCGAAATCAGGCACCCGGATCCGGACCCAGGCCAGCGCTGGGATTGGCTGCGCGAGGGGGGCCAGCCGAGTGTATTGGCGGGATCGCAGGCGCTGCGCTGTGCGATATGGAGATTACTTTATGCAATTGCACATATGTCCAGTTCTTTCTTTAAGATGTCGTTAACAGAATCCAGGATTCCGAGATGCGTCTCGAGATCCAGGCGGTCGACGGTCATTTCGTTCTTTTTGGTGCAACCGTCTACGCTGCCGGCGGCTACGGCGAGGCGGAGAGACTCGGTCTCTTCCTCGCGGGTCGGGAGGAGATTTTTTTCAGCGAAGAGGGAGCAGAGGGCGGCGATACCAATTCCCCACCAGTTGGAGACGCCGCTGGCGAGGGTGATGTCGGCGGATTCGGCGGTGCAGATCGTTCCACCGAAGGGAACGAAATGTTCGATCACGTCGCGGTAGGTGCCCATGCCCATCTCGTTGCCGCCGTCGCCGATGGAGATGGTGGTGGCTCCGGATTTTTTTGCTTCGGAGAGAAAGAGGGCGGAGTCAGTGATCATGTCATCGAGGACTTCGCCGCGCATGCTGTGGTAGTGGCCGTTGGCGGCTTTACCGGGGCGTTCTAAGGAGATGAGGTGGGTCGGGGCGAAGGTTTTGATGCAATTTCGGATGAAGTCGCCGGTGTCTGTTTTAGGGAGCATCATGAGTTTTGCTTTTGGAGCGCGGTAGCAGACAACGTCGCTTACAATGGAAAAGGCGGGCTCATCGGTGATCACGAGGACGGAGGCGCCGAGAGCGGTCAGGGCTGCTGCAATATCAGCGGTGCCTAAGGGGCCGTCGGTTTCACCAACAAAAGAGCCGTCGCTGAGTCGGACCGGAAAGCCGGTTAAGAGAATGACACGGCGGGCG
>ERZ780144.3533-NODE-3533-length-11256-cov-2.625480_pt1 | contig 11256 bp, 7 predicted proteins | sample MGYA00511380_ERZ780144 | MGnify/ENA primary metagenome ERZ780144 (study PRJEB29588, sample SAMEA1965858) | human gut metagenome | biome: human gut; feature: human-associated habitat; material: faeces | place: Denmark | collected 2008/2010 ... | reverse complement strand
GAGTGCAACGCACGGAACAATCCGTAGGCATCATAGTTGGGGACTTTTGACACCAACATCATATAATGAAAAGTATGGAATAAGATAACAGTTACTTAAGATAGATCTAAGGAGCGGATGAAATATCCGCTTTCTTCGATTCTGCAAGAAGAGAGGAAAGACATGACAATAAGAGAATGTTACGAAAAGACCGGGTCTGATTACGAAAACATTTTGAAAAGATTTGGCAGCGAAGCGATGATCCAGAGATTTGCACTGAAGTTTTTAAAGGACGGCAGTTTTTCGGATCTGAAAAATGCCCTGGAAGCAAAAGACGGAGAAAGAGCTTTCCGTGCAGCTCACACGCTGAAAGGCGTATGCATCAACCTGGGATTTGACCGGCTTTATAACGTAAGTGCAGAGCTGACAGAGAAACTGCGAGGCAGAGAGATCGAAGAGAGCGAAGAGCTCTTTGAACAGGTTGAAAAAGAATACCATGCCCTGACTGCTGTATTAAAGCAGTACGAATCAGAACTTTAAAAAGATCGGAAGAAGATCGGATGCGAAAGAGAAAATTGCAGTGAGGAGATGAACTTATGGAATCGGCAAACGGTATAACAAGGCAGCAGGCAGAAGACGAAATGCAGCTTTTCAAGAAAGTCTTTACCGTTGTGCGGCTGCTGGATGGAGAACATCTGGAGCAGATGCATAAGAGATGCAAGCTGGACTGTAAAGACGAAAAAGAGAAAAGTGAGTGCTATGAAATATGGAATAAAGACCATCCGTGTGAAAACTGCACTTCCCTGCAGACACTGTATCAGCGGACACAGAAGACCAAGCTTGAATTTATCGAGGATGAGCTTTATCAGGTCACTTCCAGATACATAAAAGTAGACGGAAGAGACTGCGTGATGGAGCTTGTCAAATACATGGACATGGATACGCTGGTGGATTCCAGTGGCTGTGAAAAGCTGGTCAATCAGCTGATCGAGTATGATCAGAGATTGTATAAAGATGCACTGACCGGTGTATATAACCGTCGCTATTTTGAAGAGCAGATCAAGAAAAAGAATGAAAATGCCGGGGTGGCTGTCATTGATATGGATGACTTCAAACTGTGCAACGATACGCTCGGCCACAGTGTGGGAGATGCCGCACTCAGAACGATGGTAAAGACAGTTAAACACTGTATCCGCAAGACGGATATCCTGATCCGTTACGGTGGAGATGAGTTTATTCTGATTCTGGAGAACATCAAAAAAGAAAATTTTTTCAATAAACTGGTCCAGATCCAGAGTGATATCCATGCTGCAAACGTACCGGGATTTCCAAAGCTTCAGCTTTCGGTCAGTATCGGCGGAGTGATATCCTCAAAAGAGACGGTCGAGCATGCAGTTATGCAGGCAGATAAACTGATGTATCAGGCAAAAGAGCATAAAAATATGGTTGTTACGGAAGATAATGCCTCCTATGTTGCACCGGGAGTGGCAAACAGAAAGGCACGGCAGCAGATTCTGATCGTGGATGACTCGGAGATGAACCGTGCCATTCTTTCAGAGATGCTGAAAAAGGATTTTGATATTCTGGAGGCAGAAAACGGAAAAGAATGTCTAGATATCCTGCGGCAGTACGGCATGGGGATTTCCCTGGTGCTGCTTGATATCGTAATGCCGGTTGTGGATGGATTTGAAGTGCTGGATGTGATGGTACATAACCACTGGATCGAGGACATTCCGGTCATTATGATCTCCAGTGAGGATTCAGAACCTTATATCCGGCGTGCTTATGAGCTTGGCGTATCAGATTATATCAACCGTCCGTTTGATGCAAAAATAGTATGTCAGAGGGTGTATAATACAATCAAACTGTATGCAAAACAGAGAAAACTGGTGACGCTGGTTACCGATCAGATCTACGAAAAAGAAAAGAACAACCAGATGATGATCAGTATCCTAAGCCAGATCGTAGAATTTCGAAACGGTGAGAGCGGACTTCATGTATTACATATCAATATTTTATCAGAACTGCTTCTGGAGCGTCTGGTACAGAAGACGGATAAATATCAGATATCGGCACAGAGGCGTTCTCTGATCACGATGGCTTCTGCACTGCATGACATCGGCAAGATCGGCATCGATGACAAGATCCTCAATAAACCGGGCAGACTGACACCGGAAGAGTTTGATGAGATGAAAAAGCACACGATCATCGGAGAGTCTATCCTGAAAAACGTCGGTATTTATCAGAATGAAGAGCTGGTGCAGCTGGCCATGCAAATCTGCAGATGGCATCATGAGCGTTATGACGGCAGGGGCTATCCGGACGGACTGAAGGGCGAAGAGATCCCGATCGAAGTCCAGGTTGTATCGATCGCAGATGTCTATGATGCACTGGTAAGCGAACGTGTCTACAAAAAGGCATATTCGCATAAAAAAGCAGTGGAAATGATCCTGAACGGTGAGTGCGGACAGTTTAATCCTCTGCTGCTGGAGTGTCTGCAGGATATTCAGGACCGTATCGATGAAGAGTTTCAGAATGTAGAAAATCAGAGCGAAGAAGAGAATCAGGAGCGAAAGGTACACGATCAGATCATGGAGACGACGGTGCTGGGCTGAGAAAAAGAGGGCAGTACTGTTGCTCTGCCCTGGCATGACGCTGCTGTGCGGCTGTTCCAAAAAAGCTGCTCTGCCTTGACTTTTGATGCAAATTTTGATATGATTGCGTCAGTAGTCGCAATACATCAGGAGGAACTGTCCAAGGCAGATCTGGCAGGTGATGAACGATTTATACAACAAAACGAAAAGGTGGGATTTTTGATGAAACAGTTTACTTACACAATTCAGGATTCAATGGGTATCCATGCAAGACCGGCAGGTCTGCTTGTAAAAGCTGCAGCAGCATTCAAAGACACAACGATCGAGATCAGCAGCAACGGCAAAAAAGCTGACGTTAAGAGAATCATGGCAATCATGAGCATGGGCGTTAAGCAGGGTGCAGAAGTAACCGTTACCTGTGAAGGTGCGGATGAAGATGCAGCAGCAGAAGCTATGGAGAAATTCTTCAAAGAAAATCTGTAAGAGTTACTGCCGTCAGGGAGACTGACAGAGTGATCTTAAAAAGTATAATGAAAGAGGCATGGCCGGAGACGGTTGTGCTTCTTTTTTAGTGACAGGAAAAAGTCGCAAGCAGCAGTTTTTTTGGGGGTTCCGGCAGATCTTTCAGCTTAATTTCAGCCTTTCACCAAATTCCTGACACATCCCCCTGCTAATATGGAAACCAGAAACGGAAAGCAAAAGGCTTAAGCAGGGCGGGAGGTCAATATGAAAAAATATTCCAAAAAGAAGAAATGGATCGCGGCAGGAATGTCCGTGGTTTTAGTCGGCGGAGCAGCCGGCGGTATTTATTTTAACACTCATCACCGTTCGTTTCAGGCAAAGGCAGAAACAGCGTCCGTACAGACAGCAACGGTGGAAAAGGGTGATATTTCAACGACCGTAGTCGGAACCGGAAATCTGGAGGGCAGCAGTGCACAGGATGTGACGATGCCGGCCGGCGTAAAAGTGGATAAAGTTCTGGTAGAGAGCGGTGACAGTGTTCAGAAAGGAGATACGCTGGCAACCGTGGATGCTGATTCAGTAAAACAGGCAATGCTCGATGTGCAGGAAGAGATCGACGAGCTGGATGAAGAGATCGAAGAAACAAAAGATGACAGCACATCGTCTTATGTTACGGCCAAAGTATCCGGAACGGTCACGAAAATCTATGCGAAAAAAGGCAAAGACGTCAGCAAATATATGGCAAGAAAAGGTGCCCTGATGATCATCCAGATGGATGACGAGAACAAAACAGAAGTAGCAGTGACGGCAGCAGTCGGAACCGTCAGCAAAATCTGCGTTTCTGAGGGTGATACCGTCAGTGCCGGTGACAAACTGCTGTATCTTGCCGACACCGGTGAAAGCTCAGAGTATCTCAAGCTGGTATCCGGGCGAAAAGAACTCGCAGAATATATGCAGGAGCTATCGGAACTTTCAACAACAAATAAGATCACGGCCGACTTTGACGGAACCGTGCAGGATGTCAATGTGACGGCGAGCAGCACATCCGGAAGTTCAGGCAGTTCGTCCGGAAACAGCAGCTCCGGAAACAGTGTGTCCGCGGTGCCGACATCCGCATCCGTGTCATCTGCGACGACATCATCGAAAACAGTGACTTCCGCATCGGCAGTAAGTACTGCGGCCTGTAAAACCAGTGCAAAAGCATCTTCTGGCATGGTACGCTGCACGGCGGCTGTGAAAACCAGTGCGGTAGCAACTGAAAGCAGCCAGGGACAGACGGAAAAGAGCAAGGTCGAGACGGAAAGTGACAGTGAAAAGGAGTCACAGAATGAAATCCAGAAGATTTCCGTGGAAAGTATCAAGGATCTTGTGACGCTACCGGTGACCGGTCAGACACTGCAAAGGGAGATCAAAGAGATCGATCATTATACCGGAACGATCGTCTGGGAGAGTACAGATCAGACGGCTGCAGCAGATACTGTTTATACGGCAAAAGTGACATTGACTGCAAAAAGTGACAGCGAAAAACAGTATGTATTCCCGGAACATGTCGTGATCAGCCAGAGCGGGGCAGCCATCTCAGGTGTGACCAATAATGGTACAGAATTAAGCTTTCAGCTTACGTTTGTAAAGACGGCCGCAGCAGATAAGAAAAATGACCAGAACACAGCAGATGACAGTAAAAACAATACATCCGGAAATGATCAGAATAACAGCGGCGATGCGACAAATGCCGGATCAGGCGGCAATGCAGATGCGTCCGATAACACGCAGAACAGCAACGGCAGCACACAGAGCGGTACACAGAACAATCTGCCGGCAGGTGCGAACGGTACGCAGAGCAATGATGCAAACAGCACGCAGAACAATAACAGCAGCAATGGAAGCACAGGCGGTATGCAAAATACAGGGAATGCAGGAACTTCCGGCAGTGTGAGTGTATCGGGAAGTGCGGGCGGCAGTTCTGCCGCTTCCGGAACAGATACGCAGAGTGCAGGTGCCACTTCTGCATCGACCGCTTCTTCCACCCAGGGTTCGGACAGCAATATCAGTGATGTGACTGCATTCACGCTGTCACCGGATGAGACGATGAACCTGTCGATCAGTGTGGATGAGCTGGATATTCTTTCTATCGCAGAAGGACAGAGTGCAGACATTACCTTTGATGCTCTGGAGAACCAGACCTTTACCGGAACGGTGACATCTATTTCCGGTACTGCATCCGTCAACGGCGGTGTGGCAAAATATACGGTTGAGATCGAGATGGAAAAAGATGACAATATGAGGATTGGTATGAATGCATCCGCGACGATCAAGGTAGAAGATGCCGAAGATATTCTTCTGATCCCGTCTGCGGCACTGCAGGAGCGGGGAGATTCCACCTTTGTCTATACCGGACAGAGCGAAGATGGCACACTGACGGATGAAGTGGAAGTCGAAACCGGTCTTTCCGACGGCAGCAACGTTGAGATCACAAGCGGACTTTCCGAAGGCGACACGGTTTACTATACAAGAACGATAAGTGACAGTCAGAGCGGTAATATGCAGGGATTTGGAGGATTTGGCGACGGTCAGATGCCGTCCAAGCCGTCCGATATGCAGGGCGGTCCTTCCGGCGGAGGCGGACAGGGCGGAGATCCTGGCAGAACACATCCAAATCAGTAAGGCGGTGATGACGATGATTACATTTCGGGATGTTTCTAAGATTTATCATATCGGAGGCGAGGAGGTAAGAGCACTCGACCATGCTTCCATGCAGATCGAACAGGGAGAATTTGTCGGTATCATCGGACCGTCCGGTTCCGGCAAATCTACGCTCATGAATATCATGGGCTGCCTGGATGTGGCGGATGAAGGAGAATATATCCTCGACGGCCAGCCGATCGAGCATTATTCAGAGCGGGAACTGGCAAAGATCCGCAATCACAAGATCGGATTTATTTTTCAGAATTTTAATCTGATACAGAAAATGTCTGCTGAGGAGAATGTGGAACTGCCTCTGATTTATCAGGGCGTTCCGGCACCAGAACGCAAAAGGCGGGTGAAAGAGGCACTGGATCGCGTGGCACTTGGGAAAAGACGGACGCACAGACCGACCGAACTGTCCGGAGGACAGCAGCAGAGGGTGGCGATCGCAAGGGCGATCGTGACAAGACCGTCGCTGTTTCTGGCAGATGAGCCGACCGGAAATCTGGACTCAAAAACAGGAGAAGAGATCATGCGGCTGTTCCATGAGCTGCACGATCAGGGCAACACGATCGTTCTGATCACGCACGATGAGGGCGTGGCACTTCAGGCAGAACGCCGTATTGCGATTTTTGACGGGCATGTCCGGGAGGTGATGGAATGATCTTTCAGTCAATAAAAATGGCATGGAATTCCATCGCATCGAACAAGATGCGTTCCTTTCTGACGATGCTTGGCATCATCATCGGTGTGGCGTCTCTGATCGTACTGGTGTCAATCGCAGACGGAGCGACCGGATCGGTCACGGATACCATTTCTTCGATGGGCACCAATCTGCTGACCGTATCGATCCAGGATGACAAGGAAAATCCGTTGAGGCTTTCGGAACTTTCGGATTTTGTGGATGAAGAGACCATCCGTATGGCAGCACCTTATGCACAGACTTCGGTGACGGCAAAGAGCGGTTACACAAGTGATACCATGACCGTTTACGGTACAACGGGAGCCTATTATGATATCCAGGGTCTGAGCCTTCAGAACGGCCGCTGGATGAACAAAGCCGATGTAGATAATCACACGTATGTAGTGATCCTAAATGCTTATGCGGCAACGCAGCTGATCGGACGTACGAACTGCGTGGGTGAGAGTATTTCTCTGGACGGCAAAAAATATCAGATCATCGGTGTACTGCAGGATGAACAAAGCGGCATATCCTCGACACAGAGTGAGCGGATGGAGGCATATATTCCCTACACTTCACTGACAAGGCTTTCGGACAGTGTACTTTATGTCACCACATTTTATGCGACATCGGCAGATGAGAACAGTATGGATGCGGCAGAAAGTTATCTGACGCAGAAAATGCTGGAGCGATTCGGAAATGACGAAGATGCCTTTACGATTGTCAACCAGTCAGCTGTTATGGAAACGATGGAGAGCGTGACGAATACTCTGGCGTGGATGCTTGGTGGCATTGCGGCGATTTCCCTGGTGGTCGGCGGAATCGGCATCATGAATATTATGCTGGTATCGGTCACAGAGAGAACCAAAGAGATCGGTATCCGCAAAGCCATCGGAGCCGGGCAGTTCAGCATCATGGCACAGTTTCTGACCGAGGCACTGATGGTCAGCATGATGGGCTGTATGGCAGGCATCGTACTTTCGGCACTCATCCTGAAAGTGGCCGGCATGTTTGTCAGTGACATGAGCTTTTCCATATCACCGCAGGTAACGGCACTGGCAGTTGGATTCTCGGCATTTATCGGTATTGTCTTCGGTATTTATCCGGCGTGGAAAGCCGCCAGAAAACATCCGATCGACGCACTGCGTTATTCTGGTTGACCAAACGGGAAAAACTTTATATAATAAAATCACGAAGGGTTTCGTGGTGAAATAGTCAAAAAAAGGAGAAATTTTCAGCGAAATAGGGGAATTTCTCCTTTTTTGTAATACCAGGGTTAAACCAATCAAAATGTATGTTGATCCGACAAAGCGATGAGGGAGGCAGAAATGAAAAGTATAGAAGAAAGATTAAAAAAAGCGGCACTGGGAGCAGGATGCCTGTTTCTGGCACTGGGAGCATTTGAAATGCCGAGCCATGCAGCAGATGCCGCATCCCAGGTGCAGTCAAGAGCGTTGCTGGTCACACGCGGTGACTACAAAGGAACGGAGTATGATCTGACACCGGGACCGCAGAATGACGGAGTGAATGTAAGCCGTATGTTACAGAATGCATATGGCGGACAGAATATTTCCATTACCACGGAAGAGAAAACGAAAACAAAAAGTGAATTAAAGAAGGCGATTCAGACTGCATTTGCAGATTCGGATGCGGATGATGTCAATTATTTTTATTATTCCGGGCACGGACAGCAGGATGGACTCTGTCTGGAAATGGGAAGAAGCCGTGAGAATGTTGTGACGCCGCAGGATCTCTATGACTGTTTTGCAGGTATCGAAGGGAAAAATGTGCTGATCATGGACTGCTGTTACAGCGGCACGATGGGTTCGCAGACCAGTAGCATTGGGCTGCAGAGTCTTCTTAAAAACACAGTCAGCCGGGATGAGGCAGCAGAAACTTTTGTCGATCAGTTTACGGAAGGTTTTGCACAGGCAGAAAAAGAAAATCAGGGATTTCAGAGTCGGACGGTGTTAAACAGCAGCCGTTTCCGTCTTCTGATGGCAGCGGCAGATGACGAACTTTCCAATCAGGTGATCCGAGGTGATAACAGCGATATCGGAGACGGCGGAAGCGAAAATGAGGAAGCATCTGCAGAACGTACAGAACCGAAACAGGCCTCCGCCTACGGTGTGTTTACCGGATCGCTGGTCTATGGAAACGGCATCCATGCAGAACTTGCAGAGACGGACGTTGATTTTGAGGATGCCACGATCGGCACGGCACCGGCGGATTATGACGGGGACGGAGAGATCACCTTTAACGAGATCAGACGTTTCACGCAGAACCACTGTGTCGCAAACCATATGCGGATGTATCCGTCAGACAATCAGGAGGTGTTCCTGCCGGCGGCACAGAAAGCAGAGAAGGCATCTTTTGAAAAAGCAATTCTGCATTATGCAGAAGATGGAACGCCGAAACTTCAGATATCTTATCAGGCAAGAGAAACGCTGAATGCAGAGGTTGCCTGGTATTATGCAGGATCTGCATGGGGCCTGCAGCAGCTTTTGTTTACCGTTTACGATCCGGAAGGACTTCCTGATTTTGAGAAAGATGCCGGTGTGGAGAAAGTGGATGGAAAATCCGGAATTTCACTGAAACAGGGAAAAGGCAGTTTTGAAATAACAGTCGGAGATGAGCAGACCAGATATTATTCCGGCTATTTTGCCTGCATGATCCGCACAGAAGGCTCGGATTTTTCTTATATCATACCATTTGCGGCTTCCGCAGAGGATCCTTCTCTTATCAATGATATGACGCTGTCGGCAGCGAAAGAACATGCACTTTCTTCTGAAGAGGAATGGGAACTTCTGGCAGATTTTGGATTTTATGTTTCCGAAGAAGGCAGCGATGCCGTACCGGAATTTCCGATACCGCTTATGAGCTGCAGGATCCTAGATGCAGACGGAAACACCGTGCGTGTGCTTGCGGATCAGGAAATGGCAGAGATCGTGCAGCCGGACGGCACGGGAGAGTATCAGTGCCGTGCTTATTTCTGGTGGGACTGCCGTGATGAAAAGGGCAATAAAGTGAAAGCAGGTACTTACACTGCAGTGGTAACGGCAGAAGATGCATCAGGCAGCAAAACACTGGAAAAGGAAGTAAAACTTGCAGAGGACGGAAGTTCGGAAACCGAAACGGAGAGCGAATCCGAAACAGAAAGAGAAACAGAAACGCAGCAGCCGTCTACGGAAGCACCGAATCCGAATACCGGAAAAGAAACCGAAAAGAAAGATCCGGCCGGAAATCATACAGAAAGCACGGAGAAAAAGGAAGTGCAGAGTATTTCGCTTGTCAGCCGTTCTGCTTTTTCCGGTCAGGAAAAGAACGGTGCCAAAATCGTGATCGGAGTCAGAGAAAGTGTCCGTTTAAATCCGGTGATCACACCTGCTGATGCCGCAGATCAACGTGTAACTTACAAAAGCAGCAACAACAAAGTGGCAAGTGTCACACAGGGCGGTGTGATCCGGGCAAAGAAAAAAGGAAATGCCGTGATCACGGTCACAACGGCAAACCAGAAGACCTGCCGCATCAAAGTGACGGTCAGACAGGCACCAAAGAAGGTTACAATCGGTGCAAAAAACAGGACACTGAAAAAAGGAAAAACCCTCCGGCTCAGGGTGAAACTTCCGTCCGGAAGTGCCGCATTCGGCATCCGATACAACAGCAGCAGGAAAAAAATTGCCACGGTGGATGCAAAGGGAAACGTGAAAGCCATCCGGAAAGGAAGTACAGTGATCACTGTGAAACTTTACAATGGAAAGAAAGCAAGACTGAAACTTACAGTCAAGTAAACGTATTGATGAAATTGAACTGAAAATTGTAAAAAGAGTATAATAAAACTGAAAAAAGAGCTGGAATGTACAGCAAAAAATACAAGAAAAGAGTCTGTTTCCGTCGTTTCGGAAATGGACATTTTCTTTTTGTTGTGCTATAGTAAAAATATATGGGTAACAACAGATTAGTAATTTTTTTCAATAAGGATACTAATTGAATTCCGCAAAAGGAATCTTTTTATCCAGCATCATTTTAAGGAGGTATAATAAAATGGCTAGAAAAATGAAGACCATGGATGGTAACCATGCAGCAGCTCATGCTTCTTATGCATATACAGATGTTGCAGCTATCTATCCTATCACACCTTCATCTGTTATGGCGGAGGCAACAGATGAATGGGCAACTCAAGGAAGAAAAAATATTTTCGGACAGGAAGTTCAGGTAACAGAGATGCAGTCTGAGGCAGGTGCAGCAGGTACTGTACACGGATCTCTGGCAGCAGGTGCTCTGACAACTACTTACACAGCTTCTCAGGGTCTTCTTCTGATGATCCCGAACCTGTACAAGATCGCAGGCGAGCAGCTGCCGGGCGTATTCAACGTTTCTGCACGTGCACTGGCAAGCCACGCACTGTCAATCTTCGGTGATCACTCCGATATCTATGCCTGTCGTCAGACTGGATGTGCAATGCTCTGCGAATCCAGTGTACAGGAAGTTATGGATCTGACTCCGGTTGCTCATCTGGCAGCAATCAAAGGACGTATCCCGTTCATCAACTTCTTCGATGGTTTCCGTACATCTCACGAGATCCAGAAGATTGAAACATGGGATTACGAAGATCTGAAGGATATGGCAGATATGGATGCAATCGATGCATTCCGTAAACATGCACTGAACCCGAACCATCCTTGCCAGAGAGGTTCTGCACAGAACCCGGACATCTTTTTCCAGGCAAGAGAGGCTTGCAACCCTTACTACGATGCAATGCCGGCTATCGTTCAGGAATACATGGACAAAGTAAATGCAAAGATCGGTACAAACTACAAACTGTTCAACTACTACGGTGCTGCTGATGCAGAA
>ERZ780144.3528-NODE-3528-length-11268-cov-2.870507_pt1 | contig 11268 bp, 11 predicted proteins | sample MGYA00511380_ERZ780144 | MGnify/ENA primary metagenome ERZ780144 (study PRJEB29588, sample SAMEA1965858) | human gut metagenome | biome: human gut; feature: human-associated habitat; material: faeces | place: Denmark | collected 2008/2010 ... | reverse complement strand
TTATATAGACGGTTATATATAAAGTTGAAAATTAGCTGGCAGTCAGGACAGCTATGTGATATGATTAATTGAAATTTTATTATAGTGAGGATTAATCATGTGGGAGAAAATTAAAGCATTTTTAAAGAAAAAAGATGTTGAAGTATCGGTTAAAAGATATGGAATAGATGCACTTGGGGCAATGGCTCAGGGATTGTTTTGTTCGTTATTAATAGGAACTATACTAAATACTCTGGGTACACAGCTTCATGTTGGATTTCTTACTAATACAGTTGCAACAATAAGCGGTGTTAATTATACAGTTGGAGGTCTTGCATCAGCCATGAGCGGACCGGCTATGGCGGTGGCTATAGGGTACGCACTGAAATGTCCGCCACTTGTTCTTTTTTCGCTTATAACAGTTGGTTTTGCATCTAATGCATTAGGTGGTGCAGGTGGTCCATTGGCGGTATATTTTGTAGCTATTATTGCAGCAGAAGCAGGAAAATTAGTATCGAAGGAAACAAAGATAGATATACTTGTAACACCATTAATAACGATAGGAGTTGGAACTGGGGTGGCAGCATTGATAGCTCCACCGCTTGGAAAAGCGGCTATGAAAATAGGTGAGGTTATAATGCTTGCAACTAATCTTCAGCCTTTTCTTATGGGAATAGTGGTATCAGTTCTTGTCGGAGCAGCACTTACATTACCGATATCTTCGGCAGCTATTTGTGCAGCATTTGGACTTACAGGACTTGCAGGAGGAGCAGCTGTAGCAGGTTGTTGTGCCCAGATGATTGGCTTTGCGGTTATGTCTTTTAAGGAAAACGGATGGGGTGGACTTGTTTCACAGGGAATAGGTACATCAATGCTTCAGATGGGAAACATAATAAAGAATCCAAGGATATGGATTGCACCGATAGTAACATCAGCAATAACAGGACCTGTTGCAACATGTCTTTTTAAACTGCAGATGAATGGAACAGCAGTATCATCAGGTATGGGGACATGTGGCTTTGTAGGCCAGATAGGTGTATATTCAGGCTGGGTAAATGATGTTGCAGCAGGAACTAAGAGTGCAATAACCATGATGGACTGGGCAGGATTAATACTTATATCGTTTGTTTTGCCTGCAGTTATATGTCCATTTATAAATTGGCTGTTAAAGAAAGCAGGCTGGGTTAAAGATGGAGATATGAAACTCCAGTAAGCAGAAAAGAGTAAAATAAAATGTGCAGTGGTGAATATGATAACATATGGAATAAAGATTATATATCAGTGATAAAGTCAAAAAGACGTTCAATAGGTATTGAAGTTCATATGGATGGAAGAGTCATATTAAGAGCTCCGTATACATTAAGTGAAAAACAGCTTGAAGAATTCGTGGATAAACATAAGCTGTGGATTGAAGAAAAGCGACGTTATCTTGGAAGTAAAGCCAAAGCAGGAATATCAACCAATGCAAAGAAAAAAGATGAACTTACTAAAGATGAGATTAAGTGCATTAAAGAAGCATTTGAAAAACGAGTTATATATTACAGCCGTATTATGGGAGTGACGGTTAAAAATATAACTATTAAAAACCAGAAAACAAGGTGGGGCAGCTGCAGTTCAAAGGGTAATCTGAACTTTAATTACCAGCTGTATTATATGCCACAGGAGCTTATGGATTATGTTGTGGTGCATGAGCTTGCACACAGAAAATATATGAATCATTCAAAGGAATTCTGGGCAGAGGTGAAAAAGTACTGCCCAGAATATAAGGAAAGAAAAAATGTCCTAAAAAAATACATATTAGAAACATAGAGGCATATTGCAGACATATATTAGTAAGTGAATGTTACGGTATATAAAGAGTAATTATTTCTAGGTACATTTTTATAAGTATATGATAAAGCTTCACCGGTTTTTGACACAGCTGTTTTTAAATCAGTTGTGAATGTGCAGGCGAATTCAAGATGAGTCTGTTTGTTTTTAACCGCATTACGGATAAGACGGTTTAACTGTGAGGTGTTGCTTATCATGGTTACTCCAGCATATCTTACATAAGAATATTTTGTTCCACAATTCTCATATTCACTGTATTTGTCATGGTTCCATGTATGATCAATTGACATGTCTTTGGCTGTAATATTAAAGTAAGAATGATCGGTGTATTCAAAAGAAGAACCTATAGGATCATCCCATGTTACGTCTACATGATACCATTGGTCATCCAGTTTAACAGTATTCCATATATGCTGCTCGTCACCAGCTTCACCGGACACTGTTCCATTTTCTATTCCAAGCATATCCATAAATGTTTTAAAACATTCGGTATAGCCGCTGCATACAGCGATTCCGTTAATAAGTGCACTGTATGCATTGTAAGAGGAATCACCAGTATCAACATAAGAAATGTGTTCGACAAGATAATCATGTACTGCAAGTTCGTTTTCTATATCCGAATTAGCAGGAGATGTAATCTCGTTTAATATCTGTATATATTTAGTATATAATGTAAGCTGGCGTTCATTTAGTCCATCTGTTGAACCGGTTTTATATGCATTGATTATAGAAAAACTATCCCAGCATTCATATGTAATGCGTACATTAAAACCGTTTTTAACACGTTTATATTCACATTTTAACTGTTCTATGCCATCTATGGCAGCAAGCCATGAATTAGCATCTATAAGAGACTCGTCTTCAATGAATAATTCGCATACGGTCTGATTATTTATTAAGCATTGATTGATATAATCAATTATTTCACTAGTTGATGAGGCAGATTTATCATATGCAGTATTGGATATGGAGGTACATGACCCATCTTGCCATTCTGATAAAAAAGGGATATTACATCCAGTAAATAAAAGACTTATAATAATTGAAATAATAGCAAAAGTCTTTTTTTTAAAATTTATATTTTGAAGAGATATATATAAAATAAAAAACAACCCGAAGGTTGTTGATTATCAAATGGCGTCCACGAAGGGATTCGAACCCCTGACCGCACGCTTAGAAGGCGTGTGCTCTATCCAGCTGAGCTACGTAGACATTGCTTACTTTCAACTGCTCAACTAGAATAGCATATAAAAAATAAAATTGCAATACTTTTTTAAAAATCATCTAAATTTTTGAATTCAACCTTCAAATCTTTACCTTCTACATAAATAACACAATAACTTCGATTACTTCCTCCACGAGGTAAAGTTGTAGATCCAGGATTAATAAGTGTACAACCATCAACTTCTTTATACATAGGAACATGCGTATGTCCTGAAAGTAGTACATCACAGTTTGCTTCTTGCAAAGTATAGATCATACTTGTTTCACGATCCATATACCCAAAACGATGCCCATGAGCAACTAAAAAGTTTAAATCTTCAACTTTAAATTTGATTTGATTTGGAAAATCACTATACCAATCATTATTTCCTTTAACACATAACCAATCTTGCATCATATATGTTTCAGCTTCACTATCACCACAGTGAACATAATAATCTCCATCGGGTTCTAGTTCTTTTACACGATTAATCATTTGATGATAACCATGACTATCTGACATTACTACTATTTTTTTCATTTTCATCACCAAAAATATTATAACAAAACTTTACTAGATTTGTACAATATTATCGATTGATGTACTTACATTTTGATCTTCTTGAATAAGTTCATTATTAATATAGATATGGACTGAACTAACATCAGGAAGTGATAAAAATGATTTTTCAAGACGACTATAAAGAGTAGGGGAAATATTTTCACTATTATCTAGAATACGTGATGATAAATAGATAGAAAGTAAGCCATCGTTTAATTGTGATTTTTTAGTTGTTTCTACTTTAGTATTATTTTCAAAACGATCTAATAATAAAGATACTTTTTGATCAATTGTTTGATTTGTGTTTTGAATACGTGTTGTTGTAGGAATATAATATGTTTTTCCAGCAATTTCTTTTTCGTTATAAACAAGGACGGAAGAGGTTTGATAAAGATCAAAAGTGGATGTTTCAAAGTTATTAATACCTAAATTAGGAGTGATACAACTTAATGGTATTGTTGTATTTTCAAATGAAGAAACAGCTTTACCATCTATTTTCATATTGATTTTAGAAATACCATCTTTACAAAATAAATAACTAAGGGCTTCACAAATATCTAAAGCTTGTTGATTATTTGATACTTTAAAATTATTTGTAAAATCAAATGTAAGTTGATTACTTTCCATAATTAAAGCATTAAGTTCTAATTTCTTATTAAAAATAGGATAAAGTCCTAATTGAGTAAAATCCTTTGATTTCATTGTTTCAATAATCCCTCGAATATTATTTTCCTTATTATCCTTAACACCAATATCTACAGAAACAGGAATAAGTGTTTCATCTTGATCTTTAAAAATAACTGTTTGCATATTGGCTTTCTTTTTCACTGTTTTAACATCATCATTTTTAAAATAAACAAAGGTTGCAAAAGCACATAAAAAAATCATTGAAATATTTCTTAAATATTTTTTATACATGAAATCACCTCACTATTTAAAATATGAAAAGAGTGATAAAATAGTCTTAAAATTTGCCTTTTTTAAATATTTATTTTATATTATAATAGCGAAAATGAAGGAGGGATAGTTGTGCCACTTACTGATGATGATTTTGTGAAGACTGGGAAACTAGAGGGTTATAGTGAAATGATTCAAAAATTACATGAAGAAGAACAAACACAACCCGAAATCACTTATGATTTACAATTAGATGATGATGAGGATGAAGAAGAAGTAGAAGAAGATGAGGAAAAAGAGGAAGAAAAATATTCATACTTTAATCCTAATGTTGAAATAAAATTAAGTGATGCATGAAACAGGTCAATATAAAGAAGCGTTGCAATATTTAAATGATATGGATAATGAACAAGTACGTTATCAAAGACTTGTTTGTTTATATGGATTGAAAGAGTTACAACAAGCTAAAAGAGAAGGTATGAAAGCAAAAGTTCTTGCTGGAGAAACTTATTATGATGTTGTTGCTATTTATGTATCGATTTTAAAAGATTTAGAAGAATTTGAAGAAGCTATTAATATTATTGTAGAGGAATTATCAATGCCTTATATTCCTTATCAATATGAAACAGTTTTTAATGCAGCTTATGATGAACTGTTATTAGCGAAACAAGAAGCATCTTTTGATGGGGTGACTCAAAAAGTCTTTAATGAAGAAGATATTGAAAATATTTTAACTAAAAAAGATACAAATGAAGATTTACTTTATATGGCTATTGAACAAATGGAAGGCATGAATATTCGTCGTATGATTGTTCCTATTCGTCAATTTATTAGAGATAATGATCAACCTGATTTTGCCAAAAGTTTATTAATAGAATTAATGATTGATCAAGAAATTGATGAAGATTTGGAAGTTGTCAAAAAAGGTGTGCACTACGATATTAACCCAAGTTATGCCCCAATGGTCTTGAATCAAGAATCTGGTGTTGAAATTTATAAATTGTTGATGGATGCTTTAGAAGATGATAATCCATCTTTACTTACGATGTGTGAACAATTTTTAAATTTTTATCTTTATTCAATCTATCCAAAATATATTGATGAACAAGATTATCGTAGTATTGCAGGAGCTATTCATTATCATTTAGCATCTCTACAATATATAGATATTGAATTAGAAGATATTGAATATTTATATAATTGCAATCAAGAGGATGTAAAAGATGTATTGGAAACAATACAATCAATCGAATATTAAAATTTATTAATATAGTTGAATTTAAAAAAAGGTTAGTATATAATGTCTTTTGATACGGAATAAGGAGAAATATATAATGAGAACAACTACAAAAAAATTAGAAAATGCTGTTACTCAAATTAAAGTAACATTTGATAAAAAAGAATGGGCAGAAGCTCAAGACGCTGCTTTAAAAAGATTAGCTACAAGAGTTAAATTAGATGGTTTCAGACCTGGTAAAGCTCCAGTTGCTATGATTAAAGCTAGACTTGGAAAACAAGCTATCTATGATGAAGCTACTGATCAAATCTTACAAAAAAGATATGCTGATATCATGAAAAAAGCTGAAGTTGCTCCAATTGCTCAACCAACATTAAATATTGATAGTGTTGATAATGATAACTTAAAAATTACAATCTTATGTCCTGTTAAACCTGAAGTTGAATTAGGTGAATACAAAGGATTAGAAGTTAAAAAAGGTAGAGTAACTGTTGCTAAAAAAGATATCGAAGCACAAGTTGAAAACTATCGTCATCAATTCGCTGAATTAACAACTAAAGAAAACGGTGAAGTTGCTAAAGGTGATACAGTAGTTATGGACTTTGAAGGATTCATCGATGGTGAAGCATTCGAAGGTGGAAAAGCTGAAAATCATTCATTAGAAATCGGTTCTGGACAATTCATTCCAGGTTTTGAAGATCAAATGATCGGTATGACTTGTGAAAATGAAAAAGATGTTGCTGTAACATTCCCAGAAGATTATCAAGCTACTGAATTAGCTGGTAAAGAAGCTACATTCAAAGTAACTGTTCATGAAATTAAAGAAAAAGTTTTACCTGAAGCTGATGATGAATTAGCTAAAGATGTTAACATCGAAGGTGTTGAAACTTTAGATCAATTAAAAGATCATATTAAAGCTCAATTAAAATCACAAAAAGAAAATGAAGTAGAAAACAAATTCTTCTCTGATTTAACTCAAGCTTTAATTGAATGTTGTAAAGTAGAAGATAGTGAAGCTTTATTAAATTCTGAATTAGATACAATGTTAAGAGAAGTTGAAATGAACTTACAACAACAAGGTTTATCATTTGAATTATATGAACAATTCACTGGTAAAAACAAAGATGCTATCAAAGCTGATTTAACTGATCAAGCAAAAGACAGAGTTAAATTAAACTTAATCTTAGCTGCTATCGTTGAAGCTGAAAATATTGAAGTAACTGATGAAGAACGTAATAGCGAATTAGAAACAATCGCAAATACATATAATAGAGACTTAGAAGAAATCAAACAAATCTTCGCTCAAAATATGTACCAAATCGATGCTGATATTTTAAATAGAAAAGCGTTAGACGTTGTTAAAGAAAACTTAAAGAAATAGTTTAAAAGACGCGTAAGCGTCTTTTTAAAAAAGGAGGATTATTATGAGTGAAAGTACATTATTAACCCTTCCTGTTGTGTGCACAAGAGGAATGATTGTCTTTCCGGGTAACCGTTTATCATTAGATGTTGGTCGCCCCCTTAGTTTAAAAGCACTTGAACTTTCAAGTCGTGACTTTGATAACAATATCCTATTTGTATCACAAATCAATCCTATTGTTGATGATCCGAAATATGATGATGTTTATCATGTTGGAACTTTATGTAAAATTGAAAAGAAAATCCGTCGCGATAGTGCAGGGACAATCAAATTAACTGTTACTGGAGAAAAAAGAGTTGCCCTTCGAGATTTTAAAATTGAAGATGGTTCAATTTTTTCAACAGCTGAAGTTTTAGAAGATATTTATGGAGACACAAATGAAGAAGTTGCTTTAGTAAGAAAAACAACAGCTTATTTTGAACAAGCAAGACGTCATATGCCTCATATTCCAGCTGAAAGCTTAACATTGCTTTCAAATGGAACATCAGCTAGTTTACTTGCTGATACAATTGGTCAATATTTACCAATTGATTTAGATAGAAAACAAAAAATTCTTGAAGAACAAAGAATTAATGAAAGATTATTTTTAGTAGCAAGTTCTATTGAATCTGAAAAAATGATTAGTCAATTAGAAGATACAATCAATAGAAAAGTCAAAGAAAGTATTGATGAAAATCAAAAAGAATACTATCTAAGAGAAAAATTAAGAGCTATTAAAGATGAACTTGGTGATACTGTTGATAAAGGAGATGATGCTGATCAAATTCGTAAAGAATTAGCTGAAAATCCATATCCTCAATATATCAAGGATAAAATTGAAGAAGAATTACGTCGTTTTGAAGCTATGCCACCAGCATCTTCAGAAGCAAACGTTGTTAGAACTTATATTGATTGGGTGATGAAAACACCTTGGTATCAAGAAACTAAAGATGAAGAAGATATTTCTAAAATTGAAGCAATTTTAGAAGAAGATCATTTTGGATTAGAAAAAGTAAAAGAAAGAATTGTTGAACACTTAGCAGTTAAACAAATGACACAATCTTTAAAAGCACCAATTATCTGTTTAGCAGGTCCACCAGGTGTGGGGAAAACAAGTATTGCTAAAAGTATTGCACGTGCTTTAGATCGTAAATTTGTTAAAGCTTCTTTAGGTGGAGTAAGAGACGAAGCAGAAGTTCGTGGACATCGTCGTACTTATTTAGGATCAATGCCTGGACGTATCATTCAAGGAATGAAAAAAGCTGGTGTTGTAAACCCTGTCTTCTTATTAGATGAAATTGATAAGATGGCAAGTGATTATAAAGGAGATCCTACAAGTGCAATGCTTGAAGTTTTAGACCCTGAACAAAATTCTCAATTCTCTGATAACTATATCGAAGAACCATATGATTTATCTAAAGTTTTATTCATTGCGACTGCTAATGATTTAGGAGGAATTCCTGGACCACTTAGAGATCGTCTTGAAATTATTGAAGTTTCAAGTTATACAGAACAAGAAAAATTAATGATTGTTAAAGAACATTTAATTAAAAAACAATTAGATGCGCATTCATTAAAACCTGAACAAATGATTATTTCTGATGATATCATCATGGAAATCATTCAACACTATACACGTGAAGCAGGTGTTCGTGAACTTGAAAGATATATTGCTAAATTATGTCGTAAAACTGTTTTAGCTATCCTAAAAGAAAAAGTTGAATCAGTTACAATTGATCAAGATAAACTTGTTGAATTCTTAGGAAAAGCACCATTTGATCATACTAAGAAACTTCCTCGTCCTCAAGTAGGGGTTGTTACAGGTATGGCTTATACTCAATTCGGTGGAGATATTTTACCAATCGAAGTTAATCATTTTGATGGTACTGGTAAATTTATTATTACTGGTCAATTAGGCGATGTTATGAAAGAATCAGCATCAATTGCTTTAGATTACCTAAAAGCTAATAAAGAAAAATATGGTTTAGATGATAAAGCCTTTGATAAACAAGATATTCATATTCACGTTCCTGAAGGAGCTATCAAAAAAGATGGTCCATCAGCAGGTGTCACTCTTACAACTGCAATCTATTCAGCTTTTACAAATAAACCTGTAAGAGATGATGTTGCCATGACAGGAGAAATCACTTTACGTGGTAATGTCTTACCAATTGGTGGATTAAAAGAAAAATCTATTTCAGCACATCGTTCTGGAATTAGAAAAATCATCATTCCTAAAGAAAATGAAAAGGATATCGAAGATATCCCAGAATCAGTAAGAAATGATTTAGAAATTGTTTTAGCTGATCATATCGATACAGTTTTAGAACATGCAATTGTTAAATAACGGAAACTTGAATTTCCGTTATTTTTTTTGTACAATACAAAAGGTGATGAAAAATGGTAAAAATTAAAAAAGCAGAATATATATTATCAGCCGCATGGAAAAGCCAATGGCCAAAAGAAAGTTTTCCAGAAATGTGTTTAGCTGGACGATCAAATGTTGGAAAAAGTAGTTTTATTAATACAATGTTATCTAGAAATGGTCTTGCAAAAGTATCAAGTACGCCAGGTAAAACAAGAACTTTGAATTTCTTTAATGTCAATGATGCACTTTATTTTGTAGATGTTCCTGGATATGGATATGCTAAAGTTGCTAATAATGTCACAAAACAATTTGGTAAAACGATGGATGAATATATTAGTGAAAGACAAACTTTAAGAGGTTTTATTTTACTTGTTGATTATCGTCATAAACCAACAAAAGATGATGTGATGATGTATGAGTTCGTTAAACATCATGGTGTACCTGTCATTGTTGTAGCGACTAAAGAAGATAAGCTTAAACGTAATGATTTAAAGAAAAATGAAAAATTAATTAAAGATACATTACATTTTGATCCAAGTGATACATTTATTCGTTTTTCAAGTTTAAAGAAAAAAGGAATTCAAGAAGCTTGGAATGCAATTTATGAATTGTGTGATTTAGATTTTGAGTAGGGAAACCTACTTTTTTTCATATTTGATGATTTGTTGCATAGACTTTGTTAGGAGGATGACTATGCAAAAAATATTTTACGAAAAGGAAATTGATTTACTACATCAATTAAAGGAATTAGTTTCTTTAACGGTTGATGAATCTATCGACTATAAGATTGAAGATCATGGTGTTAGAGCGGTGGGGAGTCTTGCTATTAAAGGAGAATATATTAGTCAAGAAAAAAGACATTTTTTAGAAAATGTGGAATTAGATGTTTATGCGGATGATCAAAAGATTATAGATCGTCAAGATTTTCATTTAAAGGTTGAAGATTTTCATTATGATATTATTGATGGTAATTTGAAAATTAAAATTGAAGTTGGAGTGTATGGGGTTGAAGAAGGTGAAAATCGTTATATTCAACTTGATGAAGATCCTATTGATGAAATTGAAAAATTATCAAGGGATGTTGAGACTCAAACGATAAATGAACAAGTCGTTGCTGAGGCACCCGAAGAAATTCATGATGTTGAAAAGTTACAAGAAAAAATTTATGAAACGAAAGAAAAAGAAGAAAAGGTTGATGATGACGAGGATCTAGGTGTTTATTATTTATATGTCGTTTTACCAAATGATACGTATGCTTCAATAGCTAGACAATATCAGGTAGATGAAAAAATGATTAGAGACTATAATCAAGATCTAAATTTAGATGCAGGACAAATTCTTATTATTCCTTATGCTCCAAAAGATCATTCAAACAAAGTATGATTTAGACGTAATTGGACTGATTCAAATCAGTCCGCGTGTCTATAAAGTGAAAACAGCTAATCATTTTTATTGTGTTAAGATTGTTGATGAAAAGAAACTAGAAGTTGCTTATCAACATCTTAATACCTTACATCTCCATCATTTTATTCATTTGATATTAAATAATGAACAACACTATTTTACACCTTTTCAAGATCAATATATCTATCTTATGCCTTATTTACAAGAAGATAATCATATAAAAAAAGAAATGAAAATAAAAACATATTATCAAATCCTAGCGTATTTACACAATCATTCTTTTTTTATGCAACATGAAGAAGATGCTTTTTTTAAAAAGCAGTATGATGATCTTTTTTCTTTGATTCAACAAAGAAAAAATGATTATGAAGAATTAATGAGAGAATTTG
>ERZ780144.3522-NODE-3522-length-11282-cov-5.634631_pt1 | contig 11282 bp, 9 predicted proteins | sample MGYA00511380_ERZ780144 | MGnify/ENA primary metagenome ERZ780144 (study PRJEB29588, sample SAMEA1965858) | human gut metagenome | biome: human gut; feature: human-associated habitat; material: faeces | place: Denmark | collected 2008/2010 ... | reverse complement strand
TCTGATGGCACAGCTTGCCTACCATGTCAGCACAGGCACACCGCTTTGGAATTATACTACCCGAAAAGGAACGGTGCTGTATTTGGCGCTTGAGGACGATTACCGCCGCTTGCAGGAACGTCTGTACCGGATGTTCGGGACGGAAAGTACCGATAATCTTTACTTCTCTGTCTCTGCCAGTCAGCTTGGAAATGGATTGGATGAGCAGCTTGCAAGATTTGTAGCAGAGCATAAGGACACGAAGCTGATTATCATTGATACGCTTCAGAAAGTGCGTGAGGTTGGTGGCGATAATTACAGTTACGCAAATGACTATCAGATTATGACAAGACTGAAAAGTTTTGCAGATGCTCATGGGCTTTGTCTGTTGCTTGTACACCACACAAGAAAGCAGAATGCGGATGATAAGTTTGACATGATTTCCGGGACAAGCGGACTGCTTGGTGCGGCAGACGGAGCGTTTCTTCTTCAGAAAGAAAAACGGACAGGCAATGCCGCAACACTGGAAGTATCGGGCAGAGATCAACAAGACCAGAAGCTGTATCTTATCCGCAATACAGAAACCTTGTTGTGGGATTTGCAAAAGGCAGAAACGGAATTATGGAAAGAACCGCCAGAGCCTTTACTGGATGAGATTGACGAACTTGTTATGAAGGATAAATCCTTTTGGAAAGGCTCAGCAACGGAACTGGTTTCGCTGATAAAGGTAGAAATTCAGCCCCATGTCATCACACGAAAACTGAATATCCTTTCAGGGCGATTGTATGCAGAGCATGGCATTTATTATAAGAGTAACCGCACACACGATGGAAGAAAAATACGGTTTTGGAAAGACGATACGGAAACAGCGTGACAGTTGGTGACGGTTGTGACGGTATTTTTGACAGCGAGGGTGGTATCGAAATAACCGTCACAACTGTCACATACCGTCACGGAAAGGATGGGATACGATGAGAAACGTGCAAATATCACAGGAATTATTTATGCAGATGCTCCGTTTTCACTTGATGGAAGATGAAAGCTGTGAGAGAGAAATCAAGCAGGAGTTGGAGAAAAAGTTGGACAGGATGGTCATGCGTGACCTGTTTGGAAAATCAAAAACTGCACGGACAAAGGAAGAACGGGAACAGGCAAGAAAAGAATATTTGGACAGACGGGGAGTGTTGGAGAGTTTCCGTTGGTAATTCTTCCTTGATGATAAGGACAGGGGTGTGGCACACCCCTGTAAATAACAGATAAGGCAGGAAAGGAGTGTTGCAGATGCTAAAGCAGCCGGAAAGAGAAAGCAAAAATGTGAATGATTTATTTTATGAGATGGAGGGTATGCAGATACAAAAAATGAACAAGGTACTGGCAGACGTGGAACTGACAAAAGCAGAGGAAAAAACTCTGATATGGCTTGCCGGATGGGAAGAAAGTACCGTAGATCATCTGCTGTTAGTCATAGAAAAAGCAGCCCGGATACGGGCAGATAAAAAGGGCGGATACGCCCATAAATCTAAGCGTGAGTCCGAGAAGTAATCGGATTTTGTTAAACAAAACAAGCCCTCGGCGTTTGAGAGCGAAATACACCCATCGCACAAACTTCGTTTATGCTCTGCGTATTTCGCCCTTGCAGGGGGCAAGCCGCCGACAGGCGGATAAGTTCGTAAACAGGTGCCTATGCACCTACTCACAGCAAAGCCGGTGCAAGCTGAGAAAGGAGGATGCTTATAGGCAGACATTCATTTATCAGACAAAGTAAGCTGTCCAATGTGGCAGGAAGGATTGATTATATCTCCAATCCGAAACGGCAGGAATATCTCTATGCGACCTACCAGACAGAAGGAGCAACACCGGAGTTTTGGAAAAATCTTGCAAGAGAAAATCAGTTGGAGTTTAAGGCGAGCGGATCAGCAGGGAAATGTATCGAGGGGCGTGAGTTTATCATAGCACTTCCCGAAAGTTTTGTTCAGTATAGGGCAGATGATGTGGTAAGACTTTTTACAGAGACTTTTCATAAAAGATACGGTGTAGAGTGCAGTGCTGCCCTTCATCACAACAAGACAAAGACGAATTACCATATCCATCTGGTATTCAGTGAACGGAAAATGTTGGAACAACCCGAAGTGAAGATTGCCACCCGAAATATGTTTTATGATGAACAGGGAAAGCATAGGCGCACGAAAAAAGAGATTTTAGACGAGCAGGGAAATATCCGAGCCGGGTGCAGCATTATCCCGAAAGGGGAAGTGTACGAAAGCCATATCTTCACAAAAAAAGGGGAATGGTTTAAGAACAAAGCCTTTACTAAAGAAGTGAAAGAACTGTTTACCGATACAATTAACTGCTATGTGAAAGAGGAATCAGAAAAACTTTCTGTATTCCAGCAGGGCAGCGTTTATCTGGCGACAAAGAAAATCGGGAAGAACAATCCGAAAGCAGAGGAGATAAGGGCAGACAATGCGGCAAGGCAGGAATGGAATCGAACAGTTGATGTGGCATTGGTTGAGGGCGTTCCCGAAGAAGATATTTTGAAAGTTAAGCAGGAAAAAATCACAGATGAAACGCTGCAATCTATCAGGACACATGGTTGGCTGCCGGATATGTTCCGTCAGATTATCCTTGGGGCAAAAGACTTTTTACAGGAAGTGATTTTCAAATTTAAGCTGCCGCCTAAACCTGTACCAAAGATTGACTTGCAAGAGTGGAAAGATATGCAGAAGGTCATGTATGACTTGCAGGGACAGTCAAGGGAGATAAAACGCACACAGCAGGATATTTCTTCTTTGAAAAAGCAACTGTCAGAGCTGCGAGGGTTCTTTAAAGGCAAAGAACGAAAATCTTTGGAAGGAAAAATTGAATTGTTAGAGGATTTGGAGAAACGTCTGCACAAGAGTTTGGAACAGATAGTAAAGCGGGAAGGCTATCCTAATGTGCAAGCCTTTCAGAAGGTTTATAACAAGGCAGAAGAATTGATTATAGAATACAACGAAGAACTAAGGGCATGGAAAAATCAGACAAAGCAGAAGAAAGAAAATCCGTTAGAACAACCGAAAAAAGCAAGCGTACTGGAAAAACTGCACCGCTATCAGCAGGAAGGTAGACAGCAACCGAAACGGTCAGTTAAGAAGAAATCTATGGATAGAGAACGATAAGAAAGGTGGAAACGATTATGAAGAAAACAATTTTTGAAGAAATGGGCGGCACTTATATGAGTGATGGGGATTATCTTATCCCCTGTCTTGACTTGCCGGAGGAAGAGCCAAGATTTATCGGCGTATGGGGACAAAGACATTTACGGTATTTGAAAGAGCATAAGAGAGCGGTTTATATTACTCTGCTTACAAGTGGCAGGCTGAATAGTTATCTTGCAGATATAGAAGAACAGGCACAGGAACGCTTTGAAAGGATCGTAGAGCAGATGAAACAGGCACAGGGCATTACAGAACAGTTAAAGGCAGAAAATCAAATGGAATGGGTAGCGAGAATGAACAATATACAGGGGTGTGCGAGGGAAATCGTGAATGCTGAATTGATTTTTATATAAGTTTGATACCGAGTTTGGCTTTTCTGTAAGCTATACTCGGTGTTGATGAGAAAAAGATTATCTAACGAAAACGTGAGAAAGATTGATTTTTATATCTTTATATGGTAAAATACGATAAACCATGAATGTGTGAATTTGATAATTTAGGAGGCATCATAGTGGCAGTTTGCTATAATAATCTTTGGAAATTACTTATAGATAAAAATATGAATAAAACTGAATTGAAAGAAGCAGCGGGTATAAGTTTTAATGTTATGGCTCGTATGGGGAAAAATGAAACTATTTCCTTTGAAAGCATAGAAAAAATATGTTCTGCTTTAAATTGTGATATAGGCGATATTATTTCAATCACCCAAGAAACAAAAGAAGAAGCCAAAGTAAAAACTTTTACAACGATAGAATTGTTTGCAGGAGCAGGAGGATTGGCATTAGGTATTGAGAAAGCCGGATTTGATACGATTGGATTGATAGAGTTTGATAAAGCGGCTTCAGATACATTAAAATGTAATCGTCCTGAATGGAGAGTTATCAATGATGATATTGCAAATATATCGTGCTTAGATTTAGAGGAGTATTTTGGAATTGAAAAAGGAGAACTTGATTTGTTGTCTGGTGGCGCACCGTGTCAGTCTTTTTCTTATGCGGGTAAAAGATTAGGATTGGAGGATGCACGAGGAACTCTTTTTTATCATTATGCAAAGTTTTTAGAACAGCTTCAACCGAAGATGTTCTTGTTTGAAAATGTTAGAGGATTGCTCACTCACGATAGAGGACGAACCTATAAAACTATCACAGATATTTTTGAAAATACAGGCTATACCATTCAGAAGCGAGTGTTAAATGCTTGGGATTATGGTGTGGCACAAAAGAGAGAGCGTCTTATTACTATTGGAATTAGAAATGATTTGATTGATAAAATTCATTTTGATTTTCCGGCTCCCCATAAATATAAACCTGTGTTACGAGATATTCTTATGGATTGTCCTAAAAGTGAAGGAACACCATATTCCGAATATAAAAGAAAAATATTTGAACTTGTTCCTCCGGGTGGTTACTGGCGAGATATTCCAGAGGACATTGCTAAAGAATATATGAAAAGCTGTTGGTACATGGAAGGAGGAAGAACCGGCATATTAAGGCGTTTGAGTTTGGACGAGCCTTCACTTACTGTTCTGACATCGCCGAGTCAAAAACAGACAGATCGTTGCCATCCATTAGAACCTCGCCCGTTTACCATTCGAGAAAATGCAAGGTGTCAGAGCTTTCCAGATGATTGGCAATTTTGCGGCAGCATAGGACAACAGTATAAGCAAGTTGGAAATGCTGTACCTGTTAACTTAGCATACGATATTGCAATAAAAATAAAAGAAGCACTGGAGGAATTATAATGTGGAATTTAACCTTTATAACAGAAGAAGATTTTACGAACCACGTTAAAGCTACGATTGAAAAATACGGAGAAAAATTGGAATCTTTTGATTTGAAACGTTTTAATAAGAATATCATTGATCCGATAAAACTGATTTTTGATAAGACTGTGTATCAATCTTCGTGGGAAGAAATTGTGAGTAATGAAATCTTCCGTCAAAGAGATAAATCAAACAACAATGATATTGGATATTTTCATCAGAGAATTTTTCAGTACATAGCAAACTGTCATGTACCTCCGAATGGCGAGGAAGGCGGTTGGGATGTTATCTATGAAAATGTTGATGGTGTTGAAATTCCTGATGCTGGCAGCGTTCATACTGTGTATGTGGAAATGAAGAATAAGCATAACACGATGAATTCCGCTTCGGCTGGTAAAACATTTATCAAAATGCAAAATCAACTTTTGAATGATGATGATTGTGCGTGTTTCTTGGTTGAAGCAATCGCACAGCGTTCTCAAAATATCAAGTGGGAAACTACTGTGGATAAGAAAAAAGTGGGTCATAAATTGATCCGTAGAGTAAGTCTTGACCAGTTTTATGCTCTTATAACAGGACAAGAAGATGCTTTTTACCAAATGTGCATGGTGCTGCCATCCGTTATTGAAAAGGCTGTAAAGGATTTTGAAGGAACGATTGTACCGCATGATACAGTTATTGATGAATTAAGAGAAATGGCAGCTAAACAGGATATTGAGTCTGAAGATATGGCAATCGCAATGGCAGTGTATATGCTTGGTTTTGGCAGTTATAAAGGATTTTAGGGTGGAGTGTTATAATTAGAAATGACAAGAATTAAGAATTTACCTTATATGAAAATAATACGGATTATATGTTTATCAAGCATATACTTATTTATAGATTTATGTATTTACGAAATATTTATTTTTTATGGAAAGAGCAGTTTCTTTTTCTTTATTCCCATCTTGGTATGGATATTGGTTATGTTGGGGAATAAGATATTTCGATATAATATATCAGAACAGTGGAATATTACTGCAACAATAATTACATTTTCTGCTTTGTGTATAGTTGCAAATTTAAATATTGTAAATCGAGTTTATACGAGAAATCGATTTACAATATTAACTACTCTTACAGGTATTTTCTTCATAGGTCTGTTGATGTTGAAACGTGATGTTTATAAAAAAGAAAAATTGGTATCTTCGAGGAATGCCACTAATGAAGATCTATTTAATCTTTTTTATATAAATACATCTAAAGTACACGAAATTGCGATGCTTATTGATAATAAAATAATGAAAACAGTTGAGCGAGAACAGATTTCGGAGGAACTCTTAAGAACAACCTCTACTTTTTCTGCTAAAACAAGTGCTTTATCAGGAGAAGCTTCTGCAGAAAAAGTAGATAATTACAAAAAGCGTGTTTATGAAAATTTTGATGTAAAAACAACAAAATCAATAATGCTGAGAAAATTGTATGAAGTTGCAAAAAATAGTAACAACAAAATCCAAAATATATTACCAGGTCAATTGATTCTTTTTAAAGATGTTGAGTTGAAAAGAAGAAATATTGATGATACAGTTATGATTTTGAATGTGTTACAGGATAGTAAATTGAAAAATCAAGGTAATGATAGCATAGAAATAAACATGAATAAAATGATGGAGAAAATGTTGGACGATTTTACGATTGACTATCAATTTGAACAGAGTATTTTGGAAGATGGTGATAAGGCCAAATGTCTTATTCAATTGCCATATAAATCAAATGAAAATTTTGAGAATGGATACCAACATAATGATTTGCAACTAGGAAAACTAAGTATAGTTGGAATATATAGGGGTAAGATAGATTTTTCAAAACGAGAAAGTGTTTCGTCGCGATTTTTGGATTTGTTATCTGAGTCTTATAAAAGTGAAGTATATCAAAATGATAATGACATAATGAAAGAAAGTTCTGTTATAAAAGAACAGCAAGAATTCCCATTTGATTTCAAACCTAATAAACTAAATGAAGAAATGCATTTGATTGATGTCATTGCAATTATTCAAGAATTAAATATTAATAAGGAGCGAGTTGATGAATAAAGTTTTATATGTATTTGATTTTGAAAAATTGGATGATTTCAAATTGCAATTTGCTTCCCGGAATTTTGTTAGTATTGCGTTAATATTTAACTTAGCTCCTACCATAGACGATATAGATGATCTTGATGGTGACTTTATTGAAAATTGTATAATTGATATTACGGCATTGGCTCTTGAAAATGGATATTACAAATTGTTTATTGAGCGTTATTTGTATGCTTTAATTGAAAGGTTTGAAAGTGTTGAGTTTTCGATAAATAGCATAACAAAAGGTGCATTCTTGAGAAAATTTCCTTACATATTTGATGAAACAAATGAAGAGTATTTAGTAATAGATGGGGAGAATATAGGTGGAGAAAATGTTATTCCTATAGATAAAATAAATATTGCACCTATTCCTCTATTACTATATAGACAATCTTTGTTAGAAGAACTTCTTGAAAAGTATCAAATTGTGTCTATTGGAAGTTTTTTTGCAGGTACGGATAGTATTAATTATAAGTTTAATGGTGAAGTAATTGAGGATATTCTTACAGAGCAAGACGTTCATTATATAGATATTACTCAAATGGTACATACATTTGCATTGAGAAAAGACTTGATTTTAGCATTTGAAATTGTTTTGAGGCAAATCCAAAACAAAAAACAGGATATCCAGTTTTTAATTAGTGAAGATATGGAGGAAGAACTAAAAAAATATTTACCATTTACATTTAAGACTAATAATGAGTTTTTTGATTCAAAGGGTGAAGAAGAAACTGGTGGCTGTGAATCAGAGTTATCTTTGGATAGTATAGTACCAGAAATAATTAAAAATCTTACATTTCAATTAAAGGGACATGAGGATTTTAAAAAAGATTTTAGTTTCAATCTTAAAAAATTTGCATTGTTAAATAAAATGAAGCAACGTAAGATTTTTTCTGTTTTTTTAACTGGAGAATCCGGTATTGGAAAAACAGAATTTGCAAAAATCTTATCAGAGATTATGTATCCAAGTCAGGCACTTATAAAAATAAATTTTGGAAACTATTCTAATGAAGGTGTTTTAAATAGCTTAATTGGTTCACCACTCGGTTATATTGGAAGTGAAGAAGGTGGAGAACTTATTAATAAAATGAAGTTGTCGAAGTCAAAGGTAATCTTGATTGATGAATTTGAAAAGGCTACGCCGAGTGTATTTCATTTTTTTTATGAATTGCTTGAAGATGGAAAATTTACTGACCGACATGGTACAGAACATAATTTGAATGGATATATAATTGTATTTACATCAAATATGTCTAAGGAGAGATATTTGAAATTAGTTCCCGATCCACTTAAATCAAGGTTTGATATGGTGTATCGTTTTGTAGAATTATCGAGTGAAGAAAAAATAAGATTTATCAATGAAAGTGCAAAGGCATTGGTTACTAAGATATATGAAAATACATCAATAGAGGTACAAATCGATAATATTAGTTGTAAGTTAAATTTGCTAATCAAATATAATAATTTACGTAGTATTAAAAGAAAGGTAGAGGATATTGTAATAGAAGAATATTATAAAGAGATAGATAAAAAGTAAGATTAGAGAAAATGAATATTGTAATTATCCACAGTTACAGAGCGTGTGTTATCAGTGCCGATAACAAAATGATAACATTAGCCTGTATAGGCAGGATAATATGGATAAATCAAATAATCAAAAGAAATCGAAACACGACAACAAATAATCTCTAAACAAAATTGATTAGTAATTGTCGAGTGGGAGTGACCTCACAGCCCAATATCATACTTCACGTAACAGCTGCCGGATCTTAAAGGGATTCCGGCAGCTGTTTTTGCACCGCAAAAAGCCGCTGAAAAGTCCATGCGTGTGAGAAAACAGTACTTGCGTTGTGTATTTGCTTCTGCTATAATGAACTCGTGAATTATTTAACGCGATCGGATGGCGCTTTTGCAGCGCAGCTTTGATTTTTTCGGCAATCGGTTTGTCTGCACGTTTATGATTGATACAAATGAAAAAACCAGCGGCTGGAACAAATGCCTTGCCGCTGGCTTTTTGCGCAGAAGGATATGCGCAGATTCTGTTTTGTCCAAAGCCAAGAGTGGCTGCGCAGGCGTTCTTGACGGGGGAGCCTTGCAGTCACAGTGCGTCGCGCTGTTCGGCCGGCATGCGATACTCCGGCTTGACGTGGTAGGCAATCTCGGCGTACTGCCGCGCGCGTGCGCGCAGCGAGAAGTTTCCTTTCTGGCTGGACCAGACGTACAGCTCGTGGCAGATCAGATCCGTTGCGATGCGCGACAGCAGATCCGGCGGCTCTTTGGAGTCGATAATGCCTGATTTGGCGCAGTTTGTGGCCAGCGTCGCAAACAGATCATCGAGCGCGTGCACAGCTGCGCGGATCCCCTCGGGGGATTCGAACTGCATGATGAACAGCGTGCTCGTGAGCTCGGGGCCGAAGTCGTAGGCGATGGCAATGAAGCGGTCAAACAGCTGCCAGATGCGCTCGAAGTCATTGTCTGCGTGCGCAAATTTCATAAAGCTCGCATCATCGTTATGCTGCGGTTTTTCCACCATGTATTCCAGAATGCTGCGCTTGCCGTTGAACGAGGAGTAGAACACGGAGCGGGAGATGCCGCATTCCTTGCAGATCTCGTTTACGGTCACGTTGTTGTATCCGTTGCGCTTGAACAGGGAGATCGCGGCTTCCGCGACTTCCTCTTTGAACTTTCGGGCAGAATCTTGCATCCATAACACTCCTGACGAAAAATGTTCTTGTTTTTCAAACATTATACGACGTTTGTCTCCTCGATTCAACACACAAAAAAATCTATTCGCAATTTCTTTGCAGATTTTTTGTGACTTGTTTCAAAAATGCTCCGGACTCCTTGACATTGCAGGGTTAATTAATTAACATGGCTGCATCCGAATCCGTTCTTGTGTCGGAACGGGCGGATGTCGTTTGACTGCAATCTAAAGAAGAAGGAAGCGATAACATGACAAAAGACGAGAAAATTGCAAAGCTCGGAAAAGTAATCACGGATCGCGCAACGGTGTTGTTGGGAAAGGACAAGATCACGCCGGATTCTCCGGAGTATCTCGGCATCAACTCCGCCCTTAAGTTCACGGCGGTGAAGTACGATGAGAAGATGGCGGACGATATCCTCGATATCGCGCTGACCATGAAAAAGCGCGTGCCGCTCACGATCGAGCAGCTCGCAAAGAAGAACCCGCAGTTCGACAGAGCCTATTTGGAGAAGGCACTGCAGGCGCTCAGCGAGAGCGGTCTAGTCGAGTTCCATTGGGAGAACCTCGACGGCAAGAACCCGAACCACGAGAAGCGCTGGGTGCTGGATATGTTCGTTCCCGGCAGCGCCGAGATCATGATGATCAACCCCGAGCAGGCGGATATGTTCCCGGAGACGGCAGACTTCTTCGAGCGCATGGCGTATCTGCCGCTGGCGGGCATCCACGAGATGGTGCCTCCCGGAGGCGCCGGCATCGGCATGCACGTCATTCCGGTCGAAAAGGCCATTCCGGCCGAGAGCAAGTCTCTGCCGATCGAGCACCTGTCCCACTGGCTGAAGAAGTACGAGGGCCACATCGGTGTGTCCGTGTGCTCCTGCCGCAAGCAGCAGCGCATCCGCGGCGAGGGCTCCGGCGACGTGGAAGGCGAGTGGTGCATCGGCGTCGGCGACTTTGCCGACTACTGCCGCGAGACGAACCACGGCCGCGATATCACCTATGAAGAGGCTATGGAGATCCTCCAGAAGGCCGAGGACCGCGGCTATGTCCACCAGATCACGAACATCGACGGTGAGAACAAGATCTTTGGTATCTGCAACTGTGCTGTCGGCGTCTGCAACGCACTGCGCACCAGCCAGCTGTTCAACACGCCGAACCTGTCCGCCTCCGCCTACGTGGCCGAGAGCGACCCCGAGAAGTGCGTGGCCTGCGGCAAGTGCGTCGAGACCTGCCCGGCCGGCGCTGTCCGCCTCGGCCAGAAGCTCTGCACCAAGGAAGGCCCCATCCAGTATCCGCACCACGAGCTGCCGGACGACACCAAGTGGGGCGAGGATCACTGGAACAAGAATTACCGCAACGAGAACGGCTGCATCCAGACCTGGCCGACCGGCACGGCGCCCTGCAAGGCCGCCTGCCCGGCGCACATCGCCATCCAGGGCTACATCAAGATGGCAGGCGACGGCCGCTATGCCGACGCGCTCAAGCTCATCAAGAAGGATAACCCGTTCCCGGCCGTCTGCGGCAGCATCTGCAGAAAGTACTGC
>ERZ780144.3521-NODE-3521-length-11290-cov-3.007299_pt1 | contig 11290 bp, 6 predicted proteins | sample MGYA00511380_ERZ780144 | MGnify/ENA primary metagenome ERZ780144 (study PRJEB29588, sample SAMEA1965858) | human gut metagenome | biome: human gut; feature: human-associated habitat; material: faeces | place: Denmark | collected 2008/2010 ... | reverse complement strand
TTCAGGCTCATTAGGCAAAAGCCTAATAAAAAAATATTGATGGTGGGTATGGCGAAGTTGGTTATCGCGCCAGATTGTGGCTCTGGAGGCCGAGGGTTCGAATCCCTCTACTCACCCTAATCCTCTTTCTGGAGCAGGAAGAGGATTTTTTGATATCTTGGGCTGTCGCCAAGCGGTAAAGGCACAGGACTTTGACTCCTGCATACGAGGGTTCGAATCCCGCCAGCCCAGTTGACTATAGCAGTCGGATTTCTGAAAAAGCAGGAGTCTGGCTGCTTTTTGTCTGCAGAGAATATATATATGGAGAGACAGGGGAGAAAATGGAAATATTTGGATTTAATTTCAAGAGCAAAGCAGAAAAGGAAAAAGAGGCAAGGGATTATATGGAACGGGTATTTCCTGGCGGTGAAAAAGAGCGGGAACAGGTTCGACAGGAACTGACAAAAAGATTACCGGAAAAAGACGAAACGGACTTGTTATTATGTTATGTCCATATCAGGGACCGGATGACTGGGACAGGGCTTTCTTTTGAGCAGGTTGCAGGCGAAGTAGAAAAGCTGCAATGGATCCCGGATATGGATCAGAAGTCTCTTGATGCGATCCGGGAAGTGATGGAACAGGTCTGTGCAGAACATAAAAAGTAGTAAAATTCTTTTAAAGGCAGAAAAAGAAAACGGCAAAAATCCAGTAAATATGCGGGTTTGACAGGCTTGAAAAAAATATTTAATTTTTTTGAAAAAAGTGTTGACAAAAACCATATCATTTATTATAATAATCTACGTTGCTGAGGAACACAGCAAGCAACAAAAAGAAATGCGTCAGTAGCTCAGTTGGATAGAGCATACGGCTACGGACCGTAGTGTCGGGAGTTCGAATCTTCTCTGGCGCATGTAAAAAGCAGATTCTTCGTGAGTCTGCTTTTTTTGTTGTCATATAATCGCAAATACACTGAAAAAATGATCGATCAACAGAGGATGGAGAAAAGAATGACAAAAGCAGTCTGGATGCTTCATGCAAAAAAAGCAGATTTTAATGGTCTGGCGGCAAGATTTCATATCAGTCCCATTACTGCCCGTATTATCAGAAACAGGGATATTACAGATATAGATGAATTTGATAAATATTTAAACGGAAGTTTAAAGGATCTGTATGAGCCAAGGCTGCTGCCGGATATGGAAAAGGCCATTTCTATATTAAAAGAAAAGATTGCTGCCGGTGCCCGGATCCGGATCGTAGGAGATTATGATATTGATGGTGTGTGTTCTACCTGCATTCTCTACAAAGGACTTAGCCGTGTAGGCGCAAAAGTTGATTATGTAATACCGGAGCGTATCAAAGACGGTTATGGTATTAATGAACATATTATTGAAAAGGCGGCTGCAGACGGCATCCACATGATACTTACCTGTGATAATGGAATTGCTGCTATTGACCAGATCGCAGAAGCAAAAGAACTGGGAATGACGGTAGTGATAACAGATCACCATGATATTCAGGTAGATGAGGTTTCGGAAACGGAGATCATGCCTTCTGCAGACGCCATTGTCAATCCCAAGAGAAAAGACAGTAAATATCCGTTCAGTGAGATCTGCGGCGCTATGGTGGCTTATAAGCTGATCCAGGTACTTTTTGAAGAATATGGGATTGACCGCCAGGAATGGCTGGATATGCTGGAGCTGGCGGCGATTGCTACAGTAGGCGATGTAATGAAGCTTAAGGATGAGAACCGTATTGTAGTAAAAGAGGGGCTTAAAAAGCTGGCTAATACAAAGATCCAGGGTCTTGTAAGCCTGATGGAGAAAAATACACTGGATCCGGAGCATATAAGCGCCTATCACGTTGGCTTTGTGCTGGGACCCTGTCTGAATGCCAGCGGCCGCTTAAAAACGGCCCGGATAGCCATGGAGCTGCTTCTGGCAGAAAATAAGGCCCAGGCAGATGAACTGGCAGATGCGTTAAAGGCATTAAATGACGAGCGCAAGGACATGACCAAGGAAGGGACAGATGCTGCCATAGAGCAGGTGGAGACAGAACTTAAGGATGATAAGGTGCTGGTAGTCTTTCTTCCGGACTGTCATGAGTCCCTGGCAGGTATTGTGGCGGGCAGGATCCGCGAGTATTATAATAAGCCTGTATTTGTCCTTACAAGGGCAGAAGGCTGCGCAAAAGGCTCAGGACGTTCTATAGAGGCATACCACATGTTTCACGCTCTGGTAGAGGTAAAAGACCTTCTGTTAAAGTTTGGCGGCCATCCTATGGCAGCAGGATTTTCACTGGAAGAGGCAAATATCGAAGAATTTCGCAGGCGGTTAAATGAAAATGCTGCAAAACGGCTTACAGAGGACGATTTTATCCCAAGAGTATGGATCGATGTTCCCATGCCGTTTGAATATATAACAGAGAGCCTGATCCGGGAATTAGAGCTTTTAGAGCCTTTTGGACAGGGAAATGAAAAGCCTCAGTTTGCCTTGAAATCCCTGAAAATACGAAGTGCCAGAGTGTTTGGCCGTAACCGGAATGTAGTGAAATTATCCCTGATGAATGAACGGGGCTTTTCCATGGACGGCGTGGTATTTACAGAAGGTGACTTATTTATGGAAGAAATGGGAAACAGCCAGAGCATGGATATTATCTATTACCCTACAATAAATGAATATAATGGAAACCGCAGTCTGCAGCTGGTAGTGAAGGACTGGAAGTTCCACTGAGGAGATACCTCTGGTACGTGTGTGCCAGGGGTGTTTTTGCAGGAAGAAATATGAGTCTGTATATTTTTTGCCAAAATCGTAAAATGTATGCAAATGAATACTTGAAATTTACATGACTATGGGGTATAATCGCAGAAAACACCATATCTGGATAAATAAACTGACAAAATACGATGGGTATGGGCAAATACTGAAAGGAAGGTAGAACAATGGTAAATACAGTTATGGACTTTATCACTTCCTATGATAAGGAAGTAGGAGAAGCAATTCAGGCAGAGTGCGGCCGCCAGAGAAGAAATCTGGAGCTGATCGCCTCTGAGAACATTGTTTCAGAACCTGTAATGATGGCTATGGGAACTGTACTGACCAATAAGTACGCAGAAGGTTACCCGGGTAAGCGTTATTACGGCTGCCAGTATGTAGACGTACTGGAAACCATCGCCATTGAACGTGCCAAGAAGCTGTTTGGCTGCGATTACGCAAACGTACAGCCACACTCCGGTGCACAGGCAAATATGGCAGTATTTATCGCTATGTTAAAACCAGGAGATACGGTTATGGGTATGAACCTGGATCATGGCGGTCATCTGACACACGGGAGTCCTGTAAACTTCTCAGGACTGTATTTTAACATTGTTCCTTATGGAGTAGATGACGAAGGCTTTATCGATTATGATGAGCTGGAGAGAAAAGCAAAAGAGGCAAAGCCAAAGCTGATCGTGGCAGGTGCCAGCGCTTATGCAAGAACCATTGATTTTAAGCGTTTCCGTGAGATTGCTGACGAGGTAGGTGCTTATCTGATGGTAGATATGGCCCACATTGCAGGTCTTGTAGCAGCTGGAGAGCATCCAAGCCCAATCCCATACGCAGATGTTGTTACAACTACCACCCATAAGACTTTAAGAGGACCTAGAGGCGGTCTGATCTTAGCGAATAAGGAAGCTGCAGAAAAGTTCAACTTTAATAAGGCTATTTTCCCAGGAACCCAGGGCGGCCCATTAGAGCATGTGATCGCAGCAAAGGCAGTATGCCTGGGCGAAGCATTAAAGCCTGAATTTAAGGAATATGCACATCAGGTAGTATTAAATGCAAAGGCACTGGCAGACGCACTGCAGAAGCAGGGCTTTAAGATCCTTACAGGCGGCACTGACAACCATCTGATGCTGTTAGACCTGCGTGGTATGGATATTTCCGGTAAAGAGCTGCAGAACCGCTGTGACGAGGTATTTATTACCTTAAACAAGAACACAGTACCAAACGATCCAAGAAGCCCATTTGTAACTTCCGGTGTCCGCATCGGTACACCTGCTGTTACCACCAGAGGCTTAAAGGAAGAGGATATGCCAAAGATTGCAGAGTGCATCTGGCTGGCAGCTACTGACTTTGAGAATAAGAAAGAGTATATTAAGGCAGAGGTTACTAAGCTTTGCGATAAGTATCCGCTGTACGAGTAAAGAAATACATAGAAATAACGATTTAAGATGAAAAACGCCGGAAAATGTTGGTTTTACAACATACATTTCCCGGTGTTTTTTGTTGAAATATTTCAAATGCGTTTATTAAGCATTCTCAGCCTTCAGATTTTTCTGCGCCGTAGCCAGCATCAGTTTAATACGGTTCAACTGGTTTACTTCACTGGCGCCTGGGTCGTAATCTACGGCAATGATGTTGGACTCAGGATAGTTCTTTCGCAGTTCCTTGATCACACCTTTTCCTACAATGTGGTTTGGCAGGCAGCCAAATGGCTGGGTGCAGATAATGTTTTTAACACCACTGTGGATCAGCTCTAACATCTCGCCGGTCAAAAACCAGCCTTCACCCGTCTGGTTGCCTAAGGATACAAAGCCTTTTGCCATTTCTGCCAGATCACGGATCTCAGAAGGCGGTGTAAAATGTTTGCTGGCGGCCAGCTCTTTTCTTGCAGTCTTTCTGAAGAACTCTAACAGGGCGATACCTGCATTACAAAGCCTTGCAGTGGATTTCTTCATTCCCAGGTGTTCTGCCTTGAAATTGCTGTTGTAGAAGCAGTAAAGAAGGAAATCCAACAGGTCAGGCATTACAGCTTCTGCACCTTCTGACTCCAGAAGCTCTACTACATGGTTGTTAGCCAGAGGAGAGAATTTAACAAGGATCTCACCTACGATACCAACCTTCGGCTTCTTAATATCAAGACGCTCCAGATTATCAAAATCACGGATAATGCCGCGGACATTCTTAGCAAATTCCATCATAGCAGGCTGTCTCTTAGAAAGAGCCTTAATACAGATCTTTTTCCATTTCTCATGAAGTGCATTGGCACTTCCAGGAACTGCCTCATATGGTCTGGTTGCATAAAGGACACGCATGAAAATGTCACCGTATACAACTGCCTGCATGGCCTTGGTCATCATTGGCAGTGTAATGGAGAAACCTGGGTTAGTTTCCATGCCATTTGCATTGACAGAAATAACCGGAACCTGAGGCATACCGGCTTTCTCCAGTGCCCGGCGGATAAATCCGATATAGTTGGAGGCACGGCAGCCGCCGCCGGTCTGGCTCATAAAGACAGCCGTGCGGTTTAAGTCGTATTTGCCGGATAACAGTGCGTCCATGATCTGACCGATAACGATCAGGGATGGATAGCAGGCATCATTATTTACGTACTGAAGACCTACATCTACGGCATTGCGGTTGTGGTTCTGCAGGATCTCCATGTTATAGCCGAAAGCGCGGATTGCCGGCTCGATCAGGTCAAAGTGGATCGGTGACATCTGCGGGCATAACAGAGTGTAATCCTTCTTCATTTCCTTGGTAAACAGCACACGGTTGTAAGCGCTGGAAACCACTTTCCGCTCATAATGCTTCTGGTCACGGACACGAAGAGCCGCGATCAGGGAACGGATACGGATACGGGCTGCTCCTAGGTTATTTACCTCGTCGATCTTTAATACAGTATAGATCTTTCCGGACTTTGTTAAGATCTCAGCAACCTGGTCTGTGGTAACAGCGTCCAGACCGCAGCCAAAGGAGTTTAACTGGATCAGATCCAGGTCATCTCTTGTTTTTACAAAGCTTGCGGCCTCATAAAGACGGGAATGATACATCCACTGGTCGGTGACAACTAAAGGTCGTTCCACTTTGCCCATATGGGAAACAGAGTCCTCTGTAAGTACGGCAAAGCCGTAGGAAGCGATCAGTTCCGGGATACCGTGGTGGATCTCCGGGTCTACATGGTAAGGTCTTCCGGCCAGCACAATGCCCCGTTTACCATGTTCTTTCATCCAGGCAAGTGTTTCCTCGCCCTTTTTCTCCATATCAGAACGGGATGCCAGCAGTTCTTCCCAGCCAGCGTGGGCTGCCATACGGATCTCTGCTTCAGGTATCTGGAATTTTTTTACAAATTCCCGTACCAGGCCGTCTGTTAAGATCTTTTCGTTTGTAAATGCCATGAATGGGTTCATGAAATCTACATGCTCTGTCTCTAATTCTTCTACGTTATTTTTAATATTTTCCGCATAGGAAGTGACCATTGGACAGTTATAATGGTTTCCTGCCTCAGGGCTTTCATTGCGCTCATAAGGGATACATGGATAGAAGATAAACTTCACACCCTGATGGATGAGCCATGAAATATGGCCATGTACCAGCTTTGCCGGATAACACTCAGACTCACTTGGAATGGACTCAATGCCCAGTTCGTAGATCTGTCTGGTGGACTGTGGGGAAAGTGTTACATGGTAGCGCAGCTTTTTAAAGAAAACAGCCCAGAATGGGAAGTTTTCATACATATTTAAAACTCTTGGGATACCCACTACGCCGCGGTCTGCCTGGTCTAAAGGTAGCGGTTCATAGTCAAACATCCGGTGATATTTGTAATCAAACAGGTTTGGTATCTCTTTTTTCGCTTTTGCAAGTCCAAGACCACGCTCACAGCGGTTTCCGGAAATATAATGGCGTCCGCTTCCAAACTGGTTGATGGTTAAAACACAGTGGTTGTTGCAGCCTTTGCACCGGGTCATAGAAGTGGTGTACTGCAGTGCGATGATCTTATCAAGAGGCAGCATGGTGGTCTCTTTTTCACCGGCCATATGGAAACGTTCTTTTGCGATCAGTGCTGCACCGAAAGCTCCCATGATACCGGCAATGTCCGGACGGACCGCACGACAGCCTGAAATCTTCTCAAAGCTGCGAAGGACAGCATCATTATAGAAGGTACCGCCCTGGACAACTACATGTTTTCCAAGGTCAGAAGTGTTTGTGATCTTAATTACCTTAAATAAAGCGTTTTTAATAACAGAATAAGCTAGACCTGCAGAGATATCAGCAACCGTAGCGCCTTCCTTCTGGGCCTGCTTTACCTTGGAGTTCATAAATACAGTACAGCGAGTACCAAGGTCTGTAGGATTTTTGGCAAATAATGCTTCTTTTGCGAAATCTTTTACACTGTAATTTAAGCTTTTTGCGAAAGTTTCAATGAAAGAGCCGCAGCCGGAAGAACATGCCTCGTTTAACTGTACGCTGTCTACGGTTCCGTCTTTGATCTTAATGCATTTCATATCCTGACCGCCGATGTCCAGGATGCAGTCTACATCCGGCTCAAAGAAAGCAGCAGCGTAGTAGTGGGAAATAGTCTCTACTTCTCCCTCATCTAACATAAGAGCAGCCTTTAAAAGGGCTTCGCCGTATCCGGTAGAGCAGGAGTAAGCAATATGGGCAGTTTCTGGAAGCTGTTCTTTGATCTCTGTCACTGCGCGGATGGCAGTAGCCAGAGGACTTCCATTATTATTATCATAAAAACGATATAATAATGTGCCGTCTTCTCCAACAAGAGCCACTTTGGTGGTAGTGGAACCGGCGTCAATACCCAGATAGCAGTTGCCTTCGTAAGTAGAAAGATTGCCGGAACGCACGTGGTTGTGGCCGTGGTCTTCGATAAAGGCGTCATATTCTGCCTGATCCTTAAACAGAGGCTCCATACGCTTTACTTCAAAATCCATTTTAATGCCATTGGAAAGCCGGTCGATCATGTCGGTAATAGCTACCGGCTCCTGGCCTTCCTTTGGGTTCATGGCAGCGCCTACAGCTGCAAACAGGTGGGAGTGATCCGGTGCAATGGTCTGCTCCGGAGTCAGATGCAGCGTGCGAACAAAGGCTTTTCTCAGTTCAGGAAGGAAATGCAAAGGTCCTCCTAAAAAGGCAACATTTCCACGGATGGGCTTACCACAGGCAAGACCGCTGATGGTCTGGTTTACTACTGCCTGGAAAATAGAGGCAGCCAGATCCTCTCTGGTAGCGCCGTCGTTGATCAGCGGCTGGATATCCGATTTCGCGAAACCACCGCAGCGGGCTGCAATTGGGTAGATAGCCTTGTAATCTTTTGCATATGTATTCAGTCCAGCAGCATCGGTCTGCAAAAGGGATGCCATCTGGTCAATGAAAGACCCGGTTCCTCCTGCGCAGATACCGTTCATACGCTGGTCGATGCCCCCTGTAAAGTAAATGATCTTGGCATCTTCGCCGCCTAACTCAATGGCTACGTCGGTCTGTGGCGCATAGTCCTGGAGAGCAGATGCAACTGCTACAACTTCCTGGACAAAAGGAACGTGTAAATGAGATGAAAGTGTAAGGCCGCCAGAGCCGGTGATCACCGGGATAATATCAATGGGGCCGGTCTGGTTTAAGGCTTTCTTTAAAAGGCCTGCCAGAGTTTCCTGAATATTGGCATAATGACGCTCATAATCGGAGAATATAATATGAAGATCCTGATCCAGTAATGCAACTTTGACAGTTGTTGAACCGATATCGATCCCCAGGGTGTAATAAGTTGTAGTCTGATCCATAGTATATGGGGATAGCCCCTTACCTCCTTCGTGATTTGATGTACTTTCAAGACTCTGAGAGTACATCCTATAGCTTATGAAACGTAATTGTTTGTTAGAACATCATGTCTCTTACTGCAATTCCGGGCGAAAAGCCCAAAAAAGCACATTACAGTCTAACACAATACCTTTTACTTGGCAATTGTTAAAGGGGGTTAAGAATTTGTGAAGAATTGAAAAAATATGAAACGATTTGACAAAAACCGGGCCAGTCACTATAATGAGTAGGGTGAAAATTCAAAATGGGGGAGATTTCGCATGATACGGATTTTCAAGACAGAAGACGGTGCAATGCACGAAAAAGAGGAGATGCAGCCAGGCTGCTGGATCGCCCTGACCAATCCAACTGCATCAGAGATCTTAGAGATTGCTGATGCCTGCCAGATCGATCCGGACCACCTGAAAGCACCTCTGGATGAGGAAGAGCGCTCACGTATTGAAGCAGAAGATGAATATACGCTGATATTGGTGGATATTCCTTCTATAGAAGAAAGAAACGGGAAAGACTGGTTTGTGACCATTCCTATGGCGATCATTACCACCAAGGATGTGCTGATAACCGTCTGCCTGGAGGAGACCCCGATCCTTACTGCCTTTATGGACGGAAGAGTCAGAGATTTCCACACATTTATGAAAACAAGGTTTATCTTACAGATCCTTTATAAAAATGCAACCCAGTATCTGCAGTACCTGCGCATTATCGATAAAAAGAGTGAAGTCATTGAAAACAAACTTCACCAGTCCCAGAAAAATGAGGAACTGATCGAACTGTTAGAACTTCAGAAATCACTGGTGTACTTTACCACCTCCCTTCGTTCCAACGAAGTGGTGCTGGAGAAGTTATTAAGGATTGACAAGATCAAGAAGTACCCGGAAGATACTGATCTTCTGGAAGATGTAATCGTAGAGAATAAGCAGGCTATGGAGATGACCAGCATTTACAATGGCATTTTAAGTGGTACCATGGATACCTTTGCATCTGTTATTTCAAACAACTTAAACATTGTTATGAAATTCCTGGCAACCGTTACCATTGTTATGTCCATTCCAACTATGGTGGCAAGTTTTTACGGTATGAACGTAAGAGCCAGCGGAATGCCTTTTGCAGAGCATCCTTATGGATTTGGCATCGTGCTTTTCTTTACACTGGTATTGACACTGATCGTTGCTTATATATTTAATAAGAAAGATCTGTTTTAAAATCAGTTAAATCAGTTTAAAAAAGGAGTTTTTGAATGGGAAAATTTTCCAATAACTGGAAACGCCGGAACGGAAATTTCCTGGGGTTCAGAAGTATCATTGATATTGTATGCGCCCTGGAGATCCTTGGAGTGGTCCTTTTCCTGGTAGCACCGCAGTTTGTGATGAATTATCTGATCTTAAACCCGGCGGCTATCCTTCACGGTCAGATCTGGCGTATTGTTACATTTTTAGTGTATCCACCGGCCATTACAGGTTCTGATGCCATTATGTTTGTGCTGATGAACGCCCTTGGCATTTACTGTATCCGTGCTTTTGGTACCATTGTGGAGCAGGTATGGGGAAGATTTCGCTTTAACTGCTACATTATCGGAGGTGTGCTCCTTCATTCGGTTGTTGCCATTGGCATTTACCTGGTAACAGGGCTTTCACTGCCACTGTTCCCAACTTATTTGGTTTATTCCTTCTTCTTTGTATTTGCCCTGATGTTTCCGGATATGCAGGTACTGTTTATGATGGTACTGCCATTAAAGGCAAGCTGGATCGCAGTGGCAGAGGCAGGAATTTATATTTATTCCTTTATTACAGGCGGACTGATCGAGAAGATCGAGATCGTTTTAAGTCTGATCCTTATTGGCGTATTCTTTGGCTGGATGACCTTTGCAGGTCCTTCCGGTTTTAAGCAGAAGAAACGCTCCCAGGAATTCCAGAAGACCACCCAGAAAATGAAAGTGGTAAAGAGAGGACACAAGTGTGCAGTCTGCGGACGCACAGATAAAGACAGTCCTGGTATGGAATTCCGTTATTGTTCCAAATGTGAAGGCAATTATGAATATTGCATGGATCATTTGTACACACATAAGCATGTCAAAAAAGAGGATGCTGATAACAGTAACAGTAATGATTAATGCGACCGGCATGCTCTGCGCTTTTGCACTGCATATCCCCACTTGGCCTGACACATTTATTCCTGTGCCAAGGGCATAAAAAGGCAGTAAAAGAGCGAATATACTACTAACCCCAATTCATTTTATTTATGGAGGAATTTGAAAACATGAAGAAAACTAAGATCGTCTGCACTATGGGCCTCAACACAAATGACAAGAACATTATGCTGGAACTGGCTAAAAATGGAATGGACGTAGCTCGTTTTAACTTCTCCCACGGTGATTATGCAGAGCATCAGAGCCGCCTGGAGATTTTAAAAGAGGTTAGAAAAGAACTGGACCGTCCGGTAGCAGCTCTTCTTGATACAAAGGGACCGGAGATCCGTACCGGCGTATTAAAAGACGGAAAGAAAGTTTCCTTAAAGGAAGGACAGACCTTTACTTTAACTACCAGAGAGATCGTTGGTAATGAGACTATTACCCATATCAACTACTCTGGCCTGAATGAAGATGTTGCAGCTGGAAATAAGATCCTCATCGATGACGGCCTGATCGAGCTGGAAGTAGTAAAGGTAGACGGCACTGAGATCGTTTGTACCGTTATCAACGGCGGTGAGTTAGGCGAGAAGAAGGGTGT
>ERZ780144.3508-NODE-3508-length-11326-cov-2.671990_pt1 | contig 11326 bp, 10 predicted proteins | sample MGYA00511380_ERZ780144 | MGnify/ENA primary metagenome ERZ780144 (study PRJEB29588, sample SAMEA1965858) | human gut metagenome | biome: human gut; feature: human-associated habitat; material: faeces | place: Denmark | collected 2008/2010 ... | reverse complement strand
ATGCGAAGCCACGGCAAATTCCGTTACTGGACACGTATGCGTGTACAGTAACAAAAAATCCAGCCGGAATGGTTGCATTTGGGGGAAAACTTTATATACTATTATTATAACTGTTCAATATCTTTACAGTTACAAGCAAAAATCCATGCAGATTTGACTTTGACAAAGGATTTTTGCCTTGTAAGCCAGGAAAACGCATCCGGCCGGTGCTTGATGATAGATCCGGGGAAGGAGTTTCCCGAACCGGGCGGTGCCCGTGCATTGCAAGGCGCGGCGCCGTTTACATAGGGCGTCCGGATGCGTTTTCCTGTGTACTGAGAAATTTTTGTCGGGAGTGCGAACCATAAAGGCAGGATGAGGCATGAATTATACATATCTTTTGCGCTGCGCGGACGGAACCTTGTACTGCGGGTGGACGAACCATCTGGCAGCGCGGGTGGCGGCGCACAATGCCGGGAAAGGTGCAAAATACACGAAAACCCGCCGTCCGGTAGTGCTGGCATACTATGAAGAATATGCGACGCGCAGCGAGGCGATGCGCCGGGAGGCAGCGATCAAGAAACTGACCAAAAAGGAAAAAGAGGCGATGGCAGCACTGGGACGGACGGAGCTTCCGGTGGATGACGAGACGTAGATATATCGCGCCGGGGCAGATTATGTACGAAGAATTGGTACAAACAATAGCGGTAAAGGCAAGAAACAGCAGTGAAAATAGAAATTGAAAGATAGAGAGAAAACAGGAGCGGATAGGTACAGTGAGAAAAGGTAGAAGAAACAAAGGATGTATAGTGATGGCAACAGCCCTTCTGGCAGCGCTACTTGGAGGCTGTTCGTTTCTATCGAAGGAGGCAGACACGACGGAGGTTTCCAGTGAGGCGGAAACGGAAAGTCCGGGTGCCACACAGGAGTCGGAGACTGAGACAACTGAGACAGAGGAGACACAGGAGAGCCATGAGGCTGCCGAAGACGAAGAAAGCGGGGAAGAGGAAACCGAGGACCATTTCGTGGAAAAGAAGATCGTGGTGGCAACGGATATGCACTATTTTGCCGAGAAACTGGCAGGAAACCGCTGTGATTCCTTTGTCGGAATGGCGAGGGGCGGAGACGGGCGCGTGCTGGAGTACGGCTGGGAGGTCATGGACGCCTTTCTCGATGATATGAAGGAGGAAGATCCGGACCTCCTGATTCTGAGCGGAGATTTGACGCTGGACGGAGAGAAAGCGAGCCATGAGGAACTGGCAGAACTTCTGGAAGGACTCAGCGAGGCGGGAATTGAGGTCGCGGTTATACCGGGAAACCACGATATCAATAACCCGGATGCCCGCCGCTATACGGCGGATGGAACGGAAAAGGTGGAGTCCATCACAGCGGATGAGTTCCGGGATATTTATGCTGATTTTGGCTATGTAGCGGCGGACAGCCGGGATCCGGCATCGCTGAGTTATCTTTATAAGATAGACAGTGCAAACTGGGTGCTGATGCTGGATTCCTGTCAGTATGAACCGAAAAATGAGGTCGGCGGCATGATCCGCCGGGAAACGTATGAGTGGATGGAGCCGATTCTGGAAGAGGCGGAGCGGGAAGGCGCCCGCGTGATATCCGTCAGCCATCATAACCTGCTGGATGAGAGCGGAGTGAGCCGGTCCTTTTATGACAACTGTACGATCGAGCACAACGAGGAACTGGTGCGGATGCTGTCGGATCATGGCGTGCGCCTGCACTTGAGCGGACATCTGCATATACAGCATTATAAGGAAGACGAGGACACGGGCATCTATGAGATTGTGACGGGTTCCATGGTGATGGCTCCGTGCCATTACGGGATTGTCCGCATCTGGAACGACGGGACCTACCAGTATGATGCGAAATCAGTCGATGTGGACGGCTGGGCGATACGCCACTCGTACCATAACCGCGATCTGGCAGATTTTACGGCTTATTCGGAGTCGATCCTGCGTCGGGCGGCAATCCGCGATGCAATTCGGGATCTGAATCGCCATATTGAGGATCGCCATGCATTTTTTACGGACGAGAAGAAACGGGAAATGGCTTCGTACTACGCGGATCTTTGCGTGAATTATTATGAAGGACGGATGTATCAGATCGAGGAAGCCGCAAAGGAAAATCCGGTGCTGGAAGATTGGAACAAGATCGGCTATGTCAGCGAACTGAGCGATTTTCTGCAGAATATCCTGGAGGACGAGGCGAAGGACTACGGGCATCTGAAGATTCCGAGCGTACATTAAATAAAAATGGAGGTACCAGGAGGCATGGGAGAGACAAAAAAACAGCGTTCGCCGCTGACAACGCTCTGCTACATTGAAAAAGACGATTCATATCTGATGCTGCACCGCATTAAGAAGAAACAGGATGTGAATGAAGGAAAATGGATTGGCGTCGGCGGACATTTTGAGGAGAATGAAAGCCCGGAGAACTGCCTGCTGCGCGAAGTGAAGGAGGAGACAGGGCTGACTCTGACTTCCTGGCGCTTCCGCGGAATCGTGACGTTTATCGCGAAAGGTTGGCCGACGGAATATATGTGCCTGTACACGGCGGATGGATTTGAGGGAACGCTTCGCGAATGTGACGAGGGCGAGCTTGCCTGGGTGGCGAAAAAGGATGTGCCGGCTCTGCGGCTCTGGGACGGCGATCGGATCTTTTTGAAGCTTCTGATTGAAAGAAATACGTTTTTTTCATTGAAATTGTCATATGATGGGGACGAGCTGATAGAAGCTGAGCTGGACGGGGTAAAAATTACATACAAATAAGCACGCAACTGCGGGTTGGTTGGGGAACGAGGGTTCTGCAGTGCGTGCTCATGAGGAATAATCAATATATGGGAACCGATTTTGGGGAAAATCGGGGTGGTTGGCTATGCCAGAAAGATAAGAAGATGAATTATTTTCTCTTGTTCCTTATCTTTAACTTGATTATATATCATTCATCGTATATAATCAAATATAAATAAGAAAATAATTATTATAAATTTTTTGTTATAGAATCATAAGTGGACAAAAGTGCCGGAAACCCTGTAGATAAAGGGGAAAGAATGGAACGGAATGAGAATGTTCACGGGCGGGAAGTTTCGGGATGAAATATCCCGCAGGATGCAGCGATGAGAAAAAGCAGGGTACATAGGAGGAAACATGTTCGACGGAAAAGAGTATGTATACGCGGTCTACGAGGAAAAGAGTTTTTCGAAGGCGGCGCAGAAACTGTATATTACGCAGCCGGCGTTAAGCACGGCGATCAAGAAGGTGGAGAAAAAGATAGGAACTCCGATTTTTGACCGGAGCACCTCTCCGATCGGACTGACGCCGGGCGGTGAAGTTTATATCGACGCGATCGAAAAGCTGTTTGCGCTGGAACAGAACACGCTCAATCAACTGAATAACTTAAATGGGCTTCTGGCGGGCAAGCTGTCGGTTGGCGGAACGATCTTTTTTACCTCGTTTGTACTTCCGGGCGTGTTGAGCGAGTTTTCCCATCGGTATCCGCAGATCAAGATTGATCTGCAGGAGGGCACGACCACACAGCTGACCGATAAGCTGGTTGCCGAGGAACTGGATCTTCTGATCGATAACTCGGAACTGGATGACAAAAATTATGAAAAGTATTATTATAGCACGGAGAGAATTATTCTGGCTGTTCCGAAGAGTTTTCCGATCAATGAGGAGCTGACCCAGTATCAGCTTACCGCGGAAGATATCCGGGCAGGACGCCACAGTCAGGCGGAGTTCCCGGTACTGCCGCTGCCGCTCTTAAAGAGTACTCCGTTTATCTTCGTCAAAGAGGAAAACAGCATTTACAAGCGCAGCATGAAGATGTGCAGCCGCCAGAATTATTCGCCGAATATTATCATGAAACCGGACCAGGTTGTCTCTGCGTTCAACATGGCAGGACGGGGCGTGGGCGCGACCTTCATCCCGGATGGCCTGATCGTCAATCTTCCATATGAAGTGCCGCTGTGCTTTTACAAGATGAATGAAGAGCTGGCGGTCCGTTACGTTTATTTGTACAAGAAGAGAAATAAGTACCTCACGAAGGCGATGGAGGAGTTTATCCGCGTGGCAGTCGGCGACGAGGCGTTCCAGAAGGTACGGGAGCAACGGGAGAAAGAGAATCAGGAGAAGAAAGGTTCGGATAAGAAGGGGGATAAATAATGCGAAGAGGAGAACGTGCGATTGAGTCGAAAGACGGGCAGAAAGCCATTTTGGAACACTGCCGGGTGTGTAGTCTCGCCTTTTCCGGGGATGAATACCCGTATGTGATCCCGTTAAATTATGGTTTTGTGTGGAACGAAGACCAGGAAACGCCTGTGCTGTATTTCCATGGCGCTCCGGTGGGAACGAAGATTGAGCATATGGAGCGCGACAACCGGGTGGCATTCTGTGTGCAGAATGAAAAAGAGATAAAGATTCTGGAACCGGCATGCAGAAGCACGATGATTTATGAGAGTGTCTGCGGCACTGGACGGTTATCCCGTGTGGCTGATCCTGGGGAGAAAGGAGAGGCACTGACAAGGATCATGCAGCAGTATGATCCAGAGGGCGGACCGTATGAGTTTGCTCCGGAGGTGGCGGCGAGAACCACCGTCCTCTGCCTGCGTGTGGAAACTCTGACAGGTAAGAGCAATGCGCCGAAACCGGAGCAGGCATGAAACAGTTAAGACAGATATCAATTCTGGTGCGGGGGGCACAGCTTCTGCTGCTGGTCCTCGCACTTTTTCTGGTTGTATGGCTGGTGCCGGATGCAGGGAAAAAGCATTCATCCGGGACGGAAGCTTCGGAAGCTGAGACAGATGGCGGCGATGTGGCGGAGAATGAAAAAAATGGAGCCGCCGGGAATCTGAAGGAGGATGAATCATCCGTCGGGGAAGTGATACAGGATGATGCAGATGAGAACGCTTCGGATGGAGAAACGGCTTTAAAGCGCCGGACTTCCCGGAAACAGCTGTATAAAAGAAAAAAAGAGCCCCAGAAGGCACAGGAAGAGACAGTTTATATGCCGCCGACCATCTGGCTGGCGACGGATCTTCACTATCAGTCCCCGCAGATGACAGATTTCCAGTCGGCGTTTGATACCTATACGATGGGAAATGATGGGACGATCGTGCCGTATCTGGATGAGATCACGGAGGCATTTCTGGAGGAGGTGCGGACGGCGCATCCATCGGCACTGGTTTTGAGCGGAGATCTCTCCCAGAATGGTGAGAAAGCAAACCATGAAGCGCTTGCAGAGAAGCTAGAGCGGGTGCAGGCAGCGGGAATTCCGGTGCTGGTGATTCCGGGCAACCATGATATTAACCACCCGTGGGCGGCAACGTATTTTGATGATCAGGTATCTCCGGCAGAGGGAACAAGTTCGGAAGAGTTTTACCAGATTTACCATAAGTTTGGCTATGATCAGGCGGTGTCCCGGGCTTCGGATTCGCTGAGTTATGTTTACCGCCTGGATGAAAAATATTGGCTGATGATGCTGGACAGCTGCATGTGTGAACCGGTACATGAGACGGGCGGAAAGCTAAGCGAAGAGACGGTTGCGTGGATGAAAACACAGCTGGAGGAGGCGAAAAAACAGGGTGTGACGGTCATTCCGGTTTCACACCACAATTTGCTGGATGAGAGTACACTCTATCCGGAGGAATGCACGATTGAAAATACGAAAGAAGTGACCGCGCTTCTGGAAGCATATGGAGTTCCGGTGTATTTGAGCGGGCATCTGCATTTGCAGAGAATCAAGAAGCATACGTCAAATCTGAACACACCGGGCGGATATGGAATCCGGGAGATAGTGACTTCTCCGCTTCCAATGGCGCCGTGCCAGTACAGTATCCTAAACTGGCAGGCGGATGGCAGTCTGTCCTACCATACAAAAAAGGTAGACATAGCAGGCTGGGCGCAGCGCTACGGGGAAGAAGACGAGAATCTTCTCAATTTTGATGCTTATGCGGATCAGTTTCTGGTAGATGTGATTTCGAAACAGGCGTTTAAGGCGCTGCAGTCGGCATCAAAGGATATCAAAGAAGAGATGGCAAGGCTCTATGCCGATATGAACCGTGATTATTGTGCGGGCACGAAGATTGATGTGGCAAAGATCAGAAAAAGCGAGGCATATCAGTACTGGATCCGTTACAGCGGCAATGATTTCTGGCTGGCAAGGCTGCAGGCGATCCTGCACGATGCCCGGACGAACAACACGGTGCTGGAGCTGAAAGCGGGCGTGGATTTCCCGCTGCCGGGGGAGACGATAGAAAACCCGGAGAATGCAGAAAATGAGGAAACTGCCGGAGCAGATGCGGGCAGTCCGGCAGAGGAGATACAGAAAAAGGAGGAATCATATGGACTACGAGGGAATTGTATACAGACCGCCGAGTGAGGCGCGCAGCCTGATCATTCAGGTGACGATCGGATGTGCACACAACACCTGCGGCTTTTGCAATATGTATAAAGAAAAGAAGTTCCGGATCCGGAGCCTGGCGGAGATTCTGGCAGATTTGACGGAGGTTTCCCACAATCCGTATGCGCCGTATATCGAGAAGGTATTTTTGGCGGACGGCGATGCGCTGGTTATGAAAACGGAGGATCTTCTGGTGATTCTGGATGCGATCCACCGCCTGTATCCGGGCGTGAAGCGGGTGGCTTCCTACGGAACGGCACAGGATATTTTGCGGAAATCGGAAGAAGAGCTGATCCGCCTGCGCGAGGCGGGACTCGGAATCGTCTATGTGGGCGCGGAATCCGGCGACAATGAGATTTTAAAATATATCAATAAAGGCGTGACGGCGGAACAGACCATTGAGGCAGGGCAGAAGCTGAAACGCTGCGGCATCGCGACCTCAGTGACGCTGATTTCGGGGCTTGGCGGACGCAGCAAGGTGGAGGAACATGCCTTGTCTTGTGCGAAGCTCATCACGGCGATGAATCCGGAGTACGCATCCTTCCTGACGCTGCGCCTGTACGAGGGCACGCCGATGTATGCAGATGTCGTGGAAGGGCGGTTCCAGCGGATAACCCCGGATGAAATTGTGGATGAAATGGAAATTTTCCTGAAAAATGTGGATTCTCCGGGCACTGTATTCCGGACGAACCATGCGTCGAACTACGTGATTCTGGCGGGAACCTTAAACGGAGATATCCCGGCCATGCTTAAAAAACTGGAGGAGGCAAAGAGAACGCATCATTACCGGAAATTCCGGGAGACCGGCGATCTCTTATAAGTAGGTATGATTTATCTGATTTTTGCGATTCTTTTCAGCGCGTCCCTGGCGCTGGCGCTGCGGATCAGTGAGACGTTCAGCGATAACCGATATGGGATTTTGGTTGGAAATTATGTGACCTGCCTGGTGGTGGCGTTTGTTCTGCTTCCAGATAAAAATATCTTTGCGGCAGGCAGCCGGACGGCGGTTCTTACGGGAATCGTGAATGGATTTTTGTTTACAGGAAATCTGGTTCTAATGCAGAAATGCATCCGTGAAAATGGGGCAGTTCTGTCGTCGGCATTTGCGAAGCTTGGTATCGTGATTCCGGTCACGGCGAGTATCCTGTTTTTAGGTGAGATCCCAACGCTGTTCCAGCTGGTGGGGATCGTGCTGGTTATTGTGGCGATCTGGGTCATCAACAGCGAGGGGGACCGCGGCTGCGGACGCAGACGGAGGATGGGTTCGGCGGGACTTCTGCTCGTTTTATTTGTCGTCAGCGGTATGGCAGACGGGATGTCCAAGGTAACGGAGAGGATCGGCGAGAGACGGTTTGATGCGCTGTTTCTGTTCTATACGTTCCTGACCGCACTGGTTCTGACTGTGGTTCTGGCATTTCTCGAGCAGCAGAGAACCCGCCGCAAGATTGGAAAGATGGACTTTTTGAGTGGTGTGGCAGTCGGATTTCCAAACTATTTTTCAACCTCGCTGCTGCTGGCGAGTGTGTCGAGACTGCCGGCGTTTATCGTGTATCCGAGCTTTAGTGTCGGCACGATCCTGGTGGTCAGCTTTGTGAGCGTGCTGGTGCTCGGGGATCCGATCAGCCGGAGACAGATTGGGGGATGCGGGATTATTTTGGTGGCGTTGGCGCTGCTGAATCTTTAGGATTTTCCGTTTCGGATGCTGCGCTCATAATAAAAGATATACTGCTGCATTACCCCTGCGTATCCTTTATAGCTTCCAAAAAAATCCTGGATAATAGTAGTGTACAGGCGGCTTTTTGGAAGGCGGCGGTAGCGGATGGGGTGTTTGGGAAGGTATTCTTTGGTCAGGATCTGTTCGATCCAGGTATCGACGGGGAAGGCGTCGATGTGGTGGAGTCCGAAGAGGCAGACGCAGTTGGCGACCTTGGGACCGATGCCATAGAGGCTGGTAAGTGCGGTCATGGCTTCGTCCGGCGGCAGGGCTGCGAGAGATTCTAAGGATACGGTTCCGGCGAGGACATCCTGGATGAGGCGGTGGATGTATTTGGCGCGGTAGCCGAGTTTTAAGGTTAATAGGTCGTCCAGGCTGGCAGATGCCAGTTCTTCGGGCGAGGGAAAAGAATAGTAGGTGCGGATGGAACCGTCGGACAGGGCGGCGGTTCTCTTCGCACCGTATTTTTTTGCCAGAGCTTCGACGGCTTCGCGGATCTTTGGGATGGTTTTCTGCTGGGAGATCAGGAAGGTGATCATCATTTCCCAGAGATCCTGACGGAGAATCCGGATGCCGGAACCGGCGTCTGCCGCCGCCGCGAGGTAGGCATCGTCTGCGCGGATGGAGGCGATGAAAGAGCCGTAATCGGTGCCGAGATCGAAGTATTGTTTCCAGAAAGGAAGCGCTTCGTCCGGGCAATCGAAGAAGAAACCGTCCGGCGTCCCGGAAATTTCCAGATAGTGCGTCCCGCTGATGAGTGACCAGATCCCCGGTTTTTCCGGAACTGGAAGCATACGGAAACATTGACCGGAGGCGGCGATCTGGGCGAGGTTCAGGTTCAGGCAGGAGATGATGTGGGAGTTGGGGAAAGTGTGTGTTTCGATTGCAGGCAGGTTTGTTGTATGTGTGTTCATGGCAGGGCATCCTCTTTTTTTAAAATATTCGTAACTGTTCAGTACCTTCACAGTCACGCGCAAAAATTCATTAAAAATTGCCTACGGCAATGGAATTTTTGCCTGCTGACCCATGTTTTCGTACGGTCAGCGCAGTAAATGCGCAGACCTACTGAACAGTTACCTCAATTTTTATATTTTCCAGAAATATATGTTTTATTCTCTCAAAAAAACATAACGCAAAAAACTGCGCCACCCAGCCCAGATATTTGACATCGCCCGCAAGGATAAGCGCCGCCTGATATCCGGTCAGATACCGCAGTTTATACGTTTATTTTTCGAATTTTTCTAAAACTCTATTCTATTTCTCGCCGTCCGCACTCTCCACCGGCATCTCTTCCCCCGGATGTTCCACCTTCCAGATCTCCGTTTCCAGATAGTTCCAGATCTCTTCTCTGCCCTGTTTTGTCTCGGCGGAGAACGGAATCATCATCACTTCGGTGCCGACTCCCAGACCTGTTCTGAGAATCTTTAACTGTTTCTGGAGCTGGCTGCGCTTTATCTTGTCAGCCTTGGTCGCAATCAGGATCGGCTGGAAGCCCTGGGAAACGATCCAGTCGTACATGAGTTTGTCGTTTGAAGACGGCTCATGACGGATATCAATCAGCAGGAAGACGCAGCGAAGCATCTGCGATTTGTGCAGATAATTCTCAATCATCTTGCCCCACTTTGCCTTGACCTCGACGCTCGCGCGCGCGTAGCCGTACCCCGGCAGATCGACGTAGTAAAACGCGTCGTTGATATGGTAAAAATTGATCGTCTGGGTCTTGCCCGGCTGCTGGGAAACTCTTGCATAGGCTTTTCTGTTCATCAGACCGTTGATCAGTGAGGATTTGCCTACATTGGACTTACCGGAAAAAGCAACCTCAGGATGCTGGTTTTCCGGCAGCGTACTTGTAATACCGCATACTGTTTCCAGATTTACATTCTTTATAACCATTCTTCTTCTCCTGCCAAAACCTTAACTGTTTGCTGCCTGTGCCTTCGGCATACTCTCCAGCGCCACCGGAAGAATATCTGCCATTGTGGATGCATAAATAAACTTCAGATCTTTCGTGATCTCTTTGTCCAGTTCTTTGATATCTCTTCGGTTTTTCTCCGGTACAATCACTGTGTGAATACCTGCCACCTTAGCCGCAATGGACTTCTCACGAAGCCCGCCGATTGGAAGCACACGGCCTCTCAAGGTAATCTCACCTGTCATTGCCACATCTGCACGAACCGGAGTACCTGTAATGGCAGAAAGCATCGCTGTTGCCATGGTCACGCCTGCTGAAGGACCATCCTTTGGTACAGCCCCTTCAGGAATGTGGATATGAATGTCATTTTTCTCAAAAAATTCAAACAGTTTTTCAACATCAAAAAAGGTTTTTCACGTCTTTTTTGATTGTCTTAGACATTATTCATTACGGGAGAAATACCTTGTTGAGAATGATTCACTTTCTCAAACTAAAAAGTAAAACATTCATTCAAATATCGGTATCTGATTAAAGTGAATGGACGTGAAAAGTGATATTTAAAAGTGGTTCACCCTCTTCGCTCGCGACCTTGCCGCACAAGGCATTCATGCCTAATGCCCCCACGAAAATTAAATTCCCTTCAATCCAAAGTAAAGGATAACGGTCGCGATCAAAACTCGGAATCCCCTTTTCTGCGAACCACTCTTTAAGGGCCTTGGTGGGACGTTTAACCGAGAGTTTGACTTTTTCACCCCCTACTCGCCCTTTGACGAGCACTGGTTTTTCTTGCATAAGAGAAAGTGGCACACCAAGTTCCTCAGGGGCTGCGAGCTTCACGCGCAATTCCCCGTTCCATTCAGGCAGAGGAATCACTGCGGGATGCGTAATATAAAGGAGTTGCTCTGCGGGTGGCGTCCACGCAGATTCAGAGCGCACCATTAAATAGTCGCCCCAGCGGCGAAGCTCTTGCCCATCGAGCGAAACGCAAAGCGCCGTATCACGGTCAGTTTCTCGAATTTGGCGCAGCGTATCTTCTAATTTTGCTTGGCTCGGTACCAGAGCGCCGGAGTTTTGGCAGAGCATTCTCAAGCACCATTTTTGGCGCACACGCGAGAGCTTTAAGAGCTTGGGAATGCTAATGGTGTTAGGACGGTCTTCGACCAACACGCCTGCTAAGTCTTCTTGCGCGACGCTGTGAATGCCTTCAACCAAGTCTTGCGTCAAACACATACTGCGTCCTGCTTTGAAGCGCGAGAAACTTTCGTGCTTACCCATTAAAGGCATCACTTCATGGCGAATAC
>ERZ780144.3494-NODE-3494-length-11381-cov-6.576461_pt1 | contig 11381 bp, 7 predicted proteins | sample MGYA00511380_ERZ780144 | MGnify/ENA primary metagenome ERZ780144 (study PRJEB29588, sample SAMEA1965858) | human gut metagenome | biome: human gut; feature: human-associated habitat; material: faeces | place: Denmark | collected 2008/2010 ... | reverse complement strand
TTTTTCAGCTCTTTGTTCAGTAGTAATTCCGGTCTGATGATTTGAGCCTTCAGCACTTGAAAGTTGCGGAAGACCTTTTCCATTTTTAATATCATCCATTGTTTTATCTCTATTAGGCACTTCAAAATCCCCCTTTTCTTAATAACACAGCAACCACATACATCATTATTCCAACAATAATTGCAACCATTGCATTATCAAATGCCTTTTGCTTCTTTTGTACGATTGGACGAACTTCATTTACAATTCTTGTATATTTGTCAATCAACCATAATGCTGCATGTGATTCTTTGTTTCGGTATATTTCTTCATTTCTAATGTCTTCACTTTTAAAAACAGCAATTCTTCTTCCTCTTAGTAAAAACAATAAGTATATTGTAGCTCCAACAATTACTATTAAGCTACCACCAAGGCAAATCAATTCAATGGAGGTCAAAATCACTTCCCATATTTTCATATTACTTACATTGAATTTCGCTGGTGAAAAATCAAATGCTCCAAGCATAATTGTTAAAATAACGCCTGAAAATGCCAGAGCAATATTGATTTTTTCATATATCTTATTGTAATTATCCTGTATTCTCTGATAATCCTGAAAACAGCTATCTAAAAGGAAACATGCTGATGGATAAGTTTCGCACTCACTTTGTACTGTATTCTCAACGTCATTGTTATCCATATTTTTGTCCCCCTTACTTTATTTTAGCCAAAACATCCTGGAAAATTGCATAATTCTTTTTCACCCCATCGTCCGGATCAATGGAAATCATCTGGTCGGCAAGGTGATGAATCTTTTCCTCGTAGGTTCTGATTTCAGTATCCTGTGCCTGCAAGGTGGTCAGCTTTTTATTCAGCTTCACGCGTTCGCCAGTGGAAGCATTGGCAATGCGCTGTTCCAGATCTGCAATAGCAGTGCGGTAACGAGCCTGCTGTTCATGCACATAATCGGTGCGAATACGGGCAATGGTGTCCGGCTGATAACGGTGCATATAAATCAGAGCCTTAAAACCGTTCTTCTTTCCGCTGTCAAACAGCCAATAAATCGGGCGTTTCTGATAAATCTTGCAATGGTCAGAATAGAAATCACTCAGGAAATAATTCCGAATGACGTCCTTCGGCTGACCTTTGCCGCCCAGAGCATCGGCAATGAATTTCAGGTTTTCATCCAGCGTATTTGCACCGTAAACGGTTTTCACGAACTCCACGAACAAGCCGACAATATCATCCTCAAAGTATTCATCGTCGCAAATCGGGATAATGTTATCCTTATCAGCAGCAAAAGAAGCATACTTACTTGCATCCCATTCGCCGCCTGCATAGACAAGACCATCCACATCCAGAGAATAGCGACCAAACATACAGCCAACCGCATAGGAAATAAAGGAGCGAATATCTCTGCCGAGGTCAGCCTTGCGGACAGTAACGTCCTTATCCTCTACCTCTGGTGTCAGTTCTTCCTGTAAACCGTAAATGTCAATGAAAATACGGTTCAGTTCTTCCTCATTAGCTTTCAGCTGGTTAAAGCGTTCATCACATTCAGCCTGCCACTGGTCAAAGGATTCGGCAATGGTATAAACTTTACGAAGCAATGGATGGTGCAGGAAGTCCCATGAGGTTTCAAAGGAATCCCAGTCTTCTTTTGCTAAAATACAATTCGTTTCTGCCAAACCAGAAACATTTGTTAAAAGCTCCATTTTTATCGGAATACTTCTAATATCTTCAGGTACAACATTTATTGTTGGATTTAATAAAGGTAAAATATATGATCCAATTTTAGAGTTCATCAGTGCTAATAATTTCATCGAATCTTTTTTATCTCTACTTTTAGGATAGATTGCATTTGTTGCACTCTCTGAAATAGAATCAGAACTCATTTCTCTAAAACTTGGAAGCCCACTTGTTACTCTCGACATTGTTATACCTTCGGTAAAATTAAAATCAATTCCTCTAAGGGTTGCTCTAATTTTCCCATTTTTATCTACATTCGTTTTTAATCTCTGCCCATCATTTGCCCAGTCAACCACATATTCTTTGTTTCCATACCATTTTCTATATGCTCCCCCTTTATTACAAGGGAACCAACGCTCAGGATTTTCACCTATTTCATGCCATAATTTCAAAAAAGTGTTATTATCTCCTGTAGTGATGCCGTTTCTAACATCGTAATAATCTCCTATTGTAGCAAAGGACGCAAAGGTATCAAATAGTTTCGCTGAAGCCCAATATGCTACTGGAGAACCAGGTATTTTTGAGAAATTATCTGTACTCTGCTCATAGTAAAATCCACAATCGTGATTTTCTATTGCTTCCAGTGTTTTCTGTCGCTGAACTTCCATACCCCCACGGAAGTCTACCAAACGCAAATAGCATCCTTTTTTCTGTACATGGCGATTCTGAAAAGCAAAAGTACATACGGGAACAGTTGCTTCCTCAAAAGCAGAATATTCAAACTGAATCAGTGTTTCAACAGTAGTTCGATTATACAAGTAATTCCGCATTTTTTCATACGCAGAAATAAACATCCATACATAAGGAGTAAAGAAACCACAGTAACCACTCTGTTTTGTCATTTGTGAAGCATGAATGACAAACGCCGAGAAGAAATCGCTCTTATAATCTGCATAATTATTTTTAATAAACTCATTCAGCTTCGGATTCATATTAGACGCCCCCATATAAGGCGGATTTGTCACTACCACATCATACTTCTGTGCCAGTGCTTCTGCCACCTGAACCAACGGCAGTAATTCTCTCAATGCCGTCTCACGAGACATATTTATATCGTCCGTAATCTCTGCAAAGCGGTCATACAGCGCAGACCAATCCTGCGGTGTTACTGTCAGAATAGAGCCGTATTCCTTTGCATCATGCAGTTCTTTGATGATGGTGTCCATAGCTATCGTGAGCTTCGCATCGCCATTACAGAAATAGTCCACAGCAAATTTATCTACATGATTGCTTTCCACGATGGCATACACATGGGGCTGAATGCCACGGCTAAAGAAACGGCGGTCATACTGGCGGGCTTTCATCATTACCGCAAAATAAGCCAACTGTGCCGCACGGTCATCAATATCCAGACCGTAAAGATTATTCTCCACAATACTTGCTACTGCTTCACGGGTAGTATAGCCGTAGGATTCATAAATCTTCATCAACACATCAAACATATACGCAAGGATATGACCGGAACCTGAGCATGGGTCAATCACTTTCAGCTGATCCGGTGTCAGTGCGGCGTATTCCTTGCGAATCTCGGCAAGCTGTGCCTGCACTTCCGGCTCCTGCTCAGCTTCTTCCAGATAGTAGTGCCATTTGGTATCTTCCGGGTCACGGTTTCCGGCAGCATAAGCAGACTGTTCTTCCTCTGTCGGCAAAAGTTGCTCTTTCACATCTGGGTGTCCCTCCAGCCACAGACGACCAAGACTGTTCTCCACCATGTAGCGAACAATCCAGTCCGGTGTGAAAAGCTGGGTTGCTGCAGGAATGTTTTCTTTTGTAATTTTTACATTCTTTTTCAGTGCTGCGAAAACATCGTCTTTTTTCTCGCTGTTATAATACTGATATAGCCAGCCGATGATCTGGACAGCATCCTTCCAATCATCCTCTGGTATCAGCTCAATCATCTGCTGAATCACACTGCCTTCACGGAGCAAATTGTCCGGCAGAAGAAGCTCGGTGTAGTCCGCAATCTTCTGAAACATTCCCGGCAGAATCTTATTCAAGGCGTTACACTGCACGATTAGCAGATATTTATACAGTTCTTCGGTCTTTTCGGCATCTTTCAGTTCATAGACCTTTTCTATATTGAGTCCATCCAAATTCAGATGAATGGCTTCAGTTATAATTTGCGGCTTAAAGTTGTTTTCCTCGTCCGTGAATACACGCACATGGGAAGGAAGGTAGCCGTTTACTTCCATGAATCGCAGAGCAGAGAAACGATTGAACCAAGTATAGGCAACCTCTTCCATGACCTGCTTATATCCTTTATCGTTAATCTCGGCAATCAGAGCCTGACGCTGTTTCTTTTCATTGATAGTAAGGACTTTTCCGCCAACGCTGTCCACATTAGCATCCTCAATGTTGCCCTCTGTGATACCGTATTCCACACCTTTTAGGGAAACACGGGCAATCAACTCTGTTCTTGCCCAGACAGCAAATCTTTTAATCGCATTCTTATCCATAATTTTCTCCATCTTCTATTCGAACAGACAATTTCTTAATATCTTTATCAATATTCTCCATTGATTTTCTCAAATTATCAACACTATTCTTAAACTCATCCACTTCTGAAATATAGTTTAAAAATCCACTGTACTCTGAAAAATCGATTGCAATTTTTTCAATATAAGATTTGTTTTTCCCATACTTACAATATTCGTAACCAATCCTTACTGTTTTTTCTTCAAAATCGTTTATGATATTAAAAACATTTGTATCAAATGAAATAACCCATTTCTGATTTGGAAAAATCACAATACTCGTCGATTCTTTCTTTTTTAATCGTTCCTGCGTTTTCGTTTGCAACTGTTTGGTAAAAGTTTCATTAAACGTCAAACTTTTAACTTCCAATGGAACAGTGCCAACATTTCTCAAAACAATGCACGCCAACGTTGAGCGAACAAGTTCAAACGATATTTGCATATAAGGGCGATTTTTCTCACTTCGTTCCTTGAGCAAAAAGAAAATTGTAACCCATGAAGCAATTAGTGCTAATATTGAAATTACACTATCCCAAGGAAAAGCTGAATTTTGCTGTTCAACTGCAATAACCAGTCTTTCAAGTAATTCTTCCATAGGTACACTCCTTAATTCAGCTTAATTTCGTCGCAGTTCTTCAGCAACTGTTTCAGCTGAGAACGAATCTTCTCTACATAATCATCAATGTCCGCATCCGTCTGTAAGGTCTTTGCCTGGAATACAACCTGGCGGTTATAGGCACGAACCACTTTCTTCCTTGCGGTCGCAGTTTCTTTTCCTGGCTGTGTCGGCTGTACCTGCGGCTTCGGTGCAGGCGGAGCCAGAACTGACTCGATATTGCTGACAGTATCATCCTTGTACTGGCACATCGGCAAGAACATAGCATCCAGAAGGGCAAGGCTCTTTAATTCTGCAATTTTTTCCTTGCACTGGCTGAAATACCGATCCGATTTTTCAATCAGATAGGATGCCTTGAAATCGCCGTTTGCGGCAGTATGGGTCGCTTCCATACACTGACGAACCGTTTCCAGAACCTCGGCACGTTTTTCTTCCAGCATCTTATCATGAGCGGTACGAACCGTATCTATTAACGGATTCAATTCACGAATCCGGGTATAGTTGAACTTGCTTCCAGTCTGAACCATCGTAATCAGACGAATGGTATTCAGTGCCTTATGTGCTTCCTCATTTTCTGCAATTCGGTCAAGATCGTCGTGCAGAGATTTTTCAAACTGCACTGCCTGGTCGAATACTGTTACCTGGGTTTTGAAGAAGTTTTCAATGCCGTTGCTCATGGCTTCTTTATTATTGAAAAGAGCATCCTCTTTTTTCAGTACACGCTCAATCAGGGCAATATTGTCTTTCTTCTGAGAAAGTACATCGTCCATCAAATGAATGGCTTCCTGCACCAATGCACGATCCGGGTATTTATGTCCGTCATAACGAACATCCAGAGAAGCATAGTAATCACGCTGCTCGGTAAACTTCTCAGTCACAAAGCGAATCAGCCCATCTTCATCGTCCGGTACATCCATGATGTCGAAATACTCTCGGAGCATCGCTTTTACATCACGCATCATCGTAGCAGAAATGGTTTTACGCTTGCTGATGGAAGTCTTGCCGATCTCACTCTTTTTTCGGAGCATATCTGGCAATTTCGGGTCATCTGGCTGAATGGTATTGCCTGCATACTTGATGGTTACTTTCTGGGAATAAATCAGCTGTGCCGCAACCGCAGCAATATCAATTTCTTTCCATCCATACGGAATTGCACTATATTTGCTTTGCACGTCTGCCATAGATGTCGGCAGTTTTTTCGCATCCTGCATTTCCAGATATTCTTCCATAGCAGAAGCAGCATCACGGTTTGGCTCCATGCCCGGAAGTGCCGTTACCGCACCTGTCAGAATCGCAATAATATCTGCATCACTGCCTGCATTATCTGTAATCAGGTCAAGCTTGCTATATACATGAGCAACCAGATATTCAAGAGACTGTTCAATCCTGCTCTTTGCATTTCCGGCTTTGATTTCCAGATGTTCACCGTCTACATAGAACTGCGCTCCTTCAATGGCATTTTGCAATTCGGTCACAGCACTCTCTTCATATTTTGTGGCTTCACTCTGCTGGTTTTCAATAATTTTCTTTACTGTATCTGGTAATGAGTTTACATTTCTTTGCAATACATACTTACGAATCTTCATAGCCGATTCCAAAGATTCATAGTAAGGCGTATCAGCCAGAACTACGATTGCTTCGTTACCTTTGGATTCTGCCATCAGACGATAATCCGTTTTTTCAATAGCATCGGTAGCAACGGTCAGAAAACGCAATCGCATACCGCCTGTTGCTACACCAACCGTAATGCTATCCACCATCTGGTCGAAAGCAAAGTCATATTTTCCATAACGGAATTTTTTGGTTGTGAAAATACCGCCGTAAATCATCTGAGCTATACGCTCCACTATAGAAGCAGTATCGACATTAGTATCTCTAATTTCCTTCTGAACATCTTGCTCTTCATCCGTCAAGAAATTATAAGTATCCCCTGTTCTATTGATATAATTTTTCTGCCCCATTAATCGATTCAAACTATCCCGGACAGCTTCGCGTAAAATAATCTTATCTACACGAATATCGTCTGCCATAAGGATAACGATATTGTCCAAATTAGAAGGAATATCATCAATATATCGAATCAAGTACAGAAGTTTCAGCACATCCACATCCTGCTGTTCGATGCCATCGCCGTTGTCGGCAGCTTTCTGACAACGCTCAATTACACGACGGATTGAACCATCCAGAAAAGTATGTACGGTATCATAAAAACGGAAGAATGGAACAAGTGCGTATTCATCCTTCTCCTGAATTTTCTGTGCAGCTTCCTGGAAACCGGACAGCATGGAACGCTCACCACCAGACAGGTGCTTACCGGAATTTCCATGTTTCCGGATTTCAGCAAATACCTTCTGCATGATGATAAACTGATACGGCACGAACGGGAAGTTCTCGGTAAATTCCCTTGGGCCGGAATAACCTTTAATATCCAGAATGGAACCGCTAAAGCTGAACAGGTTACGAAGAACAGAATCATTCTGCTCATAAACATCTTCCAGATTTTTAGCTGCTTCTGGTTTCTTTTTCAGAATACGCTTCTGGATGACTTCATCCACAGAGGAAGATGATAAACTCAGTCTTGTCTTAAAACGAGCCTGAATACGGGAGAACTCATCGGCACGAACTTTGATGATTTCATCAATCGCTTCCTGTCCGGTGCAGATCACCCAAATCTTTCCTTCACACTCACTTCCGATTTTTTCTGTCAAAGACTGGAGGTTCAAAAGCATATCGGTGTCTGTGCCGACATACTGACCAACTTCGTCGATCATAAACAGCAGACGGAAGTTCGCAGGTTTAGTATCTACATAGGCTTTCATATCTTCCACAAGCTGTGCAATAGAAATCTCTGTTGCGGTTTTATCATTGAACCACGCCTTAGCATCGTCCTCACTCATATCCAGAACTTCCATCAATGTCGGGATGATGAACTTGCCATTGAAAGCAAAGGCACGGCGCATTTCAAGCCAAGGCTTGCCTTTCTTTTCTTCAAAAACTTTGCGGAACTCCTCAGTTTTTCCCTGCTGGTCGATATAACGCTCCATCATGGCAACTTTCAGATTTTCACCGTAAAATCCCAGATGGTTGTAGAACATTTTGGCAAATACACGAAGTACAGCTGTCTTATCTTTATTGCTGAATCCTTCAATATCAATGTTGAAAAGAATGGTTTCCGTCTGCCCCTTCGTGGCACGGTCAATCAGCATAAAAGTTGCCGGATCATCCTCAAATTTTTTACGGAAACGTTCCACACTGCGAATGCCTTTTACCTCTTTATTTTCCAAAAGATAGGAAAGCATTTTCAAGAAGTGAGATTTACCACTTCCAAAGAAACCAGAAATCCAAACACCCATATCAGCGGTCGGCTGGTCGAAAGCATCACCATAATAATTGAAGAACGTAATGAAATGTTTCTTCAATTCTCTGGTAATGACATATTCATTTAACTCCTGCTCGATTACATCATCAGCAGCCTGATCTACTTTAATTACACCATTGATTTTGCGGTTGATGTCATCCGCAAACATATCTCGAATCATCATGGCTTTATCCCCCTTAATCTATGACATTGAATGCCCGGTAATAATCATTTGGTGTCAGACGATTGAACAGTTTTACATGACGACCATCAAACTCACCCGGATACATCACCAAAATCGGAACATCTGAAAAATACGGTTGTAAGGCTTCCAGTAACGTATGGATTCTCATAAACGGGAACACCTCGCCCACACCTGTCAGCATCAGCACATCACCTGGTTCGTGTGGCTCATACTGGATTTTATCAATGAACTCTCCATTACCGATTGCGGAGTTAAGCTGCTCCAGAAGATAAGCACTTCCGTCAGCTTCTTCCATATCGGGAATCGCATCTGTGATGTCCATATCATCGCAGATAGAGAGAAATGTTTTATATAAATTACAAACGTTCAAATGGCAATCTAAGGACTGATCAGTTTCCAGCTGATTCACAAAATGGCGGACAACCATTTCATTCTCCGGTTCATAACAGAAGATTCTGATATTCACCTCATTGCTCAGTCCCTTGCCTTCCAGAAACTCTGATTCCTGAATCAATGCCCGAACTTTGTCCAGGCGCTCTTTTATTTCACTCATCTGGTTACCTCCTACACAAAGCAATTAAACGCCGGCAGTATTGCCATATCGCCATTGCTTCTGATGGCATTCTCCAAAACAGGATGCAGCCATACTGGATTCAAATGATCTGCCTTGAGATTATCGAGATATTCTGTTTCGACAAGCACTCTGGCAATAATCTGTTTTAACTTTGTTATCGTACTATCGCTCCAGGAAGCTACGGTATCATTTTGTTCCTGTAAACGCATAAAAAATGTATTCAAATCAATCTTACCAAAAGATGTGTCCCTTAATCTGTACTTCTCGCCAATGACGGTCAGCATAAATTCCCAGACCAGTCGGCTTTGCTTCATTAACGCATACAGACAAATCTGTTTTGCTACATCTGTTGGTTGTGACGCAATCGCAGAAACCAGAGAATCATCTTCCAGAGCATGAAGCCGTTTGATGCAGGCTTTCGCCATGCGTGTGATAGATTTTTCCGTTGGGTACTGGAAGAGATTCTGCTCTACAATTTCTTTTACAATCGCATCATTGGAAATTCCTTCTACCATTAGCTTTGCGGTAGAACGCATTTCGTAGAAAAGGAACGGCTCTCTGGTCAAAGACGCAATATAAGGATAAGAATGATCCATGTTCCCGTACCTCCTTACTGCTCCTCTTTTTTATCAGGAACAAATTCCATGATATCTCCCACGTCACAATTCAAAGCAGAACATATCTTTGACAGAATCTCTGTACTTACATTTTCATCTTTTGATAATCGAGACATCGTTGTTGTACTAACTCCTGTCATTGCACGCAAATCTTTCTTCATCATTTCTTTATCAATCAACAATTTCCACAATTTCTTGTAACTAACTGCCATTTTTTCACCTCAATCTTATTTGCTTGAAATATCTGTTCACATGGTATTTATCATCATATCACAAAAATGCGTTTCAAACAATCTAATCCATCAAAAATCAAAATTTAATTCTGAAATATCGCATTTAAAATCACAAGAAACACATCTTAACAAGACAAGCTGAAAGTACAAATGCCACTATATATCCGATTCCACAGAAAAATTTTATCTCGTTTATTTTCTCTGATTGCAATTTTATTCTTTTTTTCAGTTTTTGCACTTCCTTCTCAGCTATCTTTCTATTCTGTTCCGCTTGATACTTTAATGACTGTAATTGTTTTTCTGCTTCTTTTTGTTTTCTATATGCCTCATCAACAGCTTGCACAGATGATTTATTAACCTGTATCTGCAATTTAGCGTTCTGGTCCCGAACGTCTTTTATTTCTTCTTCGAGCTGCTCTTGCTCGCTCCTGCTCATCAAGCCGTTTCTGTTCCTCAAATCGTCGTTGCTCTGCTGAAGCGATTGATTCAGCTTCTGCTTTTCGGACAGTTCGATTGTCAAACGATGAATTTCGTCTTGCATTTCGTGATTCTCGAAGAATAGCTTCTGTTTTTCCATTTTCAGCTTGTGTGTTCTTTCCTGAAATTTCTGGATAAACTCGTTCATCTTCTGATTTCTCACCTGTAACTCGTCTCTCTCTTCCGTCACTAGCTCCAGTGACGCCGCCTGCTCCTTCGCAAGCTGCTTCCACTTGTCGGTAATATCCGGCAAGCTCTTCATCTGCTCCGTTTGTTCGTTCTGCTTCGACTCGCACCCTTTCGTAATTTCTATCAAATTCATTCTCTAAGTCCTCCTTACTGATATCCAGATGAAATGTTTTTGACAGATTGCTGTCTCGCACTTTCTTTCCATCCTGATTCTGAAATGTGATGTGCTTCCGTTTCTCTGTCCAGTTTACGTTCCATCCGAACTGCTTCATTTTTTCTATAAACTTTTCCTTACTGATACAATTTTCCAGTGCTTTTAACACTGCCATTGCACAATCCGCTACAAAGCTGTCTTTCACCTGCTGACGGAACAGGTTATATTTATCTTTGCTCCATGCAATGACTTCCCCTTTTTCAATCTGGCTTCCATCAAAGTGCTTTCCTTTCTCAGCAACTGTCAGTTCACGTTCTCGGCACATCTGATTGGTAAGCTGTTTCATACATTCCAGATCTTTTCTGGTATTATGCAGCTTTCTTCCATCTTCATAACTCACTGAATTAGTAACCAGATGGCAGTGGATATGATCTTTATCCTTATGCACAGCCACTAAGGTCTGGAATCCACTAAACCAATTTTCTGCAAACTCCTTTCCAAATTCTAATGCCTGCTCCGGAGTAATCTGCTCGTCCTTATGCCAAGAAATAATGTTGTGAGCGTACATTCTCCCAGAATCTTTATCCCATAACTTCTTTTCCTCTAAAAATGTTCTGTACACTAGATCATAATTGATCTCGTCATGACAGTACGGGCCTGTTACACAGGTAAATAATTCGTTGGTCTTGTCCTGTCGCAAAACATATTCGATGCAGTTTCTCATTGCTCCATGTGTATTTGTCCGCTTATTAATCG
>ERZ780144.3485-NODE-3485-length-11411-cov-5.337355_pt1 | contig 11411 bp, 9 predicted proteins | sample MGYA00511380_ERZ780144 | MGnify/ENA primary metagenome ERZ780144 (study PRJEB29588, sample SAMEA1965858) | human gut metagenome | biome: human gut; feature: human-associated habitat; material: faeces | place: Denmark | collected 2008/2010 ... | reverse complement strand
GGCGCTGCCCTCCCCGCCCGCACGATGCTTGCGCGTCACGCCGCTCGAAGCGCACGAAACGTCGTATTTGGCCGACTCGGCCAGCACCTTGAGTTTTTCGAGCACCGTCTCCTTCATGGCGGCAAGTTATCGCTTTTTTCGGGAAAAACAGAGGTCCCGCGGGTAATTTTTCGCTCTTTTTCCCGATGTCGCTGGGCGTGTGGAAAATAGGGAAAAACAAAAAACGGGGCGGTAAAAACCGCCCCGCTCCGTATGGTATGGGGAGAAACGCTCTCCCGGAGATCCGTTCTGAAATAAAATCCGGAATTAGTACCGGTTGCGACCGTAACCGCCGCCGTTGCCGCCGTAGCCTCCGCCACGGTTGCCGCCGTAACCGCCTCCGCGATTGCCGCCGTAGCCGCCCGAAGAGCGCTCCTCGCGGGGACGAGCCACGTTGACCGTGATCGTCTGACCCTCGAAGCTGGTTCCGTTGAGCTGGTCGATGGCCTTCTGACCCTCTTCCTCATTGGGCATCTCGACGAAGCCGAAACCGCGCGAACGGCCCGTCTCCCGGTCGGTAATAACGTTAGCCGACGCTACTTCGCCGAACTGCATGAATAAATTTCCTAAGCCCTCACTGCTCGTGCCCCAGCTCAGATGCGAAACATAAATGTTCATTCTCTTGATAAGTTAATTAAAAAAGTGTTATTTGTTACTGATAACTATTCGTACTGCATTCATTCCCCGCGTGCCTCGTTCGAGTTCGAACGTCACCCGGTCCCCTTCGGCAATGCCCGCCGGGGCGTTGGTGATGTGAAAAAAGTATTTCTCGGAACCGGCGGCATCCTTGATGAAGCCGTAGCCTTTGGATGCGGTGAAATATTCCACCCGGCCGCTCATCGGCTCCTCCTCCTCGATTTCCGACTGTCTCGGGACCGAAATTTCGATCTGCGAGGCGTCGATCTCCTCCTTGGGCTTCACATCCTGCGGGGTCGTGTGAAGGACGCCGTTTTCGTCGACATACGCCAGCATGTCCTCGAAACTGCGGCTCCCGCCGCTCAGACGCTCCTCCTTTTTCTTCTGCTTGTCCTGACGTTTGGTCTGCTTTAATTTCTCTCTTTCTCTCTTTCCCGATGTAATTCGTTTGGCCATTTATCAATTATTTTTTTGCAAATACCGAAGCGCACAAGGCGCACCGCTCCCAACAAAAGAGCAAGCTAATGAGGTCGATTTTGAGAATGGGGGAAACCGCGATGGACTGCGGGATCAAACACTTACAAAGAAAGATTCAAAACAAAACTCGATTGTTTGGCAACAAAGATACACATTTTATTCCAGAAATCCTATTTTTCCGGATTTTATCTCTTCCGCCGCATCTTTTTACCCGCCGAAAGCCCTCTGCCGCCCCTGTATTTCAAATTCGTTTCAGATTTACGCCCCAACTTTGCATCGCGGTTCCCCGGACTCTGCATATTTTTTGTACTTTTGTCCGACATGCAACCGAAAGAGAATTAACAGAAAGATACGATGAAAAAATTCCCGATCCTGCTCCTGCTGACCGCCTGCTGGTCGCTGGCCGCGGCACAGGAGAGGCCGCAGGTCCCTGCGGCGCAGAAACGCAACCTCCGCACCGAAATCATCGTGGCCGATTCGACCGGCGAACTGCTGGCACAGCTGCGCAACATGCCCAACATCGAGATCGGCAAGGGCATCACCTTCCGGCCCAAAAACGACTGGTTCGAACTGACGATGCGCTTCCGCATGCAGAACCTTCTGGCGCTGTCGTTCGACGACGACTTCACGCTCACCAAGACCGAGGCCCGCGTCAAACGGCTGCGGCTGCGCTTCGACGGTTACATCTATTCGCCCAAACTGGTCTACTCGGTCCAGCTGGGATTCACCTCCTACGACACAGAGCCGCTGCCCGGCGGCGACATGAACATCGTGCGCGACGCCATCGTCTACTACGTGCCCAACGCCACCTGGAACATCGGCTTCGGGCAGACCAAGATCAAGGCCAACCGCGCGCGGATCAACTCGTCGAGCGCCCTGCAATTCGTCGGCCGGAGCATCGTCAACAGCGAATTCAACCTCGACCGCGACTTCGGGTTCTTCGGCGAATACAACATGCGCCACGGCGAGGGCTTCAACCTCTCGGCAAAGGGCTCCGTCACGCTGGGCGAAGGCCGCAACTGGGGCAGTTCGCCGACCGGAGGGCTGGCCTATACGGGGCGTCTGGAACTCTATCCGCTGGGACGCTTCAAGTCGAAGGGCGACGTCATCGAGGGCAACTACGAATTCGAGGAGCGGGTGAAGATTCTGCTCGCCGGAGCCTACTCCTACAACCACAAGGCCTCGCGGCTGAAGGGTCAGCGGGGAGCCGTGATGCCCGGCGACGCCACACGCAACCTGGGGTCCTATTTCGTCGATTTCATCCTCGAATACCGGGGCTTCGCCTTCTACACCGATTTCATGGGCCGTTCGTGCAGCGACCCGCTGTTCAGCCCCGAAACCGGAGCCTTCGTCTACAACGGGCAGGGTCTCAACGTGCAGACCAGCTACCTGTTCAACAAAAAATGGGAAATCGCCCTGCGCAACTCGACGCTGTTCCCGGACAGCGAAGTGCAGCCGCTGGCCGGATACCGCAACTGGAACCAGACCACGCTGGGCATCACGCGCTACATCATCGGCCACAGCCTCAAAGTGCAGGCCGACATGTCGTACAACACCCGGAGCAGGTCCATAGACCCCAATTACAACCGCTGGGAGATCCGCTTCCAGCTGGAGCTGGGGCTTTGACGGAGAGAACAGGCCGTCCGAAAAATCCGTCCGAAAAGTCCCCCGAAAAAAGTCACCCCTGCCGGAAGCTCTCCGGCAGGGGTGAAATCGTAAAAATCAGACTTCTCGGGCGACACCTATATATATTACAGGATTTTCAGGGCAATCTGCGCGCACGCCTCGGCATCGGCCAGCGCGTGGTGGTGGTTTTCGAGTTCGAAGCCGCAGGCGGCGGAGACGGTGTGCAGCTGATGGTTGGGCAGGCGGCTGCCGAAGGTGCGGCGCGAGGCCCGACAGGTGCAGTAGAAGGTATAACCGGGCCAGGGCATGCCGTACAGTTCGAAGACGGCCCGCAGGCAGCCTTCGTCGAAGGGCGAGTTGTGGGCCACGAGCGGCAGCCCCTCGATACGGGGTTCGATTTCGCGCCACACCGACGCGAAATCGGGGGCATCAGCCGTATCTTCATAGCGCAGACCGTGGATGGCCGTCGTGAAATGGCTGTAAAAATTGGGACGGGGACGGATCAGGCGGTAAAACGTATCGACCACCTCGCCGCCGCGCACGACGACGACGCCCACCGAGCAGACGCTCGTGCGCTTGCCGTTGGCCGTTTCGAAATCTATGGCTGCAAAATCTTTCATCGTATCGGTATATGCGAGCTGCAAATATACGCATTTCCGCGTCGGAGCGTACACCCCGAGCGAAAAAACTCCGTGTTTCGCCGACAAGAGGCCCCGTTCCGATCAGGTCCCGGAAAGCTCCGCGGCATCGTCCCCGAGACCGATGGACTGCACCCGCTGTTCGAAATCCCGCTCCGGAACGAGCGAACGCAACCGCATGCGCGAACGGTAGCTGTACACCGTATTGACCGAACAGTGCAGCAGTGCGGCGATGGTCGCCGTGTCGGTGATGCCCAGCCGGACCAGCGCGAAGATGCGCAGTTCGGTCGTGAGGCTTCCCGGACGGCGGACCCCGATGCGCGCATCGTCGGCGAGCAGGCGGTTGAACTCCCCGATGAACGAGGGGAAAAGCCCCAGGAAGGTGGTGTCGAAATTGTGGTAAAACTCTTTCAGTTCGTCGCTCCGGACATCGGTTCCGGCGTACTCGCGGCGCAGCTCGTCGGAACGGCCGTCGCGCAGCATCCGGCCGACATGACGGTAGGTGTCGGCCAGTTTGTAGATATATTCGGAGATCGTCTTCAGGAACCCGCCGATATAAACCTCCTTGATGCGGTTGGCGTCGGCGATGCGGATGTTCTGCCGGCTCAAGTCGGCATTGGTTTCGCGCAGGCTGGCAGCCAGCTCGGCCAGTTTCCCGTTCGACTCGCGCAAGGTCTGCTGCACGGCGTTGAGCCGCCGGTTCTGGCGCAGGACGAACAGCACGCCTCCGATTGCCGAGAGGGCGAAAAGAAAGGCCAGAAGGATCAGCGCGACGTACATCGCGCGCAGACGGGCATTGCGCTCGCTGTACGCCTGCTCGATCTGGGGCAGAATCGCCATGTCGCGCCACGAACGGATGGGCGAATTGTAGGCTTGCGTGTCGTTGATCGCAACGCGGATACACCGCATCGCCCGTGCGGCGTCGCCCCGGCGCAGCAGCTCTTCGGCCACGCCGCCCAAGGCGCCGTAGTCGCGGACGGCCCCCTGCACATCGGCCATGGCGGCGCGCACGAGCCATTCGAAACGAGCCGCTTCGTCGCCCCGGAACCTTTCGGTCTCCGAACGGTAGAACGCCGCCCGGGCATAATCGTGCGACGCGGGCGGAGCGCATGCCAACGCACTGTCGCAGGCCGCGGCGGCACGGTCGCAATCCCCTTCGTCCACGGCGACGAGGTAGGCGAAATAGAAACGTTTCGAAATGTCGCCGGTGGTTTCCAGCGCACGGCGGGCGTAGTACTCCTCGCAGGCCCGAAACCGGTCGCGCTCCGCCCCCGGCTCGCTCTGGCTGCGGCACTCGCGGTTCTGGCGATGCTGCGCGGCATAATAGGCCGCCTGCGTCGCACGGCTCATATGCAGCGTGTCGGTCGCCCCGGCCAGCACCCGGTCGGCTTCGAGGAAGCGGCCGTTCATGCTGTAACACATCGCCATGACCGATTTGGCACGGATCGTCAGGTCGGCATTCCCCGCCCTTTCGGCCAGCGCGACATTCCGGCGCAGGTAGGCGATCGTCGAGTCGCTCTGGTAGGCGAAATAACGCTCCGCGATCTCCGCCGTGACGGCATAACGCGCCCCGAACCCGAGGGTGTCGCCGCGCAGCAGAGATTTGAGCGAGTCGAGGCGCGCTTCGTGGCGGAGCAGGAACTCCTCCCGGCGGTCGAGCAGACCGTCCAGGCGGCGAAGCAGCGTATGTATGTCCGAAGGTTCCCCGGCACGCAGACCGGATGCGGAGACGACGAGAAAGGCCGCGAAAAGGAGAGGCAGTTTTTTCATTTCAGGCAACGGATTTGCACAAATATAACGATAAAAAGCATGCAAAAGCAAATTATCGGACCTGTTTTATTTGTATAATTCAACGCCATCCGAAGCATCAATCAACTGGTTTTCAGAAAACTGACAGTTCATATCGTTTATATTTTTCCGAAGAGCCGTTCCGGCGGGCCGTTCATGCGCTAACTTTGCAGAAGACAGAAACGCAAACCAATTCAAAAAACGATGAAAACCTCCGTAAAACTTTTGCTCGCCTTCGCAACGGCAGCCGCGGCGATCGCACCGGCCGCCGCCCAGCAGGTCGTAGCGTGGGCGTCGGCCTACCGGCAGGCCGACGCCCGGATCGCACAGCTGACCCTCGACGAGAAGATCTCGTTCATGCGCGGCTACTCCTCGTTCTTCTTCTACGGCGTGCCCGAGAAAGGCATGCCCTACATCTATCTCTCCGACGCCACGCAGGGCGTGCACATGCGCGACAACCTGTCCGACCCGACGATGGTCCGCCAGCTGGAGCGTTCGACGGCCTTTCCGTGCCCGATCTCCCTCGCAGCGACCTTCAATCCGTCGCTGGCCTATCGTTATGCCGAAGCCGTGGGCGAAGAGTGCCGCGCCGGAGGCATCGAAGTCCTGCTGGGTCCGGGCATGAACATCTACCGCAACTCGCAGAACGGACGCAACTTCGAATACATGGGCGAAGATCCGCTGCTCGCCTCGGCGATGGTCGCCGAGTATGTGAAGGGCATGCAGTCGACGGGAACCGTGGCGTGTCTGAAACACTTCATCTGCAACGAGACGGAATTTTACCGCCGCCGCTCGAACTCGATCGTCGACGAACGGGCGCTGCACGAACTCTACCTGCCGCCGTTCAAGGCCGGCATCGACGCTGGCGTGGGTTACGTGATGACCTCCTACAACCGCCTCAACGGCGAGTGGGCCGGGCAGAACGCCGACCTGATCCAACGCATCCTGCGCGGCGAACTGGGATTCCGGGGCTGCGTGATGAGCGACTGGTCGTCGGTGAACGACACGGAGAAGGTGGTCAAGAGCGGCCAGAACGTCGAGATGCCGGGCCGCAAGGAGTTCTTCGGCGAGGTGCGCGCGCTGCTCAAGGAGGGCCGCATCACCGAAAAGGACATTGAGAAAATGATCCGCCCCAACATCGCCACGAGCATCGCCTTCGGACTTTACGACCGGGAGAAGTACGTTCCCGCCCTGCTGGAGAAATTCCCGGCGCACAAGCAGACCGGCTACGACGTGGCCGCCGAGGGCATCGTACTGCTGCGCAACAACGGCATCCTGCCCCTCGCCGAAGGCCGCAAAATCCTGCTGACGGGACGCTTCACCGAGCAGATTCCCCGCACGGGAGGCAGCACGTCGTCCTCGGCCGAGGTGCTGGGCTACGACAACGTGACGCTGACCGCGGCGCTCCGCGAGGTCTACGGCGATGCGGTCCGCGTCGTCGAAAAACCCTCCCGCGAGGAGCTGGCCGCCGCCGACGTGGTGCTGCTCTCGACGGGCACGATCGACGTGGAGTCGTTCGAACGCCCCTTCGCGCTGCCCAAGGAGGAGGAGGCCTTCATCCGCACGGCCGTCGAGTCCAATCCCAACACCATCGTGCTGGTCAACTCGGGTTCGGGAATCCGCATGGGCGGCTGGAACGACAAAGCCGCAGCGGTGATCTACGGCTGGTATCCGGGCCAGAGCGGCTTCACGGCGCTGGCCGACATTCTTTCGGGCAAACTGTCGCCCTCGGGCAAACTGCCCATGACCATCGAGAAGGAGTTCAACGACTCCCCCGCCAAAGGCACGATGCCCGCCGGCGCGGAGTTCTACAACAAGGCGCCCCGCGCCTACAACGAACGCCTGATCCAGCTCTACGACATCGACTACAAGGAGTCGGTGCTGGTCGGCTACCGCTGGTACGAGACCAAGGGCATCGCACCGCTCTACCCCTTCGGATTCGGACTTTCGTACACCACGTTCGAGCTTTCGAAACCCCGCGCCCCGAAGACGTTCCCCGCCGACAAGCCGCTGAAGGTGAGCGTCACGCTGACCAACACGGGCGATCGCGAGGGCGCGGAGGTCGTGCAGCTCTACGTCACGGAGAACGCCCCGACGGTCCTCCGGCCGAGAAAGGAGCTGAAAGGCTTCCGGAAAGTGACCCTGGCCCCCGGCAAAAGCGCCGTCGTGGAGTTCGAACTCGACCGGCAGGCGCTGGCGTTCTGGGACACGCAGTCGCGCGGCTGGAAGGTCAACCCGGGCGAATACACCCTTTCGCTGGGAACCTCGTCGGCCGACATCGCCGCCACGCTGCCCGTCTCGGTGAAATAACCCCGCAGCGGCAAGAAAGGACCGCATCCGCGGAGAGTTCACTATTGACTATCGTAAACGAGGTTTCGGTTTCCAGGCCGTCGCCTCGTTTACTTTTTTTGCCTTTCATTGCGCATCATGCTGAATGACAACATGCAGTCTCTCGCCTTCTCGCCCATTCCCGAACAGAATCCGATCGAAGCATACGGCAATATACTGCATTCGGACGGATTCATCTCCGTTTCCGGCATAAATCGCCGAAAAATTTGCCGGTCCTTTCGAAAAGGTCCGGCGGTTTTCCTATTCGGACGCAAACGGCGTCGCTTCGTCCCGCAGCCCCCAAAAAACGATTCCCGGCCCCGGGCGCAGAACCGGATGACAAGCGCCCCGAAGCCACCGTCCGCCTCCTAAAACCCGGCTTTTAGCCGGGCGGGTTATTTTTTGTTCTGAATAGCGTCGATGGCGTCGATCACCGCGCCGCGGAAGCCCTTGCGCTCCAGTTCGGCGACGCCCGCGATCGTCGTTCCGCCGGGCGAACAGACGGCGTCCTTCATCGCACCGGGATGCTGCCCCGAGGCAAGCTGCAATTTCCCGGTCCCGACGATCATCTGGCTCGCCATGCGGTAAGCGTCGGCACGCGCAACGCCGTGCTTGACGGCTGCGTCCCCGAGCGCCTCGATGAACATGGCGACGAACGCCGGGCCGCAGCCGCAGACGGCACTCGATATGCCGAGCAGGGCGGTGTCCATCGGCAGGACGAGGCCGATCTTCGAGAAGAGCGCCTCCACCTGCCGCCACTCCCCGTCCGAAAGCGAATGGCGGCGTTCGCAGACGATGATGCCTTCGCAGACCGAAACGGGCGTATTGGGAACGATGCTCAAATGGTGCGTGCCGGGGGCGAGCATCCGCTCGCAGTCGTCGAACGTAACGCCCGCGGCCACCGATACGACGATCTTCTTCGCCAGAAGCTCCCGGACGGGCGCAAGCACCGCCTCGACCTGATAGGGTTTCACGGCGACGACGACCAGATCGGCGAACTCCGCGACCGCCGCCGCGTCGTCGAAAGCCCGGAAGCCCTGCGGCTCCGTGTTGCGCCGCAGTTTCGCCCGGTCGCGCGCGCACGCGCCGATGTCGCCGGGCTGCACGGCCCCCGAGCGGACAAACCCGCCCGCCATGGCCTGCGCCATATTTCCGAATCCAAGAAATCCGATTTTCATATAAGTCTGGTATAATTTATCATTCGTACAGCAACCACTCATAAAACGGGCTTCTTAAGCCCGCGCCGGCCGAATATCAACGAGCCGACGCGCACCATCGTCGAGCCGCACTCGACCGCCAGCGGATAGTCGTGCGACATGCCCATCGACAGCGTGTCGAACCGCGGTCCAAAGTAGGGTTGCAGCAGTTCGAAACAGCGTTTCAGCTCCATGAAATCGCGGCGTATCGCCGTGCCGTCGTCGGTATTGGTGGCAATGCCCATCACGCCCCGCACGCAGACGTCCGGCATACGGGCAAACGGGGCCGTGCGGACATACTCCATCAGTTCGGCCATATTCCAGCCCGTCTTGGTCTCCTCCTCGGCGACGTGGATCTCCAGGAGGATTTCGAGCGTCCGGCCGCACTTGGCCGCCTCGCGCTGGATAGCCTCGGCCAGCCGCGCGCTGTCGACCGAATGGATCAGCGCGACGAACGGGGCGATGTATTTGATCTTGTTGGTTTGCAGGTGGCCGATCATGTGCCACTCGATGTCCTTGGGCAGGGCTTCGTGTTTTTCGCGCAGTTCCTGCGGGCGGCTCTCGCCGAAAACGCGGTGGCCGGCGTCGTAGGCCGCGCGGATCGCCTCCGCAGGGTGGGTTTTCGACACGGCGACCAGCTTCACCCCCTCGGGAAGCGTCGAGCGCACGAACGACAGTTGACAGGCTATTGAAGACATAAGCTTTTCGGTATTTACCCGGTAAAAATACGCAAAATTCGTACAACACGAAACAGACCCGGGAAAAATCCGGGCCTGCGACTCGTTTTTCTGCGCGAAAACACTATTTCGCCATGACGATCTCCGAGCAGCCGAACTCCCCGGGAAGGGTCCGCTGCGTCTTCTTCAGCGCATCGTAGACGTGGATGCGGCGCATGCCGTCCGCCTCGCACAGCAGGTAGATTTCCAGCGAATCCTTATCGGGAGCGTACTCCGTGACCGAAAGCGCCGTGCCCGGAACTTCGGCCAGCGTCTCGCTGAAAGCGCCGTCACCGGCGGCGTTGAACAGCCGCAGCTGCGTTTTGCCCCCGGCCGACACGGCATAGCCGCCGACCTGATACCGTTTTTCCGGCTCGTCGGCCGAGGCGACCACGGTCCAAAAGGGGATCATCGCATCGGCCCCGACGGCTTCGCCCGGTCCCGCCCCGCCGTAGACCCTCAACACCAGCGGAGCGCACGTCCCGTCGGCATTGCGCTGCGCGAGCAGCAGGTCGGAACCGACCCGCACGAACGGCTGCACGGCCAGCGTCTGCACAACCTCGTCGGGCACCTGCCAGGAGACCGGAACCGGGGAGGGAGAGCGGGTCGCGCTTCGGGTCGTCAGCGTCAGCCGCCCCGCGTCGTGGGAAATGAGTCCGACGGAGGAATCGGAGATATGCCCGGCCAAGAGACTATTCCGGTACCCGAAATCGTCATAATAATTCATTGTGAGGTCGAAACCTGCCATCGAACCGGAGCAGACGCCGTAAATCCAGCCCGAGCCGGGAAGCCCCACGGCGCAGGCGATTCCCCGGCCGATGCCGAGCGTCGCAACCCGTGTCACCCCGCCCGTTGACAGGTCGATGCGCTCGATCAGGGTTTCGTCCGTATCGGATTTCGAAATGCCGTAGAGCGCTTCGGCTTTCGGGGTTCCGTTGGCAACGCGGATCTTGCCCAGCGGCATCATCCTGCCGCGGCGGAGCAACAGCACCCGAACCGTCGAAGCGGGGTAGTGCCCCGGGGCCAGAAAGGTGACGCTCGTGGCGGAACGCACCGTGACGATCCCGCGCACGCCCTTGGCATAACCCTCCGGAGCGAACCCCTCGGCACTCTCCTGCCAATGGATTTCGAGCATGATTTCGTCATCAGCCTCGAACCCTTCGGCCGAGACGGTCACCCCGTCGCCGGGCGCAAAGACCCACGAATCGGGCGGCATGACGACGTTCTTCACGAAAACGGGAACCCGGTCCTTGTCCGAAGAACAGGCCCCGAAGATCGCCCCGGAAAGGAGCAGGAACAACATCTTTCTCATTCAAATAGCTGGATTTCATATTTTTACCGCCACTCCGGGGGGGGGTATTTCCGGGGTGCGCAGAAAGCGCATCCGCTCACAAAGATAACGTTTTTTCGCCGTTATCCGATTTGTTTTCCATCTTTGGCGTCGTAACGACATTTTTATTCACCAGTCGGAAGATTCGGTTTTGAATCCATCCGACTTTTTCGTATCTTTGGTCTCAAAACCTGAAAAACATGAAAAAAATCCGATTGATTCTTGCAGCGGCGGCCGCCCTCACATACGGCGCGGCGTCGGCCTGCACCAATTTCATCGTCACCCGAGGAGCCTCGACCGACGGTTCGGTGATGGTCACCTATGCGGCGGACTCCCACGCGCTCTACGGCGCACTGTACCACACCCCCGGCGGCAAACACAAGTCCGGGGCGATGCTGCCCGTCTACGAATGGGACACAGGCCGTTACCTGACGGACATCCCGCAGGTCCGCGAAACCTGGTCGACCATCGGCAACATGAACGAACATTCGCTCATCATCGGCGAGACGACCTACGGAGGCCGCCCCGAACTGGAGGACTCGACGGGCCGCATGGACTACGGGTCGCTGATCTACATCACCTTGCAGCGTGCCAAAACCGCACGTGAGGCCATCAGCGTGATCGCCGAGCTGGCCGA
>ERZ780144.3480-NODE-3480-length-11421-cov-4.787172_pt1 | contig 11421 bp, 3 predicted proteins | sample MGYA00511380_ERZ780144 | MGnify/ENA primary metagenome ERZ780144 (study PRJEB29588, sample SAMEA1965858) | human gut metagenome | biome: human gut; feature: human-associated habitat; material: faeces | place: Denmark | collected 2008/2010 ... | reverse complement strand
ATCGCCCCTCATTTCTATTTTATCTTGTTTGTACCCCTTGTACACCGATGTTTATATCGAGACATAATAACCTCCAAAATTTTGAGTTTCATTGAAAAAGCCCAAAATTTGGAGGTGCGCGGGTCGGGTAAAAACTATGACAACAACGCCTTAAACTTAAAAAAGGAACGCAAAAAAGGCCCGACAGCCGTTGTGGCTGTCGGGCCAAAAACAATCTGTAATTGTCTTTATAACCGATTACTTATCGTTTCTTTTCTTGCAGACAAATACAACTGCAAGTCCGAGCAGGGATGCCACCAGAAGCACGACGTACAGCGTGGGGTTGGAGGTATCGCCCGTTTGCGGCATTGCCGTTATGGTGGACGGCTTTGAAGTGCTTGCCGGGGTGGGGGCCGGTGTGGGAGCAGCAACTTCGTTCTTCTTGGTTTCGCTGCCGTTTGAACTGTTGTTGCTGCCCGGATTGCTTCCGCTGCTCGGCACGGCGATGTCCTTATAGGCAATCGCGTAGTCGGAGAAGCGGTCGGTCTTAAAGGTCAGCGTCTTCCTGGCTGCGTCAAACGCGGCATCCAACACAGTAATCGTGCCTTCATGGTTGCGCACAATGCAGTAGGTGCGGTTGACCGCGCTGTTCGTATTGATGAGCGCGTCCGGCACCGCAACAGAGATCGTCAATGCGTTTTTGGTCGTGTGCAGGGCAACACCATCCTGCTGTTTGCCGTTCACGGTCATGTACTTGAACAGACTGATGTCGAGATACTGCCCGATGGTACAGCCCTTGGCGGCCTGTGCCATCGCCGTTTTGATTTCAGCGGAAACATTGGCCTCTTTCACGGTCAGCGCAATGTCCACGCTTGCGCCGTCGGCGATCTGTGCCAGCTCGTCGGCGGTAATGTCGCCGCTGTCCGCCAGCATGGCAAGCAATTCGGCTTTGTTGGTCAGCAGGGTGGCGGGCGGCACAGTGCCCTCAGACTGGACATCCACTTTCACCTTGCCCCTGCCAATCGCAATCTCCTCGCCGGGGGCATCCTCCGCCTTGGCGGGGATAATCACGTAGGTCTGTTCAACAGTGCCGGTATAGTTGCCCTTGGCGGTGATGGTCAGTGTGTAGTTGCCGGGGGTAGTGGCGGTGTTGCCCGCCACGGTGTAGGAATCTGCGGGGAGTTCTTTGCCGTCCAGCAGGACTTTCTCGACCGTTTGGGTCTGTTCCGCACCGTTGGCGGTAAGCGCCTTGCCCAGCACAACCTTTGCGCCCTTGATGGACTTCGGCTCGATGGTAAGTGTACCCTCGGCAAACGTGACATCGTAGTTCGGGTTTGCGCCTGCAGCGGTGCCGGTGATGGCATACTCGCCGGCATCCTCGCCCTTAGCTCGTGTCAGCGTGATACCTGTCAGCGTTTCACCGTCCAAAACACCGTCGACTTTGTAAGTCAGGTCGGGGTCTTTTTCCTGATATACCTTGGACTTGTTGTCCGGGGTGACGGTGGCGCCGCGCTTGGCAACAGTGAATTCGGCGGTAGCGGTGTTGGCATCCAATGTGTAGTTGGCGTTTGTAGTGGACGCCTTGATGGTGTAAGTGCCAGCCTTGGTAGGCAGCGTGGTGCCGTTGTACTCGGTGCCATCGTTGGCTGTGCCGGTGTAGGTCAGCGTGATTTCCGGGGCATCCTCGCCCACAACATCGTTTGCCGTAACGGTAGCAGGGGTAATGGTCTCGCCGTAAATACCGCCGTTGGGCGTAATGCTCACAGTGATTTGCTTGGCGGTGATGGTGGCGGTTGTTTCGATCTGATTTCCGCTTTCAGCCAGCACATAGTTGGCGGCAGAATCGCCGCCCAGCGTCAAATTGGAAATCGTGACTTTCTTCTCACCGACATCAGCGCTTTCCATTGTACCTGTGGCAGTAACGGTTAAGGTGTCATTTTCCAGAACACCGCCAAGGGTCACCGCGCTGTAATCCAGCCCAGCATTGGTCGTGCCGTCATAGACTTTGTCGTTTGCGGTGATACCCGAAACCGTAACCGCCTTGGGGTTGACCGTAACGGTTGCAGTGCCGGTGTTCGTCGTGTATTTTCCACCGTTGGACTCATCGGGGGTGAATATCCACTTGGCATTATGGCTACCCGCCTTGAGTTTCTCGTCAGGTGTGAGCCATGTAAACGTGCCGTTGACTGCATCACGCGTGTTGGGGTCTTGCATCGTGCCCGTGATGGTGCTCGCGCTCAGCTCGTTGCCGTAGGTAATCGACGTTGCGGTGATTTTGCCGTGCGGCACGGGGGTGATTTGGTTCACCGCGTTGACCTTGACAGTCAGGGTGATGTCCTGATAGTTGGAGGTGGTGACCGGAATCGTGACTGTGCCGATTTCTTCTGTCAGGCTGCCGGTCTGATTCATGCGCAGCAATAACCGGTAAGTCTTTAGGTTCTCAGGATCGGCGACCAACGTACTTTGGGCTGTGTACCCCTCAGGCAAGTTGATCATATGCGGATTGCTGTAGTCTACTGTACCATAGGATTTGCCTTCACCCAATTCGGGCAGCGGCGGCAGGTCGACATAATAGTCCCTTTGCACACCATTGTAGATGGTCAGCTCAACGGGCTGCACTGTGGGGGCAGCAGCCTTGGCAATGGTGCCGTTGTCAGTTCTGAAATTTCCATCGTTCAGCAGATAGTTTTTTGCTGTAGCTGTTTGGTTCAGTGTTACTTTGCCGGTAACGATCTTTTTGTACCCCACCTTGGCATCTTCAAAAGCAGCCGTGACTCTGTAATCCGCTGCGGTGAGGTTGTCCTTGCCTTGCAGCCCGTTAAAGGTCGGCGTCACCGTTGCGTTGGTGGTTCCGTCATACTCCTTTTTGACTTCGCTTGGAACGCTGACGGTCAATTTCGCAGGGATGATTTTCCACTCTGCTGTGGCAGTTCCGGTGTAGTTGCCGGTACCTTCGATCGTCAGGGTGATTCTGTCGCTGGCATCGGTGGCCTTGCCGCCACCTTTGATGTCATAGGTGATTCTTGTTTTATCCCAGTTCTCCAGCGTCACGCGGGTGATCTTCGGCGATTGCTCCTTCGCATTGTACGCGAATTCATATTTTTCCAGCGTGATAGTTGCGCCCTCGATGGACTTGGGGGCGACGGGAACTTTTACGATGCCGGTTACGGTCTCGTATTCCTCGTAGCCTTTAGCCGGGGTGAATATCCAAGTGACGTTGTAATCGCCGGTTTGGCTGGGTTTATCGTATGGATACGGCCACGCAAAGGTGCCCTCGACCTCTTTTCCTGTGTCGAGGTCTTTCATCTTGCCCGAAATTTTGCTCTTGCTCAGTGTGTCACCGTAGGTAATCTCGCTTGCGGTGATTTCGCCGACCGGCGTGGGCTTGATCTTGTTCACTGCGCTGACATTGACAGTCAGAGTGATGTCCTCATAGTTTGCGCTCTTGATCACTACGGTCACTGTGCCCACAGAGCCGGTGGTTTCCACGTCATTTTTCTGAATGGGCAGGGTCAGCTCGCCGTTTTCCACCTTCGCGCCGCTGGTGTAGTAGCCGGCATTGAGTTTGATGTCGCCCAGCTCATAGGTGGGTGCACCGTACTCTTTGGGCGTTTCCAGCGTGGGCAGGGCGGGGAGCGTCACAGTGTAGGTCTTTTCGTGGCCGTTTATAATGACGAGCGCAGTTTCCCTGGTGAAGTCAGGCGCAGCGGCCTTGGTGATGCTGCCAGTCGTAGGGAAGCTGCTCTGCTCCAGGGCGTAATTCTTCGCGGCCTGCCCCATCAAGGTCACTGTGGCAGTGATGTTCTTGCTTTTGCCCACACCGGCATCGTCAAAGTTGGCGGTGACGGTGTAGTCTGTGCCTCGGTTCAAGTTCACGCCGTCGAAGGTCACGCTGGTGATGCCCGCGTTTTTCGTGCCATCATAAAGCTTGGACGCAGCCGTTACCCCGGTGATCGTCAGCGGCTTTTGCCCAATGCGGACCGCCACGCTGGCGGGTGCGGTATCGTTGTGGTTTGCATCGCCAATCACCCGATACCACACGGTATATGCTCCGGCATCGGTGCCGATAGGGATGTCCTGGCTGTATGTGCCGTTCTCGGTCAGGCTGTACTGCATGGTGCTATAATCCGTCACGCTGCCCGCAGTAATCAGCGCCTGCTCCTGTCCGGTATAGGTCAGATTTTCCTGCGCCGTGGGAGCGGTGAAGGTGGGGGTGGCCTTGTTCACCTTGATGGTCACAGTTCCGGTCACGGGGGCGTATTCCTCGTAGCCCGCAGCCGGGGTGAACGTCCACGAAGCCGTATAGTCGCCAGCTGCGCCGGGTTTGGCTTCAGGGTTCGTCCACGCGAACGTGCCCTTGACCTCTTCTCCGGTGCCGGGGTGTTTCATCGTGCCGGTGGCCGTAAGCTTACTTTCGTTCAGCATCTGGCCGTAGGTGATATCCGACGCGCTGACGGTGACGCCCGATGCATTGGGGGAAATCCTTTCGCTAATGTAGACCTTGATGGTAAACTCGAACTTCTGATAGTTCGTGGTCACAACCGGGACGGTTATCGTACCGATTTGGTCGCCAACCTTTGCCGTGCTTGCGGCCACGGTGCTCAGGGTCAGAACGCCTTCCTTTGACACGGATACAGCGTCGTTGCCGTCGAGGTAGGCATTATCCGTAAAATTGTAATTGTGCCCTTGATACTGGATACTGCCGTACGCGCAGCCCTCAGACAGCTTCGGCAGGAGCTTGGCCAGATCGATCGTGTAGGTCTTTGCCAGATCGTTGAAAACAAGCTGCGTGATCTCACCCGGTGAGGTCACAGTGGCTTGCTTGATGGTAAAGGTCGCGCCGCCGGATTGTGTGATTACCTTCGATGTTGAAGGAGTGTCCTCACCATAGGTCTGAAGCACATAGTTGTCGTCGTTGAGTGTTATTTTGAAGGTGATCCCATACTTCTCACCGGCATCCGGCGAATAGATGGTTTCTTCACCACTCTTCTTAACAAAGTACGCATCCGAAATGGTGTAGGCTTCACTCGGAACATCGACGACGCCAGAAGCAGAAAGCGTTTTGAATTTCAGAGCCGTTGCCCATTCGTTTGCGCTCATGTTAATTTCCGCCGTGCCGTCATAGACTTTGGAAATGGCAGAGGAAACCATGACGCTGTCGATCTTCATCGGCTCGATCTTCCATTCCACGTTTTCAATCTTGCCAGAGTAGTTGCCGTTGCCATTGACAGTCAGCGTATAGCTGCCCGCGTTGGCCTGCATCGTGGCATCCACGTAGAAGTCTGTGCCTTTGGTCAACGTTGTATTTTCGTCGAGCTTGACCGTGACCGTCGGCTCCTGTGGGTTGCCGTTGTAGGTCAGGTTACTGACTGTGACCGTCGCGCCCACAAGGCTGATTGGCGTAACGGTGATGGTGATCTCGGCGCTCTTGGAATAGTAGTCGCTGGTGAAGGTGACGCGGTAGGTGTACGTCCCGGCAGGAAGATCGGCGGGTAACTTATAACTCGTGCCAGCCGCCCCTTCCAGCGGGGGGATCGCCGTATCGTCCGTAAGTTTATACCACGCGCAGCTGAGGTTTTCTCCGCTCGTTTCGCTCAGGTTGCAGCTTGAGACCAGTGTTACCTCTCCCGTCGCACCATATGCTATGGTCAAGATTTTCTGATTGTTCTTGTCCTTTGCGTACACATTGACGCTCTGGATAGGAGCCTTCTCAACGGTGACAAACGACCCCTCTGTTGTTTGGAGGTAACTGTCATTCGCCCAGTAACCGTTTCCGTACTTGAAGGCGTAGCCCTCCTCCAGCAGGCCGCCGAGGGTCAGACCGGGCACCTTAGTATCGGAAACCGTCACCTTACCAATTCTGCCCTTCGTCGTACCGGAGTCCTTGATCGTCGCTTTGGCATCCACGCTCAGTGCATCGACGCTGTGACCGTTCAGATCAAAGATGAACGGATCGTTGATCATCACTGTCGGTCCGGTCACGTCCGCCAGCAGCTTGAGCGTGCAGCCGTTGTTTTTGGTCGCGTAAACGAGCGCATCGGTGAAGCTCGGGAAATACTTCGTGGCCGAGCCGGTGGTATCGACCTGCGCTGCGGCTTTCATCCCACAGGTGTGGCAGGGGTCCTCCGTCATGGATTTTCCATCTGCCGAGCCGTGATCGCAGACCTTCTGGCAGACGGTACACTTGCCGTTTTCCCAGTTGTGCTCGCACGGGCGCACGGTCACTTCGCCTGCCGTTTGGGTCTCGCTGCTCAGATCGAGCACTGTGTCACCATTCCAGAACAGGCTTTCGTCCAGATAGTCGGAAAGATGCTTGCCGCTATCCTCTGTTTTGATGCTGTAGTTGTTAGTGCCCTTCCGGAACGTGCCGCTTTTCAGCACGGCGTTGCCATCTGTTTTTAACAGCACACCGCCGGTGTACGTGCCACCGTCAAACTCCACCGTGCCATAGGTCACATATGCCAGCAAGACGGACCGTTGACCATTCAAGGTATCCGGTACAGTTCCGCTCTTTGCGGTCACATTTTCCAGTGTCAGCTTCGGGCCGCTATTGGATGAGATGTAAAGAACACCCTCATAGCTCGTGCATTTGCTGCCATCCAGCGTACCGTTTTTCAGCGTCAGCTGGCTTCCGTTGTGCAGCATGATCAGGCAGGCGCCGTCGGCACTCAGGGTATGGTTGTCCAGATCAATGGTGAAGTCCTTTTTGGAAGAACCAACCTGCAGCACCGCGCCGCTGCCCAAATCCAGATCATCCAGCAGCGTGATGGTCCCGCCGTTCTGAACAGCATTGATTGCCTTCGACAGAGAAGCGTATTCCACATTTCCGATCTTTGCAACCGGCGCATCTATGGCCGTACCCTGCTGAACGGTCACGACCGTGTTGAAGCCGCCGCCGGTGCGCACCTGTGTTCTGTTCTCATCCACATAGACACAGCCATCTCCCAGAAGTTCCATGCAGTCGCGGCTGGTGGCGTCGGTGGTCTCGTTCACCTTCCAGAAAATGCTTTTGACATTCTCGTTTGTTATGTTATCCATGTAGGGGCGGAACGTACCGCCTTTCAGTGTGACTTGACTTTTTGCACCTACGTACAGTCCCTGATAGTCGCCGCTTTTGATGACAGCAGAGCCGAAGTCGCCCACCATTACACTGCTTTTATTGCTCGTTACTGTGGCGGTCACGTCTTCCAGCGTCATGCTCGCACCGGATCTGTACGCGCGGATGGCGCAGCTGCCGATTCCTGTGGCGTTTACTGTACCGTTCTTCACCGTTACGGCGGCATCTTTGACCAGCAGAACGCCGTCAGATGACCACGTCTTGGAGCTGGACAGCGTTTTGCCGTTCAGGTCGAAGGTGATGCTCTTGCTGATGGTCACATATGTCTCGCCCAGGTCTACGTCGCTTAGCAGTGTGACGGTGTCGCCGTTCTGCGCCGCGTTCAGTGCTGCAGGGAGGGATTCGTATGTGCCGCCGTCCGTTCCGTCCGCTTTTGTTACCGAAGCGGCCTCAACGACAGCCTCGTTGACTGTGAGTTCCGCAGTTGTTGACCGTTCCTCTTTGTAGTTCGTGGTCTCGCCGGTCTTGGCGTAGACGTAATATGTGCCGGGGTCGCTGATTGCGGTGCTTTCGTCGATTGCGGGAACGGCCTCGCTGCCTTCAAATTCCAAATATCCGGAATTTATCGGAGCATAGTAGTACGTCACCGCAGCATTTTCCTGCACGCCGCTGACAGACAACAGCGGCAGAATCTTTTCGCCCGCCGTGCAAGCCGTCTTGGAAAGAGTTACGGTCAGATCGGGATAGGCCTTGTTGATGTTGCCGCCGATCGTAAACGTTTCTTCGCCCGCCTTGAGCTTGTACTTTACCGCGGCTTCGCCGATTAGCGCGATTTCCACAGTGACGGTATGCCATCCCGCGTCCGCGGAATCGAACGTCTTCTTGGCGGTAAAGTCCGTTTTTTCCGTGAGTTTGATTTCATTTGTGCCGTCTGTAAACGTCAAGTCGATTGGAATCGTGCCGCCGTCCGTCGTGCCGTCATAGCCGCGGCCAATGGAATCGGGCTTGCTGACGCACCAAATCTCCGTCCGCGTGTCTTCTCCGGAGATATACGTGCCGCCCGCTTCGCCGTTCCCGCCGCCTTCGCCGTTCTGCCCCGCATCGTCAAGGCCAAGGGCGAGGGGTTCGTTTTCCCCCTCCACAGTCGGCTCATTCTGCCCGGCTTCTTTGCCGGCTTCTTTGCCGGTTTCTTTGCCTACGGTATTCTTCTCGGCAGCCGCAGGCGCATCCTCTGTCGGGTTTTCTTCGGGTTTCGCGGGCGAGGCATTCTCATCCGCGCCGGTTTCCGCTACCTGCGTTACACTAACCGTCTGTTCCGGCGGCTGTCCCTCTGCTGCCAGCGCCCCGGTGGGGGTCAGGGTCAGGCAGAGGGTGATCGCCAGAAACAGGCTCAATACACGTTTTTTCATCAGGTTTTCCTCCGTTTGACATCAGTGGTCGGAAATAAGCCACAGCTTTTTGGCTGCGGTTTTGGCTTCGCTGCGCCGCTTTACACCCAGTTTTTCTAAAATATGGCTCACATGGGTCTTTACCGTGGGCAGCTTCACGTCCATGATCTGCGCGATCTCGGCATTGCTTTTGTCCGCGCAAATCAAGCGTAGTATCTGTAATTCCGTAGGGGTAAGCTCCTTCGCCGCCCTCATGCGCGGGGCAAGAAAGCGCGGATAATAGGTCGCCTGTGTCCGCACGGCGGCCATAAGGCGCTTGTACCATTTTGTATCATCGTTTCGGTTCAGCTTTTCCAAAAGGGGCAGCACGGCGGCGCTGTACACGCTGACGGGCGTGATAAAGCTGTACTCTGCCGCCGTATCCAGCGCGGCCGTAAGCCGCGCCCGCCATGCGTTGTCCTTTTTTCGGTACAGGGCAAGGGCGCACAGAATGTTCAGGTGAATGCCGTCAATATGCCGCCCGCAGCCCTGTATGTAGCGTTCCAGCGGCGAAAGCGTCAGCAGGGCGGCGTCCGGGCGGTTCTGCGCAATTTCAACCATGGCTTGCGTCAGGTATTGATACCGCTTCATTACGTTCAGGTGCATGGGGTCGCGGGGCGCTTTTGTGCGGTACCACTCGTCGGCACTGTTCTGATCGTCACAGTGCAGGGCCATCCGGCAGAGCATCGCGTCCATATTCGGCAAAAAGCGGGTCAGCCCCTGCGCTTCAAACCGGGCACGCAGCGTTTCGATCGTGCGGCGGGCATCTGCCGCCTGCCCCTTGGACAGCTGGCAGCGCGCCAGCAGCCCGTTCACGGCAAACTCTATATCCGGCGTTCCCTTTTGCTGGATCTCACTCACCTGCGGGATAAGCGCAAGTATACGCTTGGTGATGTTTTCGCCCTTTTCAAATTTGCTTTCGGCAATGGCGCAGTCCGCCAGCCCCACGCCGTCTTTTTTCAGCACGGCCTCTACCGGGGTGCGAAGCGTCCGATACAAAAGATCGTCCTTTTTGCTCCACTCTGAAAAATCCTTGCCGCCGTTCATAATGCTGGGCAAGGTACTGGTCACGGAAAAAGACGGCAGCGTTATTTCTTTATCGGTCAGCAGCCGGAACACGGCCGGGATCGTTTTTATCAGCCCCTCCACACCGCGCTGCGGCAGCGAAATATCCAGCCATGCAAGGCGGCTGCGAGCCTGTCTGGCGGCAGGGTCCTGTTTTTTGCGGCAGTCGGCAAAGTTCTTTAGCGCCCCATACCACCGTTCCGAGCCTTCATAGTCCATTGCCAGGGCGCAAAGCATACTCATTCCCTGCATCAGGGAAGGCGAAGCCAAGATTTCGCTTTCCGGCAGAGCACGGTAATACTTTTCCATCTCGCTGTAATGCCCCATGCCGGGGTGCTGCTCGGAATTGCGGATCAGCAGCTCGGATATTTTGGCGTGATCCCCGCTTTTGGTGTAGCATTCCAGCGCGTGGGCATAATCCTCTTTCAGCTCGTAGTAAAGCGCCCCGCGGCTGAAAACGGCGCGGCGCTTTTCCTCGCTGCATTCTTTCTCCATCTCCCAGAGAAGGAAGGCGCGGAACTGCGGCCAGAAGTGGAAGTGCCGCACATCGTCATAACGCAGCATCGTTGTGTTGTGCAGCAACCAGTCCAGCAGATTCCCGGCGCGGGGGTCGCCGCTGACCATTCGCGCCATTTCCAGATCAAAGCGCTCAAAGGGGGCAAGATCCAGCAAAAAATGCCGCACCGGAAGATCGAACCGGCGATAGATGGCATCCTCGAAGTAGCTGAACACCTCCCGGTAAGCCTGCGCTACGATTTCCGGGGCGAACGGCTTGCCGCCGGACATACACCGCACCGTAACAGCGACGCCCAGCGGGTAGCCGATGGATTCTTTCAGAATGCCGTTGATTTCGCTTTCCGTCACGGCTGCCTTGCGGGCAGCAAAAAAGCCGCGTATATCCTCGCGGTCAAAAAGAAGGTCGTCTGGCTCCAGCGTGGTCATAAGACCCGTGTATTGGAAGGCCGTCAAGTACGACGGCGGCACCCCGCGGGAGAGGAACACAAACCGCCGCGTCGGGTTGGCACGGATCAGTTCACAGAGCGTCTGCGCGGTTTCCTGCTCCTGCAAAAGCTGAAAGTCGTCGATCAAAAGGACATCCCAGTTTTCCGGTAGTGTGCGCAGCGTAAAATCCGGCGCATCGGCACACAGCCGCAGCGTCCGATGCCCGCACAGCAGCGCATTGGCCAGCGCCGTTTTGCCAAAGCCGCAGGGCGCACTGAAAAAAAGGATGCGGCCGCTTTGCATAACGCTGTCAAATTTTTGCTGCACAGATGGTTTTATCAGAATATTTCCGGTCAATTTTAACTCCTTTTGGGTGAAGAACGGGGAAAATGCCACACTATAATAGTTAAATTATATCATCCGAAGGGGAAAAGTAAATCATTCCAAAGTATGAAATTTGGTCCTTTTGAAGGGGTCGTGCAGCGCGCTTATCTTCGGTTTTACGATATATTTTCCCCCAAAAAGCACTTGACAATTCGAGCATTTTACCCCATAATCTATATAATTAGTGTGGTGCTGTCAGCGGACAGCAAAGAGCGAAGGAGACAAGATGAAAAAGCAAATCGTAAGCACCCTGCTTGCCCTGTGTATGCTGCTATGCCTTATACCCACAGCGGCTTTTGCAGAGGACAGCACGGAAACCCCGCCTGTTTGCAGCTGTGAAACGGCCTGCACGACGGAAAGCATGAATACGGATTGCCCCGTCTGCAGCGCGGAGGGGGCTTTGCCGGAGAACTGTGCAAAGTGCGCCCAGCCCGCAGACGATGCGGTAGTGCAACCGGAGGGGGAAGTATCCGACCCCCAGCCGGAGGGGAAAGTGTCCGACCCCCAGCCGGAGACGGCCTTGACAGCGTTGAGCGGCGCGGGCGAGTGTCTCACTTAATTCCATAT